>WNFV01000570.1_pt1 | contig 49586 bp, 33 predicted proteins | sample 5400101 | NCBI WGS metagenome assembly WNFV01 (sample SAMN13153361, study PRJNA577476) | soil metagenome | isolation source: 115 cm soil or saprolite under grassland replicate 1 | place: USA:California | collected 2016-06-15
TCACCCAGGACGGCGACGTCGTGCGCTTCGAAGTCCCTGCCGTGACCGACTACGAAGTGGTGGCGTTCACCGAACGGAGGTCTGACCGTGAATCGACGTACGTTTCTCGAGAGCTCGTTGATGGCGGCCGGCGGCGTGGCGCTGGGACCGCGGCCGTTCGGCGAAGCGGCCGCCCTTCGACAGCGCTCAGGGCAGGGCGAGCCGCCGATGCTCGGCATTCAGGTCGGCGCGGTATCGTTCGTCGACGAGGGGACCGACAAAGTCCTCGACAACTTCCGTGAGATGGCGGCCATCAACACGCTGTTCCTTGCCACGTTCACGTACGGCCGCGGCATCGCGGGACGACAGGTTCGCGGAAGCGCGCTGCCCGATCACGGCAAGCAGGAGTACGACGACAATTATCACGGCGGGAATTTCGCCACGCCGCACCCGCAGTTCTATCGCGGCACCACAATCGCGCCGGAGAAGGCGCCAGACCACCCGAGCTACGACGTGATCGCCGACGTGCTGCCCGTCGCACGCCGCCGCAACATGAAGGTGATCTGCTGGTTCGAGGACGTCTTCCGGACGGATGTGCGCGGACTCGACCAGGCCACCGAAATCGACCTGCATGGCAAGCCGACTTCGCGCACCTGCCCGCGCAATCCGAACACGCGCAACTTCTGGCTCGGGTTGGTCGAGGACTACCTGCGCTCGTACGACGTCGACGGTCTGATGTGGGGCAGCGAGCGCCAGGGGCCGCTCAACAACGCGATTGGCGCCAGTCACGGCGGCGGCGGGAATCCGGCGACGGTTGGATGTTTCTGCACGCACTGCCTCGACGCGGCGAAAAGAATGGGCATCGATGCCGACCGCGCGCGACAGGGCTACGGACTCCTCGAAACCTGGGTGACCTCGATGCGCGCGGGCACACGTCCGGCCGACGGCGCGTTCGTGACGTTCTGGAGAATCCTCGTCGAGTACCCGGAAGTCCTCGCGTGGGAACGGCTCTGGAACGAGGGGCTGCGTGATACCTATCGCGACATGTACCGCAAAGCGCACGAGATCGCGCCGTCGAAGGGCATCGGCTGGCATCTCTGGCACACCAACTCCTTCGCGCCCTTCTACCGCGCCGAGCAGGACTACGCCGAGTTCAGCAAGTACTCGGACTTCCTGAAGGTGGTCATGTACAACAACTCGGGCGGCCCGCGCATGGCGCAGTACATCCGCAACGTCAACGCGACGATCTTCGGCGACCTCACGCCCGAGCAGACGCTCGAGTTCACCTATCGGGTTCAGCAGTACGGCAACGAGAAGCCGCTCGACAGGATTCCGCAGGAAGGGCTGTCGGCCGATTACGTGCGCCGCGAAACACGCCGGGCGGTTGCCGGCGTGTCACCGAAGGTGAAGATCTGGCCTGGCATCGACATCGACATCCCGACGGGTCCGAAGGAAAAGAAAACGCAGCCCGACGACGTGTATGCGGCGGTGCAGGCGGCATTCGAGGGCGGCGCGCACGGCGTGCTGCTGTCGCGTAAGTATTCCGAGATGCCGCTGGCGAACCTGCGGGCGGCGGGCCGTGCCGTTCGTGATCTCAAGCTCGTGTGAAAAACGGAGGCGGAGGCGAGGGTCACGGATTGGATAAAATGTCAGCGAAGGCCGTGACTCGATTTCGGTGGTTCCTGCGAATGTCCGCCGTCCCTCTGGCGTGTTCCGCGTACATGAGTGCGGGGCGCGTTGAAGGACAAGACATGTCGGTCTGGAGCGGCGTCTACACGGCAGAGCAGGCGGAACGCGGGAAGGTGGTGTACGCCATGCACTGCAGCCGCTGTCACGGCGACGATCTCGCTGGGGCTCGCAACTCTGCGCTCGCTGGCGAACGCTTCATGGAGCACTGGGAAGCGCACACCCTCGAGCACCTCTTCAGACAAATTCGCAACGGCATGCCCCCAGGCGACCCCGGCAGCGTCGCCAACTCCGACAAGCGCGACGCGATGGCCTACCTGCTCCAGCAGAACGGGTTTCCTCCAGGAAGCCGCGAGCTCGCTCGCGATGACGACGAGCTGGCGACCGTGCAAATCACCAGACAGGCCGGGCCGGGACCGCTGAAGACGGGTGCCCTCGTCCGGATTGCAGGATGTCTCGCGCAACGACGCGAACGCGACTGGGAATTGACAGGCGCCCAAGAGCCGGAGAGGACGACGCTCGATGCGGCGCGGGCCGCCGGCGATCGTCCGGGAGACCCGATCGCGTCGGGGACGCGAACCATCCGTCTGTTGAATGCGTTCCCGAATCCGGCCGCGCACCTGGGTCACACGATGCAGGCGATCGGGTTTCTCGTGAAGGACTCCGCCGGCGACGTCGTCAACGTCGTGTCGCTGGAAATGCTGACGCCGACCTGCGCGCGGTAGACCTTGGCCGGCCTGCGCCGAGGCGCCCGCGGACCCGCGGAAGAATCTCTGCGAGCATCTCGATGATAGGATCGGCGCGCATGGCCAAACCACGCGTGGCGCTCGCCCACGCCAAATCGTCGGCTCCGCGCAGCGGCGATGTCGCCTCGCAAACGGCACGCGCGCTGGTGCGAGTGCGCGAGATGCTGCTGCGCGGGGAAGTGACGCGCGGGGAACGGATCTCGGAGCTGCCGCTCGTCGCACGCCTGGGCATGTCGCGCACGCCGATTCGGCTCGCGCTCGAGCGGCTCGCGCACATCGGCCTGCTCGAGGCGACGGCGACCGGCGGTTTCACGGTGCGTCAGTTCACGCTCGCCGACGTGCGGGACGCGATCGAGTTGCGGGGCGTGCTGGAGGGGACGGCCGCGCGCCTGGCCGCGGAGCGGCTCGCAGACTCCGGGGAGCTCGAGCAGGCCCGGCACTTCAACCAGCGCATGGAATCGCTGGAGCGGCTGACCGTCGACTCGTTCGCCGACTACATGGACGCCAACGAGGCGTTCCACTCCGCCGTGCTCGATCTCGCCAAGAGCGCGATGCTGCGCCGCATGCTGGAGTTGACGAACTCGCTCCCCTTCGCGTCGCCGAGCGCCATGGTGTTCCCCACGTCCGTCCTGCCGAAATCGGATGAAACGCTGGCCATCGCCCAGGAGCATCACCGCGCGATTCTCGAAGCGATCGCCAGGCGGCAGGGCACGCGAGCCGAGTCGCTGGCTCGCGAACATGCCCTGCTCGCGCGACGCGTGCTCGACGTCGCGCTCTCGGACCGCGACGTCTTGAGCCGGGTCCCTGGTGGATCGCTGATCAACTTGTCGGCGCGTTGAGGCATGTCCAAATCATTGAATTCTTGACACTTGCAGGATCACCTGCATATCCTTCGCGCACGATGCATGCAGGAATCACGTTCCTGCATGCATGTTGATTGTTGTTCGTTGAGGGGAGGATGTTTATGTATCGGTCGGCGCTCCGTCTCGCGATTCTCGCCTTCCTGCTGCTGCCCGCTCCGGCGTTTGCTCAGGCGTCTCTGACCGGCACCGTGCGCGATGCGTCCGGCGCCGTGCTGCCCGGCGTCACGGTCGAAGCCGCTAGCCCGGCGCTCATCGAGAAAACGCGGTCGGCCGTGACCGATAACACGGGCCAGTACCGCATCATCGATCTGCGTCCCGGCACCTATACGATGACGTTCACGCTGCCGGGCTTCAGCACGGTCAAGCGCGACAACGTCGTGCTGATTGGGTCGCAGATTCTGACCATTCCGGCCGAGATGAAAGTGGGCGGCATCGCGGAGACGGTCACGGTCAGCGCCGAGTCGCCGGTCGTCGACGTCCAGAGCGCGCGCCGCGAGATCGTCCTCCAGGAGCGGGTCATTCAGTCGCTGCCCGTGGCGCGGGCGGCTGGCGCGCTGCTCAACATCACACCGGGGCTGAACGTCGACAACAACGGCGCGGCGCTGTCGCCCACCATGACGTTCTTCAACGCGAACTCGAGCACGATCAATTCGGGTTCAGTCGCGGGCGAGGGCCGCATGACGATCAACGGCTTCACCGTCGCGGCGGCGCGAAGCGGCGGCGTCTCGTCGTACGTGTACGACACGCCCAACGCCGAGGAAGTGGGCATCGTCGTCGGCGGCGGTCTCGGTGAGAGCGACATCGGCGGGCCGGTGATGAATCTGGTGCCGAAGTCTGGCGGGAACCGCTTTGGCGGTGATGCGTTCACGAATCTCGCCGGCGAGTGGTCGCGCGGCGACAACCTGACCGACGAGCTCAAGGCGCTGAACCCGAACCTCGCGCAGGTGCCCGGCATCATTCACGCGCACGACTACAGCGCGTCGTTCGGCGGCCCGATCAAGCGCGACCGCCTCTGGTTCTACGGCAGCTACCGGGCGCTCGACACTCAGACGGCGATGGAAGGCATCAACGCGAACGCGAACGCGGGCAATGCGGCACGCTGGGACTGGGTGGGCTCGCCGATCGCGGCGCGGCTCGTGCAGGATCGCCAGATGCTCATCGGCCGTCTGACGGCGCAGATCGGCAGACACCGCATCCGCTTCAACTCGGAGTATCAGCATCGCTGCGAGGGCACGCCGCTCAACGTCGACACGAAGGGGTGCCACAACCGCGGCAGCGACTGGATCGGTCTCGGCAACAACCTGGCGCCGTTCCAATCGCCTGAAGCCACCTCCACCGCGGCGCGCGGCTATTTCGACGTGCCGTTCTACCTGAATCAGGTCTCGTGGACGACGCCGGTGACGAGCAAGCTGCTGCTCGAGGCCGGTTACACGCCGTTCCGCTACAACCCGATCTTCGGCCATCCGCCGCCCGACGGCATCACCAACCTGATTCCAGTGACGGAGCAGTCGAATGCGGTGAATCCGGCAACCGGTCAGCGGTTCGCGCCGCAGGCGAACTACACGTACCGCGGCGTGCAGAGCTGGGGATGGGCGGTCGGCAAGACCGACGGCTGGCAGGCGAACCTGTCGTACGTGACCGGCGCGCACAACGTCAAGATCGGCTATCAGGGCAACCGGCTGGACCAGCTCGATCAGACGATCGCGAACAAGACGCAGCTCTCGTATCGCTTCAACCAGGGCGTTCCGAACGCGGTCAGCTACTACCTGCCCGACTTCGGCCGTCGCACGATCACGAGCCTGCACGGATTCTTTGCCCAGGACAGCTGGACGTACGGCCGCCTCACGATGCAGGGCGCGCTGCGGTACGACCGGGCATCGAGCTACGCGCCGGTCGAATTGAACGGCACGACGAACTCGTCGTTCCTGAATCCGACGCCGATTATCATCGACCAGACGCCCGGCGTCAGCTCATACAACGACATCACGCCGCGCGTCGGGATCGCGTACGACTTCTTCGGAACCGGCAAGACGGCGATCAAGTTGAACTGGGGCTACTACCTCGCGTACGCGGCCAACGATCCGCCGTACACCTCGACGAACCCGGGCTTTACGGTCGTGCGCGACGTCACCAACCGCCAGTGGAACGCTTCGGTCGCGGCAGGTGGCAACGGCGACCTCATCGTCGACTGCAACCTGCTGAACCCTGCGACCAACGGCGAGTGCGCGGCCGCGACCGGCACGGCACCCAACTTCGGGCGGCTCGGCGCGGCGACGCAGGTCGATCCCGGCGTGCTGAGCGGCTGGGGCGTGCGGCCGGGCGATCATCAGTACACCGTGACGCTGCAGCACGAACTGCTGCCGCGCGTGTCGGTCGACGGCCACTACACGCATCGCACGTTCCACGGGTTCTTCGTCACCGACGATCTCAATCGACGAGGCAACATCAACTCGTACTACGAGAAGTACACGCTGACGGCGCCGAACGATCCGCGGCTGTCCAACGGCGGCGGCTATCCAATCACCGTGTTCGTCCCGACTGCCGCGGCGAATGCCATCGCGCCGCGCCTCTTCATGAGCCGCGAGAGCGACTACGGTCCGGAGCGCGAGAGTCTGTTCGACAGCGTCGGCTTCAACGTGAACGCGCGGATGCGGAACGGCCTGACCGTCCAGTTCGGCGGGGGCACCGGCCGCGGCAAGGTGAATACCTGCGAGACGGTCACGAAGTTCAACAACGTCAACGCGGCCACGGGCGCGATCGCGGGCCCCGATCCGCGCGGCTGCAACAACGTCGAGCCGTGGCAGGCGAGCTGGCGCGGTCTCGCGACGTACACGATTCCGAAGGTCGAGGTGCAGGTCACCGCGACGGTGCGCTCGCAGCCGCCGACGCTTCTGGGCGGAACCGCGGGAACGACGGCACAGTGGCAGCTGCCGAACTCCGTCATCGCCGCTGCGCTCGGCCATCTGCCGCCCGGCGCGACCGCGACCGGCACCACGACGGTTCCGATCGGCGACAACGAGCATCGCATCTACGCAGACGAGCGACGAAACCAGGTCGACATGCGCATCGCGAAAATCCTGCGGTTCCGTCGCACGCGCGCGAACGTTGGCGTCGATCTGAACAACCTGCTGAATTCGAACTACGCGACTGGCTTCGCAACGACGTACATCTACAACACGGACAACACACCGCGGCCGAGCGGCTGGGGCACGCCCACGAGCATCTATTACCCACGGTTCGTGCGCGTGAACTACACGCTGAACTTCTAGCGACATCGACGAGGCACCCATGGACCGACGCTCGACGTTGTTCGTGACTCTGCTCGGGTTGACGCTTCCGATCGGCGCGATGGTGCAGGAGCCGGGGCGAGGCCGGGGCGCAACGGCGCCACGGATGGCGCGTCCGCCTCTCTTCCTCAAAGAGCAATGGAAACAGACGGCGGCCGGTGGTGAGCATCCGGTCGTTCCGACGGAGGCGCTTGCGAATCCGAACCTCGAGCTGAAGCTGTTCGGCACGAGCAGCAAAGAGATCCAGTTGACGGGCAGCGCACAGGACGAGAACAACCCGATTCATTTGTGGACGGGACTCTGTTCCACGCCCTGCGCCGTCGCGCTGCGAGAAAAGAACAACTACGTCGACCTCACCGGCCTCGCCCGCATCAGGTGGGTCACGAAGGTTTCGGGCTTCCACCAGGTCCGGCCGATCGTCAAGCTCGCGGATGGCACGTGGCTGGTCGGCGATCATGCCGACGGCTCGACCGTCGATTGGCTGCAAAGCGACTTCTCGCTCGCCGACGTCCGCTGGCTGCGCCTCGACATCGACGCCGTTGTCACCAAGGGCACCTTCGTCGACAAGCCGGACCTCAGCAAAGTGGACGAGATCGGTTTCGTCGATCTCGTGCCGGGCAGCGGCCATGGGCCCGGAGGCTGGATCGACGTCGCGACGATTGAGGTCTTCGGGAAGCCGGTTAAGCGCTGATTCGCGTGGCAGCGTTTTTCAGAAGCACGTAGCGCGAGCCTTTCCGCCTCCGCTGAAGCTATGGCGGACCCGCCATAGCCTTGGCGACGGCGGGCAGGCGAGCGGACGCGACGCTCGGCTAGGAGCGTTTTTCGTATCGATGTAGCGCGACTACCCGAGCGTGTGGCTGAGCGGCAACGGGCAGACGTCTCCCTTCGCGGGCCGTCATCGTCGGACCGGAAAAACGTCGTGCCGTTCGAACTCTTTCGCTGCGCGCCGGTCCTACACACTCGTGGCATCGCTCCGATCAACAGGCGAGGCTTGGCGTCCTTGCGGCGGCGGGGTGACTGACCAGCAGACCGGCGCGACGGCCTCACTCCACGCCGTTTTTCCTGCGATCCCGCCGGTCCGACTCACGGCCCGCTGCGGGAGACGTCTACCCATTGCGACCTTCGCGCGCGCGGGGCGTCGTACGATGTCCCGCCTCCAGCGTTCGCTCGTCCACCGCTCTCAGCGACAGCAGGGACGGGAGCGCGTCTCGGCGCAGCGAGCCGTAGGAGACAGGCCGTCATGCTGTGGAAAAACGCCGCGTAGTGAGGATCGCGGCGGTCTCGTGGCTACGGCTGGTCTGGTGGGACGGGCACGGACGCCACTCCTTCCTGTGCGCGGATGGTGCAGCAACCCGGACCGCCGCGGCGTCGAAGCGCGGCGAATCGAAGCGGCGTTTTTCCGGCCTGTCGACCACGGCTCGCAAGCGAGATGCGCTCCCGCCCACACCGCTGATGCGGACACCCGAAGCGAACGCACCCCGACTACAGACAACTGAAAACTACTCAAAGCCTCGCGCTACGCGTATCTGAAATGCGCGCTAATCGCGTGTGAGCTTGAAGTCGCCCTTGTCGGCGCCCTGCGTCCAGGTGCCGGCGAGCGTGCGGTTGTACGATCCGAGGTTGGACAGCTTGCCGTCGATCACGTAGCGGACGGCCGCGCGCGCGGCTTTGGCCGGGCGCTCGGCCTCGATGTGCACCGTCCACGTGCCCGAGTCGAGCGTCGCGGCCTTGATGGGGGCGGCGTCGGGGCCCGGATCGATCGTCCCGCCGATTGTTTTCCCGTCCCACGTCATGACGACGGTGACGTCGTGGCGCTGCTGGGGCGACGGACTCCACTCGCCGTACCAGGTGCCGACCAGCGGATGGCCTTCCTGGGCTAGCAGCCCGCCACGGGCTGCTAACAGCGCCGCGGCGAACGACACGACGATGGCCGCCGCGCACAGCAGCCGCCTCCTTCGACTCGCTCGTCCTGAGCCTGAGGAAGGGCGAGCTCGCTCAGGACGCGTCATGGGATGATCCTCCGCTGGCGCGACCCCGAGCCCTCCGCGCCGACCATTCCCTGCGGCGAGCGGTTGTTGTCCTGACAGATGTATTCCCAAGGCTCCGTGCCGGGAGTCCATCGCATGATGAACCCGCCCGTCCAGACGGCCGTATAGGCGCCGGGGTCGTCGACTGTGGCTTCGTACTTCAGCGAGTTGAAATCGGTTCGCGTGAACCGCTCGACGAGGTGCAGCTGCTCGGTATGCGGCGTCCCCTCGCGGTCCATCCAGAACTTGGTGTTGTAGCCGACCGTGTCGACCACGAGCGCGTCGCGTTCCCAGCGACCGACCGAATGGCCGTAGTAGCTCGGGTCGAGATCGCTGGGATGCGGCCGGCCGTCCATGTAAATCGTGCGGAAGGTGTGCGGCCCGCCGACGTCGAAGATGTAGACGCGCTTGGTCTCCGGCATGTCCACGAACTCCACGCCGTACGGCGTGATGAACTCGCGCGGCCCGCCGGACGCTTTGCAGCGCGTGTGCGGCTCGTCGCTCTCGAAGTTCGCCTGGCGCGACGCGTGCAGCGCGCGCGCCCACGGCTGGAACGGCACGGCTTCGAGCGTGATGTTGTCCGGCAGATGGCTGTTCGGACTCGCGCGGTTGACGCTTTTCGCGTTGAGCGACAGCTGCACGATCCCGCCGGGTGTCCACAGACCCGTTTCGCCGGGCGGCGGCCCGAGATTCACGCGACCATCGGGCCAGCGCGGCGTGGGCTTCGACGGCGGGGGCGGCCCTCCGCCGCGACGCTGCGCGTCCGGCGAGATCGACAGCATCGTGGCGGACGCGAGCAGGCTGAGTGCCAGCGTCGCGACGGTCTGGCGGCGCGTCATTGCCCTCGCTGCCCTGTTGGATCGCCGCTCGACGCCGCCCCGAGCGTCTTGCCGTCGGCGGTCTTCACCGTCCTGGCGTTGGCCCGCTTGCTGCCGTCGCGCGCGAGGCTGCCATCCACGGTCACTTCGTCGCCGACTTTCATCGTGTCGCGCAGCCATCCGCGCTGCTGCAACTGATGCGGCGCGCCCATCTCGCAGGCCCACCGCACCGCTCGTCCGTCTTCGCCCTTCACGTTGATGTAGAACCAGACGTGGGGGTTCGTCCAGTCGATCTGCATGACGATCCCCTTCAGCGTGACCGGTTTGCTGCCGTCGAACTCCGCGGCGAAGGAATGGTGTGCACTGGCCGGGGCCGATCCGATCGCGAACCCCGCCGCCAGGGCGCCGAGCATGACGAGTGGGGACGTCAGGCGTGTGTGTCTCATGGTCTGTTGTCCTGGCAGAAATACTCCGGCATGTCCTCGCCAGGCACCCACCGCAGCGTCCACTCGGCGGACCATTTTCGGGTATAGGCGCCCGGATCGTCGATCGTGACATCGTAGCGCAGCGTGTCGAAATCGGGCCGCGAAAAGCGCTCGACGAGATGCAGCTGACCGGTGTGCGGCAGGCCGCCGTTGGAGAACCAGAAGCGCTCGTTAAAGCCCTTCGAGTCGACGACGAGGGCTTCGCCCTCCCAGCGTCCGACGGCGCGGCCGAAATAGAGCGGGTTGTCGGCGTCGCCCTGGACCTGGCCCTTCTGCTCGCGGCCGTCGGTGTGGATGAGACGCCAGTTCCGATTGCCGCCGCCCATCATCACGAACACGCGCTGCCGATCGCGCTGCTCCAGGAACTGGACGCCGAAGCGATTCTGGAACTGGCGCGGTCCGCCCGCCGGCAGGCAGTGCTGGAACATGGGATCGTCTTTGAGAAAGGCGCGCTGCCGATAGATGTACAGATCGCGCGCCCAGTCCTGGAACGGCGCGACGCGCCGCGCATCGGCCACGCTGCGCAGCAGGCCGTCTGCGTCGGCCTCCACCGCAACGCCGTGCTCGGCGAGCGTGGTCGCGCTGGGGTAGGCCCAGTAGCCGGTGTCGCCCGGCACCGCGCCGAGACGCTGCTGTCCGTCGGGCCAGCGGGGCGTCGGCTTGTTCGTCGCGGGCGGCGGCGCGATCGGGCGGGAGAAGAACACTCGCTGCCCGGTACGCGCGACGACCATCGAGACCGACCACGCCTGCTTGCTGCCGTCGCGTGCGGCAATCCCCTCCACGGTGACGACATCGCCGACGCTCACGGTGTTGCGCGTCCAGCCCTCCCTCCGGAGATCCACGGGGCTCTCCAGCTCGATCGCCCAGTTGGCGATGGTGCCGCCGGCCGCGGCGACGTTGACGAACACGTGCGCGTGGGGATTCGACCAGTCGATGGCGGTCACCGATCCGCGCAGCGTCACCTTCTTCGCGCTGTCGAACTTTGCCGCGATCGCATGATGCGCCGCCAGCGGCGCCAATCCGATCAGGATCGCGACGCACACGACGAACCACCGCGGAAGCTCACGTCCCACGACCGAAGCGTATACACCGGTTGGTGAGCGGTCGTCAATCCATCCTCGCTATGGGGAACGTCGTCTCTCAGGGTTTGCGCGCGGCTGCCAGTTTTATCAGCTCGTCATCCGTCCAAGGCCGGCTGCGACCGACCGAGAGCGTCCGCACCGTCTTCACGGTGTCGGCATCGACGGGCGCAGCGGCCTGGCCCCACTCGCGGCGCACGTACGTCAACACGCTGGCGATCTGCTCGTCGCTCAGTTTCGAGCCGATCGGCGGCATCAGGCCAAACGCGCCCTCCTTCCCGTTCAGCAGAATGCGCGCCGGGATCTCGGCCGGCGCCAGCGTCAGCGCCGCACCGATCAGCGTTGGCGCGAGCCCGTCCTGGCCGCGGCCGTCGGGCTGATGGCAGCCCTGGCAGACGTTTCGGTAGATTTCGCGCCCGTCTTCGAATCGCCGCTGCTCTTCGACGGTGAGCGCCGGAAGGGGCGCCGAGTCGCCCGGCTTGCCCGGCCACGAGACGCGCGCGAGCACGGCACTCACGCGCGGCGCCAGTTGATCGCGTGCGACCAGCCCGATGAGCGCAACCGGTTCGCGATTCAGCCGCAACAGGGATCCGCCGCGACCGGCCGCACCGGGATCGGCGGGACGAGCTTCTGGTCTCGTATACGCATACGCGCCGCCGGGGCCGGCGCGTCCGCCCGGACAGGTTGGACATGGCGGCGCAGCCGTTTCGGTGGCGGCCGCTCGGGGCGCTGGCGTCCCCGGCATCGTCGCCCCGAGCAGCGCGACCTCCGCGCCTCGCAGCAGCGCGGACCGCTGCCAGTCCGTGCGGCTGCCGTCCGCGATCCACGCGAACAGGTTCTGGATTGGCGACTCCTGCGCGCTCCGCACGATTGTGGCGGCGAGCATCGTGATCGATGCCTGCCGCTGAGGTGTTTGGCCGGCGCCGGTGCGCATCAGCCGCTCGAGCACGGCGGCTTCAGCGCCGCGCAGACCGCTGAGCGCGGCATCCAGCGTCACCGGGTCGTCGGCATGCGCCTCGAGCAATGACACCACTGCCCCGTCGCGCTCGCTCGGCTGCAGCGCGCCCAGCGATGCGGCCAGCTGGCGTCGAACGGCCCAGTCCGGATCGGCCAGGCGCTTCACCACCGCGGCCTGGAGCGGATGATTCGGTGTGCCCAGCCACGGCTCCGCAAGGCGCACGGCCGCCGCGCGCACATCACGCGATACATCGTCCAGCGCGCGCGTCACCGTTTCCGGCTCGATCGCATCGATCCCGTCCAGCGTCCACAGCGCGTGCAGGCGCACGCGCCAATCCGGGGCGCTCCGGGCCAACGTCGCGAGTTGTGGAATGACGGACCTCGGCCGGCGTTCAACGAGGAGACGCTGCGCGGTGTCGCGCCACCACCCGTTCGGATGCGAGAGCGTCGCCACCAGCTGGGCCGGCGAGGCGCTCGATAATGTCCGCAATGTCGGCATTGTCCTCAGGGCGCCCGATGTCTCGCGCCTCGTCGATTCGTGCACCACGCGATAGATTCGGCCCAACCCGATCGGCTGCTCCAGCCTGCGCGCGAGAATCTGATCCCGAAGGTACTCTGTCATCGACAGACGGTCTTCGAGGATCCCGCGATACATGTCCACGATATATAAGGTCCCGTCGGGCGCATTGGAGAGATAGACGGGCCGGAAGCGCTCGTCGGTCGAGGCCAGGAACTCCCCCTGTTCGTACGCCTTGCGCGCCTGCAGCGTGGCGCCGTCGTCGCCGAGGACGATGCGACTCACGAGATTGGCGGCGGGCTCGGCCACGAAGACGCTCCCGTAAAGATCCGCCGGCAACCCATCGCCGCGGTACACGACCGGAGCGCAGACGGCCGTGAACCGTGCCAGCGACCCGTCCGCACGCAGGATGCCGACCTGATAGGCGCGGTTGGTCGCGGGCGTGGGACGGACGGGCCAGACGACGTTCAGCTCGGGGTTGTCGTCCGCGAGCCGCTCGTAGATCCCGCGCGTGCGGAGCAGATTCGGATTGCGCGCGAAATATGACGCCGGCACGAAGTCCACGTGCAGCGCCGACTCGTTCGTATTGCGGTAGATGCGGCCCGCATCGTCCCCGGTCACGCCCCACTGTCCGCGGCGCAGCGTACGGCGCACCTCGAAGGCACCGTTCTTCAGCCGCAGCACGATGTCCTGCGCGGCGACGTGCATCCAGTTGTCGAGCCCCCAATAAAACCCGTTCGCGTTGTTCTGCGGATCCGCTTCCAGCCGGCCGTACTGATTGGTGACGAGCTCTTTGGCGTCCATGCGCAGATCGTCATTCATATCGCGCATCAGCCAGGCGTTGGGTGGCTCTCCCACGAGCACGCCGCGATCGAGGACTTTCACGGCCCGAGCCAGCACGAGGCCATCCGCGAAGACCGTCCGTTTGTCCATGCGGCCGTCACCGTTCTCATCCTGCAACACGATCACGCGGCCGACGGGGTCGCGCTCATTCGCACCGCTGATGTTTCGCATGTAGCCTGACATCTCGACGACCCAGAGTCGTCCATCCGGATCCCAGTCCATCGCGACCGGGTCCTGGACGAGCGGCTCGCTCGCGACGAGCTCGATGGAATAGCCAGGCGGCAGGTAGAAGGTCTTCAGCGCTTCGGCGGGCGGCAGCGGCGGAGATTCGTTCGAGACGTGCTGCAGGCGCGGCGGCCACGGACGCGGTGAGGGCGCGCTCTGCCTGTCCTGAGGACGATGTCCTGTGAGCACCGCGGCCGCGACGAGGAGGGCGCCTGCGCGGATTTTCGTGCGCATCGTGAAGTGTGCAGAATAGCGGCTGTGAACCGCCGTGACTTTCTGACCTGTTCCGCTCTGGCGCTGTTGGACGCGACCCGCCTTCGCTCGTGGGAACCGCTCCGAGCTTCGGCGTGGCAGGCCGCGGATGCACAACCCGCCTCGGCGGAGCCGATTATAGACATCCACCAGCATCTCGGCTACAGCGGCCGTCCCGACGACGTGCTGCTCGCACACCAGCGCGCGCTCGGCGCGACGACGACCATTCTGCTGCCAGCCGGCCGGCTCGCGACGGGCCCCTCCACGCATGGCGGCCTGGCGAACGGCCTGCAGGCGGAGGCGCTCGGGAACGAGGCGTGCGACCGGTTCGTTCGGGCGCATCGTCGCGCCTTCCTGTCCGGCGCGAACGACGTACCCGATCTCGAGGGCGCGACACGGGAGATCGAGCGCTATTTGAAGCGCGGCGCGGTGGTGATTGCCGAACAGAAGTTCGGCGTGGAATGCGACTCGGCGGAGATGCAGCAGATCTACGCGCTCGCCCGCGAGTACGACGTGCCCGTGCTGATGCACTGGCAGTTCAGCATGTACAACTACGGGTTCGAGCGTTTCCACAGGATGCTCGAGAAGTTTCCCCGGGTGAAGTTCCTCGGCCACGCACAAACATGGTGGGCGAACATCGACCGGAGCCACACGGATCAGACCGTGCTCTACCCGAAAGGTCCGGTCACGCCCGGTGGCCTGACCGACCGTTACCTGAGCGACTACTCCAACATGTACGGGGACCTTTCCGCCGGGTCAGGGCTCAACGCGCTGACACGCGACGAGGATTTCACGCGCGATTTCCTGACTCGGCACCGCGACAAGCTGCTGTTCGGCAGCGACTGCAACGATCGCGACGGCGGCGGACCGAATTGCCTGGGCGCCCAGATTATCGCGACGATCCGCCGCCTGGCGGCCAATCGGCAGATGGAGCGACAGCTGCTCTACGAGAATGCGAAGCGGTTATTTCGGCTGTGAGCGACTACTCCGGGGGCTGCTCGGAAGCTTGAAGCCGCGCGCGGAAGGCTGGCAGAAGCTATGCCCACAAACCCGTGACGGGCGTGCCTTTCACTAATTCGCGGGGCTGATTCAGGTGATTGCGGATCTCCATGTCCGGGTCGATGCCGAGCGCGAAATACACCGTCGCCAGCAAGTCAGCCGGATGAACCGGCTTCTCTTTGGGTGAAGAAGCCGTCGCGTCGGATTCGCCGTATTGGGCTCCGCGTGCGATGCCCGCTCCCGCCACCACCGCGCTGTAGCAATACGGCCAGTGGTCGCGTCCGTCGGGAGAGTTGGAGTTGCCCGACGTCGACACACCCAACCTTGGACTCCGGCCGAATTCGCCCACCGCGACGACGAGCGTCTCCTTCAACAGGCCGCGCTGGTCCATGTCTTCGAGCAGCGCCGAAAGGCCGCGGTCCAGCTTCGGACAATGCAGATTCTTCAAAGGCCGGAAGTTCGCCGCGTGCGTATCCCACGCGGTGGTCTCCGGATCGCCGTTGGCCACCGACGGCCAGTTCACCTGGACGAACTTCGTGCCCGCCTCGATCAACCGGCGCGCCATCAGCAGGCTCTGCCCAAACGTGTGCATGCCGTACCGCTCGCGCAGAGTGGGCGATTCTTTCTCCAGGTCCATGGCGTCGCGCGCCTTGCCCGAGAGCACCAGGTCGTACGCCTTGCCGTAATATTCGTCCACGGCGTAGTCGTTCAGGGCTTTCTGCAGCTCCGGCATCGATCCGTTGACGCCTTTCAGCAGCTCGAAGCGATCCTTCAACCGTTCCGGCGGGATGTCCTTTCGCAGCGACAGATCCTCCAGCTTCATCGGTTTGGCCGGGTCCTGGTACATCCGATACGGATCGTAGGCCTTGCCCAGGAATCCGGCGCTGCCGCCCTTCCCAATGATTCCGGACTCCTGCAGCGGGCGCGGCAGTTCGACGAAGGGCAGCACCGGATCGGTCGGCGGCTTCAGCTTCGACACCTGACTCCCGGCGGTGGGAAAGTCGGCGGGAGAGGGCGGCTCGAGCTGGCCCGAGGGCGATACCTTGTCGGGGGCGTAGCCGGTCAACATCTGGTAGATCGCCGCGGTGTGGTTGAACAAGCCGTTCGGCGTATAGCTCATCGAACGAATCAACGTGGCCTTGTCCAGATGCTCCGCCATCATCGGCATGTGCTCACTGATCCAGGTGCCGGGGATCTTGGTCTTGATGGGTTTGAACTCCCCGCGAATGTTCGACGGCGCATCAGGCTTGGGATCCCAGACGTCGATATGCGACGGCCCGCCCTGCAGGAAGATCATCACGACGTTCTTGGCCGACTCCCAGCCGCGCGCCCCGGCGTATTTGTTGGCCGCAGCAGCGGCGTGGGCTTCGCGCCAGAAGAAGAAGTGCGGAAGGCTCAGGCTCATCATGCCGATGGAGCCGATGCGCAGCAGCTCGCGCCGCGTGGGTCCGTCGCAGTTGCATCCGCGATGTCCGGGAAGATTCAGCATGACGTCCGTTCCTCAGTAGATGTACAGAAACGCTTTGCTGTTGAGCAACGCCCACAGGAGATCCTGGGCGCGGCTGCCTTTGGCCCCGTCCGCCAGGTACGTCACGCCGCGCTGATGCTCCTCCTGGGTCGGGAGCCGGCCCAGCGCCGCAAGATAGAGCTCGTTGACAACGACCTCGTCGCTCTTGCCGCTCAACACCAGCCTGGCCACGCGCCCGTTCGGATCCGCGACGGCATCGGAAATCGTTCGCCCATTCACCAGACTCAGCGCCTGCGAGAGGCTGAAATCGGAGCGACGCTCGCACTCGCAGGACGACTCCCGCGGCGGGCGTCCGAACACATCCAGAAACCCCTCTTTGCCGATGTGCGGGTCGACCAACTGCGAAGCGGCCGTGTCCTCGGGAACGTCAGGGAAGCGCGCTCTGACGCCCGCCGCCGATGACACGCCGTCCATGAGCTCCTCCGCGGACAGACGCCGCGGAATGGCATGGGAGAAGTTGTCGCGGTCGTTGGCGTTCCACTCGTTGGTCGCGATGGACGCCTGATACGCGCGGGAGCTGACGATGGTGCGCATCAGGTAGCGCAAATCGAAATCGTGCACCACGAAATCCTTCGTGAGCGCCTCCAATAGGGCGGGATTCGACGGCGGATTGGACGCGCGAATGTCGTCCACCGGATCGATGATGCCCTTGCCCACGAAATAACTCCACATCCGGTTGACGATCGCCCTGGCGAAGAACGGATTGTCCTTCGAGGTGAGCCAGTCCGCGAACGCGTCGCGACGCTCGGGGCCGTCGGGAACCGCGGCAGCGCTCGACGCCAACATGAACTGCGGCTTCACGAAGCGTCCGTCCTTCGGATGCTTCATGTCGTAATCGGCGCGGCGATCGAACACGATCTCCTCGCCCACTTCGTATCCGGCGCGGATACCCACTGCCGAAAAGAACGCCGACATCTGGTAGTACTGATTCTGGGTCCAGCGCTCGAACGGATGATCGTGGCACTGCGCGCACACCATGCGGACGCCCAGAAAGACCTGCGTGGTCTTCTCCATCGCCGGCTTGGGCTCGCGCGTGACGCGGAAATAATTCGCCGCCGGATTGTCGTACGAGCTGCCGCGCGCCGTCAGCAGCTCGCGCACCAGCTTGTCGTAGGGACGATTCGACGCGATCGCGTCGCGAATCCACTGCTGGAACTCGTACGCGCCCTTCTCGCCGAGGTATTTGCGGCTGGACTGCAGCAGATCGCCCCATTTCACCGTCCAGTGATCCACGTAGTCGGGACTGGCGATGAGCTTGTCGATCACCTTCGCGCGTTTCAGGCGCGACGGCGTGGGATCGCCCAGGAAGGCGCGAACGCTCTCGGGGGAAGGCAGGCGTCCGGTCAGATCGAGCGACAGCCGGCGGAAGCACGTCGCATCATCAGTTACGGGCGACGGTTGAATCTTCAGCCGTTCGAGCTTGGCGTCGACCAGACGGTCGATGTAGTTGTGCTCCGGAAGCGGCTTCCAGACGAAGCCCGGCTTGGGATTCAACACGGTCACGGGAATCGCGCCGAACTTGCCTTGATAGCGCACCAGCAGCGTCGCTTCTCCGACGCGCTCGCCGCGGACGATGGATTTGTCGGATTCCAGTGACGCGACGTCGGGCACGTTCGATTCAATCGTCGCTTCGCGCGTCACATCGCGCGTCTGATCGTCCTGATAGCGGACCACGACCTTGAGCGACGCGGTCTCGCCCGGCCTGGTCATGAACACTTCCTGGGGTTCGGTGTGCAGCTCAACCACCGCATCTTTCGCCGGATCGCCGAATGGGACGCCCTGCGCGATCCAGGTGTAGATGGTCTTGTAATAGTCGGAATCCTTCGCGAACCGCCCGCCGCCACCGTGCGGGACTTCCTGCGACGGCTTGGCCAGCATGAGGCTCCGGCCGGGATCGGCGCGATTGAAACGGCGGCCCGACAGGTCGTAGAGCAGCGATTCGTAATCGAACTGCGGATCGTAGCCGCGCAGAGAGAGCTTGAAGCCGTTCTTGCCCTTCGCCGCGCCATGACACGTGCCGGCCGTGCACCCGACTTTGTTGAGAATCGGCGCGACGTCGCGCAGAAACGTCACGCGTGGGGCGGTCTCTTCCGCGACGATCGGCGCAACCGCGACCGTCAGGGCCAGGGCGCCCGCGGCGACACTAACGACGTGAACCCGTTTGAGCATGGCCTGCTCCGACCTCGTCCACTTTTACGGTAATCGGACGCGACACGATGTCTTCCTGCTCGGTGGCACTGATGTTCACGCGACCCGTCACGTACATGTCGTACTTGGACGGCCGTGTGAGCTTGGTCGTGGTCATCGCAAACGTACCCGTGGAAGAGTCCTTCGCGTCCACCTGCATGTCAATCACCCGCACGTCGGCGGATCCCACCATTTCGGCGCTGACGGTCTTGGGCAGGGCCTGCCCCGCGTCCCGGGGCGTCCACTTCCAGCGAAACGTGATCCGGTCGCCCTCCGCCATTCGCGTGCGATCGAGCATGGTCACCTCGAGCTTCGCGGCGCGTGGTTTCGTGGGCGCCGTGACCAGCTCGAGCCCCATCCACGGCGCGGTGAGGGAGCGTTGCCGGTCGACCGCGCCTTGCTCGGTTGCGCCCGCGACGTTCACGATCATGCCCGGCCCCTCGGCCTTGCGCACGATCATCGACCCGTCGGCCAGCGTCGCCACCCCTTCCACGGTCAGCTCCAGCGACTCGAACGTCTCGCCCGGCTCCGCCGAGAGAATCAACACGCCACGGCTGTTGCGATTCTGCGGCGTCTCCTTGACCGGCAGCCCGGCCACGACGTAGCCGCCTTCCACTCGCAGTCCCTTCGGCGCATTCGCGACCCGCAGCTGGATTTCCTCCTCGAAACCCTGTCGCTGCACGGTCACCGGAACCGCCACCGAGCCTCCCGCGGGCACGTTCACGAAGGGCGAATTCAACACGACCCGAAAGTCCTGCGCCACCGGCTGGACGTTGAGCCGGTAGGCGTAGCTCGGACCGCCGCGCCGCGCGAGATCCTCGACCGTGACGGTGACCTGATTCACGCCCTCCGGTGTTTCCAGGCGCAACACCGGATCGCCTGCCGTGCGGCTCTGGTTGACGTTGTAGAGATCCTCCGCCAGCGGCTCGTCGCCCGATCGTCCCAGGACCTTGCCCTGCTCGTCGCGCACCGTGATCACCGCCATGAGCTTCGACGTTCCCAGCTCGCGAGCCTGGATGCGCAACGTCAGGACCCGGCTGGGCGGCACGCGAAGCGTGAAGCGATCCACCTGGTCCGCCTTGGTCAGGCGCGCATTGATCGTCACGGGTACGGTGATCGCGGCGTCGCCAACCGGCGCGCTGACCTCCGGATCGTCGCCCACGGCGAACGGCACGGGAAGGACGGGACTGCCGGGCAGGTTCACAAAGACCTGGCGAACGTTGGAACCGGCGTTCCGCAGGTCGACCTTGATCTTCTCGGCACCGAGCGACGTCTCGACGACTTCTCCGCGCTTTCCGCCCAACGGAAACACTTCGCGCGGATACGCGTAGGAGCCCACCTTCAAACGATAGTAATTGGCCGTCTGCGTGGAAAAGCGGGAATCGCGCACGACAACGACATACTCGCCGTGTCGGGGAAAGGTGACGTCGACTCTCGGATCGAGTCCGAGCAGCGGCGCGTCTTCGCTGCGGGCGATCACCTTGCCATCGGCATCGAGAATCTCGAGCAGCGGATCGATTGCCGATCCGGATCGCCGCGCTTCCACTTCGATCACGCGCGTTTCACCGGCCCTGGCGCTCAGGCGGAACAGGTCGCGCTCGGGCCCGCGCAACGTACCGTTCAGCGTGAATGGCGCCGGCGGCAGCGGCTGCGCATCCTCCAGGCGGTCGTTGGTGTTGGGGAGCGCGCCGGGCCGCGACTCGTCCTCGGTGAATTCAGGAAACGCACCGACAGTGAACAGCTGGACATTCGAAATGCCCTCGCTCGTGGCAACCCGGATCGGGTAGACACCGACGGCCAGATTCGCGGCCGGCTCCACGAGGAACGTCGCGTAGCGGCCTTCGGCCTGCATCGGAGCGCCGGGCACCGGCGCGGGCTGATCGGGCGTCAGCAGCGTGAACGACGCCGGCATCGTCGACCGAATCTTCGCGCCTTCGCCGAGGTTCCTGCCGGCGAGCGTCAGCGTGAAGGGTTTGCCTGTCTGCGCTCCGCGCGGCTGCAGGTCGGTGATCACCGGCTGTGCCGAGAGGCTCAACGCCGAGGCCAGCAACGCCAAGACACTCGAGAACAATACCCGCCACTTCATGGCGCACCTCCGTCCACCGGGACCGGCACGAAGCTCTTCTCCAGCGTGCAGTCCTTCGTACTATACAGACGAACCTGACCGTCGAAGCCCCCGGTCGCCACGTGCAGGCTATCCGGAGAAAACGCCACGGCATAAATCCCGGCCGCGTGTCCTTTGCACGACGCGAGGGGCACTCCGGTTTCGGCGTCGTAGATATTCACGCTCGGACCGGCGCCGGCGACGGCCACGCGCGTGCCATCGGGCGACCAGTCGAGCGCGAAGATCGCGCCGTCCTGAGCGGCGAGCTTGCGGACCAGGGTCGCGTCTTCGCCGACCTTCATATTGCGAGGACGATCCATTGTGTACACGTAGGGGATCCGATCCTCGCCACCGATCACGATCTCGTCCGCGCTCGGATGCCGTGCCACGGTGGCGAGCTCGCCGTGCATCTGGTTGACGTTCTCGAGGAACTGTCCGGCTCCGGCGTCGATCAGCTTGGCGGCCCGGTCGCGTCCAACCGAGACGAGCCGTTTGGAGTCGATGCTGAAGGCCGTCCCCAGCACCCAATTCTCGTGCGTGCTGATCTTGTACAGCTCTTTCCCGTTGGCGGTGTCGAACGCGCGCACGGTGTTGTCCGCGCACCCGACCACGACCTTGGACCCGTCCGGCGACAGCGACGCGCCAAACACCGTATCGCTCGTAGCTTCCACGGACCGCAGCAGCTTGCCCTCGCGCGGCTCCCAGAACTGGATCTCACCGAAGCGAGCGGGCGTGCCGCCGCCGGCGATCATCAGGCTGCCGTCGGCGGAGAAGGCGATGGACAGGATGCGTTCGGCTTTGCCCGGCAGCCGTTTCACCAGGCGGCTCCCATCGGCTCGATGCAGCAGGACTTCACGATGACCGCTCACAGCGAGCGTCGTGCCGTCGGGCGAGAAGCGCAACGCGGTGATCACGGGAGGCTGGTGGTAGATGGCCGGCCCACCCGTCGCGTCCTCGGCAGGCGAATCGTCTTTCGCGCCGGACGCGATCCAATCGCGAATGGTTGAGAGCTCGTTCGCGGCGAGCGGCGGCTGGCCAAACGGCATGGATGGCGTCACGGCCGCGGTGATGAACTGGATCACGAGGCTTTGTTCCGGTGAACCGGCCACGAACGCCGGTCCGCGTTTGCCGCCGGCCTGGAACCTGGCGTAGGTCGTGAGATCGAGGTCCGACTGTTTCAACGCGGGCTGATGGCAACTGGTGCAGTTCCTGTCGAGGATCGGCCGGACATCGCGCACGTAGCTGGGATCCTCGGCACGCAGGAGCGGGACGGCTACCAGGCAGGCCGAGAACCAGATCATGCGCATGAGTCATCCTACGCCGAGTGCGTCGGGCTGGCGCAGGATCTTCGGTTCTCCTCGGCGCCAGCCGATTATCATGAAGGCATGCGCCGCGTCTTGGTAGCTGCGTTCCTCCTCGCACACCAGACCGCTGCACCTTCGCCCGGACCGAAAACCTGGACGTCGGCAGCTCCGGCGCTCGTCACTGGTCAGGGCGCCGGCCGCGACGTCCGCCACGACGGCTTCGACGGCATCTGGAACTCCGCCACGGCCACGCCGCTCGAGCGCCCACGGGAGTTGAAAGACAAACCCTTCTTCACTCCCGAAGAAGCCGCAGCGTGGGAACGTCAGGTGGCTCAGAACAATGAGGAGCGTGTGCCGCAGCCCGGAGCGAAGAACGTCGGCACCGGCACGTACAACACGGTCTATCGCGAGTTCGGTTCGCGCACGGTCAAGACCCTCAGGACTTCCATCGTGACGGAGCCTCCCGACGGCCGCATTCCGCCGCTCACGCCTGCAGCCGCCGACATCAAGCGCCGCCGAACTGAGGGGCAGAAGAACCCCGAGAGCGCTGAAGAGACGGGCCTCCAGGATCAGTGCTTGGCTTTTGTCACGGCGGGGCCGCCGATGCTTCCGTATTCCTACAACAGCAACTACGAGATCGTACAGACCAGGGACGCCTTCGTTGTGCACGTGGAGATGATCCACGACGCCAGAATCATCCATCTGGACGGGCGCCCGCATCTTCCACCGAGTATCAGGCGATGGATGGGTGATTCAATCGGTCGCTGGGAAGGCAACACGCTTGTCGTGGACACGACGAATTTCAACGACGACGGCGGCTTTTATGGGGACGCTGGCGGAAACTTTGGGTGGGACCGGCATCTGCACCTCGTCGAGCGGTTCAGTCTGTTCGACGCCGATACCCTGCTCTACGAGTTCGAGATTGACGACCCGACGGCGTTCACGCAGCCATGGAAGGGTGAACTGACGATGGCGCGGTCGCCCGGCCGCATCTACGAATACGCCTGCCACGAAGCCAACTACTCGTTGGCGAACATGCTCAGGGGCTACCGCGCGGCTGAACGCCAGCCGGCCGGCCGCGAACGCTGAGCTAGTGTAGAGCCCGCGCACTGTCGATTACGGGCTGCCCCGTTCGACCATCCAGTGGAAAGCGACAGCGCATGGAGATGGACAGATGAAGATGTACACGTATGTGAATTTCGCCGGCACGTGCGCCCAGGCGTTCCGCTTCTACGAGAAGCATCTGGGCGGAACGATTGGGATGATGATGACGCACGGCCAGGCGCCGGATCAAAGCAACGTCAACCCCGAGTGGAAGGACGCCGTGCTGCATGCGCGCATCTCCGTCGGAGGAACCGAGCTGCTGGGCGCAGATATCCCAAGCGCCCAACCGATGCGTAGCGCCTACCTGTCTCTGAACGTGGAAACCGATGCGGAGACGGAGCGCATCTTTTCGGCGCTTTCAGACGGCGGCGAGGTGTTCATGCCGATGCAGGAGACGTTCTTCGCCACCAGGTTCGGCCAGCTGCGGGATCGATTCGGCATCAACTGGATGATCATCCGCGAGCGGCCGATGCCTTCGCGCGCGTAGGAGGCGCGCGTCTGCGACGCGTCGCCGCATGAGGTTCGGGTCCTACTCGTAGGCCCGGGCGAACAGGCCGCCGATGCTGGACGCGGCCAACTGGTGCCCTTTCACCGCGGCCAGGAACGCCTCGCGGGTCAGGCCGGGCGCCAAGGTCGGTTCCAGGTCCAACGCTGACACCGTGATCAGGTAGTGATGCTGGCCATCCCCGCGCGGCGGACAGGGGCCGAGGTAATTGGCGTTGCCGCGAGTCCCGCTGCCGCCGGTAAAATTCTTGCCCGCCGTACCGTCGCCCTCCGCGAGCTCATGCATCGTCGCCGCGATGTTGTACGCAACCCAATGTGAGACCCCCGCCCCCGCCTGGCCGTCGATGTCGTACATCAGGATGGCGAAGCTTTTGGTGCCGTCAGGCGCATTCGTCCAGGCAAGCTGCGGCGACACATTCTGACCGGGACACGGACAGATCTCGGTCGAGCCGGGTCTGCAGGGGCGCTTCTGGTCATCGGCGGCGAAACGGACCGGGATGCGCGCACCGTCCGTGATCGACGTCGAGCTGAGAGTGAAATAGGAGGCCGTCTGCGTACTCGACATCGCCGCGATCATCGCCGCGCTCAACGCCACGTTCAGTGTGCGCATGAATGTCCTTCGCTCGATTTGGCGTGGCAGCTTATCACGATGGCGGCATGACGCCGCGGCGTTCGCGGGACCTGATATGGAGGTGATGATGTCTATCGAAAGGGTTGAGGAATTCCTTACCGGTCCTTCGGTTTCTCATACGGCGCGCCGGTGCCCGACGAGCCGACGAACAGCTTCGTCCCGTCCGGAAAGGTGACCTCACGGGCGTTCGCGCGGGTTGAACTGTCCTTCGCCTGGTAGCCGTCGACAATGATCTCAATCCCGTAAGGCAGCGAGTTCTTGGTCCAGCCGCGGCGGATCAGCGCGTTCGGCGCGGCACCTTCCACCGCCCAAAGCTCCACCTTCCCGTCCGGACCCGGCACCTCGATGTGGATCCAGGTGTGCGGGTTGACCCACTCCATCTTGACGACCTTGCCCTTGATCTTGACGGGCTTGTTCGAGTCGAATTCAGCTGCGAACGAGTGGTGCGCGAGGAGCGGGGCAACAGTCGTCACGAGCAGCGCGGCGCCAGCGATCACGCAGAAGAGTTTCCTACGCACTGGGTCTTCTCCTCCGCAGAGTATAGCGACTCCTGCGCCTAGTCCGACTTCTTCTTTTGCAGGTCGCCGTACAGCAGCTCCTCCGAAAATACGACGCAGTTGTACTCGAGCAGCTGGGCCTTCGGGTCCAGCCTGCGGTAGAGCGGCATGCGGATCGTCCAGGGCCGGGTGAACGTCTTCGGGTCCTCGATTCTCGCCTCGTAGTTGATAGCGTTCCCGCCAGCTGCCAGCGAGTAGCGCTCGGTGACTTTGAGCGCATCGCTGTGGTGATTGCCGGCCCGGTCGAACCACGACAAATCGTTGAAGCTCTTCACCTCGATGACGAGCGTATCGCCCTCCCACTTGCCGTTCGACCACCCCATCCAGCTGTCGACCGGCGACTCGCTCTGGCTGTTCATGTGGACGGGGCGATTGGCGCCGGCGTACTCGTACGTGAAAAGGATGTCCTTCGTGCCCTGGACGATCTGGAACGGATACGGCATGTAGGTGGCGCGCGGGAGCCCCGACATGTAGCACTTGGCTTCCGGATCCGACTTGGGCCAACCGGCCAGGTTCTCCTGCCGCTTCTTCAAGCCCTCGGGCGTGTACGGGATCTTGCCGTTGTTGTCGACGATCACGCTTTGTCCCGCCGGAATCGAGAACAGCGCGCCGAGCTGCGGGAACGCGGTCGCCGAGGCGGCGTGATCCTCGAGGTTCCAGTTGGCGGTGTTGATGGCCTGCCAGATGCCATTCAGATTCGGATGGCCGGCGATTCGATCCGATCGCGCGGCCGGCGCCGCTCCACGGGCCTGCATCGGCGCCGCTCCACGACCCTTCACCCCACCGCGCACCGGCCGCGCGGCGGGGGCCCCGGCCTGGGGCTGTTGCGCCGTGATCGTCGTGAACGTCGCCGCGGTTCCCAGCGCAATCGCGATCAGTGCGAACGTAAACCAGTGACGCATGTTCTCTCCGTATAGGGCTGGCGCGGGGCCGCTTACTGTTTTAACGCCAGCACAATGTACTGCCCTGGAGCTCCGCTAGCGGGACCCGGCCCGCCCAAGCGTGCGGCAAACATACCAGCGCCGGCGGCGACAGGAACAACGATGAACTGGCGGCCCTGGATCTCAAAGGTCGCAGGCATTCCCTCCGATGCAGTTGGAAGCTCCATCGACCACACTTCTCGACCGTTGTCGCGATCGTACGCGCGGAACCGGCGATCTGATCCTGTCGCGAAGAAGACCAGGCCGCCCGCCGTCACGAGCGGCCCACTACGCGGGAAGTGCGAGCCGGTGTTCGGTGGAATGCCGAGCTCGGGCGGCGCGAGCACGGTGCCCGTCGGAATCCGCCATTTGATCTCTCCCGTGTTCAGGTCGTACGCGGTCATCTCCGACCAGGGAGGCCCGACGACGCTCATGCCCAGACTGTTCTGATTCATGAACTCGTACGGCGACTCGAGTCGCACCAGTCCGCCCTGCGCGATCAGATCTTTCGTCTGCGCGATCAGCTGGGCCTTCTGCTCCGGCGAGACGCTGGGGCCTGCGCGTCCACCGCGTCCGCCCTGCCCTGGCAGCGCCAGGCGATCGACGGTCGGCAGCGCCTTCGCGACCACGTACAGCTCACCGCGCGTGGGATCGACCGCGGAGGTCGCGAAGTTCGCGCCGCCGTTGTGGCCCGGCATCGAGATGCTGCCCTCGAAGCTTGGCGGCGTGAACAGGCCGTCGTTGCGAAGAGCCTTGAAGCGCTGAACGAGCACCTCTCGATCTGCCGCCGGCAGATACGGGTTGATGTCTTTCTCGGCGAACGTCAGGCGCGCGAACGGCGCCGGCTTCGTCGGGAAGGGCTGCGTCGCGGACGCATGCTCACCCGGCACGTCGGACTGCGGCACCGGCCGTTCCTCGATCGGCCAGATCGGGCGTCCGGTCTCGCGCTCGAAGACGAACAGGAAACCATGCTTCGTCCCCTGCGCGACGACGTCGATCGTGCGGCCGTTCTGGCGGATCGTCAGCAGCTTCGGCGCCTGCGGCAGGTCGTAGTCCCACAGATCGTGATGCACCAGCTGGTAATGCCACTTGCGTTTACCGGTGCGCGCGTCGAGCGCGACGAGCGAGTTGCCAAACAGGTTGTTGCCCGGCCGATCGCCGCCGTAGAAATCGAAGCGCGGGCTGCCGAAGCTGATGAACGCGATGCCCCGCTGCTCGTCGATGGTCGACTCGCTCCAGTTATGGACGCCGCCGGAATTCTTGTACGCATCTGGCGGCCACGTGTCGTACCCGAACTCGCCGGGATGCGGGATGCTGTGAAAGACCCACTGAACCTTGCCGGTGCGCACGTCGTACGCCTGCACGTCGGCGGGCGTGGCGTCGTAGCCCGCTCCCTGCGCCGGCAGCGACACGATCATCGTGTTCTCGAAGATGCGGCCAGGATTGCCCGTGTGCAGCGGCTGCGCCGCCTGCCGCTCGAGCGCGCGTCGCAGATCCACACGGCCGTGGTCGCCGAAGCTCGCAATCGGATCGCCGGTCTGCGCGTTGATGGCCGTGAGGTGGCCGCCTGCAATGAACAGCAGCCGGCGATCCGCGCGATCGGGACTCTGCCAATAGTTCATCCCGCGCGCACCCAGCGGTCCCTGCGTCTGACTGCGCCAGATCTCCCTGCCGGTCGCGGCGTCCACCGCCGCCAGCGCGGTGCCAGCCGCCTGCAGATACATCACGCCGTCGACGATGAGCGGGTTGAAGATGACCGTGCCGGTGACGGGGAACGTCCAACCCACTTCGAGCTGGGAGACGTTCGACCTGTTGATCTGATTGAGCGCCGAATATTGTGATGAATCGGCGCTGCCGCCGTAGGATGTCCACGTCGTGTAGGGCCTGCCCTGAGCGGAGTCGAAGGGCCGCCCCTGGCCCCCCACGCCGGTCACGAGACCGCCGCTGATGACGAGCACCGCCAGCCGCACCAATCTGCGCATGAAGGTGCTACTTTATGCGCTGTCGCGTTCCTTTTGGAGTGACTATGCAACGAATCCTGCGGACGATGCGCGTGGCCCTGCTCGGTGCCGCGGCGATCGCGCCCGTCGTCGTGACCGCGCAGGGCCAGTCGATTCTCGGTCCGCCAAGCGAGGCCAACCACTTCATCGGGACGCCGAAAGGCTGGATCCACCCGAAGACGCCGTGGGGTGAGCCCGACATCCAGGCCACCTTGAACATGATGCAGGCCGCCGGCGTCCCGCTGGAACGGTGTGCCGGCGGCGGTCGCCCCGGCGGGCCGCCCTGCGACCCGAACAAAGCCTGGTGGACGGAAGAGGAGTACAAGCAGCGCGTCGCGGCCGCCTCCGGCCGCGGGGACGCCAGTCGGCAGGCGGCCGAGCGGGGCGAGTTCGGCCGCGCGCTGCTCTCGGGTGCGACGGATCCGGCCACGCCGCAGCGGCAGACCACGCTCATCGTCGACCCACCGAACGGCTTGCTGCCGCCGCTGACCCCGGAAGGCAAGCGCCGCGCGCTCGAGATGCGCAGCGGCTGGTCGCTGCCCGGCGAGTCACCGGCCTTCGACTCGCCCACGGACTTCGACAGCTGGGACCGCTGCGTCACGCGCGGCATGCCCTCGTCGATGATGCCGTATCGCTACAACGGCGGCTTCAGGATCTGGCAGTCGCCGGGCGTCGTCGTCTTCGATCTCGAGATGATCCACGACACACGCGTGATCTTCACGGACGGCCGGCCGCCGCTGCCGTCGGCGCACAAGGCCTACATGGGCGATTCGCGCGGCCGCTGGGAGGGCAACACGCTCGTCGTCGAGACCACCAATTACAGGGGCGGACTCGCGCCGATGATCAACCTGGCCGTGGTCGGGTCGCCGGCGGGAAACCGCTTCCCGCAAAGCGATCAGATGAAGACGACTGAGCGGATCACGCGTCTGAACAACGACGCGTGGCTGTACGAGATCAAGACGGAGGATCCGGTCATCCTGACGCGCCCGTTCACCGTCCGCTATCCGATGCGCCACGATCCGAAGTACGAGTGGTGGGAGTACGCCTGCCACGAAGGCAACCAGATCGTACCGGGCTACGTCACGACGTCGCGCTTCGAGCGCGCGAACCCGAAACCCGAACCAGCGACGGCGGTTCAGGTGCCGGCGGACGTTGCCAACGCGCTCGCCGGACGCTGGGTGGGGCGGCCGCGCATCGCGACGATCGACTACGACATCGAGCTGGAGTTCACCAAGAACGCGGATGGGGCGATCGTCGGCAAGTTGATGGGCACCACGCTTCCGAAGGAATCAAAGATCGACAGGCCACTCCGGCGCTTCACGATCAAGGACCGGCAGATGAACTGGGAGTTCCCGAACACGCAGTCATGGAATTATGCCGGGCAGCTTTCCGCCGACGGCACCAGGATCACAGGCATGACGACCAGCATCCAGGGCGGCGTGCCGCTGGAGTTCAGGAAGCGATAGGACAAACGGCAACGGGAATCGGCTCTGGCAATTTCAACACCACCAGAGCTGGAAGGCAGGTCCGATGTCGTATGCGCTCGACGGCAACCAGTACATTGCCATCGCTGCAGGCTCTAACGTTCTTTCGTTCAGCTTGCGGTAAGACTCTCAGCGCTTCGCCAATTTCTGAACGCTGAGCTGGCTCGTCCTTTTTCTTCTTGATACACATCTTCAACCGCACTCGTCGATAATGCGCCGTGCAATAGATCGGAGCCGTAAGGCGAGGGGGAGCAATGGGAAACGTTCGAAGCCGCCTACGAGCTATTTCTTTGTTATGCATGGCACTCGGGTTTGCGGGTGTTGCCCGAGCGCAGTCGTCGTACACGGCCTCTGTACGCGGCGTCGTAACAGACGTCAGCGGCGGCGTCATCCCCGGAGCCCGAGTCACGCTGACGGAATCGGATCGGAACGTGCCGCACAGTGTGACTTGCGATGAAGCCGGCCGATATGTCATCACCGCTCTGCCACCCGGTACCTACACGCTCAGCGTCGAGATGAGCGGGTTCACAACCTACACCCGGACCAACATTCCTCTGGTCGTCCAGCAGCAGGCAACGTTCGATGTCTCATTGCAGGTGGGCGAACTCACTGCAAGCGTCTCTGTTCGGAGCCAGTCGCCGCTTCTGAACACGACGATCTCGACGCTGGGACAGGTGATCGAGAACCGCTACATGCTCGCGCTGCCCAACATCAGCCGAAACCCTCTGACGCTGTTGAATCTGACGCCGGGCGTGAACGGCGCCGCGGGCACCATCAGCCCAAGCAATACGAATTTCGTGGCGAACGGTACTCGCAATTCCACTTCGGACGTGCTGGTGGATGGCGCGATCGTCAACACGACCGAGCAGAACACCGGCGCCACCGATCTGAAATGGACACCATCTGTCGATGCGGTCCAGGAATTCAAGATGCAAACGAACTTCTTCGGAGCCGAGTATGCGCTCTCCGGAGGAGCCATCATCAACGTCGTCACCAAGTCGGGCACGAATGCGTTCCGCGGCGATGCCTACGATTTCCTGAGGGATTCCAACTTCAATGCGAACTCGTGGGCCGCGAATCGCAACGGCTCCAAGAAGCCGTATTACCATCGCGATCAAGTCGGCGGCGTGCTGGGTGGGCCCGTCAGGAAAAATAAGACGTTCTTTTTTGCCACGCTCGAACGTACGCATTCGAAGAGCCCGTCGAGCGCGAGCGCGACGGTCCCGACACTCGAACAACGCAGGGGCGACTTCTCTCAGACGTTCTTCAGCGACGGTCGGTTGATCACGATCTACAACCCGTTCGATACCTACAAGGATGCCCAGGGCATCACGAAACGGAGGCCGTTCCCCGGCAATGTGGTTCCGCCCGAGATGATCGACCCGGTTGCGTTGAAAGCGCTGCAGTATTACCCGAAGCCGAACCAGGATCCGAATCCGATCACGCATGTCAACAATTGGTTCATGCAAGGGATCGGAGAGAGCTTTGCCGGGCAGGGCGATCTGAAAATCGATCACAGCCTGAACGACCAGCTTCGCGTGATGGCGCGCTACAGCCACAGCCGGAATCGCAGCGCTCCGGTGAACCTGTACGGGTCGGCGGATCCGGCCATCGCCGCGGCGGACCCGTATAACGGACCCAGCTCCACAAAAACCACGTCGGCGGCCGGCAATCTCACGTTCGTGCAGAACTCCACGACTCTCTGGACGTTCACGTACGGCCTGATCTACTCCGACTACCATCGGGATCCGTTTAGCGCGGCGTTCGACGAGACGACGCTGGGGCTTCCCAGTTATATGCAGGACACGGCGACGCTGCATGTCTTCCCGATGTTCAGCGCCGGCGGCTATTCCGACATGGGGACGCAAGGCTACTGGAAAATGGACCGCCAGGAAGGTGTGCACCAGTTCTCGGGCTCGATGACGAAGACGCTGCAAGGCCACAACATCAAGGCAGGCGCTGAAATCCGCCAGAACTTCCTGGACTACGCGCAGCCCGGGTATCCCTCCGGCCGCTTCACATTCGGCGCTCAGACGACGAGCGAGGATTTGAATGCCGGCAACAGCTATCAAGGCAATGGTTTCGCATCGATGCTCCTCGGCTGGGGCAACGGTTCGAATTTCCATATCGATCCGAAAGCCTTCTCGCGCGCGGGATACCGCGGCTTCTTCGTTCAGGACGACTGGAAGATGTCGCGCAAGCTGACCGTGAACCTGGGGCTGCGCTACGAGTACGAAGTGCCCCGGACCGAACTGGAAGACCGCTACAGCTATTGGGATTTGAACGCGCCGTCGCCCATCTCGGTGCCGGGGTACGACCTGAAAGGCGTGGTGAAGTTCGTCGACGACAAGACTCCCTCACCGTTCGATGTCCATCGCAACAATTTCGGCCCGCGCCTCGGTTTCGCGTACGCGCTCACTGACAAAACATCGATTCGGGCGGGCGCCGGCAAGTTCTACTTGTTGTCGCGCGCCACGGTCTCCGGGCACACGGGCGCCGCGTTCAACACCGACGCGGCCGTGCCCTGGTCGCTGGACAGCGGCGCCACGCGAAATGCGACGTTGGCGAACCCATATCCGCAGGGCATCCTGACGCCGCCGGGTCGTTCACTCGGCGATCAAACGTTCCTTGGACTCGGCGTCGGCACCGTGACGAGGCAGACCCGCAATCCCGAAATGTATTCGTGGAATGTTTCCATCCAGCGGGAAATCGGCTGGAGCTCGATGGCGGAGGTCAACTACACCGGCAGCCGAGGCGTGCATCTCTACTCGCCGTATACGTCGCTGAGCCCTCTGGATCCCGTTTACTGGCTCGGTCCGAACGCGCAGTACACGCGGGCTCAGTTGCAGGCCGCGGTGCCGAATCCGTTCTACGGCATCATCACCGATCCGAAGGCCGTCAATCTGAATGGCCGGACGATTCAGCAATATCGCCTGGTCCGCAACATGCCGCAATATGACGGCGTCAGTGGATCCGATCCGAATGCCGCCGACTCGGAGTATCACGGTGTGCAGTTCAAATACGAGAAGCGCATCTCCAGGGGGCTGACGGTCCTCACTCACTACACGTGGTCGCGAATGATCGACGATGCGTCGGTCACCGATGGCAACCTGACGTGGCTCGGCGGGACGACCAGCTTTCAAAACCCGCTCGATCTATCCATGGAGCGTTCGCTTTCGCAGCACGATGTGGCGCACCGCTTTGTCGTCACGGGTGACTGGCACATACCGTTCGGACATGATCGCCGGTTCGGCTCCAGCGCCAGTCGTTTGGTCGATGCGGTGATCGGCGGCTGGGAACTGAGCGGAGTCTTCACGCTGCAGTCCGGTTTCCCGCTGCAGGTGAACCAGTCGGGTGGGACGCTCTGGAATGGCACACAGCGACCGAACCTGATCGGCGACCCGGCGACATCAGGAGACATTCACGATCGGTTGAACAACTATTTCAACAAAGACGCGTTCTCGCGTCCGGCCCCGGACACGTTTGGCACGGCGCCGCGAACGCTCGATATCCGCGGACCCCGAGTCAACATGCTCGACGCGGCCTTGATCAAGAACTGGCGGGTGAAGAACGGTCAGCGGTTCGAGTTCCGCCTCGAAGCGCAGAACGTTCGGAACTATCCGGTGTTCAGCGATCCGGCGACGAGCTACGGCGCCAGCAACTTCGGCGTCATCAACGGGACGAAGGTAGGGTCGCGCAACGTACAGCTTGGATTCAAGTACCACTTCTAAGCTGGGTTGCTTCGTTCGATCCAGCGATGAGGCAACTTCTGCGATTCCCGAGTTCGGTCAAGCGAGATCCAGCGATCGAGGTCTGGATGCGTGAGCATTCGACTGAATTGGGGAGGATCGCGCGGCGCTGGTTCGAGGTCATGCGCGAGCGCGGAGACGATGTTCGAGAGTTATTGCATGACGGCCATCCGACCGCGTGTGTAGGTGATGCGGCATTCGGCTACGTCAATGCCTTCAAAGACCACGTCAATGTCGGGTTCTTTCGCGGCGCCGAGATTGCCGATCCGAGGGGCTTGTTGGAAGGGACCGGCAAGTTCATGCGCCATGTGAAACTCAGGCCGGAACGTGACGTCGATGCGACGGCTCTAATGGAGCTTATCGAAACTGCATACTCCGATATGAAGGACCGCCTTACCGGCCGGCAGGCACGCGCTGCTTCAGCTCTTCGAACCAATTGATCGTGACGATGATCTGCATTGCGGCGGGTTTCGCGGACGCCGTCTGTGCTTTTGGAAGCAGGACGAGGAACGACTTGCCATCGGGAGTGATGTCGTACGGCCGGGGACCCGTCGTGATGATGCCTTCGATAGGCAACGGTGTCGCCTTCCCGACCGAGAAGCCACGGTCCGTTTGGACATCGACGGCCATCATCTGTCGGCGCGTACCTCCCAGGCTCTTGAGGTAATAGAGCTGTCTGCCGTCGGGTGCCCACACCGAGTCCGAGCCTCCGTCGTGAGTGACTTGGTGTTTCTCGGCCGTAATCGGAAACGGCTGGACGTAAACTTCCATGTTTCCTTGACTCGGACGAGGTGTACGCAAGCCAGCGACCGTCGGGCGAAAGGCTCGCATTCCCGGCGCGTATCACGCGCCTGATAGACCTCGCCCATGCCGCCGGCGCCCAAGCGCGCTGATTACTTCGTACGCACCAATGCGCGCGCCGTTGGCTAGCGGCACGGGCTACTGCAGCTCCTTGATCGAGATGTTGCGGAACTGAACGAGCGCCGGCGGCGACGTCCAGACACCGTCCCTCTTGCTCCCGTGGTGCTGCAGCGCGATCGGGCCGCTCGCCTCGACGCCTGGCAGCTGGGCGTTGCCGATCACCTCTTCGCCGTTCAACACGACCGTCAGTCGATCGCCGCGCATCGTGATCTCGAAGGTGTTCCACTGCCCCACGTCGCGGTCGGCGTTCTTCTTCGGCGTCACGCCGGCGCGGACCGCCGCCGGCATCTTGTCGTCCGTGCGGTAGCCGTAGACCTCGCCCGATCCGATCGGCCAGCACCAGATGTTCACCTGCGCCTTGCTCGATCCGCGTACGTAGATGCCCGAGTCGGAGTCGGGTACGGGCAGGCGAATCTCTTTCCCCGCCGCATCCTTCTTGTGCGTGCCGTCGAAGCGGATGATCGGCACGTTGGGATTCGTGTACGGCGTGGCCTTAATGCGCCAGTCGACCTTCAGCGTGAAGTTCGCGAACGACTTCTCGCTGAACAGGCTCTTCTCGCCCTGCGCCTGGCTCTCGGCGTCGTAGTCGATGACGCCGTCGACGACCTTCCAGTGGCCGCCGTCGCCGGCGGGAATCTTCCAGCCCGTCAGGTCGCGGCCGTTGAACAGCGGGACGAACCCGCCGGACGCGGACGACTGCGCGCGGCCGGAGACCGCAGCGAGGCCAATCACGAGGGGCAGGGCGGCCAGCAGCGCGGCGTTCGATGTGACCTTCATGGTTCCGCGTAGTGTAGCCGACTGAGCGCCCAATCAAAGTATTCTGGAATCCATCAGGGCGGGACCAGAGGAGGCGAGACATGCGCCGATTCGTAATGTGCGTCTTCGCGTTTTCCTTGTTCGCGATCGCAGGCGCTGCGAATGTGTTCGCACAGGCGGCATGCGACCGCGCGTGCCTGCGATTGCTGCTCGACCAATACTTGAACGCCGTGATCAAGCACGATCCAACAGCGGCTCCGCTCGTCGTCGGCTTTCGCCAGACGGAGAATGCGCTGAACGTCCGGCCGGGCAGCGGCACGTGGAAGACAGTCACCGGCCTCGGCGCGATGCAGCGCCGCTACGTCGACGCCGTCAGCGGCCAGGCCGCGTACTACGGCGTCGTGCAGGAGGGTGCCGATTCCGCCATCGTCACGGTGCGGATTCGCGTCGAAAACCGAAAACTCGCCGAGGCCGAATGGTATCTCGCGCGCGTCAACGATCCCGGGCTGAACGGACCGCGTCAGCCGGGGCGTCCGCCGGCGAATCTCTTCAATCCCGACTACCTGACCGCGAATCCGCCGCCGCAGCGCGTCGTCCCGGCGACGCAGCGGCTGCCGCGCGAGACGCTCATGGCGATCACGAACAGCTACTTCGACGCCATCACATCGCATGACGGGTCGGTGGCGCTGACGCATCCAGGATGCGGTCGCGTGGAAAACGGCTCCCCGACGCCGCCCGGAAAATTCCTGCCGCCGTTGGCGCAGGCGCCCGCGACGACGAATGACTGCGTGGCCGGACTTCAGAACTTCAATGCATCGATGGTGGTCGCTCGGCGCATCCCGCTCGTCGACGAAGAAGCACAGGCCGTGCTTGCGATGGCCGTCTTCATCCGGCGGCCCGGCTCGCCGGTGCCGCGCAACGTGTTCAGCGAATGGTTCTTCATCGATGAAGAAAAGATCCGGACGATCTACACCGCCATGTTCTATCCGGCGCCGGAGCTCGCCGTGCCGAACTGGCCGCCGTATGAAGGCCATTGGCCGCTGCCCGCCAGCATCGTCCCGGCGCCGGCGCGCCAGTGATCAGAAAACGCTGAATCAGCGCATGAATATCCGTCTTCCCATCGCCGCGATCCTAGCGACGCTCGCAGCGCTCCCAGTCGGCTGGGCGGCCGACGGACCGGAGGGCTGGTTCACCGACGAGACGACGGCAGCGGGACTGATGTTCTCTCACTTCAACGGCATGTCGGGCGACTTGTACTACCCCGAGATCATGCCACCGGGCGTCGCCCTGTTCGATTACGACAACGACGGCGACGTGGACGTGTTCGTGGTCCAGGGTCGGATGCTTGGATCGAAACCAATCGATCGGGCGTGGGATCCGCCGCGCCCAGGGTCGCGGCCAGGCGGCCGCCTTTTCCGGAACGATCTCGAAGTGGCCGCCGACGGTAGGCGCCGGCTGCATTTCGCCGACGTGACGGAGAGAAGCGGCATCAGCGCGCGCGGGTACGGGATGGGCATCGCAACCGGCGATTACAACAACGACGGCTGTGTCGATCTCTACGTGACCAATCTCGGATCGAACCAGCTGTTCCGGAACAATTGCGACGGGACGTTCACGGACGTCACCGCGGCGAGCCACGCGGCGAGCCCCGGATGGAGCGTGTCGGCCGCGTTCGTGGATTTCGACCGCGACGGGTGGCTCGACTTGTTCGTCGGCCACTACGTGAACTACAGCGTCGAAGCCAATGTGAAGTGCTTCGGTCTCGCGGGGGGACCCGAATACTGCCCGCCGCATGTGTACACGGCGCAGCCCAGCAAGCTGTACCGCAACAATCGGAATGGAACGTTCACCGACGTGAACGCGCGCGCCGGGTTGTCGACCGAGTTCGGTCCCGCGCTAGGAGTGTCAACGGCCGATTTCAACGGCGACGGGTGGATGGACATCTATGTCGCCAATGACGGCCAGCCGAACCAGTTGTGGATCAACCAGCGCAACGGCACGTTCAAGAACACGGCGCTTCTGTCGGGAGCCGCGCTGGGGGTTGACGGCGAGGCAAAGTCGAGCATGGGGGTAGACGCCGGCGATTTCGACAACGACGGCGACGAAGACCTGTTCATCACCGAGCTCACGGGCCAGGGCGCTGACTTGTATGTCAACGTCGGCGGCGGCGTATTCGAGGAGCACGGCGCCCGCGCCGGTCTGCGTCGCCCGACGCTGCCGTTCACCGGATTCGGCGCCGCATGGCTGGACATCGACAACGATGGGTGGCTCGATCTGGTGACGGTCAACGGCGCCGTCACGCAGAACGTCGATGCCGCGGCGCGGGGGGAGCGGTTCGCGCTCCAGCAGCGCAAGCAGGCGTTTCGAAATCTGGGAAACGGACGGTTCGAGGACGTCTCGACCCGCGCGGGTCCGGCGTTCGCGCGTGCCGACGTGAGTCGCGGCGCCGCGTTCGGCGACATCGACAACGATGGCGACATCGACATCATCGTCGGCAATGCGAGCGGTCCGCTACGGCTGCTGCTCAATGGAGTCGGACAACGCCGGCACTGGATCGGCCTGCGGCCTGTCGGGCCGGACGGGCGTCGCGACATGCTTGGCGCGCGGGTTGCGGTAATCCGCGCCGACGGTCTAACGCTGTGGCGCCGCGTCCGATCCGACGGCAGCTACGCGTCCGCGAGCGATCCGCGCGTTATCGCCGGGCTCGGGGACTCGAATCGTCCGGTGACGGTTCGCGTCATCTGGCCCGACGGGCGGACCGAAACGTCGTCGGACCTCGCGATCGACCGGTACGTCACGATTCGTGAGGGCGCCGGACGATGATCGCGATCGATCGACGCCGGTCCCGACGCACGCTGGACAGTCCACGAGGTGCACGCGGAACCCTCATGCGAGCGGCCGGATCGGCGATGACGCTGTGGCTGCTGGCGAGCGGTTGCCGTGCACCGGCGAGACCTCCGCTGCGCGCCGTGTCGCTGCCCGACCTCGCACGCGCCGCCGAATCGGTTCGAACCCAGCTACGCGAGCGCTACGGCGTGCTGACACGCACGACTGCCGATCCGAAGTCGTCGCCAAGTGCGCTGGCCGATGCCTACGGCACGATGGGCATGTTGCTGATGGCGGCCGAGTATCGCGAAGAGGCCGAAGCGTGTCTCCTCAATGCCCAGACGCTCGCCCCCGACGACGTCGAATGGCCCTACTACCTCGCGCACCTCTACAAAGCCGCCGGTGACGCCGCGAAATCCGAGGCGGCGTTCGAACGTGTCCTCCGGCTGCAGCCGCGCCACGTGAGCGCCCTCGTCTGGCTCGGGGATGCGTTTCTCGATCAGGGACGTCCCGACGGGGCGGAGCCGCTGTTCGAGCGCGGGCTCGCCGAGCAGCCACAGTCGATCCCCGCGCTCGTCGGGCTCGGCCGCGCCGCGCTCGCGCGATCCGACTACGCACGTGCGGTCGAGCACCTCGAGCGCGCGCTCGCGATCGATCCGCGCGAGGGGAGGATTCACTATCCGCTTGCGATGGCGTACCGCGGTCTCGGCCAGGATGACAAGGCAGACGCGCACATGCGCCTTCGCCGCCCTGGTACGATTCGACCATCCGACCCGCTGATGCTCCAGCTCGAGACCGTGCTGGAGAGTCCGACCGCGCACGAGGTACGCGGCACGAAAGCGCTCGACGAGCGCGACTTCCAAGCCGCCGCCGCCTACTTCCGGAAGGGGATCGACCTCGCGCCGGGCGAGCCCTCGCTGCATCACAAGCTCGGCACGGCGTTGTATCTGTCCGGCGATACACGCGGCGCGGTCAATGAATTCGGCGAGGCGCTTCGACTCTCGCCCGCCTTCGCCAAGGCTCACTACAGTCTTGGCGTGCTGCTCGCCGCGGACGGCCGGATCGCAGACGCGCTCGCGCATCTGAACGAAGCTGTTCGCGCCGATCCGATGTACGCAGAAGCGCGGGTGCGTCTCGGCGACGTCCTTCGTCACACTGGACGGGCCGCCGAATCGCTGTCGTGGTACCGCGAAGCCGCTGCGCTCGATCCGCGCGCCGCCGACGCCCCACTCGGGTACGTGCTGGCTCTTGTCGATTTGCACCGCTACCGCGACGCGCGCGATCGACTGCGGGAGGATGTGGAGCGGTTTCCCGATCGCCCGGAGTTCGTCCACGCGCTGGTCCGGCTGCTGACGGCGGCGCCTGACGCTGCGGTGCGGAACGGACAAGAAGCGTTCGCGCTGATGCGGGGCGTGCTCGAGCGCGAGCCGCGGAGCGTCGAAGTCGGCGAGCTGATGGCGATGACGCAGGCGGAGCTCGGGCAGTACGGCGAAGCCGTCACCTGGCAGCGCGAGGCGCTGGCGCTAGCTGAGCCGCGGTCGCGTCCCGACCTCCTTCGCCGCCTGACAGAATCGCTCGCACGCTACGAGCACCGCCAGCCGTGCCGGACGCTCGCGCTCGACGAAGCGTCGACCCGGTAGAAATTTCGTCGTGCGTGGTCGATTCCAGGTGTAGGATGCCGCGGAGTTCGAGACTCGCATCGGAACGTCCGAGTGAATGCCCTGTTCGACATTCACTGCTTGACGGAGGTTGGATGATGCGCGCCATGAAGACGCTGGTGTTGTTGGCGGCCGTCGCGCTCGGGCCGTCGGCTGCGTTCGCGCAAACCGCCCTCGCCGGCACCGTCAAGGACCCTTCAGGCGCCGTGGTGCCCGGCGTCACCGTCGAAGCTTCGAGTCCTGTACTGATTGAAAGAATCCGGACAGCGACGACCGATGCCGCCGGGCAGTACCGTATCGAGAGCCTGCAACCGGGCACATACACCGTCAGCTTCACGCTCCCAGGGTTCGCTACTTTGAAGCGCGATGACGTGCTGGTGTCGGGTACCGGCGTTGTCAAGATCGACGCCGAGATGAGAGTCGGTGGGGTCGCGGAGACGGTCGTGGTCACCGGTGAGTCGCCGGTGGTCGACGTGCAGAGCACGCGGCGTGAGCTCACGTTCGACAACGAGACGATGCGAAACCTTCCGGGCGTCCGGAGCTACAGCTACCTGCTCACCGCGGTGCCGGGGCTGCAGACGAACAACAACAACGTCAACACCGGTCCCGTCTTCGCGATCTTTCCGATCCACGGCGGCCGCGGCGTCGAATCGCGGCTGACGGTCGACGGCCTGAACATCAGCAACCCGCCCGGCGGCAACCAGCCGTCGAACTATGTCGCCGACATCGGCAACGCGAATGAAGTGACGATGACGACGTCGGGCGGGCTCGGCGAGTCGGAGACGGCCGGCCTCCAGATCAACGTCGTCCCGAAACAGGGCGGCAACAGGATGTCGGGGCTGGTGTTCGTGTCCGGCTTCTCGAAGGGCATGCAGGCGAGCAACTACGATCCGGAGCTGGCGTCTCGTGGCGTCCTCCAGCCGAACCCCGTCTACCGCGTGTACGACTTCAACGCGTCGGTTGGCGGCCCGTTCATCAAGGACAAGCTCTGGTACTACATGAGCGTTCGCGAACAAGGACAGCGGCAGAACACGCTGAACCTGTTTTTCAACCAGAATGCCGGCAACGCGAACGCATGGACCTACGTGCCCGATCTCAGCCGCCCGGCGTTTTCGGATCGCACGTGGGAGAACTACACGCCGCGAATTACGTGGCAGGCAACGCCACGCAACAAGTTCTCGTTCGTGTGGGATGAACAGCCGATCTGCCGCAAGTGCACCGGTTCGACATCGTTCAGCGGCTCTCCCGTCAGCACCACCGCTCCGGAGGCGGACGGCTACGGCGAGTACAACCCGCAGCGTGTCCAGCAGGTGCGCTGGACGTCGACGGCGACCAGCAAGCTGCTGCTCGAAGCCGGGTTCGGCACCAGCTATTACGGGTGGGGCAACCGTGAGCGCGACCCCAACCCGACGCGCGATCTGGTGCGCGTGTTCAACATCGGCCAGGTGGTCGTGCCCGCCACACCGACGACGCCGGCGATCACCGCGAATTTCACGTATCGGTCGCAGAACTGGATGCAGGCGAGGACTGCCGGGGTGAACTACACGGGATCAGCGTCGTATGTGACCGGCTCGCACAGCATGAAGTTCGGATACCAGGGCTACTGGTGGAAGGACGACCGCGAACTGCACGTCAACACGCAGGACCTGCAGTACACGTTCATCGGCGGCATGCCCAACTCCATCACCGAGTACGTCAACCCGTACAACGTCAACGCGCGGGCGATGCAGGCGTCGCTGTACGCGCAGGATCAATGGACGGTGAAGCGGCTGACAGTGCAGGGCGGCATCCGCTGGGATCATCCCTGGAGTTGGTTCCCGGAGACGGTCGAACCGAAGACGCGGTTTTTCCCCGGCGTCACCTTCCCGCGGACTGACGGCGTGACCGGCTACAACGACATCACGCCGCGCCTCGGCGCCGCGTACGACGTGCTCGGAAACGGCAAGACGGCACTCAAGATCAACCTTGGCAGGTATCTGCAGGGCGCGAGCGTCAGCAATCTCGCGTACAACGCGATGCCGGCGCAGCGCATCCCGTTCGGTCCCGGGCTGGGCGGCTTTGGTATCACGGCCCCGGCCGTCAGTCGAACGTGGACGGACATCAACGGGAACTTCAGACCCGACTGCGACCTGACGAATCCGCTGGCGCAGACCCCGGCGACAACCGGCAGTATCGACAATTGCGGTGCGATCAACAACCTGCTGTTCGGGTCCAATCAGCTCGTCGGAAATGTGTTCGATCCGGATCTCCTCCATGGGTGGGGCCTGCGTCCCTCGGACTGGTCGTTCGGCGTCTCGGTGCAACAACAGATCGTCCCGCGTGCGTCGGTCGAAGTGGGCTACTACCGCAGGGCGTTCACGATGTTCACGACGGGCGGCACAGTGACGGACAACATCCTCGTGTCGCCCAACGACGTCGGCACCTACTTTCTGACCGCGCCGAGGGACTCGCGCCTGCCCGACGGCGGCGGCTACCGTATCGGTCCGCTGTACGACTTGAATCCCAGCGTGTTCGGCCGCTCGAGCGGTCTCATCGTGCCCACGGACAAGCTCGGCGACGACACGCGGGTGTTCAACGGCGTCGACGTGACGTTCAACGTGCGCGCGTACCGCGGCTTCACATTCTCGGGCGGGACCAGCACCGGCAAAGTCGTCAACGACTGGTGCGACATCCGCGCGAAGGTTCCGGAGAACTTCCCGAGCAACCCGTACTGCCACCAGGAGTCGCCGTTCCAGACGTCGGTCCGCGGCCTCGCCACCTACAGGATCCCGCGCGTCGACGTCGTCGTCAGCTCGGTTTACCAGGACAAGATCAACGTCGGCACCGATCAGCTCGCATCGCTGTCCGCCAATTACACGATGAATGCGGCAGACCAGGCTGCGGCGGCAGCGCAGCTGGGTCGTTCGTTGACCGCCGTGACGCCGCCAACGGTCAATCAGATCACTCCGGGCACACTGTATGGAAAGCGGTTGCGCCAGCTCGATCTGTCCGCGAAGAAAGTCGTCCGCTTCGCGGGCCGGCGGCTGACTGCGGGCGTGGACCTCTACAATCTGGCAAACAACAACGTCACGCTGGCATTCAACCAGGCCTTCTCGCCGACGACGACGGGCTGGCTGACTCCCACGACTTACATGAACCCGCGCGTCTTCCGTCTGAACGCGGAGTTCGCCTGGTAGACGAGAGGCGCGTCTTCAGAATCGGCGCGCTGTTCGCCGCGCTTGCGATCGCGGGCGGTTTGCGCGCGGCCGTCACCGAGCCGGTCAAGACCGACGCGGGCCTGCTCTCCGGCACGCCGGCGGCGGCGCTTGGCGTGCGCGTGTTCAAAGGCATTCCGTATGCAGCTCCGCCGGTCGGTGACCTGCGGTGGCGCGCACCGCAGCCGGTCCCGAAATGGGCCGGCATCCGCAATGCGGACACGTTCGGCAACGCCTGCGTGCAGCCGAAGGGTGTGGGACGTCTGAACATTGCCGTCGACCTTCCCGACTCGCCGCGTATGAGTGAGGATTGCCTGTATCTGAACGTCTGGACGGCCGCTCGGTCGGCGTCCGAGCGGCGTCCGGTGATGTTCTGGATGTACGGCGGCGCGTACAGCGAAGGCGCGGGTTCGAACCCGAACACCGACGGCGAAGCGCTCGCCCGCCGCGGCGCGATCGTCGTGACGTTCAATTACCGGCTCGGTCCATTCGGCTTCTACTCGCATCCCGAGCTGACGAAGGAGTCGGAACACCACGCATCCGGCAATCAAGCGCTGATGGATGCGATTGCCGCGCTGAAGTGGGTGCAGGCCAACATCGCGGCCTTCGGCGGCGAAGCGCGCAATGTCACGATCTTCGGCCAATCGGCCGGGGCGGCGATTGCCGCCGGTCTCGTAGGATCGCCGCGGGCCGGCGGACTGTTCCGCCGGGCGATTTCCGAGAGCGGCGCGTGGATGGGCCTCGGCATGGCGGCCATGCGCACCCGGCAGCAGGCGGAGCTGCCGACGGGACGCCGCGGCGCGCCGCCGCCGGCGCTGCTGCCGCTCGCGGAGCTGCGCGCGAAACCCGCCGAGGAGATCTCGCGGACGCTCTTCGGTGCCGGCATGATTGCCGACGGCTCGATCATCCCCGAGGACGAGTCGCTGACTTTTTCGCAGGGCCGGCAACAGCCGGTCGACGTGCTCGTCGGATCGAACAAGGACGAAGGGACCTTCGCCGGCGGAACGACCGCCGGCGCGTGGACAACCCGCGTCCGCCAGCGCTGGGGCGATCTGGCCGACCATTACTTGGACCTCTATCCCGCTCGCTCGGACGAGGAGGCGACGCGCTCGTCGCAGATGGCGTTCCGCGACGAGCTGGCGTGGCACATGCGCTTGTACGCGACCCTGCAGGCAAAGCGCGGGAACAGCGCTTATTGGTACTTCTTCACGCACGAGCCGCCGTACGCGCCGGGCGCGCGGAATCTCAGGACGGCGCATGCCGTGGAAATTCCATACGTCTTCAACAATCTCACGGCGCCGCGCCTGTTCCCCGACACGAGCTCGCCGGAGCTGGCGTCTTCGTCGGAATCGGAGCGCGCGCTCGCGGACAGCGTGTCGTCGTACTGGGTGAACTTTGCTCGGACCGGCGATCCCAACGGCAAAGGCCTGCCACGATGGCCCGCCTTCGCTGAAGCTACGGCGGGCAGGCCTGCACCGAGCGGCGCGAGCGCCGATCCCATGATCATCGGCGACATCAGAGAAGCGCCGGATCCGGATCGGCTTGCGATGTACGACCGTTTGTACGCGAAGATCCTGGTGGGATTGAAACAGTGAAGGCGCTGGCCCGCACGCGCGCCGCGCTCCTCATCCTCTGGCTCGCCGCAGTCGGCAGTGCGCAACGGCCCGTCGCGACACCCGCGCAGGAATGGCGCACGTACGACCACGACCTCGCGGGAACCCGGTTCTCGCCGCTGATGGAAATCAACGCCGGCAACGTCGCGAAACTCGCGAAGGCGTGGACCTTCAGTTTTCCGCCTCCGCCCGGCGGCCGAGGCGGGCCCCTTGGTCTCGGCTCCTCCGAAGCCGTGCCGCTCGTCATCGCTGGCGTCATGTATCTCCCCGCCGGCAATACCATCGTCGCCCTTGAAGCTGACACGGGCAAAGTGGTCTGGCAGCGCGAGATTGGCGGCGGCCCGGGGGCGGGAGCGGTGTCGCGTCGCGGCGTCGGTTACTGGCCTGGCGACGGCACGACTGCGCCCCGCGTGTTCACCACCGCCGGCCGTCGCCTGCTGTCAATGGACGCGCTGTCCGGCAAGCCTTCCGAAGGATTCGGCACCAACGGCGAAGTCGACATGGTCGTCGGCTACGCGGGAACGCCGACGATCTACAAGAACGTCATCGTAGTCGGTGCGAGCGTGAACGAGGTCCCGCTCGGACCGCCTGGAGACACGCGCGCGTTCGATGCGATCACGGGCAGGAAACTCTGGGATTTCCACACAGTGCCGCGCCCTGGCGAGGTCGGACACGAGACGTGGCTCGACAACGGCTGGGAAAGCCGCTCGGGCACGAACGTCTGGGCCTTCTCGATGACCGTCGACGAAATGCGCGGCATCCTCTACATGCCTGTCGCCGGACCTGCCGCGAACTACTGGGGCGGCGATCGTCCGGGCAGTAACCTGTTCGGCAACTCCGTCGTCGCGGTGGACATCGCCACCGGCAAGTACCTGTGGCACTTCCAGACGGTGCATCACGACATCTGGGACATCGATCAGTCGGCCGCGCCCGGTCTGGTGGACATCAGACAGGGAGGCCGAACGATCCCCGCGCTCGCGACGGTCGGCAAGGGCGGCTACATGTTCATCCTGGATCGCACGAACGGAAAGCCGGTATTCGGCGTCGAGGAGCGCCCGGTGCCGAAGGGCAATGTTCCCGGCGAGTGGTATTCGCCGACGCAGCCGTTTCCCCTGAAGCCGCCGGCCCTGGCGAAGACGAGCTTCCGGAAGGAAGAGATCGTGACGGCAGCGGACACGACGGCCGGGCACGCCGCCGGATGTCAGGCGCTCTGGGACCGGAGCGGAGGATTCACCAACGACGGTCCGTTCACACCGTTCACCTTCCACGAGGACGGTGCGCCGCCGACGTCGACGATCTCCTTCCCCGGCGGCACTGGGGGCGTCAACTGGGGCGGCACGGCCACCGATCCGCGCACCGGCTACATGTACATGAACTCGCACGACACGTCGCTTGTCGGGTGGGTCGAGAAGAAGAAGCCCGGCGTCACGTATTCGTTCGACGCGGTGGGCTCGACGCAACTCTACGACCGCGCGTCGGTCGACGGCGTCGGTCCGTTCCACACGTTCTCAACGTCGATGGGCCGGGACGCCGCCGGGCGCGACATCACGCTTCCGTGTCAGCGTCCGCCATGGTCACGGCTGGTTGCAGTCAACGCTAACACCGGCGCGATCGCGTGGCAGACGACGCTGGGGATCAATGAGAACCTGCCGCCAGGGAAGCAGGACGTCGGCGGCAGCGGCAGCGCGGGTCCGACAGTCACGGCAGGCGGGCTGGTGTTCGTCGGCGCCACCGACGATCGCCGTTTCCGTGCGTTCGATTCGAAGACCGGCAAAGAGCTCTGGGGTACGAAGCTCGAGGCTGTCGGCAACGCCAACCCGATCTCCTACCAGGCGAGGAACGGGAAGCAGTACGTGGCGATCGTCGCGACGAATCAGCTCGTGGTCTTTGCCTTGCCGTAAGCGCTGGTGCCTGCGACGACTCGTCGTGTCGGAATGCACCGTCCCCCCTCAGCGTCGCTCCTTCGACCTTGACGTGCCGTTTCGCGCAACGAGATCCGCGCCGAGCTCCAGACCTTCAAGTCGTCCCTGCGCACGGAGTCGTGCTGACCGTTGGCGGGACGACCGAGATGGACTTCACGATGACCGTCGGCGCCGTCAGCGAAGAAGTGACCGTTCGCAGCGAGCCGCCCCTCGTTCAAGGAGCCCGACGTCGGCGTCGGATCGGCGGCGGCGCCGCGGCTGTCGTTTGCCGGCCAGCCCGAGCTGAACACCATGGTGACGCAGGTTGTCGATCTTGTCGGTTCTTCGGTGGTTCAGAGCCGCAGGCCCGCGGGGCCCGAGGTTGCGGTCCAGTCGGCACGTCGTCTTTTTGATCTGGTTTCCGGACTGATTTGGGGCGATATTCTTCGCAGGCATACCTGTCATGGTGGTACGCGGCTGCGCCATCGGCCTGTCGGTCGTTCTGTGGGTCGGTCCGGCCGCAGCACGAGCGCCCGTTCCCGCGCCGTCGCCGGCTTCGAGCGAGAAGCCGCGCGCGCTCCTGGATCGGTACTGCGTCACCTGCCACAACGACCGCCTCAACACAGCCAACCTGTCGCTGCAGGGACTCGATCTCACCAGGGCGGGCGAGCAGGCGGAGGTGTGGGAGAAGGTCATTCGCAAACTGCGCGCCGGCGTGATGCCGCCGCCCGACGTTCCGCGCCCACCGCTGCCCGACTACGAAGCGCTGCGCGACTGGCTGGAGAACGAAATCGATCGCGGGGCGACAGCGAGAACAGCTCCGGGGTCGGTGGTTCTGCACCGGCTGAATCGCACCGAGTACGCCAACGCCATTCGCGACCTGCTCGATCTGCAGATCGACGCGACGACGCTGCTCCCGCCGGACGATTCGGCGAACGGATTCGACAACATTGCCGGATCGCTCACGATCTCGCCAACGCTGCTCGAATCGTACGCGACGGCGGCGGCGCGCATCGTCCGGATGGCGATCGGTTCGTGGAAATCGGCGATCGAAGCAACGTATCTCACGCCAAGCGATGTCTCGCAGAACCAGCATCTCGACGGCATGCCGTTCGGTACGCGAGGCGGCATCGTCGCGCGGCATACGTTTCCGGCCGACGGCGAGTACAAGTTCTCGATCCAGAACTTCGGCGTCGGCAGCTTCATTCCGGGCGAGCAACTCGCGCTCATCATCGACGGCGAGCGCGCGCACGTCTGGCCGTACCGCGGCGTGGGGCTCGCCGTCGGGATGACGGCGGAGACAGACGGTACGCTTGAAGTGACGGTGCCGGTACGCGCCGGCTCTCGCCTGGTCGGCGCGACGTTCCTCGCGACGAACTATCGGCCCAGCCTCGACATCATCCGCCACTACGATCGCCAATCGCTCGAGAACAACACGATCCCGCAGATCCAGAACTACCCGGCGATCGGCTACGTTCGCATCCAGGGCCCGTTCAACGCCCAGCGTCCCGTCGATTCCGCGAGCCGCCGCAAGATCTTCACCTGTCGGCCAAAGTCGGCGGCAAGCCGCCTTCGCTCACGCGAGGTCACGAGCTTCGGCGCCCAAGGCGAAAGCGAATGCGGCAAGCAGATCCTGACGACGCTTGCGCGGCGGGCATACCGTCGACCACCGACGGCGGAGGAGATAGCGACGCTGCTGTCGTTCTTCGAGAACGGCCGCAGGGACGGCGGCTTCGACGACGGCATCGAGCTCGCGCTCCGGCTGCTGCTCGCGAGTCCACAGTTTCTCGTCCGCGCCGAGCGCGAACCGGCGACTGTGCAGGCCGGACAGGCGTACGCCATCGGCGATCTCGAACTGGCGTCGCGCCTGTCGTTTTTCCTGTGGAGCAGCATTCCCGACGACGAGCTGAACAAGGTCGCCACCGAGCGGCGATTGAGCCAGCCGGCCGTGCTGGAGCAGCAGGTGCGGCGCATGCTCGCCGACCCGCGCTCCGAGGCGCTCGTCTCCAATTACGCGCAGCAGCTCCTGTATCTGCGCAACCTGCCGGACACGGCACCCGACGGCATCTTCTACCCGAACTGGGACGACGAGCTGCGGCAGAGCCTGAAGCGCGAGTCGGAGCTGTTCTTCGACAGCATCATCCGCGAGGACCGCAACATCGTCGACCTGCTGACGGCGGATTACACGTTCGTGAACGAGCGCCTGGCTCGCCACTACGGCATTCCGAACGTCTACGGCTCGCGGTTCCGCCGTGTGACGCTCCCGCCCGAGATGGACTACCGGCGCGGCCTGCTCGGGAAAGGCAGCTTCCTGGCCATCACGCGGACACAGAATTTCCGCTCGTCGCCGGTCAAACGCGGCGCGTGGGTGCTGGAAAACATCCTGGGCACGCCGCCGCCGGAGCCGCCGGCGAACGTTCCGGCACTCGAAGAGACCAAGGGAAACGGCACGCCGCTGACGCTGCGCGAGCAGATGACGCTGCACCGCACGCAGCAGCCGTGCGCCGGCTGCCACAAGATCATGGATCCGATCGGCTTCGCGCTCGAGAACCTCGATGCCGACGCGAGCTGGCGCGCGAAGCAGGGCGGCGACGCCGGGCTGCCCATCGATGCGAAGGTGAAACTGTTCGACGGGCAGGAAATCGACGGCCCGTCCGAACTGCGGGCGGCGCTCCTGCGCTACTCGCCGCAGTTCGTGCGGATGTTCATCGAGAAGATGATGACGTACGCGCTGGGCCGCGGGCTCGAGTACACGGACATGCCGACCGTCCGCGCGGTCGCGCGCGGCGTCGAAAAGGACAGTAACCGGTTTTCGGCGATCGTGCTCGGGGTCGTCCGGAGCGCACAGTTCCGGATGCGGATGAAGGGGACTTGAGGGACCGCATCATGTTCATCACGAAGAAGCACATTCCCCGCCGGATGTTTCTCCGCGGCGCCGGTGTCACGCTCGCCTTGCCGCTGCTCGAAGCGATGGTGCCGGCCTTGCGGCCGCTGCGGCTGACGGCCGCGGCGCCGCCGAAGCGGTTCGTCGGCATCTGGCACCCGCACGGCGCGTCGCCCGGCTACTGGAGTCCGTTCCAGAAGGGCAGGGACTTCGCGTTCTCGTTCATCACGAAGCCGCTGGAGGGGTTCCGCAACCGCGTCGTGCTCATCAGCGGCCTCGACATGCCGGAGGCGATGGCGACCAACGAGGAGCCGGGCGGCGATCACGCGCGCGGGGCGGTGCTGCTGTCGGGGGCGCGTCCGCGGCGGAACGCCGTCAGCCCGTATCTCGGCACGACCGTCGACCAGATGATCGCCAACACGCACGGGCAGGACACGATCCTCTCGTCGCTGCAGCTCGGCGTCGAGGACGCGGGCAACTACGGCAACTGCAACTGGGGCTACAGCTGCGCGTACACCAACTGCATCTCCTGGTCGTCGCCCACCCAGCCGCTGCCTCCCGAGGTGAATCCCCGCGTCGTGTTCGAGCGCCTGTTCGGCGACGGCACGAGCGCGGAGGAGCGCCGCCGCGACCGGAAGCGGAACGCGAGCATCCTCGACGCCGTGGTCGTCCAGCTCGCCTCGTTCAAGCGGGATCTCGGGGCCGGCGACAGAGCCCGCGTCGACACGTACGTCGACAACATCCGCGAGCTCGAGCGGCGCATCCGGATCGCGATGGAGAACTCGATCAAGGAACCGACCGCAGACGTGCCGTTCGGGCTGCCGGAGAGCAAGCACGTGCACTTCCGGTTGATGTACGACCTGATGGCGCTCGCGCTCGAGGGCGACATCACGCGCTCGATCACGTTCATGCTGGGCCGCGATCTGAGCAGCGCCAGCTTCCCCGAATCAGGGTTCGTCGGCGCCTGGCACGGCACTTCGCACCACGGCGACAAACCG
>WNFV01002523.1_pt1 | contig 49575 bp, 51 predicted proteins | sample 5400101 | NCBI WGS metagenome assembly WNFV01 (sample SAMN13153361, study PRJNA577476) | soil metagenome | isolation source: 115 cm soil or saprolite under grassland replicate 1 | place: USA:California | collected 2016-06-15
TACCGATCATCCGGGAGCAGTTCACCACCATAGCGGTCTGCCACCCGCCGGCAGGCGGCTGCGTCTTGGACGCCGAGCGCTTCTCGTGCTTCGGCTTCGAACAGCAACGCATCGACTGTCAAGTCCGCGCCGGGCCCAAGTGCCAGCGTCTCCCCATCCAGCTTGATCAGCTCGTGCGCGCCGAGGGCGCGCCGGGCGAAATGCACCGCCTTGCGCAAGCTGCCAGCCGCCGACTCGGCTGGCATATCGGGCCACAACGCATCCATTGCCTGCTCTCGATGAAGGCGATGGGTAGGGGCAAGGGCGAGCAGCTTGACGAGTGCCGCGCTGCTGCTGCGATGCCATTCCGCCGCGGTTATTGCCCGGCCATCCACCGCCACGTTAAACCGACCGAGCACCTCCACATGGACGCGCATCGCAACACCTCGTTGTCCACGTCAGCGACGTGCGCGGCGCACGGCCGTCACACGCCTGCGCCCGTCGGGGAACGCTGGCGGAACAGGCTACCTCTACCGTTGCTCTATCGACCATAGGGAGGACGACACGATGACACTGCGTATCGGCGATCTGGCGCCTGACTTCTCGGCTGACACGACGCACGGTCACATCCGCTTCCATGAGTGGCTGGGGGACTCCTGGGGACTGCTGTTCTCACATCCCAAAGACTTCACGCCCATCTGCACGACAGAATTGGGGTACGTCGCCAGGCTAAAACCGGAATTCGATCGGCGCGAGGTCAAGATTATCGGTCTGTCCGTGGATCCGGTCGATCGGCATCACGCTTGGGCCAACGACATCGAGCAAACGCAGGGGATTGGGCCGAATTATCCGATGATCGGCGACCCGACGCTCGACGTCTCGAAACTGTACGGCATGCTCCCGGCGGGCTCGGGTGAAAGTAGCGAGGGCCGCTCCGCAACTGACAATCAGACCGTCCGCACAGTTTTCGTGATCGGACCGGATAAGAAGATCAAGCTCCTCTTAGCCTATCCTATGACCACCGGGCGCAATTTCGATGAGGTGCTCCGGGTCATCGACTCACTCCAGCTGACTGCGAGCCATCGCGTGGCGACGCCCGTCAACTGGCGGCAGGGCGAGGATGTCATCATCGCCGGGTCGGTTTCGAACGATGAGGCACGGCTGATCTATCCGAATGGTTGGCAGGAGCCAAAGCCGTATCTCCGCATCGTGCCCCAGCCGCTGTTGCCGCGATGAAGAAATATGCATCTGAGGAGCCGTCCATGAACTTACGGTTAGTCGAGTTCAACCTAGGTACCGCAGCGCGTGACACGGCTGGCGCGATTGCGAATCGGGTGGCACCACTTATCCGCGCACAACCAGGGTGCGAGCGATGCGAATTCTTTGGCGACGATGAGTCAGGTGATTACGGAATTATGGTCCTGTGGTCATCCAAAACGCACGCAGATGCCGCTGCCGGCGTCGTCAGCCCAGTTTTGAACGCGGCCCTTGCCCAGGCCGGCGCGACGAGCGACCGCAGACGGCTGTTTGAGGTCTTGCAGCTGCCTTCGGAGCCGAGCCTTAACGGGTAGCCACTAAGGAAACCAGGTGCTGATCGTCCTCCTTCCGCACGATGCGCGGGTGGCGGACACGGTGTTTTCCGAATGCGCCTGAGACAGGATCAGCGAGCGGGCGAGGCTGGCAGCAAGTACCACGTGCTCGTAGACCGGCACGGTGTCCCGCTGGTCCTCGCCCTCACCGCTGCCAGCGTGCACGACTCCGGTTCCTGGGGAGCGCTGACCGTACGATTGTGCCTTGTATCGGCGACCGCTGTACGTCAACGCATCACCCCGCAGCGCTCGCCGGCCCCGCGCAGTCTCGTTGACCACGGCAGCGTGCTTCCCTGTCTCAGCTCCGCGGCGGCCGTACACGTGACCCGGCTTCCGGGCCACGAACACACCATGAGGTAGGCGACGCTTGCAAGTCAGTCGCTCGCCCCCGAGCGGTACTGATTCTGCTCTCGAACACCGCGTGGCCCTCGACCGCACGGAACGCGTCAGCATGGGCGGCGCGCCAAGCAGCATCGGCGGCGCGTCCGCCAGGAGCGCGCCTGGGTTGGGCTTCGTACTTCTGGGCAACCGGTCGCGAGTATGCGCGCCGGCGGAGCTTCGACTGATGGCTCCGCCACCGCACGGGCATTCGACCGGCGATTCGCGTGAACTACCAGGTGATCGACGCACCGGGAGTGCTGCCCTGGGCCGTCTCGCAGCACATCCTGGTCGAGCGCTACCGCTTCCACCAGCCGCGCGGCCGCTCAGCAGAAACCTGGGAAACGCAACAGCCGTCGCGCTCGACGAGCTCGAGCCCACGCGATCAACTTCCTGACGTCATGGAGGAATGATCATTACGCGAGTGCACGACAGTGCTAGGAAACCTGCGATAGTTGTGCAACGTCTAAACCAAGGCACTCTGCCGGCTGGCTCAGTGACGATATGGCAGGCGCTCTGGCAGCGACGTGTCCGCCCCTGGAGCCGACTTGCTCAGTGCTCGAAGAATTGTCGAGGCGCTACGCGCGCTCTGTGACTCGACCAACTTACGCAGCGGGCTCAGCGGAGACCGGCGCCGGTCGCGCCGCCGAGGGCCCGTGCAGAGGCAATACGCCCACGGCGAACGCGGCCAACTCCGACACCAATCGATCGTGGCGCTCGAACACGGGCATGTGCCCGGCCGGCTCCAGCCGCACCAGCTGCGCTTGCGGGATGAGCTCGGACATGAACTGCGCCGTCTCGGGCACGATCAGGCGATCAAGATGGCCGGTGAACACGAGCCTTGGTACGGGAATGGCATTGAGCACCGTCGTCGCGTCGTACCTGAACATGGCCAGCGTCTCGCGCGCCTGGACGCTGGGCCACGCAAGTGGGTTGTAGCGCGTCGCCAGATCAAGCTGGCCGCGCGTTTGGCTGCCTGCAAACCCGGCAATATGCCAATCAGATGCGATGAGCCGTTCAGGTAGCCCATCCAGCTCAGCAGCCACACGAGCGGCGCCAACCATGCTGTGACATGCAGGAGCGGCTCGAGCGCGGGCTTCTGGATGGCGCGGATGAAGCCAGCGGCGGTCGTGCTGCGCGCGGGGTTGGTGTAGCTCGTGTCGACCAGTGCCAGGCCTCGCACTTTGCTGCCGAGGCGTTGGGGGAAGAGGCGGCAGAACGTCAGCAGAACCATGCCGCCCATGCTGTGCCCAACCAGCAGAGCAACCTGACCGGCGGCCACGCCGAGGACAGCCTCGAGGTCGTGCGCGTGCCGCTCCAGGCTGTAGTCACCGTGCTTTGCCTTTTGCGAGTGGCCCAGCCCAGGCATATCCCACACGATGACCTGGAAACGTTCGCTGAGGGATCGTATGGCGTAGTACCACGAGGTGCGGTTGGCGCTGCACCCATGGGGAATCGTGAAGCGCTCCTCAGCGGGGCCAAGAAGAGCCTGCTCGAGAAGGGCTACGACCGCACCACGGTGCGCGACATCACCGCCGCCGCCGGCGGCGTGAGCATGGCGGCAATTGGCTACCACTTCGGCTCCCGCGAGGCGCTGCTGACCGCCGCGCTGGTAGAGGCGCTCGACGAGTGGGGCGCTGCCGCCCTGGGCAGCACGCTCGCGCGCGGCGGCAAGCCGAAGCCCCCCGATCGGAGCCGCTACCGACGCTGGTGGGCGAGCGTCATCGAGTCATTTCGCAAGCAGCGTCCGCTGTGGCTGGCCAGTGTCGAGGCCTTTCTTCAGGCGGAGCGCTCGCCCGATGTGGGGGAGCAACTCGCGCGTGGCAATCAGGACGCCAGACGTGGCCTGGCAGCCTGGCTCCTGGGCATCCCCGAGGACGACGTCAGCGACGACGTCGCACGTAGTATTGGATCAGTCCAGGTCGCGCTCATCTCAGGACTCATGATTCAGTGGCTCAACGATCCCACTCACGCCCCCTCCGCCGCGGATGTGGAGCGCGGCGTACGCGAGCTCGCCGCACGCATCGCATGATCCCGCTCAATGTCTAAAGGCCCGCGTCGCAGTCGCTCCGCGGCGAGGAAGTAGCGTCGAGACCCACGGCTGCAACATGGACCTAGCGCAGCCCACGGAAGAAGGTCCGCAGGTCAGCAACCAGCAGGTCCGGCGCCTCCATGGCGGCGAAGTGGCCGCCGCGCTCGAACCCTGTCCAGTGGGTTATGCGGTGGTCCGGATCGAGCACCCGCCGCACGATCCCGTCCCGATCACCGAACACCGCCCAACCGGCCGGGATCGTCGTCTCACTATGCCAATCGAAGGCGTGGGCAGCCTCGTAGATGAAGTTCGCCGCTGAGGCGCCGCTGCACGTAAACCAGTAGATGCTGACCGTCGTCAACAGCTGGTCGAGATCAACGGCATCCTCAGGAAGCTCCTTCGCGGAGTCGGTCCATTCCTTGAACTTCTCGATGATCCAGGCGAGCTGCCCGACCGGGGAGTCGCCGAGCCCGTAACCGACGGTGATCGGGCGCGTGCTCTGGATCTGCAGATAGCCGCGGCCCTGGGCGCCGTAGCGCTGGAGCTCTTCGATCCGCGCCCGTTCTGCCTCCGTAAAGCGCGACAGGTCGGCCGGGACGAGGCCCTCGATGAGCGCAAGTGCCAGGGGGTCGGACAGGACATGCGTCCCGACGAGGTGCTCGGGGTCGAGGGCGGCGAGCATGCCGGCGATCCCCGCGCCGATGTCGCCGCCGTGCGCGCCGTAGCGCTCGTACCCGAGCCGCCGCATCAGCTCGGCGATTGCCCGCGACGAGCGTGACAGGTTCCAGCCGGCCTCCGCAAGGGGTGTCGAGAAGCCGAAGCCCGGGACAGACGGCACGACAACGTGAAAAGCGTCGCCTGGGTCGCCGCCGTGAGGCTGGGGATCCGTAAGCGCTCCGATGAGGTCCATGAACTCCGCGACCGAGCTCGGATAGCCATGGCTGATGATGATCGGCAGCGCACCGGGATGAGCGGAGCGGACGTGAAGGAAGTGGATGGGTTGGCCGTCGATCGTGGTCGTGAACTGTGGGAATGCGTTGAGTCGTGCCTCCTGGGCGCGCCAGTCGAAGCGTGTCCGCCAGTACTCGGCGATGCGCCGCAGATAGGCGACCGGGACTCCGCGCTCCCAGCCGACGTTCGGCAGCTCGGCTGGCCAGCGCGTGGCAGCGAGCCTAGCGCGGAGGTCCTCGAGCGCACTCTCCGGGATGCTGATGGTGAACGGGTGGATATCGGTCGCAACGGGGGTCGAGGCTGGCATGTCGAGGGCTCCTAGGCGCCGGGTCGGTTGCCGCCGCCCGGCATGGATGACAGAATACTGTCAATGACGACGATACCAGGACGACAGTATCCTGTCAATCATGCCGGCGCCGCCGCCGCGGCTCCAACGCGAACGCCGGCCGGTGATGCCCTCAGCGCGGTCGCGATCCGCATCATCCAGCTGTATGGGCTGCTGATCGCTGCCGGCGACGCGCTCGCCCGTCCAGCCGGCCAGACGAGCGCCCGCTGGCAGGTCCTCGCTGGCATTGAGGACGCCCCGACGACGGTGGCCAGCCTCGCCCGCCAGCTAGGCTTTGCGCGCCAGAGCGTGCAAAGAGTCGCCGACCTGCTCGAACGGGACGGCCTCGCCACATACCAGGTGAATCCGGATCACCGGCGCGCCAAACTGCTGCGAATCACACCAGCCGGCGCCGCGGCGCTGTCGCAGATCCAGGTCGCCCAGCGGGGATGGGCCAATGAGCTCGGTCGCGAGGTCGGCGAAGCCGGCCTAAAACAGGCTACGGTGGCTCTCGATAAGCTGCTGACCGCGCTGCGCAAGCGATCACGCAGACGCTAGTCGGTTGCCGGCAGTTCGGCGCGGATCCGCGCCAGGCGCGCTTTGTCGGCCTGGCCGGTTCGCGAGCGGGGCATGTCGATCCCTTACGTCAACCTTTCACGATGCACTGCTGGCTGCGGACCACGGGCTCCAGAAGTGATCGAGCAGTAGCCGCGGTCTGAGCCGGTCGTCCGATGCCAACCGCGAATGCGTCGGGCGCTCACGTGTTCCGGCGAGCGACCTCCTCGCCGCGTAGGCGCGCGCGGTGTCGGTCGATGAGCTCGGTAGCAGCCAGCAGGTGGTCGCGCATCGCCGCCAGCTGCTCGTCGGTGTACTGCTCGAGCATACGCGCACCCTCTTGTGCGAGCGGCGCGTAGTACTCGCCGGCCTGGCGCGCGCCGTGCTTGGTCAACTCGACGAGCACCTTGCGGCGATCGACCGCGTCGCGCACCCGGCGCACCAGGCCGCGGCGCTCGAGGCGGTCCACCATGGTCGTGGTGGCCGCCGAAGATAGCCCGGTGGCCGCCGCGAGCTGGCCGGCGGTCTTCGGCCTCAAACAACCAGTCGAGACACCGCAGATCGGTGCGATTGAGCCGCATGCGCTCAGCGACGACGTCATCGAAAGCGTCACTACTGCGCTGAAACGACTGGGTGGCCGCGCCGATGCCGGCGATCAGCGCTTGACGTCGTCGCGTGCCAGGATTATCATTCTATTTTGGAGATATCATGCTATCTAGTAGTCAGCTTTCGGTAGGAGCAGCATAGCATGCCCACGGCTCTCATCATCGGCGGCGGTATCGCCGGCCCAACAACCGCGCTGGCACTGCAACGCGCCGGCTTCGAGCCGATCGTCTTCGAGGCATACCCGCGTACCTCGGCCGACATCGGCTCGTATTTCACCATCACCCCGAACGGCCTGGACGCACTGCGCACGCTCGACGCCCTCCACCTCGCCCAGGCGATCGGCATCCCGACGCAGAAGAACGTCTTGTGGAACGAGCGCGGGCAGCGCCTGGCGAGCATTCCGCTCGGCACGCCGTTGGCGGATGGCACCAAAAGCCTGACGATGAAGCGAACGCGTCTGGGGCGGGCGCTGCAGGACGAAGCGATCCTCCGCAGGGTGCGGATCGAGTTCGGCAAGCGCCTGGCCAGTGCGACCGAAACCCTGCACGGATCGGTCATCGCGCGTTTCGAAGACGGCTCCGAAGCCGAAGGCGACCTCCTGATCGGCGCTGACGGCGTACGTTCGCGCACGCGTCATCTGATCGATCCGTCAGCGCCGGCCAGCCGATATGTCGGGTTGCTCAACTTCGGCGGCTACACGCCTCAGCTGGCGCTCGATGCCGAACCTGAAGCATGGCACATGATCTTCGGGCGGCGCGCCTTCTTCGGTTACATCCTCGACGCCGCCGGCGGCGTGGTGTGGTTCGCCAATGTGCCGCGCCATGCGGTGACGCCCGAGGAACGACGCTCCACGGGCAACGAAGACTGGCAGCGGTACGTGGTCGAGCTCTTTGCCGCAGATCACGGTCCGGCGGTCGACCTGATTCGGCGTGGCGAGCTCGAGCTGGCCGGCGACAGCACGTACGACCTGCCGCATGTTCCCACATGGCACCGCGGTCGCATGATCATCATCGGCGATGCGGCGCACGCGCCGTCGCCGTCGTCAGGCCAGGGCGCCTCACTCGCCATCGAGGACGCGGTGGTGCTGGCGAAGTGCCTCGGTCAGGCGAGCTCCATCCACGACGCCTACACGGTGTACGAGCGGTTGCGCCGCGAGCGAGTGGAGCGCATCGTCGCCCAGGGCGCGCGCAGCAGCAGCGCCAAGGTACCGGGTCCGCTCGGACGCCTGGTGCGCGACCTCATGCTGCCGCTGCTATTCCGCTTCGTGGTGACCGACAAATCGCTGGCGTGGATGTACGACTACCGCACCGATTCGGACGCCCGTATCGACCTCGCCACGAGCCAGATGCCGATAGCATGCGCGGGCAGCGGACCCGCGTGCGCACCATCCGGCCGGTAGTGTGGTGGCAGAGCGCCGGCGCTCTGGCTGGCCGCGCAGCGTGCGCATTGCCGAAACGCTTGGAGCCCCAGATCAGGCAGCAGTTAGCGATCGTCGGCTCGCAAAACGACGTCCTTTCCGCCGCTGCTTGTGTGCGCCCGGGGCGTCACGCGCGCAGATCCAGTCGAGCAATGCCTGCTGGGCGCCCCGATCGCTGGCCGGCGCCTCTGCTCGGATGTACGAGCCATCGGACTGCAGGAGCCACGCGTTGCGATTGGGAGTGAGCTGTACATCGAGCATGGCGTGCAGCGCCTGACGCGACGTAGTGTCCTCGATCGGCGCGAGGACCTCGAGGCGATGCTCCAGATTGCGCTTCATGCTGTCCGCGGAGCCGATCAAGTACTCCTCGGCGCCTCCATTACGGAAGTAGTAGATCCGTGCGTGCTCCAGGAATCTACCGACGATGCTCACGACACGAACGCGATCCGAGAGGCCCGCGAGACCCTGCCGGAGCCGACACGTATCACGCACGCAGAGATCCGTACACCTGCCTGGGCAGCCTGATACAGCGCGCGGGTAATGTCAGCATCCTCCAGCGCATTCATCTTGAACTGGATCAGACCATGCGACCCGAAGGTTGATTCGCGCTCGATGCGTTCGAGCAGGGCAGGTTCGAGGTGCGCCGGACCGGCAGGAGCTTGGCGAAGCGGCGAGCTGCTCCGTAGCCGGTGGTCAGAAAATTGAAGAGCTCACTGACATCCGCGGCGAGCACCGGATCCGCGCTGAGCAGCCCGATGTCGGCGTAGAATCGCGCCGTCACCGGATGGTAGTTACCCGTCCCAATATGGACGTAGCGACGTAGTCCGTCATAATCGTGTCGGACGACGAGTACAAGCTTGCAATGCGTCTTGAATCCAAGCACACCATAACTGACGTGGATGCCCGCGTCCTCGAGCTGGGTGGCGAACGCGATGTTGGCAGCTTCGTCGAAGTGGGCCTTCAATTCGACCACCACCGCAACCTGCTTTCCGTTGCGCGCCGCCTGCATCGGGTAGCCGACGATTCGGGCATCACTGGACGTGCGATACAGCGTCATCTTGAGGGCGTGCACTTTGGGGTCTTCGCTTGCTTCACGCAGGAAGCGTTCTACGAAGGCGGCGAAAGACTCGTACAAGTGCATGACCAGCAGCGAGCCCACCTCGCGAATCGTGTGAAACAGGTTGCGCGTAGCAGGGATGCGTGCTGGCTCGAGTGGATGAAACGGAGGATCGTGCAGTCGCGGATCGTCGATGGATGCCAGATCCATCGTCGCGCACGGCAAGCATTCCCGCTGACTCGAAAGACGTCGTCGGGATCATTCAGGCCAAGCTCACTGGTGAGCATGGCTCGACGTCCGGGGTCCATACCAGTTTGGACCTCGAGGCGGACGATTGGCGCAAATCGCCGATCGCGTACTTCCGCCTCGATCAACTCCAGCAGGTCGTCGGCATCCTCTTCGTCGCGCTCGGTATTTGCGTTGCGAGTTATACGAAACAGCTCGCAGGAGATGACTTCCAGGCCTGGAAAGAGCACATCAAGCGTGTGAGCCATCACATCTTCTAGCCGCACGAAATGCGGCTTGTCGCCCACGCGCAACAGGCGCGGAATGTCATCACCAACCGGCACCTTGACCCGCACCAGTACCGTCGCACCGCGCTCGCCGTGTCCAGTCACCAGAAGATTCAGCGACAGGTTGGATACGAACGGGAAGGGGTGCGCCGGATCGAGGGCGAGCGGCGTCACCAGCGGGAAGATCCCGCGCAGGTATCGCTCGCGCAGGCCCGCCTGCTGCTCCGCGCTCAAGTGGCTCCAGGCGAGGAGGTGGATGTCATGTGGCCAGCAGATCCAGCAAGCGGCGCTCGACCTGCTGACGATGTGTCTCGATATCGCGTACCACTGCGTCACTGCTGGTGCTCCTTCGCGCCGACACGCCGGGGTTGTTGTTCCTGGACGACGTGCAGTGGGCGGACGAGGCCTCCTTGCGGCTGCTCGGCTCGGTTGTGCGACGGTTGCTTGACGACCCATTAATGGTGCTCGTGACCTGGCGCAGCGAGGAGATGCCCGCCGGGCACCGCCTGCGACAGTTGGTAGCGGACGCCGGACACGTGGGTGGAGCCATCACGCTGGCTCTCTCGCGGCTGCGCCCGGGGATGTCGCTGAGCTCGTGAGTGCTCGCGCGTTGTTCGGCATCGAAGCCGACGACGAGGTCTTCGTCGCCTGAGGCTGGCTCGCTGTGGTGTACGCGATCGTGCTCGCCCAGGGAAGCAATCGAGAGCAGCTCAAGGATCTGGCCGAGGAGATTCGACGATTCCACATTAGTGTGATGCCGCGCGGCATGGGACCGCGCGATGATGGTGGGGCGTGCTATCTCTGCTGACACGTAACGCGACCTCATGTTCGTCCGGACAAGCTCGCTGCGCCCCAACTACCAGGGCGGCGAGCGTCGGATTGACACTGCGTGGCATCGACCACGCTCACCGACCCACGGTGGGCGAACAGGACCGTCCTCTCCAGTTCTCGCCTCGCCGCACGTCTACGATCGAGTCCTTCGAGTCTCCGGGGCAGAGGCTGTACTGATGCGGGACGACCGGAAGGAGCGGCTGACTGTGCAGTTGAGTGAGATCTCCGAGGTTTCTGGACCTTCAGGTCAGCCGAGGCTACTAGCCCGAGGCGCTACGTGAGATTCAAGGAAAGAACCGACGATGCCAGAACTGCTCATCGACTTCATCACTTCGCTCGATGGTTACGGTGCCGCCGACGGCTGGCCGGGCTGGTGGGGGCTCGAAGGACCCGAGTACCTCGCGTGGTTGGGCGAGCAGCCAGAAGCAGACTACATGGTACTGATGGGGGCAACCACCTACCGCGTCATGTCGGGATTAGCCGCCGAAGGCGAGCCAGGCACGGATGCCCTGGCGGGCCTCTCGAAAGTCGTCTTCTCGACCACGCTGAGCGAGCCCCTATCTTGGCCGAACACGCAACTCCTTGCCGGAGACGCCGTTGAGGCCGTGCGGGAAATGAAGGACAAGGGTTCCAGGTCCATGCGCACCATAGGCAGCCTCACCCTGTGCCGCTCATTCCTGAACGCCGGCCTCGTTGACCGCTTCCGTGTGGTCATCTTTCCCGTCATCACCGGCACCAGCGGTCGGGACCGCATCTATGACGGCTATCCCGATGTTGCTCTCGACATGATCAGCAGCCGGACCTTCGACGGTCGCATCCAGCTGGTCGAGTACGTTCCTACAATTCTGGCTGGGCCGCCTGGCACCGACGAGGTCAACGCTTGAGCGGCACGAGCCGGCGCACCGACCGCTCAGTCCAGCTCGCAGGAATCCCGAACGCGATCCTGTCGACGATCACGCTCGCGGAACGGGGCGAGGACGTCACCGAGGTGACGATGCGGGCGCTGTTCAACACCAAGGCGCAGCGCGACGAGGGTGATCGAGCGGTACGGCGCGGACGAGCGCGGCCGCGAGACGCTCGGGCGGCTGGTGGCATACGTCGAATCGAGTCGGAGGAGGTAACGCGTGGGCAAAGTGATCGCCGATCAGTCGGTCTCGCTCGACGGCTTCAGCGCCGGGCCAAACGTGGGGATGGGGAACGGGATGGGCGACGGCGGCGAGGAGCTACACAGCTGGATGTTCGCCGAGGGCGGCCGGACGGGGCGGGACGGCGCGGCCAGCCAGTGCTCGCCATTAATGGGAAGCCGACCGCCCACCTGCGCCGCGTGCCAAGCTCCTAGTCGAGTACTCCGTCCCCGACGCAGGCTCCTCAGTTCGACATCAGTGCTGCGGCGTGCCTTTCGAACGGCCCTGATTGTGCAACAAGCCGCGGGCTAGAACACCGTTGGGCGGGACCACTTCGGCTTGGGCTGCGCGACCAGGTCCCGAATCTCGTCCGCCCGCTCCCGCGCACTTCGCGATTCGCTTGGCCGCGACTCGCTGAGCTCGGCCCGCCGGCGGCCGGCCTGATCCATGACTGGCCGAGCCACGGACATGGGCGCGCTAGTCTCGAGTGCCAGGGCTATGGCGTCGCTCGGCCGCGCATCGAATGTACGCGTGCCCGCGGCAGTTTCGACCACCACCTGGGCATAGAACGTCTCGTCAACGAGGCGGTCGATGCGGACTTCCTGCAGCCGCCCACCCGCCGCTTCGAGCAGTCGAGCGGCGAAAGGGAACGTCAGCGGCCGCGGCGACTCGGCGTGCACCAGCGCGATGGCGATGGCGTCGCCCTCGAACAGCCCCATCCAGATGGGGAGCACTCGCTCACCGCTGCTCTCGGCCAGAAGCAGTACCCGCCGCTCGCCGGGTGGCTCGTCCGTTGCAACTGCTCGCACGTCCTCGACCTGGATTTCAATGAACTCGCTCGCTGTTTCCGTCGTCATGTGGTCCTCACTCCACAGCTCCCACAGGCTCCGGCGAAGGCGACTGCGCGCCTTATGGAGGCGGGCTTTGACCGCGCCGATATCGATCCCGAGCTGCGCCGCAATCTCGGCATGGCTCAGCCCGTCCAGATAGAACAGAGCTACCGCCGCGCGCTGGCCCGGGGGCAGTGTGGCCACCGCTCGGCGCACGCGCGCGCCAAACTCGGCTTGCTCGACCGATGCCGGAGGGCTTGCGGCCAGGTCCACGGGTTCGGCCAGCAGCCGGCCGCCGAGCAGCGCCTCAAGCGACCACGCCTGGCGGGCCTGGTAACGCAACCAACCGTGACATACGCGCAGGGCAATGCCCGCCAGCCAGGCATCGAAGCTGTCGGCCCGCGCCAAGCTTCGTAGATTGAGCCACGCCAACAACACGGCTTCCTGAACGCCGTCCTCAGCCTGGCCATCATCCCGCAGAAGCTGGCGGCACAGTCGCAGCGCCATCGGCCGGCTTCGAGCTACGAGCACACCGAACGCGGCATGATCTCCGCCACGGGCAAGCTGGACCAGTCGCGAAGTCGAGCCGTCGCTGAAAGACACTGTTCCGCAGCATAGTGGGCACGGTTGGCCCCAGGGTTACCTGAAACTGAGCGCCGGCGTATAACTGTGGCTGAGGAAGATCGTGCAGCGGCGGCAAGGCTTGTATCGCTCACGCAGGAACCGCGTGCAGCTCACGCAGCCCGGACACGTGCAGGAGTAGCTCGGCAAACCGGTCCCACATGTACTCGTGGACCGGCACCAAGCGCTCGCGGGCAAGCGGATGGGCGTCCAGGTATCCGTACGCTCCGAGCGGCAACGACGGCACCTCCTCATCATCCTCTGGCACCCAGTCGAAATGCAGGCCCGGATCCCAGCCAACCGGCAGCGAAGCATCGACCTCGAGCAGACGACGCAGGTTCCAGTCGGCACCGCCAGCCAGCGTGACGCGGTCTTTGACCGCTTCGACAATGCGCGCAAGTTCCTCGACCCGCGCCCGCGGCATCGGGCGCTCCTCCTTGAGATCGAGCTCCATCAAGGGTCGGATACGGCTGGACGCGAATCAGGTCGACGACCTCCGACAGCAGCGGCGGGGCGTGGTCCGAGACGCGGCCGTCATGCACGATGCGCAGCGACCGCGCGTCATTCAACAACACGTCGCTGACTGGGCCGTGTGGCCGGTGGTGGAGTCGTCCAGTGTCAAGTCGTGCACGACGAGGAAGTCGGCATCGCGGAGCATGCTCGCGTCGATCTCCACGCGCGCGACCGCCGCGCGATAACACTCCTCGATGGCTGGCAGTGAATTGGCAGGGTAGGCGATCTCGCGGCTATCGTCAGGCGTGACTACTTGGTTGAATTCGGCGTGGGCCTTCAGAGAAATGGCGGCGGCGGTGCGCGCGTACCAGTCGGCCGGGGCAAGAAAAGCGCGTGATTGCGGGCGGCGGAGGCCTGCACCGCAGACGCTGCGTCTCCTTTGAATATCGGATTGCGCAACGTCTGCAGCCGGCTCCGCAGGCCGAGCTGGGCGGCGCGTTGCTCAGGCGTCTGGCTGCGGGCGAAATCGGCGGCGAGCGGCCAGTAAGGAGCCAGCACGCGACGACCGTGCTCTCGCAGCCTTCTAGACAAGAAGTCAACATCAGTGTGGTAAGTGACAGCCATGGGCTAGCCCTCGTACTCGATCAGGGACTTGGTGCTAAGGTGCACCATGGCATGGGTTTGGCGCGGTTAGATAGTGCTGCTCGGTACAGTGACGATCCGGCGATACTCCCTGGACGCGAACGCACTGAACAGCCGACGGAGAGTGAATTCGCGCCACGAGCCGCACTGCCTTTATCCACAACGGCGGCACGCATTAGTGACCGACCTGCTCCTCTATGGCGACGGGATCATCAATAACCGGGAGGCTAGGAATTTGACCTCCACCCAGACGCAGACCGCCCACCTGGTGGCAGCAGCTGCGGAGCAAGCAGTCACCGATTTCAAAGTGACCTTACTCGGCACCGGAACACCGAATCCGCGCCCCGACCGGTTCGGCCCAAGCATCCTGGTAGAGGCGGGAACCGAACGCTTGCTCTTCGACTGCGGCCGCTCGTGCACTACTCGTCTGTGGCAGCTGAAGATTCCTCTGGGGAGCGTCAAGCTGTTCATCACTCATCTGCATTCGGACCATACTGTCGGCATTCCGGATCTCTGGCTGACCGGGTTTGTGAGCCAGGCATACGGCAGGCGGACAGAGTCGTTCAGAGTCTGGGGACCGGAAGGAACTGCGGCGATGATGGCCAACCTGGAAAGGGCCTACGAAGCCGACATTCGGATTCGGCAACCGAAACAGGGCTTCGGTATAGAGGCGACGGACTTTACCGAAGGAGTCGTGTACGCAGAGAACGGTGTTCGAGTAACCGCTTTCAATGTGGAGCACGGCGACATGAACGCCTTTGGATTCCGCATCGATTACAGAGGGCGTTCGGTAGCGCTGTCCGGCGACACCCGCCCATCGGCAAACTTTGTCAGGTACGCACGAGGTGTTGATGTGGTTGTTCATGAGGTGGGCACAGCGAGACAGGAGTTGCTGGAGAAATCGGCCGCCGCGCGCCAACTCGTGACCACCCTTCACACGAGTCCGGAGCAGGCTGGCGAGGAGTTCTCACGTACTGCGCCCAAGCTGGCTGTGTACAGCCATTTCACGCTCCTTAGCAACGAGACGGTGCCGGAGCCGACGGTGGACGAGCTAATTTCGCGGACCCGAGCCACCTACCAGGGACCGCTCGAGGTCGGCGAAGATCTGATGGCGATCTCGATAGGAGAATCGGTGACCGTTAGGCGGTATTACTCTTAGGCAGATTGCTCCCGCCGCGGGGCGGGTGAGATCCGTGCTCGTGGTGTTGCCCAGGTGAAGAGCGAACGCGTGGACCCGGGCGGGCAGCGCGTGGGTATCGATCTCGCTGACAGAATGACGCGGACACGAACGAGTTCATGGGCGACGCTGAAGCCGTGCGCTCGTATCTCGGTGGTTGACGAGCGCAGTCGGCAACTTAGAGATAGCCGGCGGCGCTTTGCAGCGCCTGCTGGAAGTCAACATCGACGGCTATGCTGGGCCGCCAGGGGTCCTGTGCGAAATCCGCGTCAAGGTTAGTGCCACAATCACGATCATTCTGCATTTGATCGAGTTGCGCGACATACGCTCGAGTCGTCTGCACCATGGCGATGTTGTTATTCCACACACCGGGTCCGTACCCGTACACCAGGCGCCCCTGTTCATTGGCTTCCGCCTGCTGGCGGCCGGCCTGCGCCGCCGTAGCTCCGCGGTACACCAGCACCAGGAGCACGCGCCCGCTGGCCAGGTCATTGACCTGGAGTGATGTAGCAGGGGGCGAGGTCCAGTCCCAATCGTATATTCGGTCCACCCGGTAGCCAGCGGTCGTGAATGCTTCACGTACCTGATCGACCGTCAGCGGCGGCTGTGCTGGAGTCGTCACCTGCGCTTGGGCCGATCCGGTTACGAGCACCAGGCAGGCGACGGCAGTGACGGTGGCCAGAAGCGAATGACTTGTGCGATGCATGGGTCGGCTCCGTTGTGGTCGTCCGGTAGGCCTCACGGTGCGCCATGCACAATCGAGGCGTTATCGGTCGCGATGCCACCAGTCTCGATGCGCGGCATCGAGCAGGCGAGGTGCAGGCTGAACGCAGTGTGCACGCACCTGAGCGCGACAGCGACGTTGGAAGCAAGTACTCTGTGAGTCTGGGTCCATGGCCACGGAAAACGGACGAGGCTCGTTCGGGTTCCTGCTGCTGCGGCACCGAATGGCTGCGGGTCTCTCACAGCAGGAGTTGGCCGAGCGCGCCGGACTGAGCCGGCGTGGCATTTCCGACCTCGAGCGAGGGGCGCGCCGCTCGCCGTACCCGGCCACCGTGCGTCGCCTGGCCGAGGCGCTCGGCCTGGCTGGCCCTGACAAAGCTGCGCTGCTTGAAAGCGCTCGGATCAGCTCCAGCGCCGCGAACACGATGTTCGCGCCAGGACCAGCCCACGACACCGAAATCGACGAAGATGCCATCGATACGCGGTGGCGACACAACCTGCCGGTCGCGCTTACGAGGTTTGTCGGGCGCGGCCCGGAGCTCACCCAGCTCCAGGATGTACTGACCACTGCGCGCCTGAGCACGCTGGTCGGTGCGGGCGGCGCTGGAAAGACCCGCCTGGCTCTCGAATTCGCGGCTCACGTTCTTGATCGATTTGGCGACGGCATCTGGCTTGTGGACCTCGCAACGCTCTCAGATCCTGCGCTGCTGACGCAGCGCGTCAGGATGGCCGTCGGGCCGCGCGACGCTTCAGCCCGGCCCTCGCCCGACGCCCTGACCGACTACCTGCGCGGCAAGCAGCTCATGCTGATCGTCGACAACTGCGAGCACCTCGTACAAGCGTGTGCCGCTCTGGCTGAGTACCTGCTGTCGGTTTGCCCGGGCCTGAAGATCCTTGCGACCAGCCGAGAACCGCTTGGTATCACCGGCGAGCTCGCGTGGCGGGTTCCACCCCTTTCGACACCGAGTCAGGCGACGCACCTGTCGTTGCCAGACCTCGCTTCGTTTGACGCAGTGCAATTGTTCCTTGAACGAGCGCGCAGCCATGCCCCAGGTCTGAGGCTGACCGACGATGACGCACCGGCGATCGCCGAAATCTGTCGGAGGCTGGACGGCATGCCGCTGGCCATCGAGCTCGCCGCCGCTCGGGTCGCGGTGCTGAGTGCGCCGCAGATCGCGGCAAGGCTTGACGAGAGTCTGCGTCTCCTGATTGGGGCTAGCCGGACCGCGTCGCCACGCCAACGAACGATGCGCGCCACGTTCGAATGGAGCTACGAACTGCTCGAGGAGCCGGCGCGGCGGCTCTTCGAGCAAGTGTCGGTGTTTGCCGGTGGCTGGACGCTGGAGGCCGCGGAGGCAATTTGCAGTGGCGCGAGCATCGCGCCGAATACCGTGTTGGACCTGCTCGGCCACCTGGTCCAGAGCTCACTGGTACTGGCCGAGCCGGTGGATGGAACCATGCGATATCGGCTGCTAGAGCCACTGCGTCAGTTCGCGCAGGAACGACTGGAGATCCGGCCGGAAGCAGAAGCCGTACACGTCCGGCATACTGTGTTTTTCATTGACTTTGCCGAGCACGGAGCCCGGGCAATGCTCGGATCCAGCGAGGGCGCCTGGTTGGACCGCCTGGAGCGCGAGCACGATAACTTACGGTCCGCCCTGCGCCGTTCGATCGAGCGTGGTGCGGCTACGGATGCCCAACGGCTTGCGGGCGCACTGGGCCGGTTCTGGTTCTTTCGCGGCCACGTGGCGGAAGGCCGCGCCTGGTTAGCGGACGTACTGGCGATGCCCGCCCCCGCCGAGCCCACGCCGGCACGCGCGGCGTGCTGGTTCGGTGCCGGCATTCTGGCGATCATGGAGGGCGACGGCAGAACCGCGCAGCTCGCGGCTGAATCCGCCCGAGAAGACTGGCGGAGGCTGGGCGTCGGTGGCGAGGAGGCGTTCGCCCTCTATGTTCTCGGCCTGCTGGCGCTGCTCCGCGGCCAAACCGATGTCGCGCGAGAACGCTTCGACTCGGGCGTGGCAATTGCGCGAACAGCCGATCACCGTGCGGGCGAAGGCATGAACCTGTGGGGCCTGGCAATGCTCAGCGGCAAGCAGCGCATGGCAATCGAGGCCCGCGCTGCCGCCGAAGCGGCACTCAAGTGCTTTGGTGAAGCCGGCTGGCAGCGCGGGCTCGCCGACGTGCTGGGCTTCCTCGGTGACCTCAGCTACCGCGAGGGCGCCTACCGACAGTCCAGGTTGCTGCTGGAGCGGACCCTCACGATTACGCGAAAGGTTGGCGCCTACTGGTGGTCCTCATCAACGCTGGTCTGTCTGGGCCTGGTTGCACTCGAATTGGGTGATCTCACGGAGGCATACGACAGACTCGCTGAGAACACCACGCTCAGCCGACAACTCGGCGACCGCGATGGACTGGGAAATGGCCTGGCCGGATTTGCTCAGCTGGCGGCGACTCGTGGCGAGGCGGAGCGTGCGGTGCGACTGGCCAGCGCCGCGCGCACATTGAGCGGTGGACTGTCGACCCCGCTGTGGGTGCGCGCCGGCGGGCGGGACAGGCTCGAGCAGCGCCTGACACCGATCCGATCAGCTCTGGGAGATGCCGCAACAGCCGCGATCTGGGCAGAGGGTCAGACGCTATCGCTTGATAGTGCGCTCGCCGAGGCTTGCGCGATGAGTGAGCCGGCTACCGCCACTGCGTTGTCTGCCGCCGGCGTGGAGCGGCCCCTTAGCCCACGGGAACTGGAGGTACTCCGCATGGTGACTGAAGGCCGCACCAACCGCGAAATCGCGCATCAACTGGTGCTCAGCGAGTACACCGTCAAACGTCACCTGGACAACATCTTCGCCAAGCTGGGCGTGTCCTCGCGTACCGCCCTCACCGCGTTCGCTCTGCGGGCCGGCCTGATCTGACTCGTCGCCGTGGTGGCGTGGCCCGGTTGGGCCATTGCGCTCGTCGGCCAGGTTGACCCGTTCGGCGGATGGCGCCCAGGTCAAACACCTGTAGCGTGGAGTCTCCGTTGCATAACAAAGAGCGGAGGCTCTGAACGTGGACACCGAATGCTGCATCGTGGGTGCCGGTCCGGCCGGCGCCGTTTTGGCTCTGCTCCTGGCCCGACAAGGAGTCGACGTGAGGCTGCTGGAGGCCCACGGCGACTTTCAGCGCGACTTTCGAGGAGACATCATTCACCCTTCGACGCTGGAGCTCATGGATCAGTTGGGGCTGGTCGATCGGCTACTCGAGATTCCCCACGGCACAATCGAGGGCTTCATACTCCACACTCCGTTCTCGATGGTGCCGCTGCGCACGATTGGTGACCTCAAATCGAAGTATCCGTATCTGCTGCAACTCCCGCAGGCCGCGTTCCTCGAGCTGATTACGTCCGAGGCAGGGCGCTACGCCTCGTTGCACCTGGCAATGGGCGCACGTGTTGAGGGTCTGATCGAGGACGATGAGACCATTCGCGGTGTTCGGTACCGAGACGCGCGTGGCTCGCACGAGCTTCGCGCGCGCCTCACCATCGCTGCCGACGGCCGCTTTTCCAGGGTTCGACAACTGGCTGGCATGAAGCCAGTCGCGACCGCGCAGCCGGTCGACTGCCTCTGGTTCCGTTTGCCGCACCTCCTGAGTGACGCTCCTGATGCAGGCGGCATCTATGTCGCGGATGGACGGGTCATGGTCCTGCTCGACCGCGGCGCCGAGTGGCAAGCCTCATACTGGATGCCCAAGGGTACCTACCAGTCACTCCGCTCAGCCGGCGTGGACTCGCTGCGCCAATCCATTATCGCTCTGGCCCCGTGGCTCGCGGATAGAGCGGCCGAGCTGCAGGATTGGAACCAGACCGCCATGCTTGCCGTTGAATCCAGTCGACTCGAGCGCTGGTACAGACCAGGCCTGCTGCTGATCGGCGATGCCGCGCATGTGATGTCGCCAGTGGGCGGCGTGGGCATCAATCTCGCCATCCAGGACGCAGTCGCCACCTCCAATATTGTTGGCCCGCGGGTGAAACACGGCACGCTCCGAACACGGGATCTGGCGGGTGTCCAACGACGCCGCGAATGGCCGACACGCCTGGTCCAGGGCGCGCAAGCCCAGATGATGCGCCAGATCCTCGCGGCCGGTGATAGCCGCGGTCCGCACCCGGTCCACATGCCGTTGGCGGCGCGCCTGATCCAGCAGATCCGATTCCTGCAATCCGTGCGCACGCGGCTCTTCGCGTACGGGGGGTTCACGCCCGAACGACTCCGGGCCTGAACCACCGTTCACGCTTCGCGAGCTCGGTGCGTGCAGTCATCCCGTGACGGGCCTGCGCCGACGCCCACGGTGCGGCCACCGGGGCCCCGATGCCTTCGCTCTGCAGCGCATGTCCCCTGCGACACGCGTAAGCGGCCAGGTCCTACGATACGCATGACGTGGCGGCCGTCAGCAAGCGCTTGATGCTGTCGAATGCGAGTGATCTCAGGCCACACTGATGGCTGCCATAATCCGCGCCGAATCGAGGCCTCCTCCTGGCCCATCGTCCGGCACAGTGCTTTGGGTTGCGACTCCGCTACGTGAGCGTCACGTGAGCGTCTCGTGGACCAAGTGCGTTCAGAGTGCGTGTACGCTGCGCCTCACGTCTGTTGGCCGGCAAGGTTCAGACTTTGCTTACCCATGGAGCACCTTGCCAGCCGCTACGGCGTCATCCTTCACGACCACCATCTTCGGCGTGCGCTCGTCACGGACGTGGGCCGACTCGACCAGCGCCAGCGCGTCGATGACAGGTGGGCGCAGTCGCCTCATAGGTTGCGACGCTCGGTCCGTGCAATCACAACAGTCGGTCTGCTAGCGGCAGTCGCCGCCGGATTGGTGTTCAGCTCTACAGCGGTCGGAACCGCCCTCGTGGCCAGCACGATAGCGATTACCGAGGAATCGAACGACGTCAAGCCTGAACGGCCCGTCAGCATCGAACTCGCGCATGCGTTCACGACCGCCCTCAACAGCCACGACTCGGACGCGCTGGTGGGATTGTTCACAGACGAGGACGCTGGCCCCACAGTCACCGCCGACCGGTATGCATGGCAGAAGTTCGAGATCCACCGCTGGGCACAGCAACAGGCTCACATGAACATCCGCACCGAGGCGTACGACTTTCGGCTGACCGCACGGGGTGCAGCCTGGCACGCGGAGGTGTACCGCGATGACTGGGCAAGTCGTGGCGTAAAACCGTTGTCTACGACGAACTCCATCTGGGTGCACCACGGCAAAGTGGCGAACTTTACCTCCAACCCGCGCGACCCGCGCGACGCGGAGATGCTGTGGCCGTTGTGGCGTGCTGGCGCCACGCCTGAGCGACCATGAGCAGCACGCCGTTTTGGTTGCATCGTATGCTGGCCGCGTGAGGGCGGGCGGACCACCAGCAGTGATCGTAATCTCGGGTACGCAGGGGGCCGGAAAGAGCACGGTGGCGCGGCTGCTGGCTGCACAATTCGAACGCGGCGCGTGGGTCTCGGCTGACACCTTGCAGCGCATGATCGTCGCTGGCGGACTCTGGCCAGAGGGTCGGATTCCGTCGGATGAAGCCCTCACGCAGTTGCGACTGCGCCTCAAGCACGCCTGTCTGCTGGCCACCTCGTTCGTCAAAGCTGGTTTCACGGCAGTACTCGACGACATCGTCGTCGGCTCAAGGCTGGACGATCTCTTGGAAGACCTCGCGGGGCATCGCTTCGTCTTCGTCATGCTGACGCCCCGTCTCGACGTGGTCCGCGAGCGCGAACATCGTCGCGGTACACATCAGTGGGAACATTGGGAGTGGCTTGACGACGAGATCCGGGAGCGGACGGCTCGCATTGGACTGTGGCTCGATAACTCGGAGCAGACGCCGTCCCAGACGACCGCGGTTATCCTGGCGCGAGGCTGGACCGAGGGTCTGGTGGACGCACCCGCAACGCAACCGAGCGGCGTCAGTTTGTGATCGCGTGAGCAGGTCATCGCCCAGGCCTGAGCACGGCTGTGCACTCACCACGAGTCCCAGGAGTGGCTCCCGGGACCGATTCCCCGACCGCCCGGTAGCCGGCTCCAGCATCGCGTTGGCCGCCGCGGCAGCATGGTAGTCGTGGCGGTCCGGAGCCTGTACATGTCAAGACGCCCGGAGCTCAGGGTGCCGACCATAATGGCGAAGCAGGAGCGGGCGGGATGAGTCTGCGGACCGCTGTCTGGCTCGCCTGGGGTGGTAGCCGGGGAAGCCGCTACCTCGCCTCCACATACGTTGCGAAGCCTTGCATCCACTCGCGGAGCAAGCTTTGCACCTGGTGCTTGGCAACGGGTCCCAAAACTTTGGTCAACCCTTTGAGCTCGGCTTGCACTACCGCCGTCACCATCGTGCCCTCGGGTACCGGCTCGAATGTCCAGAGGGTTGTGTTCGTCGCACCCTCCGTCTCGCCTTCCACTCGGACCTCCTCCGGCGGCGTCAGAACGTGCTTCTCCCTCCTCCGTGTCTTACGCGTCATGAGCTTGACTTCGGTATCGAGATGTACGGTGTTCCCGGAGCGTTCCGTGACGGTGACTTGCGTGAAAAGGCGGGAGAATCTCGGCCACGCCTCGTAGTCCGTCCAGGTTTGAAAGACCTGCTCGCGTGGAGCTTTCACGACCTGTGCGTGCTCGATCCTCATGCCCGGTTTTCCCATACTAAGGCTAAGCCGCTTTGCGAATTACAGCGCGGGCGGATAAGGGCGAAACTGATGGATCTTAGTGCGCATGCTGGCCGATTCGGGCAGCGGCTTGGGATGGGTGGGCTGGTCCAGCCCGATGCTAAACCGAGGAGCTGCACCCGCTCCGCAACGCCCAGCTGGTGGCGCCAGTGTTATCGTGCTGCTCATCATAGGCTGCTGCGGCCCCACGGTGTTTCTCGTGGAGCGGCGCGACTGAATGCAGCTGTTGGGCCTGGCACTGACCGAGACGGCGCCTGCAGGAGTGGAGGCTGTTGCCGGCGCACCTGAGCCGGCCGCTTGCGGTTGGGACGGGCATCGTCTTGCTCGTGACTGGCCTCGTGCTCGTCATGCTGCTGAGCACCGATTGGCTCGACGGCCCGCTCGGCGTCGGACGGCGCATGGCCTTGGCGGCGGAGCTATACGTCGTTGAGGCCGACGGCACGAGTCGCGCCAGCCTGACCGACGAACCAGGGCTGATGCACTGGGGGCCTGCCCTATCGCCCGACGGCCAGACGCTGGTGTACACCTTTGCGCTGCCGCCCGAACCCGGCGTGCTGGTGCTAGCCAACGCTGACGGTACGGGCCGCCGCCCGTTCGCTGTTGGTCGGGCCACCGGGTATCTGGCCATCTGGTCCCCCGACGGATCACGCCTCGCCTACATCGCCCAGGAGGGCGGCGATACCGATACTGCTGAGCTGATGGTCATGGACGCCGACGGGAACAATCCGCGACGCCTGACGACGAACCAAGCACCAGAGTACGGCGCCAGCTGGTCGCCTGACGGCCGGCGCATCGCGTTCGGCTCCAAGCAGGACGGCATCTGGCGGATCTACGTGATCGACGTCGAGGGCTCTGACATGCGCGCGCTCGTCGGCAGCGAGCAGGGCAACGCGCCGAGTTGGTCGCCGGACGGACGCATGATCGCCTTCACTTCCGACCGGATGGGAAATGACGACATCTACGTAGTGGACGCCGAGGGAGGCCCGGCCCGCCGCTTGACCACGGCCAACCGCCACCACGACAACGCGGTGTGGTCACCTGACGGCCGCCAGCTGGCCTTCAACTCCGACCGCGATGGTACGAACGACCTCTTCGTGATGGATGCGGACGGGGGCAACCTGCGCAACCTGACGCGCACGCCTGAGCTTGCCGAGGTTGTCGCGACGTGGACGCCGGACGGTCAGCGGCTCATCGTGTCGGCGAATGCGCTCGAGCGCGCCGGCGTCTGGCCCGGGCCCGCCCTGCGCGGCGTCGGCTTGGGCCTCCTGACCGGGCTGATGGCGGCGATCCTCCTGATGCGCTCCCCGAGCCAGACTGTGCAAGGCAGTTGATGGCGCCCACCGCGCCGCCGTTAACGACGAACGTTTAGAAGCCCCGGGGATCGTGGCCATCGTTCGAGTCGAGGCCCTTCCATTTGACGGCGGACGGGAGTTGCAACAGGCCTGTGCTAGCAACTCGCCGCGGCGTGGAGCGGCTGCTTCTCGGCGGCGAGCCGCTCCAACAGCGTCACGACGCCGTCGAGGTCTGGCAGCGCGGCCATCTCGGCGCGCATGCGCCGGGCGGCGAGGCGGTAGCGCGGCTCCGCCAGGACGTCCAGCGCAGCCTCGCGGATGGACGCCGCGGTGGCGTCGGCCGGGGGGACCACGCGGGCGACCCCGGCCGACGCGCACCGCTCGGCGTTCTGGGGCTGGTCCGCCGTGATCGGGACGATGACCTGGGGGAGTCCGTGGGTGAGCGCCGCGAGCACCGTGTTCGAGCCGCCGTGGCTGATGACCAGATCACAGCGCGGGAAGAGCAACGTCTGCGGGATGTAGCGTTCGAGCGGGTCCTCGTCGCCCGAGCGGTCGAACGGGGTCGCGCGGTACGTGTGCAGCGTCGGCGGCGCCGCTTCCCCGGAGGCGTCCAGCGCGGGCGGAAACGGCGAGAGCACGAGGTAGCGGTCAAGCATGCGCAGCGCGGGGTCCGGCGCAAGCCCGTGCGCAGCGCGCAGGGCCGCCAGCGGCTCGGCGATGATCGCCCGCGTCGCCGCCTTAGGCTGGTTCGCAGCCCTATGGGCGGCGTGGGGGACTCCCAGCACCTCCGCGGCGACGCAGCCGCCGTAGTCCGCCGCGTCCCGTAGGAACAGGTCGGGCCGCCACGTTTCGCAGACCCGGAACACGTCGTCGGCCATCGCCGGCCCAAGCAGGGCGGCGGTGCCCCGGCGCATGAAGATGGCCCGCTCCCGCCCCGGGAGGCGATTGCGCTCCTCGATGAAGCGCGCGTACGCCGGCGAGGAATCGTCCAGACCGGCCGCGAACCATCGGAACCCTAGGCCCTCGACCGTAGCCGCGAAGGACGCCGGCATGGCGAAGGCGACCTCGTGGCCGGCGGCGCGGGCCGCCTGGGCCACGGCCACGAGTGGGTGGAAGTGCCCGAAGCCGGCGCGGGAAGTGCAGAGCAGGCGCACGCAGCTCCCCCCTTTCTGGGCGAGAGCACAGTCTACGCGAAGTGGAGCACTCAGCTGAGGGTGGTTGGACCCGGTGTGACACGGCCTGCGCCACGCCGGCACCTACCTCAAATCCTCACAAGGCGTTTCGCCTGGCTCTCGGCTGGCGCCGCGATCGAAGGCCACCCTCTGAGCAGTCCCGGAGCCGGTGCTGTCTTCGGCAAGACAGCCCGCGCGCGCCACCTCGCAGGGCGACTCGATTTAGGACAATCGGTGGGACAATCCGGCTCGGAAAGCGGTGTGCGCGGGCGGAAATCTACCGAACACCTGTGCTGAGTTTGAACTCAAAATGCCGACATGAGCGGACTGGCACGGACCCCTGCCAGTCTTTGGGAAAGTTGCGCTCTGCCGACTGAGCTACCCCCGCGGGTGAACCGCATGATAACGCAAAGCCCTTAGATGTTGGCCAGGCGAGCGCGCGCGGCGTCGACGAAGATTGTGGCTCTGGCGGCGGCGTCGGGAGTTGACTCGAAACGGTCCAGGACGGCGGCTTCGGGGCGGAAGTGGAGCAGGGTGTTGTCGGTTTCGGCGGCTTGTTCCAGGAGCGCCACCACGGTTTCGCCAGTGGGTTCAACGGACCATTCGCGCAACAGGGCGCGCAGGGCAGCCTTGGCGGCCTCGGCGGCGACACTGGGATCTGTCTCAGCTTGCACGACCAGGCGTTCGGCGTCGCGCAGGGACTCGAAGGCGTCAGATTCAGTCATGGCGTCGGCACGGGCGTGAGCGTCGGCGGGGTAGGCACGGGCGTCGGCTCGGCGGGCACGAGCATGGGTTGGGTGGCGTCGTAGCGCGGCAGTCCCAGCGTTCTTCGAACACATCAAGAATGGTAGGCAACGCCAGGGCAGAAGCGTCGCTCGCAACGTGCTCGACGACAATGTCGCCTGGCTGCGCGAAGCGCAGCACCTTCTCGGCGACGGCGCCGGGCGTGGCTCTGGGCAGCCAATCCCCAGAGTCAAGGCTCCAGAAAACCGAGCGGAACCCTGTGGCGGCGGCGACGTCGAGCACGTGGCGGTTGCGCGCGCCGAACGGCGGCCGGAAGTAGGGCCGCGTGTGCACGCCGAGCGTGTCCCACACGACCTGATCGGTGTAGTCGAGCTCAAACACGATCTGATTGTCGGACAGCCTGGTTAGCTCGGGGTGCGTCAGCGAGTGATTGGCGATCTCGTGGCCGTCGTTCAGGATCTCAGTCGCCAGGCCGGGGTATTTCAGAACCCAGTTGCCCGACAGAAAGAACGTGGCGTGGACGCCCCGTTCGCGCAAGACCTCGATGACCTGCGGGGCAGCAGTCCCGGCTTCGGCGCCCGCGTCAAACGTGAGCGCAACCATGCCAGTCGACGGATCGCCGTGGACGATCTCGGACCAGTCGTCCTGAGCCTGCAGTCCGAATAGCAGCGCGACGCCAAGGACCAACGCGCCAAGCATGGCGCGCTACGTGGGCTCCTCGGTGTCCTCCTCGGCGGCCAGAGCCTCCAGCGGGGTCTCCTCGACGCCGACATCCAGGTCGGCCGGCACCGCCTCCGTCTCTTCCTCTTCCTCTTCGAGCTCCTCTTGCTCTTCTTCCTCTTCTTCTTCGAGCTCGTAGCGCAGCACGCCCTCGCGCGTATAGGCGCGCACGCCACCTTCAGGAGCCGCCGACGGTCGGAATGACGGCCGATTGCCCATGGCGGCTGCGCGATGCGTCTCGCGGACGATCACGTGCACCGCCTGGTCGTTGGCCGCCGTGACGAACGCCGAGTATTGATTGCCGAGATCCAGCAGCCGAATCAGCTCCTGTTCGAGTTTCGGCTCGATACGTCCGATCTCCTGGCCCGACGGATCGGTCACGACGACCTGATTGCCGCGGCGATCGATCTTGAGCTGATCGCCGGCGCTCAGTTTGGCCGTCGCGTCAGAGCGACGCACGTCGGTCAGCTGGGTGACGGTGGTCTTGCCGCTTTCCTCGATGAACAGGCGCGGGTCGACGGGCGACGGCGGTGGCGCAGCGGCGCCTTCCGTGGCGAGCTTGCCCAGGCGCTGCAGATTCTTGGTGGCGATACCGTTGAGCGGGTCCAGTTTGACCGCGCGGGCATACGCGTCACGGGCTTCGCCGTACTTGCCCAGTTCGGTCAGGGCTTTGCCGAGGCGGTTGAAGGCATCCACCTCGTTGGGGAACATATCCAGGATTTCACGATTGAGCTGGGCAGCTTCTTCCCAGCGATTTTTCATCGCCAGGCTGATCGCCTGCTCCGATTTGGTGCGCTTCTGGCGCAACCGGTCCTCAGTCGGGAAGGCAGCCATAGACCTCGGCTCGGGAGAGAAGAAATGCCGCCAAAGCGGCCACAGCATACGCCAAGGCGGCGTGGACCGCTCAGTCTAGCGCCCATGATGGGCGGCTGCAACGTAGTGCAAACTCGATGCCAGACGTCAGGTGACACGGGTCATTGGGCGCTGCGCGCCCTGGACGTCGCTTCCCTAAAGGGTTCCGCCTGACGGCGGAGGACCCAGGTCGGGTGCACCGCGCCGAACACCGGGCCGGCGGTGCGCGGGACTCGACGCGGCACATGGGGAAGCACGTTGGGCCGGCGGCGGCGGGTGCGCCCACGAGTCGGGTTTGACAACGTGCGTGCACGTTGGTAGCTTGGGTTTGAAGGCCTCTGCGAGGCTTGCCCTGTTTGACCTACATTCATGCCGTTTTTTCGGCCTGATTGCGTCCTCGGGAGTGTGGATGTGTCCCTCCCGCCAGGAACCTTTGTCGAACGGGTATCGTCTCTTACGAAGGCGCTTGCTCTGATGCAAGCCTGCCAAGGCCATACCCAGCCTGCCCAAGGAGGGATTTCATCTATGCGTGGAGCACTGCTCGCGCGCTTGTCGTCGCTGTCGTTGGCCACGAGCCTGTTCGTGGTGGCGTGTGGAGGCCCCGCGGCTCCGCCAGCGGCGCCCGCGGCTCCGACGACGGCGCCCGCGGCCGCGACCAAGCCGCCCGCGTCACCGGCAGCATCGCCCGCCGCGGCGGCCGCTAGTCCGGCCGCGTCACCCGCGGCTAGTCCGGCCGCTAGTCCGGCCGCGTCACCGTCGCCAGCCGTCTCGCCATCCCCGAGCCCAGCCGCCGGCGGCAACCTGACCGGGACTATCCGCATCGTCTCGAGCCTGCCGCGGACCGGTTCGCCGAAGGGCCAGACCGACACCATCGTCAACGCCTTCCGCATGGCGCTGGCGGAACGCAACGGCCGCGTCGGTGGCGCCACGATCGATTACGTCGACATGGACGACGCTACCGCGGCGCGTGGCTCGTGGGATCCCGCGCAGGAAGCCTCGAACGCCAACAAGGCCGGCCCTGACGCGGACGTCATGGTCTACCTGGGGACGTTCAACTCGGGCGCGGCGAAAGTCTCGATCCCGATCCTGTGCCCGCAGAACCTGGTCATGATCTCGCCCGCGAACACCTATCCGGGCCTGAGCAAGCCGACGCCATACAACGCGCCGAACGAGCCCGACGTGTACTACCCGAGTGGCTGCAAGCGCAATTACACGCGCGTCGCGGCGACCGACGACATTCAGGGCGCAGTAGGTGCCGTATGGGCCCAGCAGTTGGGCGCGACCAAGATCTACGTGCTGCATGACTCTGACCTGTACGGCCAGGGCATTGCCGAAGTCTTCAACGCGACAGCCAAGAAGCTGAACATGAACGTGGTCGGCGGGCCCGAAGGCATCGACCCGGCCGCGTCCGACTATCGTGCCGTGGCGCAGAAGATTCGCGGCGCGGGAGCCGACCTGGTGTACTTCGGCGGGATTACCGATCACAACGCGGGCAAGCTGTGGCAGGACCTGCGCTCGACGCTCGGCAACGACGTCAAGCTGATGGGCCCTGACGGTATCAACGAGGCCGCGTTCGTCGATGCCGCTGGCGCAGCGGCGGACAATACGTACGGGACCTTCCCGGGCGTGCCCGCATCCAAGCTGACCTCGCAGAAGGGCCAGGACTGGTACCGCCGCTACAAGCAGCAGTTCTCGGGCGAGCCCGATCCGTACGCTGCGTACGGCTACGAAGCCATGCAGGTTGCTTTGGCGGCCATCGAGAAGGCGGGTGTGAAGGATCGCGCGCGGATTCGCGATGCTGTCTTTGCGACCAAGGACTACGATGGCGTACTTGGCAAGTGGTCGTTCACCGACACTGGTGACACGACGCTCACGGGCATGAGTGGGCGGCAGGTCAAGAGTGGCAAGTGGGACGACGAGACGACCGTCACATTGCAAGCGCCACAGTAATAGCGGCCAGCTTTCAGCCGTCAGCTTTCAGGTCTCTACCGTCAGCCGTCCATGGCAAGCGCCTGGGCGGCTGACGGCTATCTGACGCCTGACGGGCTGACTGCTGACTGCTGACTGCTGACTGCTGACTGCTGACTGCTGGCAGAAGCCTCTGCTACGCTACGGGGCCAACACACCGCTATGGAGTTGCACGAGCGTGTCTTGCAGGTGCTGCTGATCGGCATCACCAATGGCGCGATCGTGGCCCTGATCGCGCTCGGCTACACGCTGGTGTACGGCATTATCGAGCTGATCAACTTCGCCCACGGCGACGTGTTCATGCTCGGCACGATGACCGCGCTGACCTTCGTCACCTGGCTGACCGGCGTCGTCGGCGTGCGCAACCCGCTGCAACTGCCGCCGCTCACGCTGGCCCTGGGCATCATCGGCATGATCGTCATCGCCGCCGTGGTGTGCGCAGCGATCAACGTGCTCATCGAACGCATCGCCTATCGGCGCTTGAGAAATGCGCCCAGGTTGGCGCCGTTGATCTCGGCCATCGGCATGTCGTTCATCTTGATCAACATTGGCCTGATCTGGAAAAGCGCGCGGCAACTCAACTTTCCTGATGTCATCCCGCGCATCGACATCCTGCAGGACATCTTCGGCATCAAGTCGACCCTGCTGTTTACGGTCAAGGACATCATCGTCATCGCCCTGGCGATCCCGCTGATGATTGGCCTGCAGATGTTCGTGCAGCGCACGCGACTCGGCAAAGCGATGCGTGCGACCGCTCAGGACCGCGACGCGGCATCGATGATGGGCATCGACATCAACCTGACCATTGCCCTGACCTTCCTGATCGGCGGCTTACTCGCGGGCGCCGCTGGCGGCATCTATGGCATGTACAACAACTCGGCGTACTTCTTGCAGGGCTTCCGCAACGGCCTGTACGCGTTCACCGCCGCGGTGATGGGCGGCATCGGCAACATCCAGGGCGCGTTTTTGGGGGGCATGCTCATCGGCGTCATTGCCGCCGCTTCGGACAATGTGTGGGACCCACGCTGGACCGAAGCCGTCGTCTTTGCGCTCCTGGTCGTGATCTTGATCTTCAAGCCGACCGGGCTACTGGGCGAGGAGACGACCGAGCGCGCGTGACGACCCAGCCGACAAGCGCGACGAACCCCGCTCCGCCGCGTGGCAATGCTTCCAAGAGAAGCGGCGGGCTGCGGCGCAACGGCTTGACCCCCACGCAAGTGTTCCGCAACGCCTTCCTGGTCACGTTCCTGATCGTGTTGGCCATCTATCCGATCCTCGATCGGTCATTCGGTTTCGCGAAGATGGGCGCATTCCCGGCGATCCTGATCTACACGCTGCTGGCACTCGGGCTGAACATCGTGGTCGGCTTCGCCGGATTACTCGACCTGGGGTATGCCGCCTTCTTTGCCATCGGTGGTTACACGGCAGCGTTTCTGACCTCGCCGATCAGCCCGCTCGCGCCGTACATGCAGGCGCCGTTTTACGTGGCGATGGGTCTGTCGTTCCTGATGGCAGCACTCTTCGGCGTCATCCTCGGCGCGCCGACGCTGCGCCTGCGTGGTGACTACCTGGCCATCGTGACGCTCGCCTTCGGCGAGATCGTGCCGCGCGTATTCCTCAATCTCGACAAGTGGACCTACGGCTCGAAGGGCATGAACCCGATCGGCCGACCGGCGATCCCCGAACTCATCGACGGTCAGCTCACGGTGCGCGAGATCACCAATTCGAACCAGCTCGAGTGGTACTACGTGATCTTCGTCGTCGGGTGCTTGTCAGTGTTCGCGATCTACCGCCTGGCGAATTCGCGCATCGGCCGAGCGTGGATGGCGATGCGCGAGGACGAGCTCGCAGCTTCGGCGATGGGGATCGACCTGGTGCAGACCAAGCTGCTCGCGTTCGCGATGGGTGCCTCGTTCTCGGGCTTCGCCGGCTCGCTGTGGGCAAGCATGCTGCAAGTCATCGATCCATTCCAGTTCGATTTCACGATCTCGATTGTGGTGCTGTCGATGATCATCCTGGGCGGCATCGGCAACCTGTGGGGGGTCATCTTCGGGGCTGTGGTCCTCGGCTTCTACGACCGCATCCTGACCCAGGACGCCACGAACTGGATTCACAGCATCGCCCAGACGCTGCAGCTACCGATCGTGACCGACCTGCTGCTGCAGGTCGATCTGTCGCAGTACAAGTACCTGATCTTCGGCGTGGCGTTAGTCGTGCTGATGCTGACCCGACCCGAAGGCATCTTCCCGAACCGTCAGCGCGCGGCAGAGCTGCACGCGGATGTGCCTGAGGAGATCGACCAGCTGGGCGAGGACGCCCTGGTCGACCGCTCCGTTGGCGGCGTGCGTGCCTGAGACGATTCTGTCCGCGGTCGGGGTGACCAAACGCTTCGGCGGCCTCGTCGCCGTGAACGACGTGGACTTTGCGCTCGAAGAACGATCCATTTCGAGCTTGATTGGGCCCAATGGGGCGGGCAAAACGACGTTTTTCAACATGCTCGCGGGCCTGTACGTGCCGACCACTGGGCAGATCCGCTTCCAGGGCGTGCCCCTCGTGGGGTTGAAACCACACACGATTACGCGCCTCGGCATTGCGCGGACCTTTCAGAACATTCGCTTGTTCGCGACGATGAGTGCGCTGGACAACGTGCTGGTCGGGATGCACTCGCGGCTCAAGGCCAACGCGTTCGACGCTGTCTTGCGTACACCCCGTGCCATCCGCGAGGAGCGCGAGGCACGGGAGCGCGGACTGGAACTGCTGAAGTTCGTCGGGCTGAGTGGCAAGCAGGAAGAGTGGGCCAGGAACCTGCCATACGGTGACCAGCGACGCCTGGAAGTGGCCCGGGCCCTGGCGACACAGCCGCGGCTCCTGCTGTTGGACGAGCCGACGGCAGGGATGAATCCGCAGGAGACATCGGCGTTAACGCGGCTCATCAGCCGGCTGCGGACCGAGATGGGACTGACGATCTTGTTGATAGAGCACGACATGAAAGTCGTGATGGGCATCTCGGACCGAGTGACCGTGCTGGACTATGGACAGAAGATTGCCGAGGGCTCGCCGCGCGAGGTCCAGCGCGATGCGCGGGTGATCGAGGCCTACCTTGGGCGTGCTGCGACCGAGAGTGCTCCGGCTGCTGCTGAGGAAGCTTCGGCGTGAGCGCGAACGGAGCGGCCGCGGCATTGGAGCTGCGCGGGGTTCACACGTTTTACGGGCACATTCATGCCATCAAGGGCATCTCGCTGATCGTGCGCCCGGGCGAGATCGTCACCTTGATTGGCGCCAACGGCGCGGGCAAGACGACGACGCTGCGGACAATTTCGGGTGTGACCCGCAATCGCGAGGGCGAGGTGCTGCTGAACGGCGAGCGGGTCGATCGGCTGGCGCCGCACAAGATCGTCGAACGGGGCATCTGTCAGGCGCCCGAGGGCCGCCGCATCTTTGGGCGCATGACCGTGCTCGAAAACTTGCAGATGGGGGCGTTCGCGCGACGCGACGTCGCTGCTATCGCCGAGGACCTGGAACGGGTGCTTGTCCTGTTTCCGCGGCTGCGTGAACGCCTGAAGCAGAAGGGTGGCACGCTCTCGGGTGGCGAGCAGCAGATGCTGGCCATCGGGCGGGCACTCATGGCGCGGCCGAAGGTGCTGCTGCTGGATGAGCCGAGCATGGGCCTGGCGCCGATACTGGTTGAGACGATCTTCAACACGATCGTCGAGATCAACAAGCAGGGCGTGGCGGTCTTGCTGGTGGAGCAGAACGCGCTGATGGCGTTGAACGTCGCCAATCGCGGCTATGTGCTTGAAACAGGGCGGATCGTGCTCGACGATGACGCGAAGGCGCTCCAGCAGAACGAGAAGGTGCAGAAGGCTTACCTGGGCATCGAGTAGCGCTCTGGCACGCGTCTGAGAGCGATACGCCGCCGTCACTGCACGCGCCGCGCGCCGGTGTTCCCTTCCCAGGGAGGGTATTTCGCAGCTGTCACTACCGAGCACGAAAATGCCCCCCAGGGGCCGTACCGCTGGGGGGCAGATAGGGGCTGTGAACTAGCCCTGGACGAAAGCGAACGTGAGATCGGTACCGCCGAGGACCGCCGGGCGGCACAGCCACTGAGGATTGCCCGGGCAGTACTGACTCAGATAGCGGCTCTCGCGCGCCTGTTCGGCGAGATCCGGCGGAACGTTCTGGTTCATCAGGATCGCCTTCAGGTAGTCGGCGAGCAGGACGCTTTCGGTGCCCTGGCCGGCGATGAAGTGCATGATCCCGCGCTGGAAGCGCTGGTAGATGAAGTTGGCGTTGCTCGGATCAGGCGTTGGCTGCGAGATTGGCGCGCCCCAGATGGTCAACCCACCGAGAGTGTTGAACGTGGCGTTGAAGTTGACCGGCTGACCCATCGCCGTATCCGGCACGTTCGCGGTGATGAACGCGTTCATCTTGTCCGAGTAGTCCGGATCGCTCACCGGCGGAGTGCTGGCCTTCATCGCATCGTCGGGACCTGGGAAGACGCTGCCGTTGACCCGCGTGTACGGGAAGATCTCGGGATCGAGCATGTTCATCAGCGCCGCGCCCTGACCAGGACACACCTGGATGATCTGGCGCTGGAAGAACTGCACCGGGCAGCCGAGGAAGGTGATGGTGCGCGAGACAGGGTAGCCGAACGTGCTCAGGCCGCCGTAGCGCTGGAAGAACGCCCAGGCTTCGTCGTTGTCGACACGATAGCCAGTCTGGCTGAAGTAGCGATCGTCATGCGCGAGCGTCGGGGCAACAGGCTGCTGCGCCGGTGCCGGCACTGGGGTCGCAGTCGGAGCAGGCGCCGCGCCGGGGGTCGGGCCGGCCGTCGCAACAGGCGTTGGGCCGGCGAGCACAGTGAAGGTCGCGTTGGCCTCACGATTCGTGGTGTCGCCGATGGCGGTGGCGCCATATGTGCCCGGGGCCAACGTCGCCGGAATCGTGAACGCCATCGTGACGTTGCCAGTGGTGTCAGCGGTCGCCGTACCAATCGATGGGCCGTTGAAGGTCAGGTCGACGGTCTCACCAGGCTGGAAGCCAGTCCCCGTCATCGTGACTGAGGAACCCGGCACGGCCTGGTTCGGCGCGAAGGTCAATGTCGCGGCGCCCTGCGCGACCGTAAAGGCGGTCGAAGCGCTGCGGTTGCTGCTCTGGCCCTTGGCGGCGACGCCGTAATCACCAGGCGAGACGTTCGGCACAGCAAAGCTGAGCGCGAAGCCACCCTCGGTGCCCGCGGTCGGCGTGCCCACGGACTGGGCATTGAACGTCACCTCGACGACTTCGCCAGGCTGGAAGCCCGTGCCGTTCGCTGTGACAGTCGTCCCCGGGGCGGCCTTGGCCGGGGACATCGTTAGCTGCGCCGTTGGCGTAGGCGTCAATGTGCCGGTGGTGGCCTGACCGAACGCCGTCGCTGGCATTACGACCAGCGCGCCCGTCAGCAGGGTCGTGAGTAGCACGAAGACGGACGTTTGAAAGCGGGCTGGAGTCACAGAGTCACCTCGTATAGACGAGAATCCAGGCCCGGTGGGTGTGCATGATCTGCGCCACGCCCGCGTGACGCCTTTACGGGACGATTACGTACTCCACGGCCGGGACACGGCCAACACGACCGCGACGCCAATCGCGGCCACGGCCGCGTATTCGAGCGCAACACGCCGGTCGAGCGTTTCGACGGCGCCCGACTCGATCACGCCTGACGTGACGTAGAAGCCAAGCCACAGGGCGGCGCCGCCAACCAGCGGGACCGTGCTCCAGTAGCCGAGTGCCCACGTCAGCTGCGCCAGTATGAGTCCCACACACCCCGCGAGCACGAGGCGGCGACGCGGCTCGATCGTGGTGTCGCCCAGCAAGTACCAGGAAGCGGCCGCGCACAACAGTCCAACTGGTGGTGCCATTAACAGGCCGCGCGCCTTGGAGCTGTAGATGAGCACGATCAGCACCAGCGCCGCCACGTAGATCACCACGCGCACCGCCACATACGCGATCCCTGTGCGCGGTGGTTGTGGACGCGCTGACAGCAGCCGCACCCATTCGGTGCCCCGAAGAGCCATGGCTCAGCGCAGACGAGCCAGCGTTGCCCGGCGCCGTTCCAGCGCGGCCAACCGTTCACGTTGTTCGTCGAGGCGCTCACGCTCACGTTGGACGGTCTCCGGCGCTGCCTTGCGGCTGAACTCGCTCGCGAGTAGGCCTTCCAGACGTTGCACTTGCTTGGCCGCCTCGGCGTGCTCGCGTTCAGCGCGGTCACCCTCGGCCCTGATGTCGAACAGGCCTTCGGCGGGGATCAAGAGCTCGACGCCGCCGGCGACCGCGGCAATCGCCTGCGCATGATCAGCGCTGGTGCTGACGTCGATTGGTCCAAGGCGCGTACCCGGCAAGCCACCGATCAGCGCCGCGTGACTGCGCCAGAAGGCGGCGCGCTCAGCAGTGGAGGCAACGATCGTGGCGGGCACCGTACGCCGCGGCTCAATGCCGTACTCGCCGCGTAGCGTCCGCACCGCGCGGGTCAGCGCGACAACGTCGTCCCATGCGGCGAGGGCGGCATCGTCGATCCGCTGGGCCGCCGGCCACTCGGCGAGCATGATCGATGCGGGGCGGTCGGCAGACCCGGTCGTCAAGCGCTGCCAAAGCTCCTCGGTCACGAACGGCGCAAACGGGTGAAGCAGGCGCAGCACCTTGTCGAAGACAGACGCGAGCAGGGCACCGTCGGCCTCAGCGCTGATCTTGTGTGCCTCGATGTACCAATCGGCGAGCTCATCCCAGATGAAGTCGTGGATCATCCGGCCGGCTTCGCCGAAGTTGAAGTCGCCAAGCAGTCGGGTCACATCGCCGATGACCTGCGACAATCGGCTGGCGATCCAGCGCTCGGCCAGTGGCGCATCGGGCCGCGCCAGCGCGGGCTCAATTGCTCGACGGCGATCCGTCCCCGACGTGTTGGCCAGCACGAAGCGGCCCACGTTCCACAGCTTGTTCACGAAGTCGCGGCGTGCGTCGAGGATCGTTGGGGTGAGCGTGAAATCGTTGCCCGGCGTAATGCCGATCGTCACGCCCAGGCGCAGCGCGTCGGCCCCGTACTCCGCGATCAGGTCCAGCGGGTCCTGCACGTTGCCCTTGGTCTTGCTCATTTTGACTCCGCCATGGGCGCGGATCAGCCCGTGTAGATACACGGTGTGGAACGGCGGCTGGCCGGTGAACTCGAGGCCGAACATGATCATCCGTGCCACCCAGAAGAACAGGATGTCGTGGCCAGTCTCCATCACCGACGTCGGATAGAAGGTGCGCAGATCGGCGGTATCGTCGGGCCAGCCGAGCGTGCTGAACGGCCACAGGCCTGACGAGAACCAGGTGTCGAGCACATCCGGGTCCTGGTGGAACGTCGTCGAGCCGCACTTGGGGCAGCGTTCGGGCTCCTCCACGCTCGCCCACTTCTCCGAGCAAGCTGGCGCGTCGCAGTAGTAAATCGGGATCCGATGGCCCCACCACAACTGGCGTGAGATGCACCAGTCGCGGATGTTCTCCATCCAGTTGAAGTACACCCGCGCGTAGCGCTCGGGAATGATGCGGATGCGCCCATCGCGCACCGCCTCGAGCGCTGGATCGGCCAGCGGTTTGATGTCCAGGTACCACTGATCGAGTAGCAGCGGCTCGAGCACGGTGCCCGAGCGGAAGCAGTGGCCGACGCTGTGGGTATAGGGGTCTTGTTTGACGATCTGACCGTTGGCTTCGAGTTCGGCGAGCAAACCTTTGCGCGCCTGCTGCGTCGTCTGGCCGGCGTAGCCACCGGCCTCCTCGTTCATGGTCCCATCGAGGTTCATCACATTGATCGCCGGCAGCTGGTGACGCTGGGCGATCTCGAAATCGGTCGGATCGTGGGCCGGGGTGAGCTTGACGGCGCCCGTCCCGAACTCAGGATCGACGGCGTCGTCGCCCACGATCACCCCGACGCGATGCACGTGGGGGATCAGCACGTGCTTGCCCACGAGGTGCTGGTAGCGTTTGTCTTTGGGATGGACGGCCACGCCCACGTCGCCCAGGATCGTCTCAGGGCGGGTCGTCGCGACCACGATCGACTCGCCTTCGGCGTCGGTCACTGGATAGCGCACGTAGGTGAGTGTGCCCTGCACCTCCTTGTATTCCACCTCCAGATCGGATAGCACCGTGTGGCAGTCCTTGCACCAGTTGGCGATGCGATGTCCGCGATAGATCAGACCCTTCTGGTACAGGCGCACGAAGGCCGTCCGCACGCTGCGCACGTGATGCGGCTCCATCGTGAACATGTCGCGCGACCAGTCAGCGGACGCGCCGAGCTTCCTGAGCTGGAGTTGGATCTGGTGGCCGTAGCTCTCCATCCACTCCCACATCTGGTCCAGGAACTTGTCGCGCCCGAGGTCATGGCGACTCAGGCCGCGCTTGCGCAGGTCTTGCTCCACGACCATCTGGCCCGCGATGCCAGCGTGATCCCGGCCCGGCACCCACAGGCTCGGATCGCCGAGCATGCGATGCCAGCGGATCATGATGTCTTCGAGCGAGACGAACAGCGTGTGTCCGTTGTGCAGACCGCCGGTGACGTTCGGCGGCGGCATGGTGATGACGAACGGCTTGCGCTGTCCAAAGTTGGGATGCGACTCGGGCCGAAAGAGCCCGTGCTTTTCCCAGAACTCGTACCAGTGGCCCTCGATCTCGGCCGGGTTATATGGAGCGTATGTTTCGGTACTGGTCACGGTCGGTCGCTCTCAGAAAACAAAATGACCCCGCCGTCGCAAGGACGAACGGGGCCGACCGTGGTACCACCTTGCATTCCTCCCTCTTGCGAGAGAGGCACTTGGGCCGCGTTATCGGGCGGAACCCGGCCTCGCTTACTGGCGTTCAGCGAAGCAGCTCACGAGTGACGTTCAGCGTGCTTACCGTGGACGGGCTCGCAGCCAGATGGCCCATCCTCGCTGTTCGGCAGACCGCGCCTACTCTTCTCGATCGTCGCCGTATGTGCGCCGGAGCATAGCACGCTAGCGGGCAGTCCAGCCGTTGTCGATGGACTGCGCCGAACCGGTGATACCGGCCGCGGCATCTGAGCACAAGAACGTGGCCAACGCGGCGATATCCGAGGGCTCGAGCAACTGCTTGCGTGCTGACGGCGCGAGCATGATCTGTTCGACCACATCATCGCGCGACAGGTTGTTTGCTCGCGCCAGATCGTCGATCTGACGCTCGACCAGCGGCGTGCGCACGTAGCCGGGGCAGATGGCATTCACCGTCACGCCCTTGTCGCCTGCCTCCAGGGCCACGGTGCGCGTGAGGCCGATCAGGCCGTGTTTGGCGGCGACATAGGCCGACTTGAACGGGGAGGCGACCAGGCCATGGATGGACGAGATATTGATGATTCGTCCCCACCCTCGCGCGTACATGTGCGGCAACGCGGCGCGCGTCAGCACAAAGGGCGCGATGAGCAAGATGCGAATGAGCTCTTCCCAGCGGTCCTCGGGGAACTCTTCGACGGGCGCCACGTGCTGCACGCCGGCGTTGTTGACCAGAATGTCGACGCCGCCCCACTCGCGTTCGGCCCGCTCGACCAGGGCGTGGCAGTCGTCGCGCGAAAGCACGTTGGCTTCCTGGAAGACCGCGCGCGGCAGCGCCGCGGCGACGGCCTGACCTTGCTGCACATTGAGGTCTGCCAACAGGACGCACGCACCATGGGCGGCCAGGTCTTCGGCAATCGCGCGGCCGATGCCGCTGGCGGCACCGGTGACCAGCGCGGCGCGGCCTGAGAGATCGATATTCATAAGCCGGCGGGGGTGTAGTCGGCCAGGCCGCGGCCGAGGAACAGCACGCCGATGCGGCCAAGGCCGTTGGGATCGACCAGTTTTTGCCCGCGCGTGCCAATGCCAAGTTTCCGAAGAAATGCGCGCTGACTGGTAATGCCGATCACGTGGAAGCCAGCTCGGTCGGCCAGCGTCGCCAGCGTGGTGAAGTCGACGTTGACCGAGATGTCTTGCTGGCCGAGCCTGACCAGCGGATCACTGCCGAGCGTGTGTCGATAGTACGTGAGCAGCGTGCCGTGTGGCCGCGCGAAGAACGCTTCGGCCGTGTAGCCGTAATCGAGGATCAAGGCCATCCCACGTTGGAGCCTCGCCGATAGCTGCTGCACCCATGGCGCCAGGTCCAGGTTGACTTCGGTGATCGCCCCTTCCAGCGGCAGCAGGCCGATGCGCTCGAAGTACTGCTGTATGGCAGGCGGTGCATCGGTTTCGACCCACTCGAGGTCGGCACCCACGCGGAGCTCGCGGAGGACGCCGTCGCGGACAGTGACGCGGTGCACGGGCAGCGCGTCGAGGACTTCGTTGGCGATCACCAGATGCGGTGAGCTCGCCGAAGACCGGGTCGAGCTCGGGACTCGTGATGAAGTCGCCGTCAGCACCGAAGCCAGGCAGGTTCGAGTAGTAGCCGTATTCGGGGTGGTACAGCGCCACCTGCATCACGTCGCGAAATGAGAGTGGCCCTTCGCGGGCGATGCGCTCGCGCACCAAGCGCTCGACAGGCGTCAACGCGGCAGTAACTTGACCACGTTGGCCATCAGCTCACCGGCCTCGGTTGGGTTCTGCGCGACCTGGGCGCCTGCTTTGCGCAGCGCCTCCATCTTGGCCTGCGCCGTGCCCTGCGAGCCCGAGATGATCGCCCCGGCGTGGCCCATCTTCTTACCTGGCGGCGCCGTGACGCCAGCGATGTAGGCGACGACGGGCTTGCTCATCTTCGAGCCAATGAACTCGGCGGCTTTCTCTTCTTCGGAGCCGCCGATCTCGCCGATCATGATCACTGCCTTAGTTTCCGGATCTGCTTCGAAGGCCTCAAGGCAATCGATGAACGTCGTGCCGGGCACTGGATCGCCGCCGATGCCCACGCACGTGGTCTGGCCGATGCCCTTCTGGGTCAGCTCGTACAGCGCCTGGTAAGTGAGCGTGCCCGAGCGACTCACGATGCCCACCGGACCGCCCGGTGTTGCGATCTCGTTGGCGGTGATGCCGATATTGCACTCACCGGCGGTGATGATGCCCGGGCAATTCGGGCCGAGCAGCCGCACCTGTGGAAAGTCGCGCTTCAACTTGTTGTAGAAACGCCCTTCGTCCTGGGCAGGCACGCCCTCGGTGATCACGACGATAAACGTGATGCCCGCCTCGGCGGCTTCCATGACTGCGCTTTCGACGCCGGGCGCCGGCACGAAGATGCACGACGCCGTTGCACCAGCGGCGGCCTTCGCCTCTGCGACTGTGGCAAAGACAGGAATGCCCTCGACGTCGGTGCCGGCGCGCTTGGGATTGGTACCCGCGACGACTTTGGTGCCGTAGGCACGATTACGTAAGCCGTAGAAGCGCCCGGCTGAGCCGGTCAGGCCCTGGTACACGACCCGAGTGTTGGCGTCGACGAAGATGCTCATGCTCGCGTACCCGCCAACTTCGCCACCTCGACCACCTTGCGCGCCGCCTCGAGCATCGTCGGCTGCGAGATCAGTCGATCTGACTCGTGTTCTTTCAGGATGCGGCGGCCCTCGTCGGCGTTGGTGCCGTCGATGCGAATAACGATTGGTGCCTTGATGGTGACCCGCCCGAGCGCTTCGACGATGCCCTTGGCGACCTCGTCACCGCGGGTGATGCCGCCAAAGATGTTGATGAAAATGGACCGCACGTTGGGATCGGTGTTGATCACTTCGAGCGCATTGGCCATCACCTCGGCGTTCGCACCGCCGCCGATGTCGAGGAAGTTGGCCGCCTTGCCGCCCACCTGATTGACAACGTCGAGCGTGCTCATTGCCAACCCGGCGCCGTTGGCGATGATGCCCACGAAGCCATCCAGACCGATGTACTGCAGGCCTTTGCTGCGCGCCAGGCGCTCGCGCTCGTCGAGCTCCTCGGTGGCCGTGTACTCCGCCCATTCGGGATGCCGAAATTCGGCGTTGTTGTCGAGACTCACTTTCGCGTCGAGCGCGTGGACCTTGCCGTCGGGTGTCAGGATCAACGGATTGATCTCGACCAGGTCGGCGTCACCTTCGACGAAGCACGTGTACAGCTTCCGCAAGATGTCGACCGCGCCGTCACGTGCTTCCGCGTCCAGGCCGGCATCGTCCACCAACTTGCGCGCCGCGGCTTCTGACAAACCGTCGACGGGGTCGATGCGCGCCCGTGCGATAGCAGCCGGCTCCTCGGCGGCGACCTGCTCGATGTCGACGCCACCTCGGGCGGACACCATGCCCAGGTGCTTGCGCGCGCCACGATCTAGCGTGAACGACGCGTAGTACTCGCGCGCGATGTCCGAGGCGTGCTCAACCCACAGCCTGTGCACCACGTGGCCTTTGATGTCCATGCCCAGGATGTTGCGCGCGTGGGTGCGCACCTCGTCGGCGGTCTGGGCGAGCTTGATGCCACCGGCCTTGCCACGGCCGCCGACCTGGACCTGGGCCTTGACGACCACCGGATAGCCGGCCTTGTCCGCCTGGACGACGGCCTCATCCACGCTATCGGCGACGCCACCTGGCGAGACCGGGATCCCAAAACGGGCGAAGTACTGCTTGCCCTGGTACTCGAACAGGTCCATATGACGTGTACAAGATAACTTTTCCGCATACTGAAAGACGTGACCTACGTCATTACACAGCCGTGCATCGACGTGAAGGACAAATCGTGCGTCGACGTGTGTCCCGTCTCGTGCATCTACTTCGAGACGGACGAGCTGGATCGCAAGCTGTACATCCACCCGGATGAGTGCATCGAGTGTGGCGCGTGCGAGCCGGAGTGTCCGGTGAGCGCCATTTTCCACGAGAGCGCCGTACCGCCCGAGTGGCAGGAGTTCACCGAGCTCGACAAGCGCTGGACGCTCGGCGGCGACGACGAGAAGAACGCGGTCCGCGCCCGCGTCAACGAGATCCAGCCAGCGTAGCGGCCCGCCGGCGGACGCGCCGGGGACGCGTCCGAGAACTGTGAACAGGTTCACTGCGTCAGCCTTGGCGCCGCGCGTAGCGTGGGGCCATGCTCAACTTCACCTGGTTGTCGGACGAGGACGAGGCCACACTGCGGGCGATTACCTCGCGCGACTGGACGCATGACGCGCTGACACTGGGTGATGTCGACGACGAGCTCCTGGCAGCGCGAGCGGTCGCGCTGGGTGCGGTCGCCTTCCACGGCTTCGGCAACTTCTACGCGGTCTCGACCCACCCAGACCAACTCGTCGTCCGTTATGTCAATCAGTTGAAAGGGCGCCCACTCGACCAGGTCGGCAGCGTCACCACCACCCGCGAGCACCTCGCCGACCTCTTCGATTGGTCGCGGCTGCCGTCGCCGCTTACACAGGGCGGAGTCGTCGAGCTCATGGATGCACTGCTCGAGCGTGGCCCGTTCGGCTTCCGCGGCCCCGCCGCCACCACGATGCCGGCGCACTTGACCGCGCTGGACGGCGAACTGCGCACGACCCAGGTCATCAGCGGCGGTTACCGGTGCCCGGCGAACTCATTTCTGGCGCGCTGCCTCGAGCAAGTCGGCGAGCACTACCTGTACATCACCTCAGCGGACCGTTCGCGCCACGCCACGGGCAACGCCGAAGAGCCAGCTCATTTCACACTGCGCGGCCTGCAGGAAGATTTCGGCGCGGCCGCCGGCGTGCTGATGCTGGCGCACCGAGACGAGCGCCGCGCGCGGCGCGCCTATCCGCGCTACATGCCCAACTCGACGACGATCCTCGCGTTTCACCGACTCAGTGGCACCCGCCGGCGCCCAGCGCTGCGCGTCGAGCGCCACGGCTCGCTGCACATCGACGACGTACGACCAATCGTCGCCGAGCTCGGATTCGATCTCGAGTTGGGCCCAAACGCGCAGCAACGCCTGCCGGTGCGGAGCTACCAGGACCAGGCAGCGTGATGGGGCAGCATGGGGTGACCTCGGACGTAGTGCTGTACGACACGACGCTGCGCGACGACGCTCAGGCGAACGGCGTGAGCTTCAGGGTCGATGCCAAACTGGCCGCGCTCGAGCTCTTGGACCCGGACGCCTTCGAGGCGCTGGTCCTGGGGCTGCTGTTCACGACAGTGTCAGCCGGGCGGCCAACCCAGCCCGCGCCCGCCGAGCAAGTGCACGTGCACATGGGCAACGGTGTTGTTGGCATCGCGGCCGGTATTCACGACCAGGCGGTAGCCTGAGTCGGCGACACCCTCCTGGCGCGCAACGGTGCGCGCCGCGCGCATGACTGCGCCGACAACCGCGTCGTGCTCTGGCTCCAGCGCTTCGGTATTGGCAATGTGCTGATTCGGGATGAGCAGCACATGCACCGGCGCCTGCGGATTGAGATCGCGGAAGCCGGTCACCCGTCCATCCTCATAGACCAGGGTGGACGGGATCTCGTGCGCCACGATCCGACAGAAGATGCACTCGGGATCGCGCGCGGTCATGGTTGATGAGACGATAGATCGCCCAGCTCGTACAGCACCAGCGCCGCTGCCACCAGCGCCGCCGTTTCGGCGCGCAGGATGCGCGGCCCAAGCGTCACCACCCGTGCGCCGGCGTGCCGTGCCGCGTCGACTTCGTCCTGGCTGAAGCCGCCTTCGGGCCCGACCAGCAGCGACAGCGTCTGTGGCCGATCGGCGAGCGCCTGGCGCACGTCAACGTCGTGCTCACCCTCGTAAACCATGACCACGGTCCCATCGGCCTGCCTGACGGCGCTGTCGAAATTGACCGCCTGGCGCAGCACCGGCAGGCAGCCGCGGCCACACTGCTCAGTCGCCTCACGCACGATGGCTCGCCAGCGGTCCATACGATGCCCGTCCGGTGGCTCACGGATCAGGCTGTGGACCGTGAGCAGTGGCACGATGGCGGTTGCGCCAAGCTCGGTCAGCTTTTGCAGCACAGGCTCGAACTTCTCCCTGCGCAGCAATGCGGGGTAGACGATGAGGCGCGTGCGCGGCTCTGCGCGTTGTGGGCACTCGCCGATCACCACCCCACCCTCACCTGTCAACTGGACTAGCAGGTCGCGCGGTGTGGCGCCGTCGAAGACGCGTACGCGGTCGCCGGGCCGCAAGCGCAACACGTGTCGCATCTGGTGTGACTGTTCGGCCGAAAACGTCACTGTATCACTGGAGATCGACGAGGCCAGAAAGCGATGCGCGCTCACGGGCGGCTCAGCAGCACGGCCACCCAATCCTGCTCGTGGTCCGTGCGCTCGTGCTGCCAGCCGTGCGCGCGCAGCACCCCGAGCAACTCGTCGGCACGTTCGTCCAGCACTCCCGACAGCACGGCCCGGCCACCCGGCCGCAGGTGTGCCGCCAGCAGCAGATGCAGCTCGAGCAGCGTACGAATGGTGATGTTGGCCAGGATCAGGTCGAACTCTCTCTCAGGTGCTGCCTCGAGCGAGCCCTGGCGCACGGTTACTCGATCCGCCACACCGTTGCGCTCCACGTTCTGTTGGCACACGCTTGCCGCGACGGCGTCGATCTCGACCGCCTCAACATGCGCGGCGCCGAGCCGTGCGGCGGCGATCGACAAGATGCCGGAGCCAGCGCCCACGTCGAGAACGCGCTGACCGGGCTCGATCATCTCTTCCGCGGCGCACAGGCACAGGCGGGTCGTCGGGTGCAGCCCAGTGCCAAAGGCCATGCCAGGGTCGAGCAACAGCACGACGTCGTCCGGCTGCGCCTGGTACTCGGACTGGCGCCAGCTGGGCACGATCACCACGTGCTGGCCAACGCGATGGACGAAGAAGTAGTCCTTCCAGGCCGTCGCCCAATCGGCCTCATGAATCGTCCGAACCTGCAGCTGACCGACCTGGCGCAGCTTGCCGAACGCCCAGACCGCCTTCTCCAACTGCGCACGCCGCTGCTCGACGTCCGGATCGGCCACGGGCAGATAGGTTTTGATCAGGACGGGTGCATCGGGCGGCAGGTAGACCAGGTCGCCGTCGCGCGATGACTCGACCGCCTGCTCGAGTGCCACGCCCTGGCCAAATTCGGCAAACGCTAGCGAGACCGATTCGACCGCTTCGGGCTCAACGGAGACCGAGAGCTCCAGCCAGGCATCAGTGCTCACGCGCGTCACCTGCCCTGGATGGCCAGCGAATGGTCAGCACCACCGTGTCGTCCGCCTCGATGCGCCAGCGATGGGCCACGCCCGGCGACCACAGCGCGTAATCACGGGGCTCGCTCAAGAGCGTGTCGCGTTCCTCGAAGTAGATGCGAATCCGGCCGCGCACCAGCAGACTGAGCGTCGTCGCGTCGGTGCTCGTCGCCCACTTCGGACGCGTCTCGTCCAGGGCGTGGACGCCCCACTTGACCTCGACCGCGTCCGTGCCGGCCAAGCCGTCGGGCATGAAGTGGCCGACAAACCAGCCGCGGAACGCGGCACCGGTCTGGGCGGCGTTGCCGGTGACGAGTTCCGTCAACGGCTTCTCAACATGTTGGAAACCAGGTATCGACGGCTGGCCAGTGAAATGGCACCACAGGTCGGCGACGACGGACGAGGAAGAAAGCGTGCAGCGCCTCGTCCGCCCGCCGTACTTGTATGTTTGGGGCCTTAGATGACGCGGTCGTTACCGCCATCGATCGGCACCTGAGCGCCCGTAGTCTTTGCGAACAGCGGGCCACACATCTCGGCGACGAGCTCGGCCACGTCCTTGCTGGTGACCTCGACGCCCAGGACGTTGTTCTTCTTGTACTGGTCGACGGTCAAGCCGTAGTTCTGTGCGCGCTGCGCCAGCACCTCGTCCGTCCAGATACCGGTGTCGAAGACGGCGTTGGGATGGACCACGTTGATGCGAATGCCGTCGCCGCCCCATTCGAGCGCGGCCACGCGCGCGAGCTGATTCAACGCGGCCTTGGACGCCGAATACGCGCCGGCGCCCGGCCCGGGCGCCGGGACGTTCTTCGAGCCGATCACGACCAGCCGCCCGCCGCGTGGCGCGCACTTGAGCAGAGGATGCGCTGCGCTGAGCAGCGTCAGGTTCGCGTCGAGATTGATGTTCATGACCTTGCGCCACTCGGCCAGGTCGAGCGCCTCGATACGCCGCGAGGCGCCGAACACGCCCGCGTTGAGCACCAGCATGTCCAGGCCGCCGTAGCGCTCCACGGTCACGTTGAGTGCCTCCTCGATCTGACTTGGGTCGGTCACATCACAGCGCACGCCCACGAAGTCGGCCCGGCAATACAGCTCCGCGATGGCCGGATTAATGTCCAGTCCGACGACAGCGGCGCCGCGCTCGAGGAACGACTCGACGGCGGCCTTGCCGATCCCTGAGGCAGCACCGGTGACCAGCACGATCTCGCCGGCGAAAACCGGTGGGCTGCCGCCGCGCCGCAATTTGGCCTGCTCCAGGTCCCAGTACTCGACGTCAAAGATGTCTTTGGCTGGCAGCGCTTGGTAACCGCCTAGCGCGGTGGCGCGCAGGATGGTGTCGATGGTGTGCTCGTAGACGTCGGCCGCAATTGCCGCATCCTGGGCCATCCGGCCCATCGTGAGGAGACCGAGCTGCGGATCGAGGATGACCCGCGGGGCGGGATCGAGCATCTGCAACTTGGGGTTGGCATGTTCCTCGAAATACCGTCGGTACTGCTGTGCATACGCCGCTACGTCAGTACCGAGCTGCGGCACCCGCTTGGTGCGGAGGACGTGGTCGGGCGTCGCCGGCCCCTGCTGGCTGACTTGCGGCAGATCATCTCGCTGCGCGAATGCCGTCGACCTGTCATCACGGTGCGACGCCACGATCAACGGCACGCCCGCGACGTCCGACACCTCCTTGCGCAGCCGTGCCACGTCCGCTCGCTCTGGCGCTGCCGTTGCCGTCGGGGCCGGCATGGGCACGTGCCACGCCTGCCTGCTGGCAAGATAGTCCTCTGCCCGGGCGACAAGGTCGATCATCCGCTGGTACGCCTCACGCGCGGTCTCCGCAAACGAAAAGAAGCCGTGCTTGAGTAGCACCATGCCCACGGTGCTTGGACCCGATTGCTTGGGAAACTGCGCGGCGACAATTTTGGCCAGGTCAAACCCAGGCATGACATACGGAATGACGACGACGGAGTCGCCATAGATGTCGCGCACCCGCTGTCCGCCCTCGGCGGTGTTGGTAATCGCCAACAGCGCGTCGGCATGGGTATGGTCGACGAAGCGATAGGGCAGGCTGGCGTGCAGGATCGTCTCGACCGAAGGCGTCGGCGCCCCAGGGTTGGTCATCGCCGCGCGCAGCTCCAGGACCATCTGGGCGTCGCTGAGCTGCTCCAGCTGGGCGAGCCTTATGGCGCGCTCAAGGCGCACTGGCGCGAAACCCGCCCGCTCGATCGTCTCGAGGTCCCAGCCGCTGCCCTTGACGTACAGAATGTCTTCTTCGTCGCCGAACAGGTTGCGCTCGCGGATCTTGACCGAGGTGTTGCCGCCGCCGTGCAGAACCAGCGCGTGATCGCGCCCGAGCAAGCGCGAGGTATAGACGCGTTGGGCGAGTGGCCCTTCGAAGCTGGCGGCTTCGGCGTCGTTCCAGAGGCTGTGCATTACCGCCGCAAGGATGGTAACGGCTCGCCTGTTTCCAACAGGCTCTTGAGGCTGCTCAGCACCAGCGGCCATCCGCCGCCCACGCTCCTGTAGGTGGCTGTCTCGGACGTGAAGTTGTCGTGCACGAGCGTCAGGCGGCACATTTCACCCAGCGGCTCGATCTCCCACGTCACGCGCGAGGGCGGGTCGCTGGCCAGCTCAGGTTGGTGCCGGAACGCCCATGTGGTGACCAACCGCCGCGGCGGGTCGCTCTCCAGCACCTCGCCTTCGACAGCGAGTTGACCGTCGCGCATCCAGTACTGCACCGGGGCGCCCGGGCGCCACTCCGCGTTGATCTTGGTCTGGAAGAAGAAGCGCTGTGTGAATGCCGGATCGGTGATGGCCTGCCACAGCTGATCCTGTGCGGTGCGGATGTAGACCTGGTACACGTGCCGCGGACGGTCCATGGGCGCTCCTTCGAGATTGGCCTTGAGATCGGCCAGCGCGCCGACCCAGGCCTCGGCGTATTTGCCGATCCAGCGATCGTGGATGAGTCGGATCGGGACCGGGTTCAGATAGTGCAGCTTTTCGCGACCGACTTTTCTGGTCAGGACCAGATTGGCGGCCTCGAGCTGGCGCAGGTGTTTCATGACCCCAAAGCGGGTCATCGCCGGCAGCCGTGCTGACAGCTCGCCCAGAGTCTGACCGTCGTGCACGAACAGGCTGTCGAGCAGCAGCCGACGGCTGGGGTCGGCAAGGGCCTTGAAGACGTCATCGGCCGAGTCATCCGCCGCCACACGGCCGGCGCGAGCCGCCGCTACCACCGACAGGTGACTCATCGGTCACTATGGTAGCACGTGACCATTTAGTCACAACTCGCCGTTCCGCTGGTGGCCCATTATGGGACGCCATCTCAGTGGCGAGCCGCCCGCCCGCCACGTGTCATGCGCGCCCGCGTACCGCGCCCCGATTGGCAGCGCGCCTAAGGCGATGCCGCGGCCGGCTCCAGCGCGTGCGGCAGCGACGGCACGCATATCAGTCCCACCAATTCCTACTTCCACGTGTGCCCGAAAGGCAGCGCGCCGCAGGTGCCGCCGAGGACGCCTACCGTGCATACAAGCCCGCCGCCATTCGCGTCACGTACCGTCACACCTAACTCTGTCCTTCTATACCTAACGCCAGTCCACTCCCGTGCCCGGGGACAGCGCGCCGCAGGCGCCGCTGAGGACGGCTTCAGCGCGACGGGGCTCCGGCCGATTATCGATGCGGAACATGTTCTACGTTCGCCGCCGCCTAAGCGTGACACGGGTCGTGGCCTGGCTGCGCGCCGCGATCACCGCCGAGTGGCATGGGCCGCCCGACCTGTCGCGCAGCCTCACCATGGAGTGGCGGCTCATTGTCGCGCGCTGGGTCGGCATCGTCGCAGTCGCCCCGGCGCTGCCGCTGCTGCACCTGTCGCCGACACGGCTCATTGTCGCCTACGCGATCCTGCTGGCAGCAGTCGCTTACAACATCGCCATCCGCTTGTGGCTCCCACGGCGCCCGCAGTGGTTCGCCAGCGGCTACTTCACCACCGTCTGTGACAGCCTCGCGAGCATCGCCATGGTCCTCGTCGGCGGCGGCTTCGCCAACTCGATCGGCTACGTGCTCTTCACGATCAGCATTTCGGTCGCTATGCGTTACGGCTACGGCCCGTCGATGGCAATGACCGGCCTGTTCATCGGCTGCGATCTCCTGGAATCGATGGCGTTCGGCCAGACCCCAGATGCGCCGTTCGCACTCCGCTCAGGCTTCCTGCTGATCACCGCGTTTCTGGAGAGCTATCTGCGCCGTCTCGCGGAGAAGTCCGCAAAGGCC
>WNFV01000582.1_pt1 | contig 49563 bp, 60 predicted proteins | sample 5400101 | NCBI WGS metagenome assembly WNFV01 (sample SAMN13153361, study PRJNA577476) | soil metagenome | isolation source: 115 cm soil or saprolite under grassland replicate 1 | place: USA:California | collected 2016-06-15
GTAAGCGGGTGAACTGGGTGCTGGACGCGGATATCCGCGACTTCTTCGGCCAGCTTGATCGGGCATGGCTTCGAAGGTGTCTGCAGCACCGGATCGCGGACAAGCGGGTCCTGCGGCTGATCGACAGGTGGTTGGCGGCAGGGGTCATCGAGGACGAGCAGTGGTCAGCGACGGAGGAAGGCTCACCGCAGGGGGCATCGATCTCCCCGCTGCTGGCCAACCTCTATCTGCACCACGTGTTCGACCTGTGGGCGGACTGGTGGAGGAAACGGCGGGCGCACGGGGACGTCATCATTGTGAGGTTCGCTGACGACTACACCGTCGGGTTCGAACATGAGCAGGATGCGCGGCGGTTCCTGGACGAGCTTCGCGAGCGGTTCGCGAGGTTCGGGTTGGAGCTGCACCCGGACAAGACCCGGCTGATCGAGTTCGGGCGGTTCGCCGCCCAGAACCGGGCGACGCGGGGTGAGGGTAAGCCGGAAACGTTCAACTTCCTCGGCTTTACGCACGTGTGCGGGAAGACCAGGAACGGGCGGTTCTGGCTGCGGCGTATCACCATCTCGAATCGGATGCGGGCGAAGCTGAGCGAGGTCAAGGACCAGCTCAAGCGTCGTCGGCATCAGCCCATCCCGGTGCAAGGGCGGTGGCTAGCAAGCGTGGTGCGCGGGCATCTGGCCTACTACGCCGTGCCTGGCAACACCGAAGCGGTGAGGGCCTTCCGTAAACAGGTAACCCGGCACTGGTTCAAGGCGTTACGGCGCCGAAGCCAGCGGAGACGGATCAACTGGGCGCGGATGGACCGGATCGTGGGCCGGTGGCTACCGCGAGCCCGTGTGATGCATCCTTTCCCGGCGACGCGCCTCGCCGCCAGAACCTGAGGCAGGAGCCCAGTGCGGTAGTTCCGCACGCTGGGATCTGTGCGGGGGGCCGCTCGCAAGAGCGGTCCCTACCGCGACCGCTCATCCCACGCGGTGTTGTATTCCTATCCGCGGATCCGGGTCAGATCTTCGTACGGGCCGACGTGGTGGTGACCGCCGCAGGCCCGCCGGGCGCGACGACGGGATGACGCGTCCGTGGCCGACACGGGGGCGGAGACCGGAAGGCCGGCGTCCACGTCGACGAGTGGTCATGGAAGGTGTACCGGGCGAACGGCGGCCCGGCGGCGGCTGGGTTGGCGAGGAAGTGGCGGACCATGTTGGCGCCGACCAGGTCGCCGCCGAACAGGTCCGCGCATGCCCGGTTGGTGATGAGGACGTTCCAGTGGCTGTCCAGCACCATCCCCGGGTAGGGCTGGTGGGCGTGCAGCAGGCTGTCGATGGCCGCGCGGTACGGCGCCAGCTGCGGACCGGTCACCGGCGCCTGCGGGTACGCGTCAGGCAGTCCCGCCGCGGCGAGGAGCTGGTTGCGTTCCCGTAGCGATACCGCGAGGACCTCACCGAGGCGGAGCACCATCTGCCGGCTGGGCCGCGACCGGCCGGTCTCCAGGAACGAGATGTGCCGCGGGGTCGAGCCGACCTGCCCGGCCAGGGTCAGCTGGCTGATCCCCCGATGCCGGCGCCACCGCCGTAGCCGGGCCCCGAACGGGCTCGCCGGTCCGGCCGCCCCACCTTTCATGATCGATAGCATTGCAGCCGGTGCGCCCGGCGACGATTCCCTGCCGGGGAATCGACCCGCGATCCGTCGGCCGGATCCTGTGGTCATGTCCATGTTGACGCGCCAAATCACCGTCGAGGCACCCGCCGACGCGGTGTGGGACCTCGTCGGGCGCCGCTTCGACCGCATCGGCGACTGGGCCACTGCCATCCCGGCGTCCACGGCGATCGCGTCCGCCCCGCCCGGGACGGCCCCGACCCGATCGCCGGCCCTGACCGTTGTCGACGCGCCGGTCGCCGGTCGGGTCTGCCAGACCGGCGTCCGACTGCTGCCCCAGGTGACCGAGACGATCGTCGCCTACGACGACGCGGCCCGCACCCTGACCTACCAGGCCAACGGCCTGCCCGCGTTCGTGGCCACCGCCCGCAACACCTGGACGGTTACCCCGCTCGACGGCGCACCCGGATCACCCTGCACGCCCAGTTCGACACCCGCCGTCTGATCGGCGCCCTGGCCCGCTGGGCGATCCTCATCCAGGTCGGGCGTACGAGCCGGCACCTCGCCGAGGATCTGCGGTATTACCTCGAACACGGCATACCCTCACCACGCAAGCAGAAACAGCTCCGCCGAACCCGACCATGACCGACACCGGTTGCGGGCGATCCGCTGCGGCAGGCCGGGCCGGCGCCGGTCGGGCTGCTTCGGAGCAGGGTAGCCACGAAGGCGCGGGCAGGCGCCACCCAGCGGTCCAGCACCTCGTCGTCGAGGGCGTCCCCGCGACCATGACCCGCGCATCGGTCAGCCGGTGATGTCGAACGGGAGCACGCCCGCCTCGCAGAGAGAAATCTCCGTGCGCAGACAGGTACGGACGAACGTGCACACGGGTGGCTCGCACGCCGGTCGCCTGGGGCAGGATGACGGCGGCCGGCTGGCGGCCTGGCTGCGGTGAGGATCATCGGGGCGTCTCGGTCGCTGCGGGCTGGCACCGATTCCCCGCCTGCGTCGGTCGACTGCCCGCCATTGCCCTGCGGCGTGCCCCTGCGGCCTAGGCGGTTGTCGCTGGTCTGGCGTCGGGGCAGACGCCGGTGACGAGCTCGCTGGGCCGGGCGATGAAGGTGCGGTCGCTGACGGTTGGCGTGCTGACGCGGTCGGCGCGGAAGAGTCGGGGAGCGTTGCGGTCGGTGTCCCAGGCGATCACGTACCACAGCGGTTGGCGCACCAACAGACCGTGCGGTTCGGCCTGCCGTTTCGTGCGTCGGCCGTGTTGATCTCGGTAGGTGAAGGCGAGCAGGCGGGTGCTGGTGAACGCGGTCTGGAACGCCTCGACCAGATCGGGGTCGATTGCACCAGACGTCGCATCGCCCGATGGTTCACCGATCAGGATCCGCTCGCGCAGCGCCCGCAACTCGGCTGCGCGGGCGGCGGGCAGGGCTTGTTCGATCTTGGCGAGGGCGTGCTGCGCCCCGGCGGCGAAGGGCACCGTCCTGGCCGCGCGGGCGAGCTCCACCGACACGATGAGAGCGACGACTTCGTCGGCGCCGAGCTGCGAGGTGATCATGACGGAGGTCGGGTTGAGTCGGACGCCGCCGCCGGGCCCGGAGGACGTGTCGAGATCGAAGCCGGCCTCGCGGAGCGCGCCGAGGTCGCGCAGCACCGTGCGGCGGGACACGACGAGGTCGCGGGCGAGGTCGGCGACGGTCCAGTCGGCTCGTCGCCGCAACATCCGCAACAGCTGTTCGTGTCGATCCACCGTGCGCATCGACTCCGAACGGTACCGGCGATCAGTGACAGTCTCTGTCACCAATGGGAGGTACGTTGCGGGAAACGGCACTCTAGGAGGTCGCGATGCGCATGCAGGGCACGAAACAGCTGGAACGAGGCACCACGGTCGACGCTCCCGTCGGGGTCGTCTACCGGCTGTTCATGGACAACGCGGAACTGGCCAACTGGGCGCCGGTAGTGGACGCCGTCACCCACCAACACGGCGGCGACGAAACCGGCCTGGGCACCACCCGGACCTGCGCGGTGATCATGAACGGCAAGAGCGGAACCATGGTCGAACAGTGTGTCGAGGCGGTGCCCGAGACTCGCGCGTCGTTCCTGGTCGTGGACGACTCCTTCGGGTTCAGCACGATGCTCACCAACTACGGCTTCACCGCCCACTTCACCACGACCACAAGCCAACGGACCACGGTGCGGATCGAGACGTTCTACACCCCAGCGAACCCGATCGCCGCCGTGCTCAACCGGCTGGTCATGCGACGCAAGTTCCGCCGCGTCGTCGACGAGCTTCTCCTCGGGCTGCGTACGCTCGCTGAGCAGCGCCATACCCAACCCGAAGGCCTGAGCCATCCACGCTGACCCCGCCGTTCCCGGCGCTGGCGCAGCATCCGTTCAGGCTTGCCGTGCCCGCGCCGGTCGGGTTACTTCGGCGGCAGGCCGGCAACGAAGGTGCGGGCCCGTTCCACCCATCTGTCGAGTACGTCGTCGTCGAGGGCTTCCCCGGCGACGAGGACCCAACCGCGCATGGGCCGGCCGGTGATGTCGAACGGCCGCACGCCCGGCTCGGCGAGTGCGGCGGGCGTGTCGTCGGCGGCGATGCGGGCGATCAGGTCGTCGCCGTGCACGCCGACGGTCATAGTGCCGGCGGTCAGGAACGCCAGCCCGCCGAACATCTTCTTCTCTTGGATCCCGGCCACCCCGCGCAAGCGGTCGCGGAGCCGCTCGGCGAGCGCGTCGTCGAAGGCCATGCCCGGATGGTACGGCCGGGTTTGCCGGGCCGGCTATGCGTTCGGGTCCGGGCCGGGGTCGCCGCCGAGGACGCGCACGTGCAGTCGTGCCAGGTACATGTCCCAGCCCTTACGGTGATGGTCGGCCTGCTCCTGGTCGGGCAGGTCGTGGTGATGCAGGACGACACGGGTACCGCCGTCCTGCTCCTGGAAGGTCACCACGACGCGGGTGGAGCCGGGTGCCACGGCGTGGTCGTGGGTCCAGCCCCAGGTGAACACGAGCCGGCGCGGCGGGTCGATCTCGACGAACTCCCCGGCCGCCTGCACCCCGTCGCGCATGCTGACCCGGTAGGTGCCGCCCGGGACCGGGTCCAGGGTCGCATCGTTGCCCATCCACTGGGCGTAGCGGGTGGGGTCGGTGAAGTAGGCGAACACCGTCTCGGGCCGCGCGGCGATGTGCACGGTGACCTCGAGCGGCCCGGGGTCGGTCATGAACGGTCCCTATCTCGCTGGTCGATATCTCGTTGTTCATCCTCGGCGAGGTGCTTGAGGCGGTGCAGGCCACCCTGCCAGTGCTCCTCCACTATGGAGCGCAGCGACCCGAGCGCGGCCTGGTCGGCGCGGTAGAACCGGCTGCGGCCCTCGCGGCGTTCGATCACGAACCCGGCCGTTTTCAATACGGTCAGGTGCTGGCTGATCGCCGACCAGGACACCTCGAACTGGGCGGCGATGTCGCCGGCGGAGCGTTCGGTGTCCCAGACCAGTTCGAGGATGCGCAGCCGGCGGGGCGCCGCGATCACCTGCAACGGTTCCACGTCATCGCCCCCACTCGCGGCTCGGTCCTGCGCCCCACCCGGATGGGCGTTGACGGTCTCATTTTAGATAGATCTAAAATGAGACGGCAACCGCCCGCCCATCCAGATCCTGGAGGATGTCATGGACCGAACGATCACCCTCGCCGTCGACGTCGACGCCGACCCCACCCGGGTCAGCGAGATCCTGTCCAGCACCGAGGGGCAGCAGGCGTTCTGGACGGCCGACTGCGACGTATCGCCCGACCGGGCCCGGTTCGGGTTCGCCCAAGCGCCCGTCGACCTCCTCGCCCACGTGAGCACCGAGCCGGGCAGGCTGATCCGGATGCGGGTCACCGCGGGCTTCCCGTTCTGGGAGGGCTCGACCTGGGAATGGGAACTGGGCCCGGCCTCCCGCGCCGAGACAGGCACCTCAGTGCTGTTCCGCCACTACGGCTTCGGCGACGGGTACGCCGAGATCGACCTGGGTCACACCGCGCAGACCTGGGCGCTGATCCTGGACCGGTTGGCCCGCTTCGTGGCCACCGGTACTCCGCAGCCGTTCTTCCCGGCGGCCGCCGGGTGAACGCGGGCACCTATGGGGATCGTCATGGCCGTTGACGTGCGACCGGTCGTACTCGTCCGCCGGCCGCGACGCGACGTCGCCGCGTTCATGTTCGACCCGAGCAACGACCTGCGGTGGACCGGTGGCATCACCGCGAGCAGGCCCGCCCAACCTGGACCGCTCGTCGAGGGCGCGACGGTCGAGCGCACCGCGAGGTTCCTCGGCCGCAGGTTCACCTACGGCTACGTCGTCACCCGACACCAACCCGACCGGCTGGTCGAGCTGAAAGTGGACCGGCCGTTCCCGATGCTCGTCCGCTACGAACTGGACGACGCCACCGACGGCACCGTGGTGGCCATCCACGCGGCGGGCAGCCCCGGCAGGTTCTTCGGCTGGGCCACCCCCCTCATGACCCGCCAGGTACGCCGGAGCATCACCGCCGACCTCGAACGACTACGTGCCTGTCTCGAAGAATGACCGGCAACCGGCGAGCGGGCCGCACCCTCATGCGGTGCGCGAGGCCGCTGACCCCGTCGCGTAGAACCCTTGGCCGCCACCGTGGACACCTCGACAAGCACGACCGCATCGGGCGAACAACGTCGGCAGGCCGTACAGCACCCCGTCGCGCGGCCGGCCGGCGCTCGTCGTCACCGTCGCCACTGTCAACGACCAGGTACGTCACGTCCTCGCCAAGACCGGCCCACCTAGCCGCGCCGGCGTGGCCGTCGCCTGGCGCGGCGGCAGTGTCAACGGTCGACGCGGCTAGCTTCGTCACGCGGACGACCCGTCGAGGGTGGCGCCGGGTGGCCGCGTGGCTTCGAGCGGGGATGGCACGCGCCGGACCGGCCGGGCCCATCACTGGGACGTGGTCGCCGATCGGGAGCGGTGGCGTTCGAGCGCCTTGGCGGTGCCGTCGGCGCGGCTCGCCAGCCGGGTCAGCTGGCCGGGTCGGCGGGTGGTGGGAGCCGGTGCAGCCGGGCGGCGCGCAGCGTGAGGTAGCGCTGCTCGGGCGCGCTGGCGGTCATCTTCGCCGCCCGCAGGTAGGACTCGCGCGCCGCTGCGATGTCGCCCGCACGTTCGAGCAGGTGTGCCCGTACGGCTTCGAGGCGGTGGGTGTTGGCCATCCGGTCGTCGGTGTCGAGGGTGCCGAGCAGGGCGAGGCCGGCCTTCGGGCCGTACACCATGGCCAGGGCGACGGCGCGGCTGAGCGTGGCTATCGGTCCGGGCGCCACCTGGGTGAGGACGTCGTACAGGGCGAGGATCTGCGGCCAGTCGGTGGCCTCGGCGGTCGGGGCCTCGTCGTGCACGGCGGCGATGGCGGCCTGCAGTTGGTAGGGGCCGATGGGCACGGTCCCCAGGGTGGCGCCGAGCAGCGCCTGGCCTTCGGCGATGCTGGCGGTGTCCCACAGGTCGCGGCGTTGCTCGGCGAGCGGCACGATCGACCCGTCGCGATCGGTGCGAGCTGCCCGGCGGGCATCGGTGAGCAGCATCAGCGCGAGCAGCCCGGCGATCTCGCCCTCGCCGGCAGCAGGCGGTACAGCACACGCGTGAGCCGGATGGTCTCGGTCGTCAGGTCAGCGCGGTGCAGCGCCGGCCCCGAGCTGGTGGTGTAGCCCTCGTTGAAGACGAGGTAGAGCACGTGCAGGACCACGCCGAGCCGCCCGGCCCGCTCGGCCGGCGGCGGCAGCTCGAAGCGGGTCCCGGCGTTGCGGATCTGCTGCTTGGCCCGGCTGATGCGCTTGGCGATGGTCGCCTCGGGAACCAGGAACGCGGCCGCGATCTCGCCGGTGGTCAGGCCGCCGACCGCCCGCAGGGTGAGCGCCAGCTGCGACGGGGCCGACAGCGCGGGATGGCAGCACAGGAACAGCAGCACGAGCGTGTCGTCGGCGTCGGCGGGCCGGTGGCCGGCGCCCGGGTGATCGGCCGCGGTCGCGTGGCTGGCCGGATCGAGCGCAGCGGCCTGCTCGCGGCGACGCCGCGCGCTCTCGCTGCGCCACCCATCGACCAGCGACCGGCCGGCAACGGTCAGCAGCCAGGCCCGCGGCCGGTCCGGCACCCCCTCGACCGGCCACTGCACCGCCGCCGCGAGCAGCGCCTCCTGCACGGCGTCCTCACACGCGTCGAACTGCCCGTGCCGGCGCACCAGCGTGCCGAGGACCTGCGGCGCGCACTCGCGCAGCAGGTCCCCGATCCGCTGGTCGGTGTTCACCGCACCGGCGGCCACGCCCGGCTACCCGGACCGGTCACTGCTGCGGGGCGTCGTCGCCGTGCATGATCCGCCGGACCTCCATCGGGTACTCGGTGTAGGCGACGACCTGGGACGCGATCTCGATCGCCCGTTCCTCGCTCACCTCGACGACCCAGTAGCCGGCGAGGGACTCCTTGACCTCGGCGAAAGGCCCGTCGGTCGACACTGGGACACCACCGGTGAAGCGGACCGTCTTGGCCTGGCTCGGGTCCACCAGCCCGTGACTGGCGACCACCTCGCCGGCCTCCTTCAGTTCGGTGTCGAGCTTCATCATCAGCTCGTGCATGCCCGTGATCCACTCTGGTGTCCGGTTCTGCAGCGTGGCACCCAGGCCCCCGAACATCATGATCATGTATTTCATCTCGGTCCTTCCGTCCGACGCCCGGTCGGGCGCGCCCCCTGGTCGGAGCGGAAACCCGGTTCTGGACATCCCGGCCGGCATTTCCACCCAGAGCCCGGTGTGCACCGGCCCGGACTCCAGCCGGTTCGCCGCCCGGATCAACCCGGATCCGCGGCTAGTTCCGGGACCACCATCGCGGTGCCGGCGACGAACAGATCTCGGGGGTGCCCGCCCGGCGGCAGCCTGGCGGCCCGGCAAGAGCCACGCCGACGGCCATGCCACGGATGCTACGGCTGCCCAGGCGTGAGGGCAGCTGTTCCGGCCTGAGGTCGACCGCAGAGGGACCGATGAGTTCGCCGGCCTGGGCGGATCTAACAGGGGTGACAGGCGGCGCCTGGCCCGGCCGCCGAACGCCCCATCACCGGAATGCTACGGAGCGAGACAAGACGGCGAGACTGCAGGGACGTGACGTGATCATCATTGACGTGCCGCGGGATCGGGTGTGGCCGCTGATCGCCGACTCGACATTGTTGCCGCGTTGGGGACCGCCCGTGCGTGCGGTCACGCTCGTCGAACCCGCGACGGTCCCCGAACGGGTCGGCTCGCGCAGGCGGGTCGAAGCCGGGTTCGACGGCAAGGACGGCCGCTTCGTCGAGGTCCGCACCGAACACGTGGAGGGCACACGGGTCGCCTACGTCGAGCGAGACACCTTCGGGCTCGGGCGGGTCATGACCGAGCCCGGGTTCGCGCTGGACATCGAGGCGGCCGGCCCGGCCGGTGCCGGGTTGTCTTCTCCTTCTTCCACCAACCCAGGGGACGGCTGGGCCACGTCATGAACGTCCTGGTCGTGCTGCGCCGGCAACGACGTAACCGGCGCGCGGCGCTGGCGAGCCTGAAACACGTCGCCGAGGACGGGCGGCTCTAGGCGATGGCCTTCGGCCGCTGCGGCAACCGTCAGGCAGCCGCCCGACGTGGCCGGATCGCCGGTGCACTGCGAGTTCAGGCGGCCAGGACCGGTTGGGCTGTATCGCCGGGTCCGGGTCGACGTCGGTCATGGCGTGGTCGGCAGGTCGAAGATCGGGAACAGGTCAGGGTCGGGGAATCCGGTGATGGTGGCGACCTGGTCGCCGACGACGGTGATGACCATGATCCCGTAGCCGTGGCACACGCCGGTGTCGTCGGGCAGGTAGGCCGCCAGGGTCGGGTGGCCGTTGGCCCCGGTGCGGACGAGGCGGATGAGGTCGAGCCGGCCGCCGGCGGGCACGGTGGCGAAGAAGCCGGCGATGTCGTCGCGGCCGATGATGTGGACCGCCTCGGGTGGCATCGTCAGGACGGCGTCCTCGCGGAGCAGGGCGGCCAGGGCCGCCAGGTCGCAGTCCTGCCAGGCCCGCATGAACGCGTCGAGGACCCGCCGTTCCCGGTCGCTGAGCGGACGCTGCGCCGCGAGCGGGGCGTCGGCGTGGGCGAGGGTGGCGCGGGCGCGTTGCAGGGCGCTGTTCACCCCGGCGACGGTGGTGTCCAGCAGGTCGGCGACCTCGCGGCTGGGCCAGGCCAGCACATCACGCAGGATCAACACCGCCCGTTGGGTGCCGGGCAACAGTTGCAGGGCGGCGACGAACGCCAGGGCGACGCTCTCGCGGCGGTCCACGATCGCGGCCGGGTCGGCCTCGAGATCCGTGAGCTGGTCGAGCAGGACGTCCGGGTACGGCTGCAGCCACGCCACATCCGCCACGGCGGCGACCGGATCCCGTCCCCGCCGGTTGATCATTTTGAGACAGGTGGTGGTGGTGATGCGGTAGAGCCAGTGCCGCAGCGGCGCGGCGCCTTCGAATCCGGCCAGTCCCCGCCAGGCGCGCAGCAAGGCGTCCTGGACGGCTTCCTCGGCATCGGTGTAGGAGCCGAGCATGCGGTAACTGTGCAGGTGCAGCGCCCGAAGGTGCGGGGCGACCAGGGTCTGGAAGGCGTCGCCGTCGGCGGCGGGCGGCGTCCAGCACCCGTTCGGTACTGGTGTCGAGGCTGCGGATGGGGCTCACCGGCACACCGTAGCGCCGAGGTGTGACAGGACCGATGAGTTCGACCCCGCCCGGGGATCAGACAGGGTGAGCGGGTCGACCAGGCCCGGACAACCGATATGGCAAGGGGAGATGGCTGATGGGTGCACCGTTCGTGTGGTTCGACCTCACCGCGGCTGACGGCCAGAAGGTACGCGATTTCTACGCGGACCTGTTCGGGTGGACGATCGGCCCCGGGGCCGGCGATTACCAGGGCTGGATCACCGACGGCGAGCAGCCGTGGGCCGGGATTACGCCGCCGGGCGCCGCACCGGCGGGCCGGTGGGTGCCCTACGTGATGGTCGATGACCTCGACGCCGCCGCGAAGCAGGCGGTCGCGTTGGGCGGCACCGTGGTCCAGGACAAGACCGTCGGGCCGGGCGGCACGTCGGTCACCGTCGCCGACCCTGGTGGGGCACTGGTCGCCCTGTTCACCCCCGCCGCCACGTGATGCCCGCGTCGCCGGCCGCGGCGAAGCCCCTTCGGAGGCGGCTCGCGGCCGGCGACCCGCGCTCGGCAACGACGAGCCGCCGACACCGACCGAGGAGGAGACAACGACGCCGATGACCGGTGAGGAGCTGTTCTGGAATCTGGTCGAGCCGATGTACACCGACCCGGCGGTACACCGCTCGACCATGATGGGGCTGCCCTGCGTCCGCCTCGACGACCGGTTCTTCGCCTCGCTCGACCGGCATAGCGGGGCGCTGCTGGTCAAGCTGCCGCAGCAGCGGGTCGGGCAACTCATCGCCGCCGGCCACGGCGAACCCTTCGCCCCGGCCGGGCGGGTCTTCCGCGAATGGGTCGCCATCCCGACCCCGGACCGACGACGGTGGCAGGCCCTGCTCGCCGAAGCGAAACGCCACGCCGCCGCGCCCAGCGGAGGTGCGGCGACCGGGGGCCAGCCAGATTGAGCCGCGCGATTCGTCAGGTTCGGCGCCGCTGGACCAGGCCGCGTCGCCGCCCTCCTCGCCGCGCCCATCCCCCAAGCGCCGTTCTTGCAATGACTGACACACCGCACGGTGTGAACGCCCGGCCCGCACCGGTACGGGCCGGGCGGCACGCGGCGCCCGTCGAGGTTCAGGGCAGCGCGGCGTGGTCGCGAGCCTGTTCGGCCAGACGATGCCACCGCGGCGCGTGTGTCGCGGGCACGGCGACCCACTGTCTCAATGGTCGGCCGTGCCCGGGGTCGAAGAACGTTCCGACACCGGCGTCGACCAGGTCACTGGCCTCACTCGCGGGGAGCTTCACCACGAGGTCGCCCTTGACCAGCATGGCGAAGACCTTGCCGCCCAGCTTCAAGCCGGTGGCGCCGAACATGCGGCCACCCCGTACCCGGGGATCGGTGAGGAACTGTTCGGCGAGCCGGTCGAAGGTGTCCTGCGGGTCAGTGGGCATCCCAGGCGACCTTCTCCTCGACGTAGCGGCGCAGCGATTCCAGCGACTGCCCGAACGCTCCCTGGATCATGCCGGTCAGTTCGTCGACGCCGGTCGGGTCGAGCGGCTCGAACGTGGTCCGCAACGTGACGGTGGCCGTCCCCGCCGCAGCTCCGGGGGTGACGACAAAGGTGCCACCCGAATGCTGCACCGGCAATGGCACCCGCAGGTGGCTGAATGCGAAGCTGCGTCGCTGCGGGGAGATGTCGCTGATCTGTTCGTGGATCTCCTGCCCGTCTGCCATCGTGCAGACCCGCAGCGTGCCGTCCATCCGGGCGGCGACGACTCCGGGCAGCCATTGGCGGGTGGCGGGCATGTCGGCCAGCACAGCCCAGACGTCGTCCGGGCTGGCGTTGATGTCCACAGTGTTGGTGATCGTCGGCATGGTCACGGTCCTCTTCTACGCAACGGGTACAACCGTTGTGACGGCACCGCGGCCGCCGATTCATCGCCGCCGCCGATCCGATCTAGCCTGAGCTCGTGACGACCACCTCCGAACCCGGCGCGGCCACGCCGCTACCGGCGGCGGCTGCCGCCGGTGATGCGGAGGCGTTCCAGCGGTTGGCGGCCCCGCACCGGCGGGAACTGACCGTGCACTGCTACCGGATGCTGGGCAGCCTCGACGACGCCGAAGACGCGGTACAGGAAACGCTGCTCAAGGCATGGCGGCGGCTGGCCGGCTTCGAAGGCCGGTCCTCGGTGCGGGCCTGGCTGTACCGCATCGCCACCAATGTCTGTCTCGACGCGCTCGACCACCGGGCCCGGCGGATCCTGCCCGCGGCCATCGCCGGCCCGGCCGACCCGGGCACACCACCCGCACCCGACGACCCCGAGATGCCGTGGTTGCAGCCCTACCCGGACGTACTCCTGGAGACCGCCGACCCGGATCCGGACGCCGATCCGGTCGCGGCGATCGTGCGCCGCGAGCACATCGAGCTGGCGTTCGTCGCCGCCATCCAGTACCTGCCCGCCCGGCAGCGGGCGGCGCTGCTGCTGCGCGAGGTCATCGGCTTTTCCGCCGCCGAAACCGCCGGCCTGCTCGACACCTCGCCAGCGGCCGTCAACAGCGCCCTGCAACGCGCCCGCGCCACCCTCGACACCAACCTGCCGCCGAAGGCCCGGCACCGCCCGACCGGAGACGAAGCCGAACTCGTCGGACGGTACCTGCGGGCCTGGCGCGCCGCCGACGTGCCCGCCCTGGTGGCGCTGCTGCGCGCCGACGCCGACATGGCCATGCCACCGAACCCGTCGTGGTACCGCGGCAAAGACGCCATCGCCGTCTACCTACGCCAGCTGTTCTCCACCCCATGGGGCCGGGACCTGCGGCTACTGCCCACCGCGGCGAACCGGCAACCCGCGCTGGCCGTGTACGCCCCCACCGACGCCGGCCAGGCCCACATGCCGTTCGCCATCAAGGTGTTCACTGCGGACGGTGGCCTGATCAGTTCCATCACCGGCTTCGTCGCACCACACCTGTCCACCGCGTTCCACCTGCCCGACTGGTCCCCTTAGCGGAGACCAGGGCGTTGCGGAAGGCGCCTGGGCTGACGAGATTCGGCGGATGCCACGGCTCACGTCTTCGAAAACGAGGGCGAAGTGTCCACCGTTGCGGCTGATCACCGTTGGTGTCGTGCCGGAGCCGTCGTGACGCGGCCGGCGATTCGCGTGTGCTCGGTGTCGCGTTCGCGATCTGTTTCGTCACCGGTTTCCTGAGTGCCGGTGCGCGCGGGCCCGCGCCGGGTCCAGTCGCGCGGCTTTCGCGGGCCGGGTCCGCGACGTGCGGCCGACCCGCGCCGCAGCGGACAGAGCCGAGGCACGGCGGTCATCGCCGGGCCGCCAAGCGTCGATGGAGGGCGGCCCGGCCAACGGGCAAGTGCCACGATGATGCGGTCGATACGCGGTGCGGGGAGCCCGGCAAGGTCGCCGGAAGGCGGTGGCAACGGTCATGGTGGTTGTGGCGTCTGGGCTGTCGAAGCGCTACGGCGCGGTGACCGCGGTGGACCGTGTCGACCTGCGGGTCGACGCGGGTGAGATCTATGCCCTGCTCGGGTTGAACGGCGCGGGGAAGACGACCACGATCCGGATGCTGCTCGGCATGATCCGCCCGACCAGGGGGTCGGTGGCGCTGCTGGGGACGCCGGTTGGCCCTGGGCGGCGGTCGGTGTGGGCGCGGGTCGGGTACCTGGTGGAGAGCCCGGCGGCCTACCCGGAGTTGACGGTGCGGGAAAACCTGGATGTGGTGCGCCGGCTGCGCCGGGTGGCCGACCGGCGGGTGGTCGACGAGGTGATCGAGCGGCTGCAGTTGGGGCCGTACGCCGGCCGGCGGGCGCGTACCCTGTCGCTGGGTAACGCTCAACGCCTCGGCCTGGCCAAGGCTCTGATCCACCGGCCGGAGCTGCTGATCCTCGACGAGCCGGCCAACGGGCTGGACCCGGCCGGGGTGGTCGAGATCCGCCACCTGCTGCGCGACCTCGCCCAGGCGCACGGCGCCACGGTCTTCCTGTCCAGCCACATCCTGGCGGAGGTGGCGCGGCTGGCGACCCGGATCGGCATCATCCACGAGGGCCGGTTGCTGCAGGAGATCGACGCCGAGGACCTGGCTCGCCTGACGCGGCACCGGCTGGCCGTGTCCGCCCGCGACCCCGCCGCCGCGCGGACGGCACTGCAGGCGGCCGGCTACCCGGCCGAGGCAAGCGGCGACGGCGCCGTCCTGCTCCGCGACGAGCGGGCGGTGCACCGGCCCGATGACGTGGCGACGGTGCTGGTCGCCGCGGGTTGCCCGCCGACCCGCCTCGTCGTGGAGCGGGAGGACCTGGAGACGTACTTCCTGCGCCTGGTCGGCGCCGTACCGCCAGCCGAGGGGGACGGCGATGCGTGAGGCGTTGTGGGCCGAGCTGGTGAAGGCACGCCGGTCTCGGCTGCCGTGGGTGAGCGTGCTGGCGTTCACGGTCGCTGCCGGGGTTGGTGGGCTGTTCATGTTCATCCTGGCCGATCCGGCGCGGGCCCGGGCGCTCGGGCTGCTCGGCGCCAAGGCCCAGCTCGCGGGCGGAACGGCGGACTGGCTCACCTACTTCGGGTTCCTCGCGCAGGCCGTCGCCGTCGGCGGAACGATGATCTTCGGGTTGATCGTCATCTGGGTCTTCGGCCGCGAGTTCAGCGACCACACCGTCAAGGACCTGCTCGCGCTACCGACCCCACGCACGACCGTGGTCGCCGCCAAGTTCGCGGTGACCGGCGGGTGGTGCCTGCTGCTGGCCGGCTACACCTACCTGCTCGGCCTGGCCATCGGCGCCGTACTGGGCTTGCCAGGCTGGTCCGCCGGCACCGCCGCCCACGGGCTGGGTGTGCTGCTGGCCACCGCGGCGATGACCGTGCTGCTGGTCGCCCCGTTCGCGCTGGCCGCCAGCGCCGGACGCGGCTACCTGGCCGCGGTCGGGGTCATGTTCGCCACCGTGTTCACCGCCCAGATCATCGCCCTGCTCGGCTACGGCCCGTACTTCCCCTGGTCGGTACCCGCCCTCTACAGCGGCGTCGCCGGAGCCGACCAGCCGCCCCCCGGGCTGCTGGGGTACCTGCTCGTCGTCGCGGTCGGTGCCGGCGGCGTGATCGCGACCGCGGCGTGGTGGCGCACCGCCGACCAGAGCCGGTAGACGGACAAGGGAAAACCGGATGCCGGTACTCGTGGCGCTGGCCATGGCGGGCTTGGCGCTGCTCACGGTGGCCGCCGACCAGCTCGTGGTCGGCGCCGGCCGGCTCGCCGCGTGGTTGGGTGTCTCCCCGGTCGTGGTCGGCGTGGTGGTGATCAGGCTGGGCACCAGCGCGCCGGAGTACGTGGTGTCCGTGGTGGCCACCTCCCGCGGCGACGCCGGCCTCGCCGTCGCCAACCTGGTCGGCTCGAACATCATCAACGTCACGCTGATCCTCGGCCTGGCGGCGCTGGTCGCCTCGGTGACGGTCCGCTCGTCGATACCACGCCGCGAGGCGCCGCTGTCCGTCGCCGCCGTCATCGCGTTCCCTATGCGCGGCCGCCGACCGGCGCGGGGTGCGGGTGACCTACGCGGCCGACACCCATCTGCACGCGGACTTCCGCACCGGCGCCCGCCAGCTCGCTGCCGACCACGGCGCCACCATCCTCGCCTCCGCCGCCGGTTCGACCACGTCAGGCTGGGCGACGGCGACGAGGTCGACCTCGGCGGGCTGACCCTGCAGGCGCTGGCCACGCCGGGACACACCGACGAGCACCTGTCGTTCCTGCTCCGCGACGGCGCCACGCCGGTCGGGGTGTTCACCGGCGGGTCGCTGATCGTCGGGTCGGCCGCCCGGACCGACCTGCTCGGCGCCGACCGCACCGAGGAACTCGCCCGGGCTCGCCTGGGGCCTGTTCCCGCGCTGTTCGCCACCGCCGGCCTGACTCTGGGCCAGATCGGTACCCTCGCTGCCCTGTACCTCGCCGTATGGGGCCTGGGCCAGCTGGCCACCGGGCCGCTGTCCGACCGGTTCGGCCGCAAGCCGCTCATCGTCTCCGGGATGCTGCTGCAGGCCGCGGCGCTGGCCTGGACCGCCGCCGCCACCACCTTCGCGGTGTGGGCTAGGGCGGCCGCCGTGCTCGGCGTGGGTACCGCGATGGTGTACCCAACCCTGCTCGCCGACGTCGCCCACCCCGCCTGGCGGGCCCGTGCCGTCGGCGTCTACCGGCTCTGGCGCGACGGCGGCTTCGCCATCGGCGCCCTGCTCGCCGGCATCCTCGCCGACGCCAACGGCATCCGCACCGCCACCTGCGCCGTCCCCGCCCTCACCGCCGCCTCCGGCCTATTCGCCGCGGTCCGTATGTACGAAACACACCACAGCGGCCAACGGGCCACATCCGCTTCGATCAAGAGGGGACGAAATCGGTGGTCGTCCCATCGACGTGAACTGCCACTACGACCCTTGTCTGCCGTACGCAGGACTCGCGGTCTACTCGGAGAGAATGACGCGGTACTCAATCAGAAGATCGTGACATTTTCCCTGGTCGTGACCCGTGGGGGATGTTCTGCGTTCCCTGCCTATGGCATACACCTGTCCGTAATGTGAGGTGGGCTCAGAACTGACGTCCGCCTGGGATCGATGGCGTGGCTGGTTGCCAGCTGGTATCGGCCGGCAATGACGAGCTTCCCGTTCTCGTCGCACCTGGCTTGACGCCGCGTTTTGCGGACCACGGTGTTGATGATGTGGTGGGTGAGGAGTTCGGCGAGGGCGGTGAGGTTGATCGGGGTGAGGGTGCACTGGTAGGTGGTCTCCCGGCTTGCCGCGTCGTAGTGGATCTCTAGGTGGGTGAGGTCGAACAGCTGACGCATCAGCGGTTCGGGATGCTCCAACGACGGCGTGCCGGTGGGTAGCAGGTTGAGCAGGTTCGGGTTGGCCTGTTCCCGGACCTGGTGCGCCAGGTCGCGGCGGGCGGCCTCGGCCTTGTCGCGCGCGGCGCGTAGTTCGGCCATCCTGACCTGGATGCCGTGGACGAAGTCGGGGTCCGGGTCGGCGCATGTCTCCAGGCTGGCCACCAGCCGGGTTCGGCGTTCGTTCAGGTCGCGGATCTGCTCGGCAAGCTCGTGGAGACGCTGCTCCTAGCGGGTGTCGGCCTCGTGCGCGGTGCGGGAGAGGGTTTCAGTCAGCAGGGTGGTGCGGTTCGGGCCGAGCAGGTGGTCGCGGAGGAACAGGCGGAGCCCGTCGAGAAGGGCGTCCTGCCGTACCGAGATCGCGCTCTGGTGACCTGGTGCGCCGGTCTTGCTCTGTGGTGGGCATGCGAAGCTGCTGGTCTCGTGGCTGGTCCGGCCGAACATGCGCCGGCCGCAGATCGCGCAGAACACGTAGCTGCGCAGCAGATTTAGGTGCGGTGGGCGGCCGGATGCCGGTTGGGCTCGGCGCCAGGTCGAGACCCCCGCCGCCACCGGCCGACCTCGCCGGCCGCGGTGAAGGTCTCGACGCTGATGATCAATGCGTGGGTTGGCTTGGGTGAGCACACCCACGCCTCGACGGCGTTGACCTTGCCGCCGCTTCTCGTGGCGCGCCGGTTCCACACCATGTAGCCGGTGTACTTCGGGTTGATCAGGATGCCGCGGACGGTGCCAGCGGTCCAGTGGCCGACCGCCCGCGCGGGTCTGGTCGGCATCGGCGGTGGATACCGGGACAGGCTGGTGTTGAGTTGGGCGGCGATCGCGGTGTAGGACAGCCGCTGCCCGACACGCCAGGTGAAGATCTGCGCCACCACCGGCGCGGTGACCGGGTCGGGCACCAGCCGGGTCTTGGCCTTGCCTTCAGCCTTGCGGGCCGGAACCGGGTGTGGCACCCGATCGGCCTCGTAGCCGTAGGGTGCGGCGCCGATGTTGAACCCCTGGCGGGTGTGTTCCTCGAACCCGGCCCGGGACTTCTCCAGCATGTCCAGCACGTACCACTCGGCGATGCCCTGCTTGACCCGGCGGGTCAGCACCCGGGTCGCGTGGGTGCCGCGCGGGTCCGTCGTTCCGCCGGGTTCGTCGGCGGCCAGCAGAGGTACACCGGCGCGTTCCAGGGCGTGCTCGATGGCCACGCCGTAGTAGGTGCGTCGGGCGATGCGATCGACCGACTCGCATACCACCGCGTCGAACCGGCGGTTCGGATGCGATACCTCGTCCAGCAGGTCCTGGATGCCGCCGTCGCGGCGTACCGGGATGGCGAACTGCTCGTGTGCTCGGCCGCGACCGCGGGCAGTGACATCTGTGCGGCCGGTTTCGATGTCGTAGAAGAACATCACGATCGCTGCGTTGTCCGGCAACGCCGCCCACGAGGCACGCAGTTGCCGTGGAATGGAGATCGTCGGATCTTGTAGATCATCGGTCGATGTCCGGCCTATGAACGCCGCCCGCACCAGACCATCCGTACCGCGGGGACTCCGCGAGGCGTTCTGGATGGGCAGGAACGGCGAGGGGTTCATCCTTGGTCTGCTCACCACTGCCTCTTCCCACCGCAGCCACGGGAACCCCGAGGTTCGCTGGGCTGATCTTTGGGATGCAGCCGAGCCGAACCTCTGCCAGTCACCCGGCACGACGGGTGGTCTCTTCGTCGAATCAGCTCCGCGACCCGCAGGTGTCATCGCCAGTCGCTCAGTCGAGTGCACCCGTGCGGGTCAGTTGTGGTTTCTGTGGCCTCTCTGGACTGGACCGTTCCCGATCTTGTAGACAGTGACCACAGTGGACACTGATCTACGGGAGACGGGGAGAGACCGGTGGCCGTTCCTGGCCCGCCGCACCGCGATACCGGACCCGGCAGCCAGCAATAATTGCCCCATGCACACGACCGCGGCACCCCCTGACGTCCCGGCCGGCCGCGATGACCTGGTCGACGCGCTGCTGTCGGCCAGCCGGGCCATGGTCGGGCTGGCCGCCCGCTCGTTGGCAGACCTCGACGCCGAGGTGACCCTGCCCCAGTACCGGGCCCTGGTCGTGCTGGCCTCCCGCGGCCCGCAACGCATGGTCGACATCTCCGCCGAACTGGGCGTCAACCCCTCCACCGGCACCCGCATGTGCGACCGGCTCGTCCGCAAGGGCCTCGCCCGCCGCTACCGCACCGCCGGCGACCGGCGCGCGGTACGGCTGACCCTCACCCCCGCCGGCCGCCGCCTCGTCGAAGAGGTCACCACCCGCCGCCGTACCGACCTGACCCGTATCGTCGCCGACATGCCCGACCAGCACCGCACCCCGGTCATCGCCGCGCTGCGCCTTCGCCACCGCCGCCGGCGAGGTCCCCGAACAGGAGTGGTGGCTCGGCTGGGCCCAGACCGACGAGGACATCCGACCGGCATGACCACCACAATGCGGCGGCCGGGACATCATTCTAGATCCCTCATGCTAGATCCCTCGGTCACACCGGGCGGACGGGCCAACACCGACGGCCAGCCCCGTGCGGGCCACCCTGGCCGGCGAGAACGGCCAGGCCGTGCCCGGTACGGGGCCCGATCTCCAGGATCCGCTCACCGGGTCTGCTCGTCCGTAGCGCGGTCCGACGGCCCAGGCGCGCCGCTCGAACGGGACCTCCACGAGGTCGCAGACAGACGGGGGCCAGTCCGTCGTAGGTGGGAGCGCGGCGGCGCGGTGCCGCTGTGCGGGGGCGACCCGTGTGCGCCACCCCGTGTCGCCGGTCCGGTTGGGGCGTCGTGCTGGTCACGGCGTACCCGGCGCCGCTGTTGCGGGCACAACGTCCCCCGAGCCGGACCCGCACAACATCCCCACCACCAATTCCCGCGCCGCCACCACGGTCCCACCGCCCGTCCCCGGCGTACCCGCGCCCGGGGTGGCCAGCCGTTGGTTCAGGTCGGCGTTGGCGGCCTGATGCTCCTCCCACGAACCCCGACCGCGCCGTTGATCACCAGCAGCACGCCGATGATGACCGCGTCGGTCCAGTGCCGCACCAGCAGCGACGGCACGAGGGCCGCCTCGATCACCCACGGGATGGGAGCCCAGAAGTACCCGGCGAACTCCAGCAGTGGATGCCGCCGATTCTCCGCGATCTCGTTGGGCTCGTCACGCCGCTCACCCGCCTGCGCGGCGCTCAACCCGTGCGCCAAGGTCTGCGACCGGGCGGTCAGCTCCGGCAACGACGCCGTGGCCAGATCCTGAGCGGCGCATCGGATCACCACCCGCACCGCCGAACCGATGGTCTCGACTGTCATTTTCGCAGTCTCGGCCGGCCGGCCACCTCGCCCCGCGCGTGCCGATCGCGTGCCGGGCACCTCACCCAGCGGCACGGACCACCACGACCGGGCAGGCGGCGTGCTGGACGCAGCGGTGGCTGACCGAACCCAGCAGCGCGCCGACGAAGCCGCCGTGCCCGTGGCTGCCGACCACCAGCAGATCCGCGTTCCTGGCCTGCTCGACAAGCACCGCAGCCGGGTTGCCGCGCAGCACCCGCCGCTGCACCGGCACACCGGGATGCGCGGCGGACACCTCGTCGACGGCAGCGGCCAACGACTGCTCCGCGACGCCGGCCAGGTCTTCGCCATCGACCACCGTCGGGCCCACCCCGTAGCTGGTCGGGACCTCCCACGCGATGACCGCCTCCACCATCGCGCCGGTGGCCCGCGCCTGACCCAACGCCCACCGCAGCGCCCGCACCGACGCTGTCGAACCGTCCACACCGACCACGATCCGCGGCACGACCCGTCCACCGCCCGTCATGTCAACCTCCCAGATCCCGTCCACCCACCCCGCACCCCGGCCCACAGGCAGCAGCCAGAGCCGACCGGCCCTCACATCCACTGCCTCATGGGCCGCGCGGTCCCGATCCGGGACGTGCCCGCTCCCGACAAGGGCACCCGAAGCCGGCATAGTGGCCCAGGGCCCACCCCAAACACAATAGTGCAGTATGCAATCATCGCGTGGTGCACTGGTTGACGGTCGGCCCCGCCCTCGCGAGAAACGGTCGCTCGGGCGCGGCGGTGCACGCCGGGCCGGGCCTGCCGGGCAGAGTCGACCGGACACCGGCCCGCGGGGACTCGACCGGGCAGGTTCTGCTGCCCCGCCGAATCGCTACCCGGCTGCACGACCAGATTCGGGGCACCTCCGGCGGGTCCGCTGGCGCTCGCCTCGACCGTAGGGGCCGCCGCCGGGCCTGGGCGCCATCGGCTTGCGCTGGCTGATCGCCGCCGCCACCAGGGTGCTGTCCGGCCACCCGGAATACGCCGCCGTGCCTGGCACCCCAGACCCGAACATGCCCGGCCTGGGCCGCTGGTTCGCGCTGCTCACCCCCGTGGCGGCCAGGCGAACAGGCCGCTGATGCACCAGTTCGCCCGGAGGCCCGCGGGCACGGCGTGCCGAAGGTGATGTACGCCGTCGCCCGTAGTCGCGGACGGTGTCGGTGATGAAGCTGGGTCGTCAGGTCACGGTTGGCTGCTTGGGCTGCGGTGAGGTCCCGATCGGGTTTCGCGCATGCCGCTGTCGAGGCAGCGACAGGGTGCGATCCCGGGGGCTGGTACGCGCCGCGCCGCCCCGGCTGAGATCGTGGCGCCGGCATGCGGTCCCACGCTCCCGGGAGGAACCATGATCTTGGCGAGTATTCCCAGCCCTGCCCGGGGCGTGTGGCATCTCGGGCCGATCCCGATCCGCGCCTATGCCCTGTGCATCATCGCTGGGATCGTCGTGGCGGTCGTGGTCACGCAGAAGCGGTGGGCGGCTCGCGGTGGGCGGGTCGATGATGTGCCGGACATCAGCCTGTGGGCGGTGCCGTTCGGGATCATCGGGGGTCGCGTCTACCACGTGATCACCGACCCGGAGTTGTACTTCACGGCCGGCAAACACCCGATCAAGGCCCTCTACGTCTGGGATGGCGGGCTGGGCATCTGGGGCGCGGTGGCGTTGGGCGCGCTCGGGGCGTGGATCGGGTGCAAGCGCCGTGGCGTGAAACTGTCGTCGTTCGCCGATGCGGTCGCACCGGGACTGGTCCTGGCGCAGGCGATCGGCCGGTTCGGCAACTACTTCAACCAGGAACTGTATGGAAAGCCCACGACGCTGCCGTGGGCTTTGCGCATCGACGCGGCGCATCGACCGGCCCAGACCCCTGACATCGCCACCTACCACCCGACGTTCCTGTACGAGTCGCTGTGGTGCGTGGGGGTGTTCTTCCTGCTGATCTGGGCCGAGAAGCGCTACCGGCTGAGCCACGGACGCCTGTTCGCCCTGTATGTCGCCGCGTACACCGTGGGCCGGGTGTGGGTGGAAGCGCTGCGGGTCGATCACGCCAACCGGATCCTGGGCCTGCGCCTGAACGTCTGGACCTCGATCATCATCTTCGCCGCCGCGGTCGCGTTCCTCATCCTCCGACGACGTCGCCGACCCGAACCGCCCACCACCGTCACCCCGGCTGAACCAGCGGGCAGCGACGATGAACCGGCAGGTGACCGGGGTGACCAGTCGGTGGCCGGATGACAACCGAAGACGACAAGCCCGGGCGCCTCGACATCGACGTACGGTTCCTGCTCGCCAACGAGCGCACCCTGCTCGCCTGGCTGCGTACCGCGCTGACGTTGATGGCCGGTGGGGTCGCCCTCGCCCAGTTCGCCGACAACCGGCCGGCCCTGCAAGTCATCGGTATAGGGCTGCTGGTACTCGGCAGCGTCGGCGGGTTGATCGACTTCGCCCGGTTCCGCGCGACCCGGCGGGCAATCCGTGCCGGGCAGCTGCCCGCACCCGGCCACGGCCCGGCGCTGATGACCGCAGGCGTCGTCGCGCTCGCCGCCGTCCTTGTCGCCGTCTACCTGCTCAACTGACCTTCACAGCCCGCGACACGCCCCTCATCCATCCCTGAAGTACCCGCATCGATGATCCAGGGCGCGGAGCAGATAGAAGGATCCGGCGACTCTGGCGAGGGTCTTCGGTGAACTCATGATCTCACCCTCCTTGGGTTTGCCAGGCCGACCAGCGGGTCCGCGACCCACGCGGCCATTGACGCACCTGCGCCGGCGCGATGGCTGCACGCCGCACCCGATCCGCCGGCCGCCGTGACGCGACAACCCAGTAGGCCCGTGCCCGGCCGCTCGTCTGGCTGCCGCCTGTCGCGGCGGCGAATCCACACGTCCCGGTCGCTTCCCACAACGAGCGGCATCCCAGACGCCGGGTCAGATGAACAGCAGTTGGGCGCCGTCGGTCTTCTCGATGAAGTCGGCGGCGCTGATGACGCCCTCGACCTCCTCGTACAGGTCGGCTTCCGTGAGGTGCATCATGTCCGCCGACATCCGGCAGGCCCACAGGTGGCCGCCCGAGGCGACGATCTGCTCCAGGAACTCCGGCACCTCGGGGACGCCGATCTCGGCGATCTGCTTGCGCATCATGTGGGTGGCCACCGCGGTCATACCCGGGAGGCCGCCGAGGCCCTGGGGCAGGTGCGTGGCGGTGTTGCCCAGCATCGTGAACTTCAGGTCGTGCATCCGAGATTTGGTGATCATGTCGAAGCCCCAGAAGGTGAAGAACAGGTGTGTCTCGATGCCTTCGCCGAGGGCGGCGTTGGCGAGCACCAGGCCGGGGTAGGCCATGTCGAGGGTGCCCTTGGAGCAGATGATGGCGAGCTTGCGGCCGACGGTGGTGTCGTCGTCGAAGTTCGGCACGATCGCCGGGGCGCTGTCCACTGTGGTCATAGCAAGGTCTCCTCACACGCAGCCGTGTGGCTTGGGCAGGCCGGCGATGTAGGCCATCTTCTTGGCCGGCTTCTTGGGGAACAGGGTGAACAGCTCCTTGGTGGGGACACCGCCGACGACGGACACCCGGCGCAGGGTCGGGGTCTCGCCCTGGGTGGCGTAGTCGGCGCGCAGGAACCGGATGGCCTTCCAGTGCGCGTCGGTCAGGTCGATGCCGACCTGCGCGGCGAGCTGCTTGGCCAGGTCCTCGTCCCACTCGTCGTAGACAGTCAGGAAACCCTCGTCGTCGACGTGGACGTCGCGACCGGCGATAGTGGTCACGGGCATGCTGCTCACTCCTTAAGGGTGTTTGCCGGCCATTGACATGTGCGCCGGCAGCGGGATGGACCGTCCGGGAAGCAGCAGGTTCCAATACATCCAGCGGAACGCGAGCTTGCCCCAATGGTTGATCTCGGTCTCCTTGAGCAGGCTGAACGGGCCAACCCCGGGCAGCGGGTAGCGGCCGGGCAGCGGCTCGGTGTCGTAGTTGAAGTCGATCAGCAACGCCTTGCCGTGGCCGGACTCGACGAAGCAGTTGGCGTGCCCGTCGAAGCTGCCGGTCATCGGCTCGCCGCGTACGTGCCGCAGAAAGTTGTCGGTGAACACCTCGACCGAGAAGTGCGCCACCGAGCCGGCCTTGGAGGCGGGGATGTCGCTGGCATCGCCCAGGGCGAAGATGTTCGGGTACGCCTTGGACAGCAGGGTGTGCTTGTCCACCGGCACCAGGTTGAGCTCGTTGCCCAGCCCGGAGCGGGCCACGTAGTCGGCGCCCATGTTCAGCGGCACCGTCACCAGCAGGTCGAAAGGGATCTCCCGCTCGTCGTAGGAGACCAGCGTCTTGCCCTCGACCCGTTCGACCATGAAGTCGGCCTCCAGGGCGATCTTGCGCTCGTCGAGCATCGCGCCGAGGTGCGCCGACGCGATCGGTTTGGTGAACGCGCCGGGCAGTGGCGTGGCGTACACCAGCTCGACCCGGTCGCGCATGCCGCGCTGCCGGAAGTAGGCGTCGGCGAGGAAGGTGAACTCCAGCGGCGCCACTGGGCATTTGATCGGCATGTCGACGATGTGCACCACCAGCCGCCCACCAGGAAACTGGCGCAGCGCCTCGGCCAGGGCGACCGCGCCGTCGTAGGTGTAGAAGTCGAAGATGCTCTTGCGCCACTGGCCGCCGTCGAGCATGCCCGGGGTCTGGTCCGGCCGCGGCTGGACTCCGGTGGCGATCACCAGGTAGTCGTAGGGCAGGCGGCGGCCGTCGGTCAGCAGTACCTCGTTGCCGTCCGGGTCGACCCGGTCGACCTCGCCGTAGACCAGGTCCACCCCGTCGGGGATGAACCGCTGCCGCGGCTTGACCACCTCGTCCGGGGTGTACGAGCCGAACGGGATGAACAGATACCCCGGCTGGTAGAAATGCCGGTCGCTCTCGTCGACCGCAGTGATCTGCCAGTCAGCCTTGTCCAGGCGGTGGCGCAGCTTGTTGACCACCATCGTGCCGGCGGTCCCCGCACCCAGTACCAGCAGCCGTCTCATCGCGATCCCTCCTATACCCCCCACGGTATGCGGGCCGCCGGTGAGGCCATCAGGGACGGAGGTCCCGACCCGTACAGGCCGACCGGACCCCGGCCCGTCCACGGCGAAGGCCGGTCGGATCGAGCTCCGACCGGCCTTCACACTCCGTCAGGGTCAGGCGAGGGACAGGAACAGCTTCTCCATCAGCGCCAGGTTCACGGTCTGGTCCTCGCCGCCCTCGGCGGCGGTGATGCACTGCTGCAACCCGCTCGCGATGATTTTGAAGCCGGCGCGGTCCAGCGCCCGGGAGACGGCGGCGAGTTGGGTGACCACGTCGGCGCAGTCCCGGCCCTCCTCCAGCATCGCGATGACGCCACGGATCTGGCCCTCGGCGCGGCGCAACCGCTTGATCACGTCACCGGTCGCGCTCTGGTCCACCTGCATCGCTGTCTCCTCGTCATCGTGCAACCAGGTCTACTGTACCCCCCGGGGTATTGCCCGCCCGGTCGTCGACTTCCGCGGGGCCAGCGCCGTCGCCTTGGGCCGCGGCCGGCCAGGCTGGCATGCCGAATACGCCGCGATCGCCATGTCCGTCATAGGCAAAGTCCCGGCCGAGCGGATCGAATTCTGCCGGTTCATGGCCGGCATACCACAGGCGTGTCTCACGCTGCCGCGGGCTGAGCCCCGCATGGCGGGGACGAGCCCGATGGCGGTTCGGTCAGGCAGGCGCGAGGTAGGTCGAACCAGCGCAAAGCCTCGAAGTCGTCGGGCAGGCCGGTGGGCTCGTCGTCGAGGCGGTCGGCCTTGGCGGCGAGCAGGGCACGGGCCTGCCGGAGGTAGCCGGCGAGCGCGTCTTCACCGGCCCGTACCCGGTGTTGCGGGTAGGTGAGCCGGCCGTCGGGGTCGAAGCGGACGTCGCGCAGCCGCAGCGGTGGTTCGGTCGGTCCGTTGTGGTGGTGCCACAGGCCGGTGTGCGGGTCGAACCGGTAGTCGGTCAGCAGCCGGTGGCCGTGGGTGGCGAGGAGGTTGACGGCGTCGATGAGGTAGTCGCGGACGGTGTCGGTGATGAAGTAGTTGAAGTTGACCCGGGTCCAGCCGGGTTTGATGCCGTCGCAGCCGTGGGTCACCTCGTCGCGGTAGGCGTGGGAGTGGGCGGCGTCGATGGCCAGCAGGCGGTGGCCGTAGGGGCCGGCGCAGGAGCAGCCGCCGCGGGCCTGGATGCCGAACAGGTCGTTCAGCAGCGCCACGACGAAGTTGTGGTGCAGGTAGCGGGAGTTCGAGCACGGCGACGGCGGTACCGCACGGTCGATCCACACCGCGGCCTCGCGCTCCATCCCTGTCCACGCCCCCGGAGGTGACCGACGCAGGGCGGCTGCGCGGCCGGGCAGGCAGCGGGCCGTCGCGGTTGGTAATCACGTTCGGTAAGCCAGCTCACACTGCGCCAGCTCGGCGGGGCGAAGCATTGGTGGCCGAAGGCGTGTAGCGCCACGGTCGGGAGGTTGACGATGACGACGCGAGGGGCGCGCAGCATGTCGCAGCGGCAGTGGGCCGTCGGTGCGGTCTGGCCGCTGTCGGGCAGGCGTGGTCACGCTGACGCCGACGGTGCGGCTGCGGCCCCGCTGCAGCGGGGCGAGCGCCGCATGCTGTCGATACGCGACACCAACGGCCAACCCGTGGTCGCCACCGACCGGGCCGTCTACCACCGACACGATCGTCAGCCCGGTGCGGTGTGGACGCGGCTGGGCTGGGAACAGGTGGACCGGGCCGACTGGGACCCGCAACACCGGCTTCTCGTCCTGACCAGACTCACACCCGACGGGCCGGCATCTGACCCCCCGGGCCACCCCATCCGGGAAGCCGGCGACGGCCTTGCGCGGGCCGGCAGGCCAGCTGTTTCGGGTGCGGGCGGCAGGTCGAGGTCGGTGTGGGCGTAGTGGTTGATGTAGTCGGTGAACCTGTTGGGAACCGGGTGGGCGAACAGCCTTTCTCTGCTCTCTGCGGTTCGGATGCTGCGTAACCCGGCACACGCAAACGCCTCACCGCCCGGATACGACGGCGCTCACCGACCGCGCCGGACCTGAGGAGCGTTTGGTGAGCGGGGTCACGGAACACCGCCCGGATGGTCAGTAGCGTGGCCGGCATGCTGTTGCGGATCATCCTGGGCGCGGTGTACGTGGCGATGGCCGCTGGGCAGCTGGCGTCGTGGGCGGCGATGCCGCACATTCTCGGCGCCTACGACGCGGCACCGGCCGGGGTGTTGCCGTGGCTGGCGGCCGTGCTGATCGTCGCGGAGCTGCTGGCCGGGGCGTGGCTGCTGGCGCGGCCACGCTCGCCGGCGTTGACGCCGGTGTGGGTGTACACAGCCGTGGCGGTGGCGTGGACGGCACTGGGTGTCCAGGCGTACGCGCGTGGGCTGGCGGTGGACAACTGCGGCTGCTTCGGCGTGTACCTGAGCCAGCGGCTGACCTGGTTCACCCTCGCCCAGGACGGGCTACTGCTGGTCTACGCCGCGATCATGATCCGCGGCGGTCTGCGCGCCCGGCGTACCCGTGCAGCCGCCAGAACCGGCACTCAAACGAAGGAAATGACGCGACCATGAGGATGCGAGCGGTATGGGGCGGCGCGGTGCTGGCCGACACTGATGACACCGTGGTGGTCGAGGGCAACCACTACTTTCCGCCGGAGTCGCTGCACCGGCAGTACTTCACCGCAAGCGCAACCCATACGGTGTGCCCGTGGAAGGGCATCGCTTCCTACCACACGGTCACCGTGGACGGGGCGGCCAACCCGGACGCAGCCTGGTTCTACCCACATCCGACACCGTTGGCCCGCAAGGTCAAGGACCGGGTGGCGTTCTGGCACGGCGTGCGGGTGGAGCCGGTCGACGAGCCCGCCGATCGGCGGGAGCGGCGATGACCGAACAGGCCGATGTGGTGGTCCTCGGGCTCGGCCCGGGCGGCGAGGAGGTCGCCGGCAAGCTGGCCGAGGCCGGCCTGTCGGTGGTGGGCGTCGAGGGCAAGCTGGTGGGCGGGGAATGCCCGTACTGGGGCTGCGTGCCGTCCAAGATGATGATCCGGGCGGGTAACCTGCTGGCCGAGGCGCGCCGGATTCCCGGCATGGCCGGGCACAGCGAGGTCCATCCGGACTGGGCGCCGGTGGCGGCGCGGATCCGCGACGAGGCCACCGACGATTGGAACGACCAGGTCGCGGTCGACCGCCTCATCGGTAGGGGCGGCCGGTTCGTGCGCGGCTGGGGGCGGCTGGCCGGGCCGGGGCGGGTCGCCGTCGGTGGCCAGACCTTCGACGCGCGCCGCGGTGTGGTGATCAGCACCGGAACGGCGGCGACGATCCCGCCGATCGACGGCCTGGCCGGCACCCCGTATTGGACCAACCGGGAAGCGATCGAGACCAAGGAGCTGCCCGGGTCGCTGCTGGTGCTCGGCGGCGGCGCGGTCGGCCTGGAACTCGCGCAGGTGTTCGCCCGGTTCGGCGTCCAGGTCACGGTGATCGAAGCGCTGGACCGGCTGCTGGCCGTCGAGGAGCCGGAGTGCTCGGCGCTGGCCGCGCGCGCCCTGACCGCCGACGGGGTCGCGGTGGTTACCGGCGCGGCCGTACGGCGTGTCGAGCACGACGGGAACGTGTTCACGATGACGCTCGCCGATGGTGGTACCCATCGCGGGCAGCGGCTGCTGGTGGCCACCGGGCGCCGGCCCGACCTGGCCACGCTGGGCGTCGACACCGTCGGGCTGGACCCGAATGCGCGGGCGGTGCAGGTGGACGAGCGGATGCGCGCCGGGGAGCGGCTGTGGGCCGTCGGTGATGTCACCGGCCGCGGCGCGTTCACCCACGTGGCGATGTACCAGGCGGGCATCGCGGTGCGTGACATTCTCGGCGAGCCGGGGCCGCCGGCGGACTACCGGGCGCTGCCACGGGTGACCTTCACCGACCCGGAGATCGGCGCGGTCGGCTTGACCGAGGCGCAGGCCCGCGCCGAGGGCATCCGGGTTCACATCGGCGCGGCACGGGCGCCGTCCACGGCGCGCGGCTGGATCCACAAGGCCGGCAACGACGGGTTCATCAAGCTGGTCGCCGACGCCGACCGTGGTGTGCTGGTCGGGGCGACCTCCGCCGGCCCGGCTGGCGGGGAGGTGCTCGGCGCGCTGGCCGTCGCGGTGCACGGCCAGGTACCGCTCGACCGGCTCCGGCACATGATCTACGCCTACCCCACGTTCCACCGGGGAATCGAAGACGCGCTCCGGACACTGGGAGGCACATGAGTTGTCCCCGGCCGGCGCGTGCCCGACCACGGCAACCGATACCTGATCATGCCGAGTGCGCGCCCAGCGCCGCCGCTGGCCCGTGGCTCCCCACGGACCAACGGACGGTGGACAGCGACACCGAACCGGCCCACGATGTCGTTGACGCAGCAACCAATCTGGAAAGAGAGCGACCCCGCCCGCACGGCGGGAAGCAGCCCGCCGGTCGCACCTCATCAGCTGCCGATGCCCGGCGATGGCGGGCGCTGGGCGGTGATGCGGCGGATCGGTACCGGCAGGCTCACCCGGGCACGGGCAAGCGCCCATAGGTAGGTCCGGGCGGCACGGCGCCGCGATTCGGGAAGGTCGGGAAGGTAGAGCGAGGCGAGGAAGAGGTCCGCGTCGGCGCGCACGCGCAGCCGGTACCGGAAGCGGCGGTGCTCGTCGGCGATCACCGTCAGGCCGGCGGAGCGCAGCAGCGTCGGCAACCGGTACAGCAGGTCGTCGTTGGGGTAGGCCAGCCCGCGTCCCAGCGCGGTGAGCAGCCCGCCCAGCACCGGCAGGTCGGTGGCCCGGAGCGGGTGGCGGGCGGGCACGGTGGCGACCAGCCGGCCACCGGGGCGCAGCACGCGGCTGATCTCGGCCAGCACCTGCGGTAGCGGGGTGAGGATCTGCAGCGCCATGGAGCAGGTGACGGTGTCGACGCTGGCATCGCGTACCGGCAGTGTCGCGGCCGTCGCGCGGATCAGGCGGGGTGCGCCGCGACGGCGGGCGGCGGCGAGCTCGGCCGCGTTGATGTCCACACCCACGTAGGCGCGACCGGGCAGCCGGGTCCACAGTGGAGCGCTGCCGCAGGCCACGTCGAGCACCGTGGCGGCGGCCGGCACCGCCTGGGCGAGCCAGTCGTAGGCGTCCCCGCTGGCGGCCCGGGCGCGGCGCAGCACCTGTTCGGTGATGCCCGGATGCTGGGTGTGGAAGGTGTCGAGGTAGCCGGGCCAGCGTGAGCTCACCGGTCCACGCTAGAGCGGCCCCGCCGGGCGGCGGCCCATGCCGTGGCGAGGCCGCCGGCCAGCAGCACGGCGACGACGCCCGCGACGGTGGCGGGGCCGGCCCGGTCGAGCGTGCTGGCGAGCCACCGCTGCACCGAGGCCGCGGTGGCGATGACCGGGTCGGAGGCTGCGCCACCGGCCAGGACCCGGGTCTCCCACCAGCCGTAGTAGGCCGCGTAGCCGCCCGCGACCAGCAGGAGCAGCCCGCCGAGGCGGGAGATCAGCGGCGCCGCCTTGCGCAGCCGGGTGACCAGGCTGCCGTGGGCGAGGGCCACGGCGAGCGCGGCGGCGGCCACGGTCAGGCCCATGCCGGCGGCGTAGGCCAGGAAGAGGCCGACACCCTCGGTGGGTGAGCCGGCGCGGAAGCTGGTCACCACGATGGCCAGGAACGGGCCGATGGTGCAACTCAGCGAGGCGACCGCGTAGGCCGCGCCGAAGGTGGCCATCGACGCCATGGTCCGGGTGACCTGCGGGCCGCGAGCGGTGGGCAGGCGCAGCCCGGGCAAGCTGCGCCCGGTCAGCAGCCACCCGCCGAGTGCGACCAACGTGAGGCCGATGCCGATGGTGGCCCAGGGCAGGTGCCGTTGGATCTGGCCGGCGGCCGGGGCGATCAGCAGCCCGAACACGCCGAACACCGCGGCGAACCCGGCGGTCATCGCGGCGGTGGCGCCCAGCGCCCGCCACACCGCGGCGCTCCGACTGGCCTGGCCGTGGCCGCTGATCAGGAACGCCAGGTAGGCGGGCAGCAACGCGAATCCGCAGGGGTTGACCGTGGCCAGCATCCCGGCGGCCACCGCGAGCCCGAACGGCGCCTCGGCCATGCTCAGCCGGCCAACTGGGCGAGCATCCGGTCCAGGTCGGCGTCGTCGAGGTAGCCGCGGTGCACGATCGTGCCGGAGGCGTCGAGCAGCACATAGGTGCTCTGCGCGGTGACGCCGAAGCGTCGCCACACCGCGCCCTGCTCGTCGGCCAGGTGGGGGATGTTGTCCACCTTGGTCAGTTCGACGAAGCGGTGCATGGCGGCCACCTTGTCCAGCCCGGCTACGCCGACCACGGTGATCTTTCCGGTGTACCGGTCGGCGACCTGACGTACGTGTGGGGCCTCGGCCGCGCAGGTCGGGCACCACGGGGCCCAGAACCACAGCACCGCCGGTTTACCGGCCAGACGCTGACCGTCGAAGGTGCCGCCGTCGAGGGTGGCGACGGTGAAGTTGAGGTCGGCCTTCTCCGATGGCGCGGCCCGGTCGGAGGCTGCCGGATCGGCGGCGTCGGTCGGCGCGGCCGGGCCGGCGCACGCGGTCAACGCCAACACGCCGGCCAGGACCGGCCCGAACAGTTTGGACCATCGGCTCATCGCAACCTCTTTCCCGTCCTGCGTCGCCGCCGCGTCCCCGTCGCCGCGGACACGTCAGCCTGCCCCACGTTCCAGCGATGTTCGGTAACCCAGCTCACGTAGCCACATGCCCGCACGCGAGGGTGGCAGGCGCGGTGGTGACAGCGCCGGCTACGGGCGAGCATCGCCAACCGTGATACCCCGATCGTCCGCCGCCGCCGGCGGGCCTGGCCACCGGCGGCCATGGGGTGCGGTCGGTGGTCATCGGATGATCGTGGTGTGGGGTTGGAAGGCAGCCCATGCGAACCAGAATGTGTCCAGGTGCCGTTGCGCGGTCAGTGTCTTGCCGGCGAGGGGTCCGGTGGTGGCGCGGCCGAGGACGTCCCAGGTGGAGCCGGTCTCGGTGTCGCGGAACCCGCCGGGGGTGGCGGTGAAGTGCAGCCGCCGTCCGTCCAGCACGGGGTCGAAAACGCCGACGGTGCCGATGTCGCGGCCGGTGGCCACGGCGTCGTCGTCGAGCGCGGAGGCTTGCCCGGGCCGGTGCCACACGACCAGGTCCCGGCCGCCGACGCTGACCTCCACGACTCCGGCGGCCGCCACCGCTGAACGCATGACGGCGACGGCGGTGGTGCCGTCGCCGATGCCGATCACCCGCTCCTTCAACCGTTCCCGCCGGTCGGCGTCCGGGAGTGGGAACAGCGGTGGCTGCTGCGGGTCGTCGTAGCCGGCGTAGGGGTTGCGGCCGTAGTCGCGGGTGAAGCCGGTGTCGCGGGAGAAAACCCACGCGCGGGGGTGGGCGGTGCGGAACTCGTGCCAGGCCACCGTCTGCAGCACGTGCGGGGTGAGTCCGGTGCCGGTGAGCGTGCCGACGGCGGCGGTGAAGGTCAGCTGTGGCCACAGCGATTCGGTCTGCCGGTCGTACATGACCAGGTTGTCGGCGTACAGCCGCCCGGAGGTGCCGAACGAGAGCACCCGGCCGGCGGCGGTGCGATCGAACGCGACGCCGGAGTTGCACAGCGGGCAGTAGGTGACCGCCACCGGGGTGCCGGCGACGGTGTCGTTGACGATCTCGTGCCAGGTCATGATCTGTACCGGGTAGCCGCGGGTCTGCCCGCCGATGGTCAGCACCAGCACGGCCTCGGCGTCGCGGAGCCAGGTGACATAGCTCGCGCGCAGGAAGGTCGGGTGGTCGATGGCGGGGACACCGTCGGGTGGCGGGCCGCCGGAGCGGATATCGTCGGGGTCGATCAGCGGCGGCGGGAAGGCCGGGTCGCGCGGGTTGCGCAGCGCCGATGGCACGTTCTCCTTCGGCCCGGCAGCCGTCTGCGGCAACGCCACGGCCTTCGGCGCCGCGGAGTTAGGGTCGTCCGGACCGGCGGCGGTGCAGGCGGCGAGTAGCATCGTGGTGATCACACCCACCGCGGACGCGGCCTTGACCGCGAAGCTGCCCATGAATGCAGTCTGTCGACCAGCGGGGTGGACGGACTGTGACGGTGCTTACGGTGGCCCGGGATCACCGGACAAGCCTCGACCGCGACCCGCCCTGACGTGGGAGGCACGGCGGTTGCCTGACGTGCTGGACGGGCCGGGTACAGGGGGGGCACCCGGCCCTTGCGGGTGAGTGTTCCCTGGCGGCCTGGCTTCTTCCGTGCGCTGGGCTACACCGAGGCGTGCAGCCGTGGGTCTGGCCGCCCGTCGGTAAGCGCGATCACGGTACGCACCGCCGTGCGCCTGTCAGGCTGGCCATGGTTCGCCGATGTTCGATCGTGGAGGGTTGCCAGATGACGGTGGTGGAGCCGGCAAGGGTCAAGCGGGACCGCGACGAGGTGTTCGTGGAGTACACCAAGTCGGTCTGCCCGGTGTGCAAGGTCGTCGTCGACGCCCAGGTCAACATCCGCGGCGGGAAGGTGTACCTGCGCAAACGCTGCAAGGAACACGGCTGGTTCGAGGCCCTCGTCTACGGCGACGCCCAGATGTACCTGGACTCGGCCCGGTTCAACAAGCCGGGCACGATCCCGCTGACCTTCCAGACCGAGGTCCGCGACGGCTGCCCATCCGACTGCGGCCTGTGCCCGGAGCACAAGCAGCACGCCTGCCTCGGGATCATCGAGGTCAACACCGGCTGCAACCTGGACTGCCCGATCTGCTTCGCCGATTCCGGCCACCAACCCGACGGGTATGCGATCACCCTCCAACAGTGCGAGGCGATGCTGGACGTCTTCGTCGCCTCCGAGGGCGAGGCCGAAGTGGTGATGTTCTCCGGCGGCGAACCCACCATCCACAAACAGATCCTCGACTTCGTCGACGCCGCACAGGCCCGCCCGATCCGGTCGGTCACCCTCAACACCAACGGCATCCGCCTCGCCACCGACAAACGGTTCGTCGCTGCCCTCGGCGGGCGGAACCGGCCCGGCCGGGCGGTCACCATCTACCTGCAGTTCGACGGATTCGACGAACGCACCCACCGCCAGATCCGCGGCCGCGACCTGCGCGCCATCAAACGCAAGGCACTGGACAACTGCGCCGACGTGGGCCTGACCGTCACCCTGGTCGCCGCCGTCGAACGCGGCCTCAACGAGCACGAGCTCGGCGACATCATCGAAGTCGGCATCGCCCACCCGGCGGTACGCAGCGTGTCCTTCCAGCCGGTCACCCACTCCGGCCGGCACCTGCAGTTCGACCCACTGACCCGGCTGACCAACGCCGACATCATCCACGGCATCGCCGCCCAACGCCCGCAATGGTTCCAGGCATCGGACTTCTTCCCGGTGCCGTGCTGCTTCCCCACCTGCCGCTCCATCACCTACCTGCTCACCGAGGGCACCCCCGGCCAGCCCGACTTCGGCCTCGTTCCCATCCCCAGGCTGCTCAACGTCGAGGACTACCTGGACTACGTGTCCAACCGGGTGGTCCCCAACCACGCCGTCCGCGACGCCCTCGAAAAGCTGTGGTCGGCATCGGCGTTCATGGGCACCGACACCACCGGCGAGAAACTCGCCGCCGCGGCGACCGCCCTGGACTGCGCCGACGCGTGCGGCATCAACCTGCCCGAGGCGATCGGCAACCTCACCGACCGCGCGTTCATGATCGTTATCCAGGACTTCCAGGACCCATACACCCTCAACGTGAAGCAACTGATGAAGTGCTGCGTCGAGGAGATCACCCCGGATGGGCGGCTGATCCCGTTCTGCGCCTACAACTCCGTCGGCTACCGCGAGCAGGTCCGCGCCCGCATGTCCGGCGTCGCCGTCGCCGACGTGGTGCCCAACGCCGCCGGCCTGCAGCCGATCCTGACCGACTCCCGGTACGGGTCCAGAGTCGCCCGCGACGCCGGCAGCGGGCACCACGGCCGCCCACCGGTGGCCTCCGACACCACCAACGTCGGCACCAGGGCGGTGCGGCGATGAGCACCCCACGAAATCGCTCGCTGTGCTCACGATTGCGCGGGGACCCCGCATGACCACCGCACGCGCCACACCCGAGCAGGTCAAGTCCTGCTGCGCGGCCACCTACGGCTCCGAACTGGTAGCCCTGCTGCTCGGCGACGCCTACCACCCCGGCGGCATGGCCCTGACCCGACATCTCGCTGGTCTGCTCGCCCTGACCCCCGCAGACCGGGTGCTGGATGTCGCCGCCGGACGCGGCACCACCGCGCTGATGCTGGCCCACGACTACGGTGTCCGCGTCGACGGAGTGGACCTGTCGGCCGCCAACGTGGCCCTCGCCCGGGGCGCCGCCGACGCCGCCGGGGTTGCCGCCCAGGTGACCTTCACCGCCGGGGACGCCGAACGGCTGCCCTACCCCGACAACGTGTTCGACGCGGCCGTCTGCGAGTGCGCGTTCTGCACCTTCCCCGACAAGCCCACCGCCGCCGCCGAACTGGCGCGCGTGCTGCGTCCGGGCGGCCGGGTCGGCATCACCGACGTGGTCGCCGACCCGGACCGGCTGCCCGGCGAGCTGACCGGGCTGACCGCCTGGGTCGCCTGCGTCGCCGACGCCCGCCCGATCGACGAGTACGCCGCCATCCTCACCGACGCCGGGCTGCGGATCACCCACACCGGCCGGCACGACGCCGCCATGCGCCGCATGATCGACCAGATCGAGGGCCGGCTCGGCGTGGTGCGGATGACCGCCCGCGCCCGGGCCGAGGCCCTCGGCATGGCCTTCGACCGGGCACCCGTCGTGCTGGCCGCCGCCCGGACCGCGGTCGCAGACGGCCTGCTCGGCTACGGCCTGCTCGTGGGCGACAAACCGGACCGGCCGTCGTGACGCCCTGCCCGGCCCGGGCGGCGTGTCTCACCACCGTGGCCCGCCTACCGATCAGAGGATGACCACCCGTGGACTACGACCTGATCGTCATCGGTGGCGGCGCCGCCGGGCTGGGCACGGCCCGGGCCGCGGTGCGGGCCGGTGCCCGCACCCTGCTGGTCTCCGACGGCCAGCCCGGCGGTGACTGCACCTTCTACGGCTGCGTGCCGTCCAAGACGCTCATCGAAGCCGCCCGACAGGGTCTGCCGTACACCACCGCGGCGCAGCGGGTCCGCGACGTGGTGGCCCGGATCGCCGCCACCGAGGACGCCGCCGCGCTGCGGCGCGAAGGCATCGACGTGCACGTCGGCCGCGCCCGGTACACCGGCCCCGGCCGGATCCAGGTCGACGGGCGGGCGGTGACCGCTGGGCGGTTCGTCGTGGCCACCGGGTCCGCGCCGTCGATCCCGCCGATCCGCGGGCTGCAGGCGGTGCCGTACCTGACCAACGAGACCGTCTTCGACCTGCCGGCCCTGCCGGCCAGCCTGGCCGTGCTCGGCGGCGGGGCGACCGGCTGCGAACTGGCCCAGGCGTTCGCCCGCCTCGGCAGCCAGGTCACCCTCATCGAAGGCGAGGACCGGCTGCTGCCCCGAGAGGACCCCGACGCCTCCCAGGTGATCGCGGCGGTGTTCGGCCGCGCCGGCATCGGCGTACGCACCGCCGCCCGGGTCGAGGGCGTGTCCGCCGACGGCGGCGGGATCCAGGTGAACCTGGCCGGCGCAGCGGACGTGACTGCCCAGCAGCTGCTGGTGGCGGTCGGCCGCCGCCCGATCACCAATGGCCTCAACCTGGAACACGTGGGCGTGCGGGTCGACGACCGCGGCCAGGTGGTCACCGACGCGCACTTGGCCACCACCGCGCCCGGCGTGTACGCCGCCGGCGACGTCACCGGACTGATGCCGTTCACCCACGCCGCATTCGAGATGGGCCGGATCGCCGCGGGCAACGCCCTGGCCCGCCGGCCCTGGCAGCGTCGCCGCTACCGCACGCGCGCCACCCCGCGGGTCACCTTCACCGACCCGGAGGTCGCCCATGTCGGCATCACCGAAGCCCAGGCCGCCCAGCAGGGCGGGCGGGTCGGGTACCTGCCGATGGACGAGATGGACCGGGCGCTGGCCGCCGGTAACACGGACGGGTTCATCAAACTCATCGCCGGACCCCGGCCGCTGCTGCGCACCCTCGGCGGCGGGCGGATCCTCGGCGCCACCATCGTCGCCGCCCGCGCCGGCGAAATGATCCACGAACCCGTGCTGGCCATGGCCACCGGCATGTTCACCGGCCGGCTCGCCGCCGCCACCCACGCCTACCCCACCTGGTCCCACGGCGTGCAGCTGGCCGCGGCCCAGTTCTTCATGACCATCGGCGGGCGCACCGCCCGGCCCGCGCGCCGCATGCCGTAGCGGCCCCCTCGGTGGGGTGGCCGTTCGAATCGTGCCGGTCGCCGGCGGGGACGCTCAACCACGCTCAGGACGTCGCGATGGCCGAACCCCGGCCACGAGGCTGGCGGCCGGGCGGGTGCCGGCGGGAACTCTCGTCACAGCCGCACCCGCGAGACCGTGCCGACCGATGTCGGCCGGTAGCCAGCACCGTCCCACGCGACCGCCCCGCACCGTTCGGACCCGCAGACCGTGCGCAGACCCGCGACGCCGGCTCGACAGCCTCGGCGATGCCAGCATCGCCCCATACGCCCGCGCGTCCGCACTCAGGTTCAGCATGACGCGCCCGGCGAGATCGTCGCCGCGGTCAGCGCCTGGCGGCCCGGCGAGTGTCCGCGGACGCGGGCCCGCCGGAGCCCACCGGGTCAGGGCTGGATCGGGCACTTGAAGTCGTTGCCCGCGACCCGGGTGACGGTGACATCACCCGCCGCCGCGGCGGCCAACACCGCGCCCGCCGAGGTAAGCAGGTAGGGCGCGACGTTGAAGGTCACCGCGAAGAACCTCCAGTCGCCGCCGTGGTAGCCGGCCGAGCCCGGGCCCACCGGCACGACGCCCTTCTGACCGGCCACACCCCCGATGACGGCGTAGAAGTCGTCGCGGCCCGCGTCGGGGGCGGCCGCGGGCGGCACCACGGTGCGGACCACGCGGCCGTCGAGGTAACAGCAGCCGTCCGGGAACACGAACGGCGGCGTGCCCGCCTGCGCCGGTACCGGCACCGCGAGCAGGGCCAACAGCAATGCGGGTACGAACAACGGCGCACGCAGGCGCATGACGCTGCCTCCTCTACAGCACGCACGGTTCTGTCGGACCGAACGCTATGCGCGATCTGCGGTACAGGTTCTTACCAGACCCTTGTGATGTCCTTACGGCTGTCCAGCGGATCCGTGGTACACCGGCATCTGCAGGGTGTGCGGGCCGATCTCCGACCAAGGCCGCATCCGCCTCGGCCCGCGCGTCATGTTGCTGGGCGCCGACGGCGTGCGCGACCATGCTGGCGACTGACACCGCCGCCGTCCCTCCGACCGTTGTGAAACTCGACCACGTGGGGGCGACCACGGGCGTCGGGTCGCGCCCGGTCACGGCCGGGGAGAGGATCGGGACATGGCGAATCGAGACGTGCGGGTGGTGGCGTTTGACGTCAACGAGACCCTGTTCTCGCTGCAGCGCCTCGGCCCGGCGTTCGCCGCCGTCGGCCTGGACCCGGCGGCGGTGCCATTGTGGTTCGCCCGGCTGCTACGCGACGGGTTCGCGCTGACCGCGATGGGCCAGTACCGGCCGTTCAGCGACCTGGCCGGGCAGACCCTGCGGGCGCTTGACCCGGACAAGGTCGACGACGCGGCGGTCGATACTGTGCTCGGCGCGTTCCGGCAGTTGGATCCATTCCCTGACGTCGAGCCCGCCCTGCGGCTGTTGCACGACGCCGGAGTGCCGGCGGTGACGTTGACCAACGGCAGCGCTGACCTAGTCGGCGCGCTGCTGTCCCGCGCCGGGCTCGACCGGTACGTCCAGCGCAGCCTGTCCGTGGACGGAGTACGTCGGTGGAAGCCGGCGCCGGAGCCCTACCGGTGGGCGGCGGCCGAATGTGGCGTCGAACCGGGCCAGGTCGCGCTGGTGGCCTCGCACCCGTGGGACTGCGCCGGCGCCCACACCGCGGGCCTGGCCTCCGCCTGGGTCAACCGCACCGGCGCGGCATGGCCCACGATGTTCCCGCCGCCCGACGTGACCGGCCACGATCTGCCCACGATCGTTGCCGACCTGCTCGACACTGGCCAGTCACGCTGATGCCGGTGCGCCTGCCTGTGGCTGCGCGGCGACGACCGGAGGTGGGCGGTCCAGACGCGAGCCAGGACCGTAGACGCCGACACACGCCTCCTGGTTGACCGCCAGCCTTGGCGAGGATCCCGGACACGTGCCCAGGCGCCGCGTCTGGGGTACCGACGTTGACCATCACCGAGTCGTCCCGCATCGGTGCCCGTGGTGATGGCGAACCGCGTTGGGATGGCGCGAGCACCACCGTGGCGGTGTCGGGTGGGTGTCCCCAGTCACGGTAAGAGTTGTGTGCGCTGTAGGCGCGCGGCAACCCGTGTGCCGGGCCGTACCGGTCGATGGCGCCGGCCACGGCGAAGTCGGCTGCCAGGATGACCGCCCGGGTCCGCTGCTCCTTGGGGCAGCACATGGTAGACGGCGGCGACCTGTGCGATCAGCTGCGGCAAGCCGATCTGTTCACCGAGGGTCTCGTTGACCGCGAGCACCGGTGCCCAGCCCACGACCGCGGCCGGCCACATCGGTAGCGCGAACATCACCGACAGCGGCGCCTGCACGGCCACCGCGGCCGTGAGCAGCGCCCGCCGCCCGGTCCCGTCCGTCCACCATCGTTCGGCCAGCACGAACCCGCCGCGAGCAACACCAGGAACAGGCCGATGGCGTAGTAGTACTGGCCGCCTACGGTCAGCACGATCAGCGACGCGGCCAGGCACGCCACGCCGAGCGCCCGGAATGGTCGCCATTGCAGCCGGCGCAGCAGCCCTACCGGCCGGAGGTGGCCACCAGCAGCCCGGTCAGTCCACCGGTCACCGCGAGCAGAGCACGCCACGCCAGCGGCGCGACCGGCGCGGGGCGGGCGGGGTGGCCGCGGTCTGCATGGCCGATACGGTAAGTGCTAGCTGGGTTGGCGGAGGAACCGGTCGCTGGCCTCGTCCAGCGGGTAGGCGAGCTCGATGCGCAGCTCGTCGAGGGTGACTTCGGCGGGGGCGTCGAACCGGGCCGCCATGCCGATGGTTTCACCACCCGGTCGCCGACCCGGAACCACGGGCACACCACCAGATCCGGCGACGGCGTGCTGGGCGGGCGGTTTCGGACACGGCCGTCTCGGCGAGGGCGACCAGCTCGGCCAGCGGCTCGTCGAACGGGGCCCGGTCACGCTGGTGACGTAGCCGGTCCAGGCTGGCTCAGGCCACCTCGGGCCAGTTGATGATCGCCTGCCGGGCGGCCGGGTCACTCGCGAAGCGGCGCACCATGTCGGCGCCGACGACCTCGCCGCCGTACAGCCGGGCGCATGCTGCGTTGGCCAGCAGCACGATCCAGTGCCCGTCCAGGACCATCGCCGGATACGGCAGGTGGGCTTGCAGCAGCGCGTCGAGCGCGGCCCGAACCAGCGCCAGGTCGGGGCTGTGCATCCCGGACTCGGGGTAGGCGGCGGGCAGCCCGGCGGCGTGCAGTAGCTGGTTGTGTTCGCGCAATGGAACGTCCAGCGCCTCGCCGAGCCGCAACACGATCTGCCGGCTGGGCCGGGACCGTCCGGTCTCCAGAAAAGGACAGGGCTGGACCCGGCTGTTCCAACATCTGGTGTGGCGCCGTTCGCGTCGAGTTTCTCGACGACGTCCGTGGCGCCAAGGCTGTGACCGCAGCGCAGTCATCGGCTGCGGGAAGCGTGGCGGCCTGCGCGTCGGGGGACCTCACCGGGGATCGGTGCCAGCCTGTGGACCGCAGAAGTGGCGAACGTCGAGTGGATCTTCACAGCGTGTTCATCCGAGCATGGTGAGTGCCATCATCGCTACGCATCCAGGTCCACAGGCGGTTACCCGTACTCGGGGGTATTGGTGGCAACCTCGATGCGAGGATGTGCCGGGTGGAATCGAATGCTATGTCGATGGCTGTGCCGGGTGCGGGGCTGCGGCGTACGGTGCGTTGTCGGGTGGGGCGGTCGCCAGCGGGAGGAGCGCGGTGAATCGCGAGCCGCTCGGGGAGGTGGTCAGCTCGATGCGGCCACCGTGCTGTTCGGTCACCCAGCGGGCAATGGCCAGGCCGAGTCCGGTGCCGGTGGCGGCGGTGCCGTTGCGGCCGCGGTAGAACCGGTCGAAGATCCGCTCGGTGTCCTCGGCCGGGACGCCGAGCCCGGTGTCGGCCACGGTGATCCTGGCGGTCTGGTGGTCGTGGTCGGCCTCGACGCGGACCTCGCCGGGTGGCGGGGTGTACTTGAAGGCGTTGTCGAGCAGGATCAGCACGAGCTGTTGCAGGTGGTCGGCGTCGCGTTGACCGTCGCGTCGCCGAGGGCGTCGTCCGGCGGGGGCACGAACGTGACGCCGTTGGCCATCCGTCCGGCCTGCCGGCAGGCGGCGCCGAGGACGTCGCCGAGGCGTACCGGCCTGGGCTCGATGGTGGCGCCGGCGTCGGCGCGGGCGAGGATGAGCAGCTGGCGGACCATGCGGGCCATCCGGTCGGTCTCCGCCGCGACGTCGGCGAGGGCGCGGGAGCGAAACGCCACGTCTTCGGTGGCCTCGGTGTCGTCGAGCCGGTCGAGCAGGTCGACGGTGCTGCGGATGCGGGTCAACGGGGCGCGCAGCTCGTGCGAGCAGTCGGCGAGGAACTGCCGCAGCCGCTGGTTGGAGCGGTCCAGGCTGGCGTAGGCGTCGGCGAGTTCGGCGAGCATCTCGTTGAACGTCGCGGCGAGGCGGCCGACCTCGTCCGGCGGGCCGCGGTGTACCACCCGCCGGGTCGGGTCGCGGCTGTCGCGCACCGCCCGCGCCGCCTCGACGACCCGGTCGATCGGGCGCAGCGCGGCCCGGGCGTACAGCCAGCTGGCCAGCGCGGTGACCAGGACCGCCCCGGTGATCACGCCGGCGAGTAGCTGCCGCAGGGTACGCAGTGCGCGGTAGGTGGTGACCGGGGAGCGGGCGACGATGACATGATGGCCGGCGTCCAGCGGCGCGGCGGTGAGGAACAGCGGCCGGCCGGCGACGTGTACCTCGACGACCTGGCCGCGGCGGGCCGGGTCGGGCAGCGGCAGTACCCGCTCGCCGAGGTTGCCGGAGCGGGCGACGACCGCACCGTCGGCGTCGACGACCTGCAGGAAGACGTCCGGGGCGCCGAAGACGTCCAGGTCGTACGGCGGTCGCGGATCGGCCATGCGGAACATGGTGGCGCGGCGGGCCACATCGCGTTCGATCTCGTCGAGCAGGCTCTGCCGCAACAGCTGGTAGGTCGCCACGCCGACCGCCACCAGGATCACCGCGACCAGCAACGTGAACGCCCCCGCGAGCCGGACGCGGATGGACGGTGTCCTCACGGTGCGACCCCGGCTCGCGCCGCAGGGCTCGCAAGCTCGCTCCCCGCGCTCACGGTCCGCTCCGCAGCACGTACCCGACGCCACGGATCGTCTGCACCAGCGGTGGGTCGCCGAGCTTGCGCCGCAGATGTCCGACGTGCACGTCCACGACGTTGCTGTCGACCGGGGTGTCGTAGCCCCACACCGCGCGCAGCAGGGCTTCCCGGCTCTGCACCCGGCGGGCGTTGCGGACCAGGAACGCCAGCAGGTCGAACTCGGTGGCGGTCAGCTCGATGCGGCGGCCGGCACGGGTGGCCTCCCGGGTGCCCAGGTCGCAGCACAGGTCGTCGTAGCCGATCCGGTCCAGCGCGTCGGCGCCGCGGCGGCGCAGCACCGCCCGGATCCGCGCCATCAGCTCCTCGAACGCGAACGGCTTGGCCAGGTAGTCGTCCGCACCCAGGTCCAGCGCGTCGACCTTGTCCGACACCTCGTCGCGGGCGGTCAACATCACCACCGGCACGTCGGAATGCCGGCGCAGCTCCCGCAGCACCGCGAACCCGTCGCCGTCGGGCATGCCGATGTCGAGCAGCACCACATCGGGTGGGCCGACGCGGGCCGCCGCGACCGCGTCCGCGGCGCAGTACGCGCAGCTCACGTCGAAGCCCTCGTAGCGCAGACCCCGCTCCAGCAACGGCACCAGCAGCCGGTCGTCGTCGACGACCAGGACCTGCGTCGCCCGTCGGGTCGCCCCACCTGACATAGGTTCCTCCGACGCCACGCTACCCGGGGAGCACCCGAATCGTTCCGGCCATGAACTCGGCGTGCGGCTGGCAGTAGTACCGATACGTCCCGGCGGCGGCGAACGTGTGGGTGAACGACTCGCCGGTAGCGTCGAGCACCGCGTCGAACCGGCCGTTGGGTACCCGCAGGTCGAGCCGGTCCGACGAGGTCACCGTGTGGTAGGTCGCATCGTCGTTGACCCACCGGACCGTGCCGCCGATCCGGATGCTCACCTCCGCCGGCACGAACGCGCAGGGTGCGTCCGCATCGCCGGTGGCGCAGGTGAGGTGCACCTCGACGACTCCCGCACTGCTCGGCCGCGCGGCCGGCGACGAACCCTCGCCCTGGGACGCGGTCGGCGCACCGCCAGCGCAGCCAGCCAGCAGCACCGCGACGGCCAGCAGCGACCATGCCCGACGCATCCGGCTACCGCCTCAGCAGTCCGGCGGCGGGGTCGGCGAGAACCGCCGGTCCACACCCGGCTTGACCGCTCGGCCGTCGCGCTGGCTGAACGTGTCCGTGGCCATCCACAGCAGCCAGTACCCGCGGTCGCCGGGCGCCTGGCCGTGGCCCTTGGCGTACTCGGCCACGCTGGTGCGGTGGAAATGCGGAAAGTCCGCCGACGGCTGCTTGGACTTGCAGAACTGTCCGCGCACGCTGATCCCGACGTAGCGCAACGCGGTCGCCTTGGCCAGGTCCGGGTTGTCGAACTGCAGGAAGATCGCCGTGTCCCTGTTGACCCACCGGTACAGCCGCGGCGCGGTCTGCCCACCGGTCAGCGGCTGGTCGGCGAACAGCTTACCCAGCGCGGTGAGATCCTCCTTCGACAGGGCCCGCGCACCGGGCGCGGCGAAGTCGGCCTTCGGCACGTTTGGAGCGCAGGCCGGCGCGGCCGGCGTCGGCGAGAACTGGTAGTCCACCCCGGGCTTGACCTGCCGGCCGTCGCGCTGGGCGAAACTGTCCACGGCCACCCAGCTCAGCCAGTACCCGGGGGTGCCGGCCGGGCCGCCATGACCCTTGGCGTACTCGGGCGCGTCCAGGCGGTGGAAGTGCGGGAACCCGCCATCGGCCCCGCCGGGCTGGTCCTCGGCGCAGAACACGCCCTTGACACTGACACCGATGTACCGCAACGCGGTCGCCTTCGCCGGATCCGCGTTGTCGAACTGCAGGAACAACGCCACCCGGTCGTTGACCCACCGGTACTGCCGCGGCGCGCGCTGCCCGCCGGTGAGCGGGTTGTCGGTGAACTGCGCGGCCAGCGCGGCGATGTCGGTGCTGGACAGCGGCGGCCCGACCGGCTCGGCGGCAACCGAGGGCGAGGCCGTGCCGGGCGCTGGCGTACGGTCGCCGCCGTCCCCGCACGCGGCGACCGTCAGCAATAAGGTTGCGAGGACGGCCACGGTGGGCCTACGGCCTGGGGTGCGCATCACGGCCTCCCGGAGACTCGGACGGAGTGGTCCGGTCCGGACGCTATTGGCCGAAGCCCGCGGCAACCCGAATGATCAACTAAAGAGTTCGTGAAGCAACCCCATTGATCTTCATCGTCGCTTTAGCGGCGCCGGCCACCCATCCCCACCGTCGTCTGGGTCACCGCGTATCGGCGTGACCACCGTGGACAGTCCAGGTGATTACGCCTCGGTAGGCGCTGCCTCGCCAGCCGCGCCAAGCGGTGCAGCCCGATCGGGTTGGGCCGGTCCGGCGACCGGTTGCTGAACACGCCGGTCTGCGGCCGGGTCAGGTCACCACGCGGATGGAGGACGACGTCCCGCGAGGCCCGGTCGGGCCAGGTCAGCACGAACGCATCGGTACCGGCGTGGAGACCGCGCAACCCGTCGCACCCCCCGGTTCGAACACCAGCCACGCCTCGGGCGCACCCTCATCCCCTTGCTTCGGTCCCATCGCCCGGTCGACCAACGGCGACTCGACCCGACCGATCGGCTCCACCACACAAGTATCCGTGGTCACCGGTCCACCCCTACGGCGTGTAGATCTCCGTGGAGTACGTCGGCTCCGTGTAGCAGTCGCCGCCCTCGTTGTCGCAGTACGTGAAGGCAATCGCCCCGCCGTCGACGAGTACCCGCCCGTCCGGCAGCCGCACCGTGCCGAAGTTACTCTCCCGGGCATTGGCCATCTGCCCGGTCAGCGTCCAGAACCCGTCCGCCGGGTCCCACACCTCCGCGACGTGCGGCTGGTACGTACAGCACCCGAAGCCACCGACCACCAGGACCCGGCCGTCGGCCAGCAGCACCTCGTTCCATGGTGCGTAGTTGTGGCTGTAGTTGAGGCTGGCCGCCGCCTGCCAGCTCCGGGTGCCCGGAACGTAGATCGTGGCGGCGGTGGTCGACCCACGGACCCCGCCGACCACGAGCACCCGCCCGTCGTTCAGGCGTACTGCGGAGACGGCGTCGATGTCGGTGGGCAGCGGCGCGGTCGGGGTGAACCTACCCGTCGCCGGGTCGTACAGGTCGGTCTGGCCCCAGTCGGCCGCCAGGACGGTACCGTCGAGCAGCAGCGTCAGGGTGAAGATCGCACGTGGCCTGGTCATCGCGCCGGTCGCGGTGAACTGGCCCGTGGCCGGGTCGTACAGCTCGGCTGTGGCGGTGCGGTTGTTGTAGCCGGCCAGGTTCCCGCCGGCGACCAGGACCTTGCCGTTGGCCAGCAGCGTCGCCGAGTGCTGGAGCCGGCCGGTGGTCATGGACCCGGTGAGCGTCCAACGGTTGGCGGCCGGGTCGTAGAGTTCGGCACTGGCCAGTGGCCCGGTACCGTCGAACCCGCCGGCGACGAGTACCTTGCCGCTGGGGAGCAGGGTCGCGGTCGCGTAGGCGCGCGGGCGGTTCATGCTCGCCGCCACACTCCACGCTCCGGTGGCGGGGTTGAACAGCTCGGCCTTGGTGCCCTGTCCGCCTGCCGCGAGGACCCGCCCGTCCGCCAGCAGGGTGGCGGTCTGGTAGCCCGGTGCCTGGACGTTGCTCGCGGCAATGGTCCACGTGTTGCTTGTCGCGGCCATGGCCGGTACGGACGCGATTGTCACACCCAGGGCGGCGGCCAGCACGACTGTCAGCGCGCGGCGCATCGATGGCAGCATGGCGGATTCTCCCTCCAACGGATTACTCCAAGCCTCACCGCCGACCATGAAGCATCGACCGACCCGATCGTGAAGATTTCCTGAAGGCGGCAGGGTCAGGAGATGGGCAGCCGGACGGTGAACCGGGACCCGACTGGAGGCGTACCGGTGACGGTGATGTCACCGGTGTGTTGGCTGATGAACCCGGAGGCGATAGCCGGACCGAGTCCGGTTACCCGTGGCGGCGGCGTTGCGGCCGCGGTAGAAGCGTTCGAAGATACGCCGGTCGTCCTCCGGTGGGATGCCGATCCCGGTGTCGGTGACGCTGATCTCCGCGTGCCGTCGTCGACCCGCGCACTGATGTGCACTTGCCGGGCGGCGGGGTGTACTTGAACGCGTCGTCCAGCAGGATCAGCAGCACCCTGCTCGCCAACTTCATCTCCGACGAACGCGCGGTGGGCCTTCAGGCGGCCTACGGGCCGCGGCTGGGTGGGCGATGATGGCGGCATGGCCGTCGACGTCATCACCGAGGTCGTCATCGCGCGCACGTGCGAGCAGGTCGCCGCCTATGCCGGTGACCCGTCCAACGCGCCCGACTGGTACGCCAACATCATCTCGGTGCGCTGGCAGACCCCGCCGCCGGTGGGCGTGGGGTCGCGGTTGGATTTCGTGGCCCGGTTCCTCGGCCGCACCCTGGCCTACACCTACGAGGTCGTGGAGCACGGCCCGCACCGGTTGGTCATGCGCACCGCGCAGGGCCCGTTCCCGATGGAGACCATCTACACCTGGCAGCCCGAGAACGCCTCCAGCACCCGGATGACGCTGCGCAACCGTGGTGAGCCGGCCGGGTTCGCCAAGGTTGCCGCACCGGTGCTGGCCGCGGCGATGCGCCGCGCCAACGAGAAGGACCTGGCCCGGCTCAAGCAGATCCTGGAATCGCCGCCGACCACGAACCAAACCTGAACGGCGCAGCCAGCCGTGGTCAGCCGGCGGGTCGTCGGGTGGGCAGGCCGAGCGCGGCGAACAGCGCCGCGTCCGGGAAGCCGGTGATCGCGGTGATCATGCTGTCGGCGATGTCGAGGACCATGATCCCGTAGCCGCGGCAGTCGCCCTGCTCGTCCGGCAGGTACGCGGCCCGGGCTGGCTGGCCGTTGGCCCGCACCGCGACCAGATCGATCAGATCCAGGCGCCCGCCGGCAGGCACCGTCGCGAAGAAGTCGACGACCGAGGCGCGGCCGGCAAACTCGGCACGCTGCGGCGGCATCCGCAAGACGGCGTCCTCGGCCAGCAGCGCCGCTAGGCCGGCAAATGTCGCGGCGCTGCCAGGCGTTCGAACCGCCGCACGATCTGTTGCTCTTCTGCGTCCAGCGGGCGGGCCCGGCCAGGGCCGCTGTCCGTACCGTGGTCGGCTGTGAGCGTGGCGCGGGCGCGTTGCAGCAGGCTGTTGGCCGCGGCGACGCTCGTGTCGAGCAGCTGGGCGGTCTCGGCTGGGCTGTAGGCGAGCACGTCGTGCAGCAGCAGCGCGGCCCGTTGGGTGGCGGGCAACTGTTGTATGGCGGTGATGAACGCCAGCGCGACGCTGTCGCGCTGGTGGAACGCGGCCGCCGGGTCGGGGTCGCCGCTGGTGAGCTGGTCGAGCAGCCGATCCGGGATAGGGCTGCAAGGTGAGGAGGGCGTTCGGCGTAGGCGACCTCGGCGTTGGTGGACAGCAGCGCCAGCCCGATTCGCGGTACCGGCCGCGAAGCGTCTCGGCGATGCGCGGCCTTCGCCGGAGTGGTCCGGCGGCAGGCGGACGTGCGGGACGGCGACGTCGGGCGCGGTGCTGTCGATGATCCGCAGCGCCTCCTCCAATGTCACGGGCGCGCCGCCCGGTCTCCCTTGCGCAGGTCACCGGATCCGGTGTTCTGCGGCGGCCGGCGACGGGAAATGGCGGTCAGAAGGTGATGACCTGGTCGGCCCACAGCGTCCAGTCGGCCAGTTCGTCGAGGGTGAAGCGGCGGGTTCCTTTGGTGAGCATGTCCTCGGTGATGCCGCGGGCGTCCATGCAGGTGCCGCAGCAGCCGATGTCGGCGCCGTGGCGGGCGCAGGCGCCGATCATCCGGTCGAGGTGGTAATAGCCGTCGGGCAGCTTCTGGTTGGCCATGGCGCAGCCGACGGCGTCGCCGATCAGGAACACCCGTACCTCGCCGTCGCCGCGTTTGGCGAGGGCACCGGCAACCTGGAGCCCGTTGTAGGAGCGTTCCGTGCCGTACGGCGGGTCGTTGAGGATGAAAAGAATCTTGCCGCTCACCGGTGTCGCCCCCTCGTCCTGTCTCGTGCCGCAGCCGGTGCGACCGCCGGCCGTCTTGCCGCCGGCGGTCGAGTCGGCCGCTTTGCCACACGCCGTAGTCAACGTCGATCCGCGGTACGCCCGGCGACTGGGCCTTGCCTGGATCCGGCGCGAGGTTGCGGGTGTTCCCTTGTGGAGCAGCCCGTGGTCGGCCCCGACGACGGGCTTCCAGACCAGCAAGTGCCCGTCGATGCGCCGGTGGCCCTCGCCGGGGCAGGCACGAGGTGAACGGTCTGCCGACGCCCGCTCCAATGAGGTCCTCGATCAGCAGCCGGGCTCCGGGGTGCCCAACATGCTCGCCGTAAGCCATTCGCCTTCCTCAGCCACCTCACGTCAACCGTTCGGTCGTGTCATGCCGCGGGCTCGTTTGGGCCGGAGGCTGGAATCCGCTGAAGGGCTCGGGAGGCGCGTTGGGCTTGACCTTGGAGCCCACTCCAAGGTTTACGGTTGCGGCGTGGGCGTGGCGATGGTGTCTCGGGGGCTTCGGGTGGCCGAGCTGGCCGAGGCGGTGGGGGTTTCGGCCGACACG
>WNFV01000800.1_pt1 | contig 49555 bp, 48 predicted proteins | sample 5400101 | NCBI WGS metagenome assembly WNFV01 (sample SAMN13153361, study PRJNA577476) | soil metagenome | isolation source: 115 cm soil or saprolite under grassland replicate 1 | place: USA:California | collected 2016-06-15
GACGAAGCCGTCGATCGACATCGTGATGTTCAGCTTCAGCTTGCTCATCGATCCTCCCTCTGTCGACATGCTCGTAGGACCGCCCAGCGCGTCAGAAGTCATCGGTCAAGCCAGGAGCTTGACGAAGCTGGCGACAACCGGTCAACGCAATCGTCAGCGTCCTAATGCTCCGCGAGGGATGGGATGTTCAGAACGTCACGGTGGTCGTCGGCCTTCGTCCCTCTACACAGCGAAGGCGAACATCCTTCCGCAGCAGCTGACGATCGGTGGTGGCACTGCTTGGCGCATCCCTACGCTCCGGTGCGGTCGCACCTGGCCAACGTTCTCGCGTCTGATCCACGACAAGCGCGGCACCGGCATGTCCGACCGCGTCGCCGGCGCTCCTACGCTCGAGACGCGGATGGATGATGTGCGCGCGGTTATGGACGCCGTCGGTTCGGAACGCGCGGCACTCGTCGGCTGGTCGGAGGGTGTCGCGATGAGCGCCGTCTTCGCGGCGACTTACCCCGAGCGTGCGAGGGCGCTCGTTCTCTACGGCGGGAAGGCGCGGGAGCTGCGTGCGCCGGACTATCCGTGGGGGCCGACGGAGGCGGAGGCGCTGCGCGCGATCGCCGAGGACCGCGCCGGCGAGCCGTCGGCGCTTGCCGAGGAGATCGCACGCTCCGGCATGCCGACGGCCGGCGATGCGGAAGTCGCCGCCCTGACGCGGATGATCCGTCAGAGCGCGAGCCCCGGCGCGCTCGAAGCGCTCAGCCGGATGAACATCCAGATCGACATCCGCGGCGTCCTCCCGGCGATCCGTGTTCCGACGCTTGTCCTGCACAACGCGCGCGACCGCTGGGTCGACGTCGAGCAGGGCAGAGACCTAGCGCGGCGGATACCAGGTGCCGCCTTCGTCGAGTTTCCGATCGACGGTCACATCACTCGCGCGGCCGATCTCCCGCCGGTCGTGGACGAGATCGAGCGCTTCCTCCGCGACGTCTGGGAGACAAGCGGGGTCGTGCAAGAACCCGACCGGGTGCTGGCGACGGTGATGTTCACCGACATCGTCGGCTCCACCGCGAAAGCAGCCGAAGTGGGCGACGCGCGGTGGCGGGAGCTGCTGGAGCGCCACCATGTGCTCGTCCGACGCGAGCTGGTACGAGCGCGGGGCAAGGAGGTGGACACCGCCGGCGACGGCTTCTTCGCCGCCTTCGACGGCCCCGCGCGGGCGATCCGTTGCGCGCGCGCGATCACCGAGTCCGTGAATGATCTCGGCTTACAGGTGCGGGTGGGGCTGCACACCGGCGAATGCGAGCTGATCGACGGAAAGGTGGCGGGCATCGCCGTCCATACCGGCGCGCGCGTCGCGGCTAAGGCCGATCCTGGAGAGGTACTCGTCTCGAGCACCGTCAAGGACCTGTAGCGGGGTCCGGTCTGAGATTCGAAGACCGCGGAGCATATGAACTCAGCGGGATACCGGGCGAGTGGCGCCTTTACTCGGTCGCCAACTAACGGCAGTCTCAGAACGGTCGGCTTCGGGTGGCCCGGCGAGGCATCCGAACGGACGCGAACGGGAGCGAACAAGACGAGGCGTTGCCATCCACTTCCGCAAGACTCGGGACGCAGACAGGGTTTCGGGCGAAACGATCCGCGAACGTTGCCACGAACGAGCGATCGTCGCCTCCACTGCAAACGCAAATGCCAGATTTGCAGTGGTTTTAATGGGCGGTACTGGGCTCGAACCAGCGACCCCCAGCTTGTCGAGCTGGTGCTAACAGGGCGATTTGCAGCGGTTTTCTCGGCTGTGGGGAAGTACTTGGGGAAGTCCCACACCGGAGAGGGCGGTTTTGGGCGGTTGTCGGCGGACGCCGGGCGCTACTCGCGAGAGCCTTGCTCGATGAACAACTCGAGCTGCACGCCCTCTTGTGAGAGCGCGTTCCTGAACTCGTTGAAGAGACAGAGGGCCTCGGCGAACGTCTTCAGGTTCGCGGAGGCCAGCCGATGAGCGGCCGACCAAACGACAGCAGAATGTCTCGGTAGTTCCAGCTCGCCGAAGCAGTCGTTGAACGCATCCCAGTTCTTGCCGTAGTAGGGCGGGAAGCCGAAGACCCTCGGCCTCCGTATGGAAGGTCTGAGCGTCCGTCATGCTCGTCCCCTCGAGCGTCCAGACCTCGAAGCCGAGTCCCCTCAGATCGGCAACGGCTGACTCGATGCCGTCGTGGGGAATCCGATGTATGAAGCCGGCGCCAATCCATGGCAACTTCTGTTGAAGCCACACGAACTCGTCGCGATCAGTCACACTCAGCCTCCTTCAAGCCAGATCTCGGCATCGGTTGGTTGGCCTGGCGTGGAGCTGAGCAGGCTGTCGAGCGCAGCGATAAGCGCCCCGGGATCGCTGCGTGGCCAGCGCTTCTCGGTCGTGAATACAACACCAGCATGGTTTTCCCCACCGACAAGCCGCGCCTCGGCCAGCGGGCGATAGTCGCGGACGTTCTCAGTGACGACGGCCCGGCCTTCGGACCGCGCATGCTCGAACACTTCGTCGTCGGATGCCCCGCGCCCAGGCGCCTCGTGCACGGACACAACATCGTGACCGCGGGCTCGTAACTCGGCGGCGATCAGGCTCGGGTACATCTCGTCGAGCAGAAGCTTCAAGAAGCGGCCTGCCGTGCGCGCGCCACGCGCTCAGCGGCCTCAGCTGCCTCCTCGTTCCGCCCGATCCACTCGTCGATCTCTGCGCGGTGAGCGTTGTAGTAGCGCAGCGCGGTCTCAATTGCGCTCGGGGGCTGGTCGAGCCAATCCGCGGTTCGCTTGACATCGTCGAAGCTGCGATGAACGCCAACGACCTCCCAGACGTCAGGACCGCTAACCAAACCAGGGCGTCGCCCCGCCGGCCCTGAGCGAAAGACGATACCTGGGTGCTCGTCCATCTCGATCCCCTCGGCGACGTAGCGCTGAATGAGTGTCGAGCGCGAATTGCCTTCGACTTGGGCACGCAGGTCGAGTCGCTTGAGCGTGTCAGTCGGGTAGCGGGTGGAGACTGGAGCAGGCATCTTTTTGTCCATACGCTGATTGTAGTACATGCGTACACGCCTGTAGTGACCGGGAACTGACTCTCCCCCTTACCAATATTGGTAAGCTCCAGAAGTGAGCTCTCGCCGCTCTGATCCAGTTGGAGCGTTGGCGAGTGAGGCTTCGACCCGCCGGCGACGTCGCGACCCCGAGTACCGCGCTGCCCACGAGCGTCTCGCTCCGTACGAGGACATCGCCCGGTTTGTGCTCATGCGTCGCGCCGCGATCGGGCTCACCCAGGAGCAGCTGGCCGACCGGATGGGAACGAGCCATTCCGCGATCTCGCGAATAGAGTCAGGCCGGCACCGTACGAGCATCGCGACGCTGGAGCGGCTCGCGCAGGCGCTCGAGGTCCGGTTCGTTATGGGTTTCGAGACGGGCCCCCTCGAGGCACCTGTCCGCGAACTTGACTCGCTCTAACGTCCCCAGTCTCGCGGGCTTCGCTTCGCCCGGTGTCGGCGGTTTCGGACGGAGCGGCGTGCGAGGTCGCGCAAACGGCAAACGGCCTCTCGCGACGCGGTCCTGATCGACCGCTGAAGGTTCAATCCGAAGGCATCAGCCCATACAGACGTTAGGAATCGAGCGTGGGGAAGTCTGTGGGGAAGTCTTACAGCGAAACGGGCGGTTTTCAGCGTTTCGAAGCGGAAAGCGCTCGCCAGATGAAAGAGCCGAAAGCTGCTTACTTGCAGGATTTTCGGCTCTCCGATGAAGTGGGCGGTACTGGGCTCGAACCAGTGACCCCCAGCTTGTCGAGCTGGTGCTCTCCCAACTGAGCTAACCGCCCTGGAAGGCGGATTGTAGCTTCGGGGCGGAAGCGCGGTGCCCTTCCGCCAAGCTCCTGCAATCATGCACAAACCCTGCGAGCGCGATCGCCGCATACAGGACGGCCCTGACGCTCCGCTGAGTACGCGGGGTCATACGCGCTCGAGCGGCGCGTACTCGAGCATCAGCCGCCGCTCGATGCCGTCCGCGAACTGCACGGTGACGACGCCGCCCGCGTCGATCGCCGTGACGACGCCCTCGCCCAGCGTCCCGTGCCGCACGCTGTCGCCGGTCGACAGGTCCGGGACGTCCGTGCGCGGCGCGACCGTCCGGGCGCCGTAGCCGCTCCACGAGCTCGGACGCAGCCGCTCCCGCTCCACGCCCTCCTCGGGCAACTCGTCGAGGAAGCTCGAAGGCAGGTTGTAGTTCCGCGCTCCCCAGAGCGACCGTGCCGACGCGTGCGTGAGCGTCAGCCGCTCCTGCGCCCGCGTCATCCCGACATACGCAAGCCGCCGCTCTTCCTCGAGCATTCCCTCCTCGACCGATCGCGAGTGCGGGAAGATCCCCTCCTCCATCCCGATCATGAACACGGCGCGAAACTCGAGCCCTTTCGCGTTGTGCAGGGTCATGAGCGTGACGAGGCTCTGCTCGCCGCGCATCGCGTCCTGGTCGGCGAAGAGCGAAATCTCCTGCAGGAAGTTGGAGAGGCTCGGCTCCTCCGCAGCCGCCTGGTACTCCTGGGCAACCCCGACGAGCTCCTGGAGGTTCTCCTTGCGGCCCTGCGCTTCGATCGTCCGCTCGGCCTCGAGCGCGTCGAGATATCCGCTCCGCTCGAGCACGCGCTGCACGAGCTCCGGAACGGTCAGCTCGAGCGCGCCGGACATCAGCGACTGCATCAGCGTCCGCAGGCCCTGCACCGCGCGCAGCGGCGCCGCCCCCACTCCGGCCTCCTCCGCGAACTCGGTCGCCTCCCAGAGCGAGATCCCGTGAGCGTCCGCGTACGTCTGCAGCCGGGCGAGCGAGGCGTCGCCGATGCCGCGCCGGGGCCGATTCGCAATCCGCAGGAGCGAGACCGCGTCGTAGGGGTTGTCGATCACCTGCAGGTAGGCGATCACGTCCTTGATCTCGGCCCGCTCGTAGAACTTCGGCCCGCCGATCACCTGGTAGGCGATCGCCTGGCGGACGAGGACGTCTTCGAGCACGCGCGACTGCGCGTTCGTCCGGTAGAAGACCGCGATCTCGGAGCCGGAGAAGCCCTCCTCGACGAGGCGGGCGATCTCGACGGCGACGAAGCGCGCCTCGGCGTGCTCGTCCTCGACCTCGAGCACGCGGATCGGTTCCCCCTCCACGAGCTCCGACCAGAGCTCCTTCGGCTTGCGCTCGCGGTTGTTGGCGATCACCGAGTTCGCGCCGCGCAGGATCGTGTTCGTCGAGCGGTAGTTCTGCTCGAGCGGGATCACGCGCGTGCCGGCAAAGTCGTGCTCGAACTCCATGATGTTGCGGATGTCAGCGCCGCGGAAGGCGTAGATCGAGTTATGCGTCACCAGACCTCCGGCGATGAAATTGTGCGTGCCCTGGACGTCGAGGTCATACACCGGCCCGTCGAGCACGACTGACTCCACCGTGGCCACAATGTCGAATTCGCCCAGATCGTTGACCATGAGCATCCCTGGCCGCACCGACGAGGCGGGCATGAAGGGAAGGGAATTCCAGTCTTCCGTAGGCCCGGTCTGAGCCGCAAGTCGCGCCGTGAAGCGAACCGACACGTCGACCACGCTCTCGATGTCCTCGACGGTCTCGATCAGCGACGCGAAATCCGAATGCGCCTTCTCGACCCGCCAACCGGTGGAGCCCCTGTAAGCAGGACGTGTTGCAATTCCTGCCCTCTCGAGCGCTTCACGTCCATCATCGTCGTAGCCGAACAGTGCCAAGCGGTGGAGGGTGCGCGCGCCGCGAAAATCACCGCATAGTGAGACTGTCAGCCGCCTCCGGACACGCTTTCCCGCGCTCGTTGTTGCGGCGGAGAAGTGCGGGTAATCGAAGCTGAGACCGTGATCCTGGAGAAGCCGGCGACCTGCCGCTTCCGTGTCCAGCTCGCTGAAAAGGCGATCGAGAAGTGACTGGTCGCCGACCACGCTCTGGCTTGCGACCACGTTTGTCGGCCGGGCGACGAACGGAAAGGTCGGAAGCTGGTAACGCGATGACAGCAGGGTCTCTGCGACCCGGGCTTCGGCGTCATTGGAATGGACAGCAACCACCCAGGTTGCGTCGGCGTGCTCTCCGTTCATCCGCAAGGCCGGACCAGGGAGCGAGCGCCTCTGCCCCCGAGTGTACGTCTGGGCTGTCCCGATGCGGAAACCGTAGCCGCGCTTCCACATGAGATACGTCATATGCACCTGGGGGGTCTTTCCTGCTTTGAAGCCGGCGAAGTGTGTGTGGTCCGGCGTGGAGACGATTCGGCGTCCGCTTTTCGTCGCGATTGCTGTGCCGATTTTTCTCGACGATCGATGCACTCTCGTGACCTTTGCCCCGCGGAAGAGGCCACTTCCAAAGCAAGACAGCACTTCGTCGCCGACACGGACGGCTTCGACTGGCTTCGTTGAGCCGTCTGCCATCGTGACGAGTGTCCCGGCAACCACGCACTGGTCCGGATCGCCCACGGCGAACAGGTTCTTGTGCTTTTCGGCCAGGAGCTGCAGCAGTCGGTACTGCGCATGGTTCGTGTCCTGGTACTCGTCGACGAGGACGTAGCGGAAGGCTTTGCTCCACTTCTCCCGTGCCTCGGGGAAGTTCTCGAGCACCTGGACGGTGAGGAGGAGCATGTCGTCGAAGTCGACGGCGTTCGAGGCGAAGAGGCGCCGCTGGTAGAGCTCATACACGTCGGCGACCGTCTGGTCGTAGAAGGACGCGACCCGCGTGCGGTACTCCTCGGGGCCGACGAGGTTGTTCTTCGCGGTCGAGATCTGCCCGTGGATCCCGCGCGGCACGAAGCGCTTGGGGTCGCGTTCGAGCTCCTCGAGGCAGGCCTTCGTCAGCCTGATCTGGTCAGCCTGGTCGTAGATCGTGAAATTCGTCCGATAGCCGAGCCGCGGCGCCTCGCGTCGGAGGATGCGCCCACAGGCGGAGTGGAAGGTGAGAATCCAGATCGCTCGCGCGACCCCGCCGAGCATGTCCTCGAGCCGCTCGCGCATCTCGCCCGCCGCCTTGTTCGTGAACGTGATCGCGAGGATCTCCTGCGGTTTGACACCGCAGGCGTTGATCAGGTGCGCGACGCGGTGGGTGAGGACGCGCGTCTTCCCCGAGCCGGCGCCGGCGACGACGAGCAGCGGCCCTTCGGTGGTGAGGACTGCGTCGCGCTGAGCCGGGTTGAGATCGGCGAGATACGTTTCGGGCGATTGGACGCTGGCCACCCAGCGATGCTAGCGCCGAAGCGCGAGCCGGCGGCCGAGCGCGGCGAAACAGATCAGAACCACGACGCTCTCGAAACCGCCGCGGAAGATGCCGCTGCCTGGATCTCCCTCAGCCGTCCAGCCCAGGGCGAAGCTAACAATGCCGACTGCGGCGGCAAACAGGAGCGCAAAGCGCCAGGGGTGACTGGGCAATGCGCGCAACGGGCCGAGCCGGAAGACGGGTGCCAGGTCGTCGAAGACGTCGCCCGCCGGGCCGGGCGGCGCCTGCGGCCCGGCCGAGCGCACGAGTGCGAACGAGCCGGCGGCGAGCGGAATCGCGAGCGCCCCACAGACCGCGAGCATCGTCGGCGCAACCCACGAGGCCAGGGGCGCGGCATTCCAGAACTCGACCGCAAAGAGAGCCCAGGAGCCGACGCTCAGCCAGCCCGCGCCGAGCGCGATCGCGGCCCTCGACCGCATGACCGACAACTCGTCGGCCGGGAGCGCCGCGCCGCCCCGCAAGCGCAGCGCACGCAGCATCGCGAGACAGCCGGCGACGACCGAGACCTGCGGTGAGACGAGGAGACCGATGCCGGCCAGCACGCCGAGCGCGGCGATCCGTCCGTCGAAGATGTCGGGCCCCCCACCGCCGAGATTCACCGCCGAGAAGAAGCCGAGATAGCCCACGCCGACGAGGGCGAGCGCGCCGAACGCGCCGTAGGTCGCCCGGCGCGTGCGACTCGTCGCGAGCAGAGCCGCAACCTGCTCTGCGAGTGCGCGCGCATCGCCGAAACGGGACAGAGCCTCCCGCTCGCCGTTCACTCGCGCGAGCTCGAGGAGATGGTCGCGCGACTCCGCGAGGACGCGGTCGGCGGCGCGGCCCTCCACACCGCTCGCCTTCAGGGCCCGGCCCAGCACCGTCAGGTACTGCTCGATCAGCTTACGACCGCCTCGATCGCGCGGGCAAAGGCCTTCCACTCCTTGCGCTCACGAGCGAGCACGGCGCGACCGCGGCTGGTGAGCCGGTAGACCCGCCGGCGACGCCCGCCAAGGCTCGTCCACTTGCTCGTCAGCAGCCCGGCCCCTTCCAGGCGGTAGAGCGCTGGATAAACCGTCCCCTCAGCGAGGTCGAATGCGCCTTCGCTCGTTCCGCGGAGCTGCTCGACGATGCCGTAGCCGTGTAGCGCGCCGCGTCGTAGCGTCGCCAGCACGAGCAGATCGACGTGGCCTTTCAATACCTCGGATCGCAAAGTATAGGAAGTCTAGGCTTCTAGGACTTCCGGGTCAAATCAAGCTGCTTGGAAAGCCAGCGCTGGGAGTAGGCCCAGGCCTTCTCGCTCGGAACGTGGCCCGAGTCGTACCAGCGCACCTCCTTCGGCTTGCTGCCGGCTCGTGCGAGGCCGGCCAGGGCTTGCCGCGGGACGACCTTGTCATGCCGGCCGTCCTGGAAGAGAAGCGCCGACGGCGCAGCGTGCGGCGCGTAGCGCAGCGGATCGGTCTTGGTCAGAAAACTTTCGAGCTTGGGCCGCAAATCCTTCGGCTGATCGGCGAGATAGACGGACACCGGCAGAGCGCCGCCGGAAAGCAGGTCGACGGCCTCGATGCGATGGTCGACGCCCGCGACGATCGCCCCGATTCGGGCCCCGGCGCTCCAGCCCACGTAGCCGATGCGGTCCCCGTCGACGTAGGAAAACGAGCGCAGCAGGTCGACGGCCCGCCTCACCTCGACGACGGACTGGATCTCGTTGTTCGTTCCGGTCTCCAAAGCCTGGATCCCCTGGGGCGGGGGCGTCCTCGGGGCTCGCTCGGCCGAGTAATTCATGTCGAGCGCGAGTGAGACCGCACCTCGCTGCGCCAGACCGAAGGCCGAGATCAGGAGGTCGCGGCGACTGCCTCCCGACCCGTGGACGTAGATCGCTGCCGGATGACGCCCCTTCCCGCGCGGCAAGACGAGATAGGCCGGCACGGTCTCGCCGGCTGCGCCCTTGAACGAGATGTCGCGGATCTCGAGCCCACGCTCACGGGTTGTCTGGTTCGTGCGAACCTGGAGTGGCTTCGACGTGTCGTACGCGAAAGGCGCGTCGAGGCTCGACTGTTTGTTCGACTTCGAGCCTCCGCCACCGCAGGCCGTGAGCGCTGTGACCGCAGCGAGCGCGAGGATCGGGCAGCGGTAGATTTGGGACGGCACGGCTGTGCCGATGGTAGCTATGGGTCACTCCTTCGGATCGATCGACGAGATGGGCGACGGCGTCTTCCGCAAGGTTCGCCGCGAGCTCGGCGTGACGGCGTTCGGCGTCAACGCGATCGTGCTCGCGCCCGGTGTCGCCGGTCGGCCGCACTACCACGACGAGCAGGACGAGCTCTATTTCGTCCATCGCGGACGGGCGCGTTTCGAGGTCGGCGGCGAGACGCGCGAGGTCGGGCCGGGCGGGCTCTGCCACGTCGAGTCGACGACCCCGCGACGAGTGACGAGCGTCGGGAAAGAAGACCTCGTCATGCTGGTCTTCGGCGCGAAGGACGGCTACGTCGGTCGCGACGGGCACCCGGCAAATGTGGACGATCTGTAGAAGCGTTTTGGCGCGCTCGCGACTTGTGACAACTTTCACCGGGGTCTGACCCCGACCAGTTTCGTCACACATCCGGCGGCGCGCGACGTGTGACAACTTTCATCGGGGTCTGACCCCGCCTACGAGGTGGCCTCCTCGAGCGCCTGCTCGATCCAGGCTACGGCCGCCTCGAGCGCTGCCGGGTCCGACGACTTGACGACGACCTCGACCGTCGCGCCTTCGACATGGAACTTCGGGTACGAGCCGACGAGCACGCCCGGGTAGCGATCGCCCATCGCCTCGAGGACGCCGACGATCCTCGCCTCGGTCGTCTCGTACACTCGGCGCCACGAGGTGATCGAGCTCTCCGTCCGCAGCTCCGGCACGACCGTCCCGAACATGGCCTTCATCTCCGCTGGCAAGCCGGGCAAGACGTAGACGTTTCCGACCACGAAACCCGGCGCCCCGCCGAGCGGGTTCTCGAGGGGTCGCGCGCCGGCAGGCAGGTTCGCCCAGCGGGCCGCGTACTCGGGGTCGGCCGGGAAGCGTGAGCGCAGGCGCTCGGCCAGATCGACGACCTCGCCTTGGGGCGCCTCGAAGGCGGCGGCCATCGCCTCGCGCGTGACGTCGTCGGGAGTGCCGCCGAGCCCGCCCGTGACGAGGACAAGGTCGGCGCGCCCGGCCTCGGTGCGGACGAAGTCGGCGATCCGGTCGATCTCGTCGGGCAGCGAGGCCATCAGCGTGACCGTCACGCCCAGCTCCTCGAGCTGCTGGGCAAGCCACGCGGCGTTCGTGTTGATCGTGTCGCCGGCGAGCAATTCGTTCCCGATCGTGATGATCGACGCGGTCACGCGCCCGGCCATGGAGCGAGCCTAACCGAGGGGGAACGGGCGCCGGGCTAGCGCGGGCAGCACTTGAGCCGTCACCCACACCGGGGTCGTCGCATAGCGCTTCGAGTAGCGGAAGCTACCGTCGGGCCGGCGCAGCCCGGCGAGGTAGCGGAAGGCCGGCCGGCCCGGTTGGCGGCCCGCGGCGAGGAAGGCCTGAATCGCCCAGGCCGTCGACTGCGCGTCCGAGGCACGGCCGGGAACGAGGGCGAAGCCGCCGTCTCGGCGCTGGAGCCTCCGTAGATACGCGAGTCCCCGTCGGATCGGGCGCGAACGGGGCCGGACCCTGCCCGCACTCAGCGCTTCGAGAGCGGCCGCGGTGTCGTTCGAGTCGGGCGCGCCGCGCGGGTACCAGGCCCAGCCGCCGCTCCGGTGCTGGGCCCGAAGGAGATAACGGACGCTGGCTGTAGCAGGCCGGTCGGTTCCGCGCAGGGCGAGGACGCCCCAGATCGTGGAATTGACGAGCGATCCGATTCTTCCGTCCGGCCGGCGAAGTGCCTCGAGCCGCGCGACCTCAGCGCTCGTGTCGCGCCCCAAGGCGTCCAGCGCAAGGATCCGTAGGGCGAGATCGCCCGCCCCCGAGACCGGCTTTCCCGCGAGATACTCGCCGGTCGGGCCGGTCGGCTTCTGCCCGGAGGCCACGAGGCCGAGGGTCGCCCACGCAGTCAGGGCCGGTTCAGACTGGCCGCCGGGCTCGGCAAACCCACCGTCGGCTTGCTGATGAGAGGCGACATAGCCGCCCGGAGACGCGGCGAGCACTACGGACACTGCCGCCATGGCGACGTTCACGCCCACACGACCTCCGTCCGGAGCCGGCGCGCATAGCGCTCCAGGAGGCGCCTGAGCTCAGGCCCGATCGCAAACGCGATGACGACGTTCCCGACCGCATGCGCCGCCTCGTACCAGACACCCTGGCCGAGGACGACCGTGAGCGCCTGCCACGTGTGCGGCCAGAACGCGACCCAGAACCAGAGGTCCATCATGGCGCTGAACGCGAAGCCGAGCACGAAGCAGACCGCAGCGAACGGAGCTCGGCCCCTGAGTAGAGGCGCGAGGGCCGCTCCGGCGAGCCCGCAGGCTCCCCAGCCAAGCATCTGCCAGGGAGTCCAGGGCCCCTGGCCGAGGAAGAAGTTGGACGCAAGCGCAGCGAGCGCGCCGGTAGCGAAGCCCGCTCTCGCACCTAGCGCCGCGCCCGCCGCGACCACGATCACCGTGACGGGCTGTACCCCTGGGACGGCGGCAAAGAGGACACGACCAGCTGCGGCCACTGCTGCGAGAGTCGCGACGAGCACGATCTCCTTCGAGGCGCCGGAGCCTGTCTCGAGCCACGCCGCACCGGCAAGGATGAGCCCCATCGCCGCGAGCAGCAGCGGTAGGCCCGAATGCTCCGGGGCTACTGCGACCCACGCGGCCGATGCAACAGCGGCGCCGCCGGCTGCCAGAGCGGCGAGCCTAGGCATGGGCCAGCTCCAGTGCGCCGAGCTCGACGCCGCGGTCTGCGACCTCGCCGGCGAAGACGAGGTCGTGCGTGACGACGATCGTCGCGCGGTGCGATGCGTCGCGGCGGATCAGCTCGGCGAGCTCGGCCTTGCGAGGCGGGTCGACTCCGCGAGTCGGCTCGTCCAGAATCAGGATGTCGGGGTCGGTAACGAGCACGGAGGCGAGAGCAAGCCGCTCGCGCTCGCCGCTCGAAAGGTCGCGAGGGTGGCGCCGTTCGAGTCCCGCGAGCCCGAGTTCGTCGAGCGCGCGACGCGCCTTGCCGAGGTCGCCCCCAACCGCAAGCGCTACCTCGTCCTCGACTCGATCCGTCACCAGGTATCGCCCCGGGTCCTGCGAGAGGTAGCACGCTCGCCCACGGCGTTCCACGGTTCCGTGCTTGGTTGTGAGCAGTCCCGCCGCGATCTTTGCGAGCGTCGTCTTGCCGATCCCGTTCGGGCCGGTGAGCGCAACGACCTCCCCGCGGCGAGCCGTGAGCGAGACACCCGTAAGCACCGGCTCCTCGAGGTAGCTGTAGGCGACGTCGTCCAGCCGGCACAGCTCCTCGCCGACGACCTCCTTGTCGCCGAGCGGCGCCGCCTCCCGCGGCAGGTAGTCGGGGCGGTTGGCCGACAGCCACTCCAGGGCAGGTCCGCGCGAAGCATCGAGGAGGATGCGGCCGGCTTCGAGGAAGAGGACGCGGTCGCAACGTTCCAGAGGCATCGACGGCCGCTGCTCCGACACGACGACGGCGCTGTCGAGCTCGACGGCAAGATCGAGGAGCGCCTGGGCTCCGTGCGGGTCGAGTTGCGATGTCGGCTCGTCGAGGAGCAGGAGCGCGGGCTCGAGCGCGAGGACGGACGCGAGACAGACGCGCTGCAGTTCCCCGGCCGAGAGTGTCTCCGTGCGCCGCTCGGCGAGGTGCCCGATTCCCGCCTCGGCGAGCGCTCGGTGCACGCGGGGCCAGATTTGCTCCGGAGGCGTGCCGATGTTCTCCAGGCCGAATGCGACCTCGGCCGCGACGCGTCCGAACACGACTTGGTCCTCCGGATCCTGGAAAAGCGATGCAACACGTCCCGCGAGCTCGGCCGGGCCGGTCCGCCGGGTGTCGCGCCCGTCGATCTCGACCCTGCCCTCGAAGCGGCCGCCGTGGAAGTGCGGGACGAGGCCGGCGAGTGCTCGCAGCAGAGTGGACTTCCCCGATCCGGACGGGCCGAGCACTGCAACAACCTCGCCGGGCTCGATGCGAAGCGACACGTTCGAAAGCGACGGAACCGTCGCGTCCGGGTACGAGAAGTTCAGGTCGTCGATGCGGACTAGGCCCATATCGCCGCCAGAACGATCAGGACAGCCATCGCCATCGCGATCCGGTCGAGCCCCGACCAGGCAGGTGAAGGCGCACGCGTGCGACCAGGACGGCCAAAGCCGCGCGCTTCCATCGCCTCGGCGAGGTTGAGCGAGCGCTCGAGCGAGCCGGCGACGAGCGGCGAGAGCAAGCGCGCCCGGCCGCGCACGCCGTTCACCTCCACCCCACGCCCGCGGAGTGCCTCCACGAAGCCGGCCGCATCCCGCTCGAGGGTCGGTACGAGACGGGTTGCCAGGCCGACGGCGAGCACGGAGCGCCGTGCGAAGCCCGCCGCATGCAGGAGGCGATCGAGGTCGAGCAGGAGAACATACGCGGCGAAGGCGAGCCCGACTGCGGCGAGCCGCAGGGCCTGCGTGCCGCCGGTCGCCAGCTCCTCGGTCGTCACGTCGAGCAGCCCGAGCACCGGCACGCGCGGGCCCTCCCAGATCACGTGCGAGCCCTCGGTCGAGACGAACGGGCTGAGGACGAACACGGAGAGGGACGAAACGAGCGTTCCCGCCAGGTAGACGAAGCGCCTCGTCCGTGGAGCCCGGAGGCAGGCGACGAGCAGGCCGGCTGCGATCGCCGCGACGACCCACGTGCGTTCCGCTGCGAGCGCGAGCACGGCTAACGAAGCGAGCACGGCAGCTGCCGGGACCGGGCTCACGGCACCTGGTACCGGTAGCGGAACTTGCCCGGGTCGCGGGCCAGCCCAGCCGCGTCGCCGGCAAAGACGAACCGAACCGCCGAGCCGGCGGTGCTGCCCAAGTCCCTGAGCGAAGCCGTAAAGCGCGGCGTCCCCTTGACGACGGAGAAGACATTCGCTTCGTCCGGAGGCGGCGTGGCGAGAGGTTGGACGGAGCTCGCGTGGAGCAGCCGCCCGATCGCCCGCGCGCCTACTCTCCGGCCGGGTGCGTAGCGCACCGCGACCGCGCGAACCTTCCCGTCCCAACCGTGTAGGAACGGCTCGGGGAAGGCGCCGACGACGACGGGCTCGCGCAGCTCGCCGCTCCATGAGCGGAAGTCCCACCACTCGACGTCCCCGGGGTGAAGCCGATAGTCGGCCGCGCTCCGGTCCGCCTCGATGCCGTTCAGGAACCAGAACCAGTCGCGGCGCTTCGAAATGTCGCCCTCGACGCCCTCGATCGACTGCACAAAGCGGCCGCCGTAGCGCTTGGAGATGTCCGCTTCCTTGTCGAGGGCCTGCATCGCGGTCAGCCCGGCCGGCACCGTGCGCACGAGCACGACGGTCGCTCCGCGGTCGCGTGTGATCCAGAGCGAGGCGCTCCCCGAGCCCGCACGCTCGTGCCCGCAGCCCAGAAGCAGCAGGACGAGCGCGAGGGCTGCAAGGAAGGCACGGGTCACCTGAGCGCGTTCGAGCGCACCGCGTGCGCGGCAGTCGCTCGCACGAGCCCGCGATGCCGCCCGACACAGCCCCGCCCGGAGCGCGCCGTCACCCTCCGCCCATCGACCGTGAGCGTGGCGCCCGACGCCGGAGTCCTCTTCCCGGCATCGTCCTCGGAGAACACCGAGTAGCAGTTACGCGCCGCACGTCGTCTCAGGACCAGGGTCGGGGAGCCGCCCTGCTCAGTGAACGTCGTCCAGTACCAGAGCACGGTGTCGCCGTCCTTGACCTGCGCCTGGTCGGCCGCGATCGGCGGCGCAACGCCGTTCACCTTATAGCTCCAGCCGCTGAACCCTGCTCCGGGATAGCGCCCGATCTGGTTCACGAAGGGCCCGGGGTTGACGTGGTAGTAGAACTCGCCGGCGACGCTGGCCGCCTCGAGTGCCTCGAGCGCATTCGGGCCCGACTCGAGCGTCGGCTGCGTCGAGCCGTAGATGGTCGTCGTCTTGCCTTCGACGCGAACGTGCACGCGCGCGGCGAGCGCCGCCGGGACGAGCACGGCGAAGAGCGCAGCCGCGACCGCAAAAGTGGTGAGTCGTCGGAACACGAATCCTCCTTCCGCGAGGGGTTCGGGTGTCCGGCGCGCGGCAGGTCTTCTGACTCGGGGCTCCCCCCTCCGCCGCCTTCCCGGCCCGCAGGCCAGTGGCTTCCGGCGAAGGAGCAACTCCCCTTACAGCGGCGGGACCGTCCCGGATTTGCACCGGGTTCCCTGACCGCGTGCCGTTGGAGGCGACCCTATCATGGCCGGATGCCGGCCTCTCGGGCGCTCTCGGTCTGGCTGCCCGTGGTCGTGTGGGCGGCCGTCATCTTCGCGCTCTCGTCGATCCCGAGCCTGAGCACCGGCCTCGGCTTCTGGGACACGGTGCTTCGCAAGGGCGCTCATCTGACGGAGTACGCGATCCTCGGCGCCCTGCTCCTCCGAGCACTGGGCCGGGACGCGCCTGCCCTCGCCGCCGGGATTCTCTACGCCGCGAGTGACGAGGTACACCAGCACTTCGTACGCGGGCGACATGCAGCGCCGGCCGACGTCCTCATCGACGCCGTCGGCGTCGGGGTGGGCATCTTCCTCCTCCACCGTCTCCTACAGAGACGTCTGGTGCCTGGCACCGGACACGGCCGATGAGGGCGATTGCGATCGAGCTGGACGGGGTGCTCGGCGACACCCGGCCGCTCTGGGACGCCTGGCTCGAGGATGCTGCTCGGCGCTTTCGGTCGATTGCGCCGCTCGACGTCGCCGCGCTGCCCACGAACCGCGCCGCGGCCGCCGAGGAGCTCGACCGCTGGGCGGAAGCCGGCGTCGGAGACTGGCGGGCCGCGCTCGCCCGCTTCGCGGAGGACCGGGCGGCCGTCTATCTGCGTCCGAGCGCTGAGGTCAGCGCCACTCTGCGGGCTCTGGCCGCGAGCGGCTCACGCCTCGGGGTCTTCACGGATGCTCCCGAAGCCCTCGCCCGCCTCGCCGTGTCGCAACTCGGTGCCGACCGGCGAATCGAGGCGCTCGAGACCGGGGCCGGGGCGCTCAATCGCCTGCGAGACCGACTCGGCCCCGAGACGGTCATCGTCCATGAAGCCTCCGAGCTCGTTCTAAGATTCCCCTCATGAGGGAAGGAGAGGTCGCCGATCGCCAGTTCGACGCCCTGCTGGAGCGGCTCGACCGCCTGAACGCGGAGCTTCGAGCGTTGAACCGCCGGCTCGACGAGGGTGAGCACTTGTCGCCGATCACTCGTGAGATCGCGTCGCTGAACGACTCGCTCCAAGCACTCGCGTACGCGGCTCTCGGCCAGCGAGGCCCCGAGATCCGCCGCCGCCGCGCCGGCTGATCAGCCGGCGAGCTTGTAGACGTTGCCGCTCTGCACCGAGGCGAGGTAGAGCTCGCCGCGTGCGTCCTCCCCGAACGAAGAGAGACCGTCGACACGCATCGGCTCGTCTCGCGCCGCAGTACCACCCGGTGCGGCGAGGCTGCGAATCCTGCTCGCACAGTTGTCGCCGAAGAAGTAGCGGCCTCGCGCGGCGGGGACAGCACTGCCCCGATAGACGAAGCCGCCGATGACGGAACAGTTCGGCGGGTTCGGCGAGACCACGATCGGGAAGACGAGGTGCCCTGTCGGGTTTGGGGTCTGGTCCGCCGTATACCGCGCCTTGCCTTCGTAGACGCGCCAGCCGTAGTTCTCGAGGCCCGGGGTGCGGCGGCGAGTGAAGTCGACCTCCTCCCACGAATCCTGGCCGACGTCGCCGATGTAGAGGTCGCCGGTCCGGCGGTCGAACGAGAAACGCCAGGGATTGCGGAGTCCGTAGCCGACGATGACGGGCCTCGGCCGACTGAGGTTGACGTTGATCCGCAGCAGCTTGCCGAGAAGCGAGCCCAGGTTCTGCGCCCGATTTTCCGGGTCGCCGCCGGAGCCCCCGTCGCCCATGCCGACGTAGAGATAGCCGTCCGGCCCGAAGGCGAGCTGGCCGCCGTTGTGGTTCGCGTAGGGCTGGTCGACGAAGAGGATCTGCCTCGAGCGCTTCGGCGCGGCAGTCAGGCCGCGTGACCGATACTCGACGACGTGCGTGTCGCCCGCGCGGTCGGTGTAGTCGACGTAGAAGAGGTGGTTGCGCGCGTAGCGGGGGTGGAACGCGACCGAGAGCAGGCCCTGCTCGCTCCCGGTCGAGACGAGGCGGCTGACGTCGAGGAAGGGCCGCGCGCGAAGCCGGGCGCCGACCCGCACGCGAATCCGTCCGCCCTTTTCGACGATATAGAGGTTATTCGGCTCGCTCCTAGGGGCCGCGATGTGCACGGGCTCGCTGACATGGGCGATGCGCACGAGCTTCAGCGCCGCGCGGTGGGGCCCTTGGGCGGCCGCGAGAGCGACGGCTCCGGCGAGCACGGAGAGACCGAGAGCTGCGAGCACTGCGCGGGACATCTCTTTACTTCTTTAGCAGGACCCGGCGGAGCTCGTCCTCCTTGCCCGGCTCGAGGATGGCGAGCACCTGGTCTCCCGGCTGCAGCTCAGTCTCGGAGTCGGGGATCTCGGCCCGGCCGGCTCGCATGACCGAGATCAGCCGCGAGCCGGTCGGCAGCTTGAGTCCGGAGACGCGCTTGCCGGCCGAGGGCGAGCTCTTGTCGATCTGGACCTCCACGATCTCGAGATTCTCCTTGCGCAGCTCGAGCAGATGGATCAGCTCGTGCTCGGGCACTTCGTGCTCGATCATCGCCATGATCGTCTGCGTCGCGCTCACCGTCGGCGAGATGCCCAGCAGGTCGAAGTGCGCCTGGTTCCTCGGGTCGTTGACGCGCGCAATCACCTTCTCGGCGCCGTAGCGCTCGCGTGCGACCTGGCAGATGACCATGTTGTCCTCGTCGTCGCCGGTGACCGCAACCACGAGGTCGGGCGGCCGTGCGATCCCCGCCCGCTCGAGGACGAAAAGCTCGGTTGCGTCGCCGACGATCGCGGCGTGCTCGAAGTCATGTTCGAGCTGGACGAACCGATGGCGATCCTGCTCGACGATCGTCACCTCGTGTCCCATCCGGCGCAGCGTCCGCGCGAGGTTCGAGCCAACCTTGCCGCCGCCCGCGACGAGGATGAACATCAGGAAGCAGCTACTGGAGCTCGCACCGGCCTGACTGCACAGGACTTGACCGCTTCGGACAGTACCTCGATCGCGGTCGACGTCGGGCTGACGGTGCGGAGCCCGAGCGTGGCATAGAACTCCGCGCGGGCGGGGTCGAGGATCCGGACGACCGTGCACTCGATGCCGAAGCGCTTTTGCGCAACCTGGCCGACGACGATGTTCGTGTTGTCTCCGTTCGTCGCGACGACCACGGCGTCGGCCTCCTCGATGCCGGCCTCCCGCAGCACATTCACGTCCATGCCGTGCCCGACGACGAACCCGCCCGCCCAGTGGTCTCCGAGCCGCGCGAGCGCCTCCTCGTTCTCGTCGATGGCGGTGACTTCCCAGCCGCTCTTCGTCAGTTTCTTCGCGACAGCAGACCCCACCCGACCGCAGCCGACAATGATCGCCTTCATATCCGTTCTCAGATTACACCCGGCGGCGAAAGCCGCCTGTCCGCGCAGTGGACCAGGGGAGGGGGTTTGGGGGAACCGGGAGGTTCCCCCAGGCTACGGAAGCGCCTCGACTTCTTCCAGAACGCCCTGGGGATAGGCGATCACCATCACCTCGCTCGGAGCCTTGCGCAGCACGTAATCGACCGTGGGGCTGAAGAAGCGCGACTGGCGCCGCCAGCGTGGCGCCGAGCCCATCACGATCAGGTCGACGTCGTGCTCGATCGCCTCGTCGACGATCGCCTCGCCGATTGCGCGCGCGCGCGCGATGTGCACCTCGATCGGGATTCCGTGCTCGGCCGCAATCAGCTTCGCCTCGGCGAGCGAGGCTTCGGCCTGCTCCTCGGCGTCGATGAGCGAAGCGTCGAGCGGCCGGTCGAGCGGGACGCGGATCACGTGCAGCGCGAGCAGGGAGCAGCGGCGTTCCTCAGCGAGCCTGAGCGCCGTTCCGAGCACCTCCTCGCCGATGAGACCGATCTTCATCGGGACGAGAACCCTCTGGTAGGCGCCCTCGATCTCGGGCACGAGGTCGCCGATCGCGGGCGTCACCTTGCCGAGCACGCGCTCGTGCGCGAAGAGGCGCGAGGCCGTGTAGACGACAGCGCCGATGACGAGCCAGATCGGCCCTGCAACGCGCGCGGCATCGTGCGTCGCGATCGCGGCGATCCAGATCGCCAGGGTCAGGGGGGCGCCCACGAGCGCGGCGAGCGGGACCTCCACGCCGCGGAGGCGGACGTTTCCGGGCACGCGGAACGGACGCTCGAGGTCGGGCTCGGTGAAGCGAAGACGCACGACCGCGACCTGAGCCGCCGTGAAGGCGATGAGGACCCCGAAGCTGTAGAGGCTCGTGAGGAAGCGCACCGGTTGCCCGGCCTGCCTCGCGATCAGGAGCAGTACGGCCGCGATCACCGCAGTCGCCACGATCGAGGCCGGCGCGATCAGCGTGCGCCTGTTCAGCCGGCCGAACGGCCGCGGCAGCATCTCGTACTTGCCGAGGGAGTACGCGAGCCGGCCGGCGCCAGAGAACGAGGTCGTGACGACGGCGACGAGGATTAGCGTGCCGGTCAGGCCTACGAAGACCCGCAGCGAGTCGACGACGAAACCTGGAAGGTCCCCGCCGAATGCGGTCGAGAGGCCGACGAGAGGAGCCCGCAACCAGACGGTCCCGAGGTCGCTCGCATACCCACCCGGACCCTCGGGGTCGGGGTGGGCCGGGTAAGCGGAGAGCGCGACGATTGCGATCAGGAAGGAGATCGCGACCGCGGCTCCGATGCCCACGAAGAGGCTGCGGGGCAGGGTCCGCCCCGGCTCGCGCGTCTCCGCAGCCAGGTTGGCCACGGTCTCGAGCCCGGTGTAGGCGAGCATCGCGGCCGGCAGGGCGAATGCGATCGCCGACCACGTCGGTGCCGTCCCCAGATCGAGGCCCTCGCCCAGGTTGTGCAGGGAGAAGAGCAGCGGGAGGCCGAGTGCGACCAGCAGCAGTTGAGCAACAACGGTGACGGCCGCGATTGCGATCGCCAGCCGGTAGAGGCTCGGCCGGCGCAGGAATCGGACCGCCGCGATCGTCACGATCGCCCCGATCCCGACGAAGATGTCCGCCGGGCTGTCCGTGAGCGCGTCCCAGCCGACTGCCTGCCCGAAGTAATGCGGCACGAACAGCCCCGCCAGCGCGATCACGATCAGGTAGTCGAGCAGGAGCACCCATCCGGTCAGGAAACCGAGCGGATCATTGAACGCGCGCCGGACAAAAGTGGCCGCACCGCCGGTCTCGGGGAGCGCCGTGGTGCCCTCGGCGTACGAGAGCGCGACGAGCAGGAAGAGGCCGCCGACGAGCAGGAGAACCCACGGCGTGAAGCCGAGCGCCTGGAGCGCGACCACGCCAAGGGCGAAGAAGAGCGACGAGGCGATCTCGCCGTAGGCGACGGCCGCCAGAGACGGCGTCTCGAGGACGCGCTGGAGGCCGGGGAGCTTGCGAGCCATCTAGGGCCGCATCCGAAAGGAAAGGTACAAACGCAGGGTCCCGGCGAGCATGAGCAGAGGGCCGAAAAAGTACCCGTACGCAAGCCCGTGGCCGCCATGGGCGATCGTCTGAACGACGACTCCGGCCCCGAGAGCGATCAACAGCACGCCGAGGCTGCGCGCGATCACTACGCGGCCTTCTTGCCGGCAACCACGAGGACGCGAGTCGGGCTGTTCCGCAGCACGTAGTCGACCGTGCGACCGAAGATCGGCTTGCCGCCCCGTACCCTCGCGCGCGAAGCGCCGAGGATGATCACCTCGGCGTCGCGGCGGGCCGCCTCTTCGACAATCGCGGGGCCCGCGCTGCGCGCGCGTACGAGACGGCTGACGATCCGTACCCCGGCATAGCCCTCGAGGAGCGCCTGGGCTTCGTCGAGGATCTGGTACGCAGCCTCCTCCTGCTCCTGGAGGTCGGCATCCAGCGGCTGGTCGAGCGGCACCTCGAGCACGTGCAAGATGACGATCGTCGCTCGGCGCTCCTTCGCGAGCCGAGCCGCAGCGACGAGCGCCTCCTCCGATTCCGCAGTCCGGAGAATGGGCACGAGAATCGTCCGGTACTCGACCTCGAGCCCGAGCACGAGCGCCGCTGCGCGGCTCGTCTCGCTCAAAGGAAGCCGCAGCACCCGCCGCCGGTAGACCGCGTAGGCGACAAAGCCGACGACGAGCCAGCCGAGCCCGACCCAGCGGGTCCTCGGCTCCTGGACGACGACCACGAGCCAGGCGATCCCGGTGCCGAGGCCGCCGAAGAGGGCGAACAGGGGCCAGTCGACGCTGCGGAAGCGAAGGTTCGGCCGCGCGCGGTACACGAGCTCCTCATCTCGTCGGCGGACGCGCAAGGCGACGACAGACGCGTGCGCGATCGTGAACGACAGCATCGCGCCGAAGGAGTACATCGTCCCGAGGAAGGTCGTCTCGCCGGGCAGGATGACTGCAATCGAGGCGATGCCGGCAAAGACGACGAGTGCGAGCCACGGCGTCTTGAAGCGCCGGTGGAGCCGGCGAAAGACTTCGGGCAGCTGCCGGTAGGTCGCCATCGCATACGTGATGCGCGAGGCGCCGATCACTCCCGCGTTGGTGGCAATGAGCAGGATCGTGGCGGCGAGCAGGCCGACGTAGATCTTGAGGGAGTCGAGCACGACCCCGTGCAGCTGGAGATTCTTGACAAGCCCGAGCACGGGATCGTTGGCGAACCCGCCCTCCTCGGGGGGCAGTCCCAACCGGGTCTGGTACTCGCCGCCGACCTTCTCGACAGGCAGCGCAGAGAGCGCGATCAGGGGCAGGGTGAAGTAGATGGCGAACACCGCGAGGGCGACGAGCCGGATCGACCGCGGAATGTCGCGCGGCGGGTCGCGGGCCTCCTCGGCGAGATTCGAGATCGTCTCGATCCCGGTGTAGGCGATCATCCCGACCGGGATCGCGAGGAAGAAATCGCCCCAGGTCGGCGCGGTCCCCAAGTGCACGTTGTCGACGAGGATGCTCGGGCTGAAGATGAGCACGAAGCCGAGCACGACGAGCAGGAGCTGCGTCGCGAAGTCGACGACGGCGAGAAAGATGTTGAGCCCCGCGGCTTCGCGGACGCCGACCACATTCAGCGCGACGAGCAGGGCGATCACGATCGACCCGCCCACGACGTCCCACGGGTTCTCGCGCAGCGGCTCCCAGAAGATCGAGAGGTAGTGCGGCACGAAGAACGCCGAGATGGCGATCGTGATCACGTAGTTCAGCAACTGCGCCCACGCCGCTCCGAAGCTGACGAGCTCGTTGAAGGCGTGTCGCGCGAAGCTCGAGGAGCCGCCCGCCTCGGGAAAGCGAACGGTGCCCTCGGTGTAGGTGAGGGCGGTCGCGGCGAAGATGATGCCGGCGATGACGAAGACGAGCGGCGTCAGCCCGAGCGCGAAGACCGCGGTGACGCCGAGCGCGTAGTAGATCGACGAGCCGACGTTCCCGTACGCGGTGGCAAAGAGTGCGGGCGTGCCGAGCACCCGTTCCAGCCGTTGCTCACGGCGCCGGCGCCGCGGTGGTTGCTGCGCTGCCGCTGCGGGCTCGGCGCTGCTCACGCGCGAAGGCTAGAGCCTCGATCCGCCGGAGGCACCACCGGCCGGGGTCAGACCCCGATCAGTCGTGTCACGAAATTGCGCATCTTTCGGCGCAAAGGGGTCAGACCCCGATCGAAGTTGTGACACGGCTGATCTGGCAGCTCCGGCGAAGCCGTACCTGTCAGCCGTGGACGCTGACGATGAGTGGGATGATGAGAATCGCCACGATGTTCGCGATCTTGATCATCGGGTTGATGGCCGGCCCAGCCGTGTCCTTGTAGGGGTCGCCGACGGTGTCGCCGGTGACAGCGGCGGCGTGCGCCTCTGAGCCTTTGCCGCCGTAGAGCCCGTCCTCGATCAGCTTCTTCGCGTTGTCCCAGGCGCCGCCGCCGGAGGTCATCGCGATCGCGAGGAAGATCCCGGTGACAATCGTGCCGATCAGCAGCCCGCCGAGCATCTCGGGCTTGATGATCCCGGCGATGATCGGGAAGGCGATGGGAATCAGGGCAGGCAGCATCATGGCCTTGATCGCCGAGCCGGTGACGATGTCGATCGCCCGACCGTATTCGGGCCGAGCCGTGCCTTCCATGATCCCCGGGATCTCACGGAACTGGCGCCTCACCTCCTCCACGACGAGCCCGCCCACGCGGCCGACGGCCTGCATGGCCAGCGAGGCGAACAGGAACGGCATCAGCCCGCCGAGGAAGAGACCCGCGATCACCCACGGGTCGGAGAGCGAGAAGCTGATCGTTTCGAGCCCCCGGTCCCTGAGGCCGCGCGTGTACTCGTCGAACAAAATCAGAGCTGCCAGGCCGGCCGAGCCGATCGCATAGCCCTTCGTCACCGCCTTCGTCGTGTTGCCGACGGCGTCGAGCGGGTCGGTGATCGCCCGGACGGACTCGTCGAGGTTGGCCATCTCCGCGATGCCGCCCGCGTTGTCGGTGACGGGGCCGTAGGCGTCGAGAGCGACGATGAGGCCGGTCATGGAAAGCTGGGCCATGACGGCGACGCCGATCCCGAAGAGCTCCTGCCCCGCCGCGTAGTAGGCGCCGACGATGCCGATCACGATCACGATCACCGGCGCGGCCGTCGCCTGCATGCCGACGGCGAGCCCTTCGATGATGTTCGTCGCGTGCCCGGTGCGCGAGGCGCTGGAGATCGAGCGCACGGGCCCCCAGCGCGTACCGGTGTAGTACTCGGTGATCGCCACGAGCAGGAAGGTGACGCCGAGGCCGATCAGGGCCGACCCGTACAGGTTCCAGAAGCTGAAGGGGCTGCCGTCGAAGGCAGCCGTGATGGGAATGAACCCTAGAGCTGACAATGCGGTCGCGACAATCACCGACTTGTAGAGCGCGTTCATGATCGAGCCATTGCGGCCGATGCGGGCGAAGAACGTCCCGATCACCGAGGCGAGGATCGAGATGCCGCCGATCGTCAGCGGATAGAGCCAGAGCTCGCTCGTGGGGAACGCTCTCGCGAGCAGCATCACGGCGACGGCCGTCACGGCATAGGTCTCGAACAAGTCAGCCGCCATGCCCGCGCAGTCGCCGACGTTGTCGCCGACGTTGTCCGCGATCACCGCTGGGTTGCGCGGATCGTCTTCGGGGATGCCCGCCTCGATCTTGCCGACGAGGTCGGCGCCGACGTCGGCCGCCTTCGTGTAGATGCCGCCGCCGAGACGGGCGAAGACAGAGATCAGAGAGCCGCCGAACGCGAGACCGATGAGGTCGTCGATCGCGGAGTCGGATGAGTGGTCCAAGAGGTGGGAGTCCGTGAGCACCCAGTAGTACCCGGCGACGCCGAGGAGGCCGAGCCCGACGACGAGCAGGCCGGTCACCGAGCCGGCGCGGAAGGCGACGTTGAGCGCGGGCTTGAGGCCCTGTTTCGCCGCCTCGGCGGTCCTCACGTTCGAGCGCACCGCGACGTTCATCCCGATGAAGCCGGCGGCCGCGGACAGGAGCGCGCCGATCAGGAACCCGATCGCGGTGCCCCAGCCGAGCTCGTTGTAGAAGCCGATGAGCAGGAACGGGACGACTGCGACGATCGCGATCGTCCGGTACTGGCGGCGCAGATACGCCGAGGCGCCCTCCTGCACCGCGCGGGAGATCTCCCGCATGCGTTCGGTCCCGGTCGGTTGCGAGAGCAGCCAGAACGTCAGCCCGATGCCGTAGGCGACAGCGACGGCGGCGCAGACGAGCGCAAAGAGAACGGCGTGGTCTCTGAAGAAGTCCAGTGTTCTAGCTCATTACGGAGTCAACGCCGAGCTTGCTCCCGGCGCCCGGGGTTTCTAACACACCCGCGCTCCGCGCGGCCCGTCTGCTCGCCCGCAAATGGCGAGCGGCCCGCTAGCCGTGTTTGTTGGCGATTAGCGCCGGCCGACCACCATGTTGACCGGGAAGCCCCGGCGCCTGACGGCTTCGGGCCTCGGGCTCTGGCGGATGACACGGCCCACTCGCTTGGAGTGGACTCGCCGGACGCGTCCGACCGAGCAGTGCTTGGCGCGGATCTTCGTCTTTGCACGGCGGAGCGTGAAGCCGATGACCCGTGGCACGCGGCACTTCGTCACTGGCGGAGGCGGCGGCGGGGGTGGTGGTGGTGGTGGCGGTGGCGGTGGCGGTGGAGGTGGCGGTGGTGGTGGCGGTGGTGGTGGAGGTGGTGGCGGAGGTGGAGGCGGAGGTGGCGGAGGTGGAGGCGTGACCGCGATGCAAGACGGGAATTTGAAGGACCCAATCCGGGTCTTCCAGTCCGCCCGGCCGGATGTCTGGATGTACTCGTCCGTGTACCAGAACGTGCAGTCGTCCGCGGGATCGAGGCTCAGCATCGAGTAGTCGCCCCAGCGTCCTGATGCATCCGTTTGGGAGCCTGTTCCGTGGACGAGCGTCTGCTCGGCCTGCGGGAGCTGGTTCAGCGGATCCGTGACGAGTCGGCCCACGTACTTGATGCTGGGGTAGTTCGCGTCCGTTCCGTTCGCAATCGAGAATCCGATCGCCATATTCCCGCCGTTGTCCATGGCCGCGCTCCCCATCCATCTGTGCAGACCGTCGCCCGGCGCGTAGGTGCTCTGTTGGGCGATGCTCCAGTTGCCCGTCGTCTTTGCGAGCTCGTACCAGCGGATCCCCGCGCGGTCAGAGCCGACGTCGACCGTGTGGTTGACGACCAGCGCTTCGTGATCACCGAAGTTGCGGTAGGCCATGCGGTACATGAGCCGGTCTCCGAGCGTGTGCAGCTTCCGAGTTGTTGCCGGCTGCGGGACGCACGGGCCGAAACTGCACAGAATTCCATCGAAGGACGCAGTCGGCAGGATGCCCTCGTGCGTCACGGCCAGCGACGGCGTCGTGGGATCCCAATCCGCAGTCGCGTTCCAGACATCGAGGCGATCCGCCGGAAAAGCCGGATCCCAGGCGTTGTCGTCGACCTCGATCAGAGGAGCGGGCGCATCCGCCGGTGGCAGCGTCCAGCCGTCGACGTCAGCCGGGAGCATGCCTCCCCAGAGGTCCGGCGCGACCGGGAACATGTCCTTGTAGAGCATGCGCGCGGCGTTGCAGCTGAGCATCCGGTCGCGCTCGAAGGCCAGGACTCCGACACCGCCCCAGTTGTTGCCAACGAACTGGTTCACGGTCGCCATGTAGGCGTTCTGGGTCGGCCAGACGCCGAACTTGGGATAGTCGTTGAGCTTGTTCGCGGACACGTTGTATTCGTAGCCGCACCAGGTCCCCGACGGATCGTTCGAGGTCGAGACCGCGACGCACTGGTAGAAGGGCCCGCTCGGGTAGTTCGGCAACGCAAACTGTGACGCGAGCCAGCGACCGGAGTACTGGTCGTAGAGCACGATCGGGTCGCCGTCGTTCCTCGCCGCGCAGACCGGAGTGTTCGGATTGCCGACCCACAGGGCGTTGCCGGGCTGCGTCGTGCCGACCTGGGTTCCCGCCTTGGTGTAGATCGCGAAGTGGAGATTGACCCATTGCATGTAGTGGTTCGGCCCCACGTCGCCCTCGGTGTCGGGCGGCAGGCAGTTGCAGATTCTCGAGATGCCGTCGAAATTCCGGATCGGTGAAGGCATCTCGCCCGCGCCGATCTTGGTCTGAACCGCCGCCGTGCGGTCCGAGCTCGGGGATAGGCCAAGGCCCTCGGCCCTCGACAGCTCGCGCTCAAGGTGGTGCTTGCCCGCCGGGACGTGAACCATGTCGCGAATCGGCCGTGTGAGACCCGGCAAAGCGAGCTGTGTCCTCTGGGCAGGCGACGCCTTCGACACGCTGTCTGCAGACGCACTTGTCTGGGTCCCCGCGGCGACGCGCGAGGCAACCCCACGGCGCTGTGCCGACTGACCGTTGCCCGTGCCGTTCGAGATGCCGAAGCCGACGAAGACAACGGCGATTACCATCGCGCTTCCTAGCGCGACCCAGAGTCGAGCGTTCTTACGCAAAGTGCCCCTAGTCCTGAAAACGACGTATGAGATTCATTCATAACAGCGCGATCGAGAATCGTCTATAACCCCAACGGCCCATCGGCGTGCTCGCGCCAGGCTCCCCGCTGCTCCTGATTAGGGTCCGCCCGTGAGCCTCGTCGTTCAGGTCATCGTCACGGGCCTCGCGGCCGGCGGCGTCTACGGGCTCGTCGCAGTCGGCCATTCGCTCGTCTATCGCCTGACCGGGATCGTCTACTTCGCGTTCGGCGACCTCGTCGCGTTCGCGGTGTTCGCCACCCTGCTCGTCGCCGCCGGCACCGCGCCCGTTAGCCGGACGAGCCTGGCGCCTGGACGATTCCTGCTCGCGCTGGCGATCGGACTCGTCTTCTGCAGCGCGGTCGGAGCGGCGACCTATGTGCTCTTCATCGAGCCCTACCTTTTGCGCGGATCGACTCTCGGTTGGGTCGCGTCGACGCTCGCGATCGCCTTCGCGCTGCGCGGGATGATCGGCGCGACCTTCACCCGGCCCGCCTACGTCTTCCCCGATCCAATCCCATTCGACAAGATCGGGCGTGACGGAGTCGTCTCGCTCGCGGGAGCGAGCGTCCAGGTTCGCTCCTTCTTCGTCATCGCCCTGGCGGCCCTCCTCGCAGCGCTTGCGGCCTGGACGCTCGAACGTACGCGGTACGGCCGCGCCTTGCAGGCGATCGCCTCGGACGTCGAGGGGGCTCGCTTCGTCGGCCTCCCGGTCGAGACGCTCGTGGCCCTCACCTTCGGGCTCGTCGGCGCGCTGGCCGCAGTGGCCGCGGTCGCCGCCGCTCCCTCGGCTCCGTTCAGCGTCGAGACCGGCACGCTGCTCGGGCTGAAGGGTCTCGTCGCCGCGATGATCGTGCGCTTCGGCTCGCCCTGGGCCGCCTTCGCCGCCGGCCTGGGAGTCGGCCTCGCCGAAGCTGCGATCGACAACCTGCGGATCGGGGATCTCGGCCTCGGCGCGCAGTACGGAGAGATCCTGCCCCTTGCGTTCGCTCTCGCTTTGATCGCCTATCGCTCGCTCCGTGCGGAGCCCCACGCGGAACGCGCATGAGCAGCGCCTTAGTCGAGCACACACGTAGCGCCCTCGCGGCAGGGGCCCGCGAAGCGCGCGCCGCGTGGCATCTTCGCGCGACGCTCGCGGCCGCCGTCGTCGCAGCGGCGCTCCTCGCGCCCGCGGTCCTGCCTCTTGCAGGACGAATGCCGGACGTCGCGGCCTTTGTCTACCTCGCCGTTGCGGCCGTGGGCCTCACCTACGCCGTCGGGCTCGCCGGGATCCCCTCGCTGGGGCAGGGAGCATTTCTCGGCATCGGCGCCTTCGCGGAGGCGATCGCACGGGCGAAGGGTGGCTGGCCGCTCCTGCCCGCGCTCCTGCTCGGAATCGGGGCGGCAGCAGCAGCCGGAGTCCTCACCGGCCTGGCCACCGGCCGGCTCCGAAGCGCGTTCGTCGCCGTCAGCACGTGGATCCTGACCTGGATCGTCGCGCTGACGCTGATCTCCTTCCCGGGCATCTCCGGAGGAGCTCAGGGTCTGGTCCTGCCCCAGGCGGAGGTCCTCGGCCACCCCCTCAGCCCCACCGCGCACTACGAGCTCGGGATCGCTCTCCTCGTGCTCGTCATCGTCGGCTACCTGATCATCGCGCCACGGGCGCCGGGGCTGGCGCTTGGAGCCGCCCGCGAGCGCTCGTCGGCGGCCGTCGGACTCGGCGTCCCTGTTGCCCGTTTCCGGCTCGGGGCCTTCACTGCCTCGGCGGCGATCGCCGGCCTGGCGGGAGCACTCGGCGTTGAACTGGCACAGGTCGCCGATCCGTCGGGTTACGACGCCACGCTCTCGTTCAAGCTCTTCGTGGCCGTCATCCTCGGGGGAGCGCGCACTCCGCTCGGGCCGGTCGCGGGCCTGCTCGTCATCTCGGCCTTCTCGCACGCCGCGGAGCGCCTTGGCACCCTGCGCGGGCTCCCGCCGGGCCGGCTCGAGGAGATGCTGACCGGCTACGGCCTCCTGCTCGTACTCGGACTGGGCGGCGCGGGGCTCCTGCCCGCGGCTCGCTCTTGGTGGCGAAAGTTCCAGGGCGACCCGACCCGGAGACAGCCGCCGATCCCACGCGAACCGCTGGCGCGTGTCGAGCATCCAGCTTCCCTGACGACAAGACGGCTCTCGAAGCGTTTTGGAAACCTCGTCGCCCTCAGCGACCTCGATCTCGAACTGAGCCCCGGATCGGTGCATGCGTTGATCGGGCCGAACGGGTCCGGCAAGACGACCGCCCTCAATCTCCTCGTGGGCCGGCTTCTGCCTGATCAGGGGACGGTCGCAGTCGGAGGAGAGACGCTGGACGGCTTGACGACGCGCGGGCGCGCCCTCCACGGCATCGTCGGGACGCGGCAGACCACGGAGGTCTTCTCCGACTTGACCGTGCTCGAGAGCGTCCTCGTCGGCGTGGGCCTGCGGCGGCGACACAGCGGGGCCTTGCGGACCCTGTTCGCGACGCCGAAGGCCCGCCGGGAGGCCGCCGCGGCGCGCAGAAGGGCGTTGAGCGCATTGGGGTTCGTCGGCTTCGAAGGTGAGCTCGACCGCCCCTCGAGCGAGCTCTCTGCTCACGGCCAGCGACTGCTCATGCTCGCCTCGGCGCTCGCGACCGAGCCTCGCGTGCTGTTGCTCGACGAACCGGCCGCAGGCGCCGGCACTGCTGAGCTCGAGCATCTCGCCGACCTGCTCGACGGGTTGCGGAAAAGAGGGCTGGCACTGCTCGTCATCGAGCACAATCTCCGCTTCGTCCGCCGGATCGCCGACAAGGTGAGCGTGCTCGCGGCCGGCCGCCTGATCGCCTCCGGGAGCCTCGCCGAAGTCGCAGCCGACCCCGCGGTGAGAACCGCCTATCTGGGCCGCCAGCGTCTATAGCATCGCCGGATTGAGACGGCTGCTCGCACTCCTCGTCATCGGCGGCCTCGCCGCGGGTTGCGGCGGCGACGGGTCAAACGGGTCGACGAAGACCCTCCTGATCGCCGTCAACGCACCCTTCTCGCGCACGCCGTACGTGGGCATCACCATCGCCAACGGTGCCGAGCTCGCCGCGAAGGGGCCGGCCGGCGTCGTGCACACGAAGGACGGAGAATTCTCCTTCAGGGTCAAGCGCTACGACACGGGCCTCTCTGCGCGCAGGGCGGTCGCGAACGTCCGCCGTGCGATTGCCGACGGGGCAGTCGCGATCATCGACGAAGGGACCGGCATCAATGCGTCATGGCGGATCGCGAACGACGCGAACGTCCCGATCTGCGTCGCGTTTCAGGGCGGCCAGGGGATCGTCGACGCCGACGAGCGTCCGAATGTGTTCCGGATCGCTCCGACCGACCACGGTGTCGCCTTCCGGCTTGCCGAGTACGTGATCCCCAAGGAAGGGCGCGTCGCCCTCATCGGCGACGACTCGGACTACGGGCAGCAGGGGTTGAAGGCGCTCGGCGAAGCGTTCTCGCGCAATCCCGAATCGGTGGCCGTCCGGCTGACCATTCCGACGCGCGCGCCTGATCTGGCGCCCGAGGTTCTGCGCGCGCGGCGGGCTCACGCCTCTGCGCTCATCGTCTGGGCCGAGCCGTCCGCGATCGCCGGCGTCATCTCAGCTGCACGGGGCTCGGGGTGGAACGTGCCCGTGTACACGCCGGCGACGGGAGAGGATCCGCTGGTCCGCCAGCAGCTCGCCAATCACCCCGAGTGGGTCGACGGTCTCGTCTTCGCAGCCGGGCGGCCGACGGCCGAGGTCGGCTCGGGTCCGTTCCTCTCCTTTCAGCGCCAGTACGAGGAGCGGTTCGGGGTTCAGCTCGTCGGCGTCCGAACCCCGGCCGGCGCGGAGGTGACCCAGCCTCCGGACTACGCGATGTACTCGTACGACTTCGTCAACGTCCTCGTGGCGGCGATGCAGCGCGCCGGGGGCGTGCAGGACAAGGACGGGATCCTGTCGTCGCTCGAGGAAGTCTCGGTCAACGGCGCGAACGGCGATCACCGCGGCTTCAACGAAAGCAATCATGACGGGGTCGTCGACGACGACGTCTACTTCGCCCGCTTCGAGGGCATGACCTACAGGCCCGTGAAGGACGATCCACTGTCGGCGACGCTCACAGTCATCGACCAGCTGCGATGAGGGCCCTTGGCGCGGCCTTCGTCACGGGCGTTGTGGCGTGGAGCGCAACGAGCGCCGCGGCTGCACCGCCCCGAATCCGCTCGCTCCCGTGGCCGCCGGCCGTCCTGCCGCAAACACCTCCGCTTGCACCGGCGACCTCGGGTGTCCTCCCCCTCTCGGCGCGCTTTCTCGGCCGACTGGAGGCTCGCGAGCGGATCGTCGTCGGGATCGACGCTGGGGGCAGGCCGCATTCCATTCGCGTCCTCCAGAGGATCCTCATCAAGGGGCTCGGCGACTACGTCTTCGCCGTGCCGGCTCCCGTTCGAGCCGTAACGCCGGGACCGGGCACGGAGTCGCTCCCCGGGCAGCGTGAGAACCAGATCCTCTGGGAAGGCTTCTCGCCGGGCCACCGGATGCTCGCCGCCTGGGCGGACCTGCGCGTCGACGAAAGCGCCCGCTCGCTCCCCGTTCGCGTGGACGTCGAGACGACGGTCGACGGCACGAGGCTTGCGGCCGGTGAGCGGAGAAGCGGGAAGCTGAAGGTCATCCTGACGATCACGAACGCGACGGCCGTCGAGGCACAGTCGTTCGAGGCCGAGCCGGAGCCGGTGAGCCTGGCGCAGGTGGTCGACCGGATTCGGGCTGCGATCCGGCGTGACGTCTTTGCGGAAGGTGTGAACGTCGAGTTCTTCAGTGGCCTGAAACCGGTGAAACAGCGTGTCGCCGCACCACTTCAAGTGGAGGGAACGCTGAGGTTCGCTCAGGGGGCGGCGACGATTCCGGGCGCTCGAGACGGAGTCGTCCGCTTTTCAGAGCGCCTGGACGGCCTGCAGCGGGCCCGGCTGAGAATCGAGCTCCATGGGCAGGCCGTGAATGCGACCGGGCCGAGGGTCGACCTGCGCGTGACGCCCGCCAGTGCCGGTGATCCCGTCGCTCCGCCGGGAGGCAGCAGCTGGGCAAGCGCGTTTCGGCGGCACGAGCTCGGCAATGTGCGCCGTCTGCTCGCCAGGGCGATCGCGCTCGAGTTGACCTACGCGCGGGCGCGCCAGTACGACATGTTCGTCGCCAGCCCGGACCAGGCCGGCCCCGCCTCGGCGACCTACGTTTATCGCACCACTGCACCGACCCGCGCAACCGCCGTTTCCGGGTCCGGCCCCGGGGCCGATCACACGCTCGGCTGGGTCGTGCTCGCGCTCTGCCTCGCCGCCGCCGTTCCCGCCGCTGCGGTCATTTGGGCTCACTCGTAGGCTCGGGCTCCTCGGCCGCCTTTGCGTAGGCGAGTTGCAGGTTCGCCGTCACCTGCGTGAAGTCGCGCAGCACTGCTTCGGGCACCGAGCCCTCGAGGACCGGAACGAGGGCGCGAAGCGAGTCGATCGCGAGCTTCGCCTGCGGAAGGTCGCGCCCCGAGGGGTCGAGCTTCGCGTACCCGAGCTGGGCCACGGTCGTAATCGTCGAGAGCAGGAGATCGGACACCTTCATCCGGCGGATGTGCTCGAGCAGCTCCTCAGGCGTCAGCTCCTCCGCCTCACGCTCCTGCTCGTCAGCCACCGACCGGTTCCCGGGGGCGGACTTGTTCGGCGTAGATCTCCTCCAGCGAGACCCTCTCCTCGAAACGGGCGATCTGGCGCTCGGCCGCGTTCGCCGCCGGGATGCCGAGATACTCGGCGGCGCCGAGCTCCTCCGCGACCGGCCGCACCCACTCGATCAGCTCCTCGAGCGCGGCTCGCGCTGGCCGCACCTCGCGCGTCCGCAGGTCGATCAGCTCGCCCGAGAGCCCCCAGCGGATGGCGCGCCAGAAATTCTCCTCGATCTCGCGGTTTGTCGGCACGAGTAGGTGCTCGCCCTCGTCGATCGCGCGCGCGACCCGCGCGACCAGCGCATAGGAGAGCGCGGCCAGCGAGATCGCCTCCTCCTGAAGCGGCTGGGCGTCGCAGATGCGGATCTCCGCCGTCGGGAACGCGAGGTGCGGGCGCACGCTCCACCACATCTCCGTGTGCTCCCTGATCGAGCCCGTCTCGAAGAGCATCCGGACGTAGTCCTCGAAGGTCCGCCAGTCGCCGTAGACGTCGGGCACGCCGCAGCGGGGGAAGAAGCGGGTGAAGATCTGGGTGCGCGCCGAGTGGAGGCCGGTGTTGACGTTCTCGACGAAGGGCGAGCTGGCCGACAGCGCAAGCAGCTCCGGAAGGTAGGCGCGTAGGGCATCGCATACCTGAACGGCTCGATCGATCCCGCGGATCGCCACGTGCACGTGCAGCCCGAACGTGTTGTTCCGCCACACGACATAGCGGAGCTGCTCGTCGCGGATGCGGTAGTGCGGCGTGTCGATGATCCGCTGCTCCTGCCAGGGGCTCCACGGGTGGGTCCCGATGGCGCCGAGCGTGACTCCGAGCCGATCCGCGAGCGCGCTGACTTGCACACGTCGTTCCGGGATCCGCGCGACGACCTCGGCGAAACTCTCACAGCGCCCGGTTCGTACCTCGACCTCGGAGGCGATCAGCTCTCCGACGAGATGCGGCTCGAGCTCCGTCCCCTCAGCGGCGGCTTTGAGCTCTTCGAAGCGGTTCGTGAGCGAGAGCGTCTCGGGGTCGAGGATCGCGAACTCCTCCTCGACGGCGACGGTGAAATCCTGCGCCGACTCGTACTGCTCGCGCGCCAGTCGGAGCTGCTCGTCAGCGCTCAGCAAGGGCTCCTGGGCCACGGCGAGAGCCTAATTGAAGGGCTCGAGCAGCCGGTCGGCGACGCCGGCCCAGCTCCAGCGCTCGAGCACCGCTCGCCTGGCCGCAACTGCGAGCACGGCGCGTTGTGCCGGCTCGAGCGCAAGTAGCCTCCGCAACTTGTCCGCAAGGTCGGCGGCGTCGCCGGTGCGGAAGCTGGTCAGCTCGCGGTAGGTCTCGGGATACTCGGACGCGACCCCGGCGGCGATCTCGGCGAGGCCCGAGTGGTTGGCGACGAGCGGCAACGAGCCGGCGGCCGCGGCTTCGGCGGCGACCATACCGAAGGCCTCCGGGAAGATCGACGGCACGACGGTGACGTCGGTGAGCGGGATCAGGTGGGCAAGGTGGCGGTGCTCGAGAGGTCCCGTGAAGAGCGTTCGTTCGGGCGCAGTCCGTTCGAGCTCCTTGCGGTAGTCGCCGAACCCGACGACGACCGCACGGGCGTCCACCTCACGAAGCGCTTCGAACAGGATGTGGACTCCCTTGTTGTGCAGGAGCTTGCCGAAGTAGAGGACCGTCGGCTCCTCCGCGGCGAGGAAGGCCTCGAGGCGCTCGGCGTTCCCTTCGTCGGGGAGCCGCTCGAGACTCTTGCCGGGATTCGGGGGGTCTGCCCGGCTCTCTTCGACGAGCATTTGCAGCGACTCCGCACGGGGCCGGGGGACGAACCGCTCGACATCGACGCCCGGCGGCACGACGTGGACTCGGTCGACATGGCCGACGACGTCGTCGAGCACCTCCCGGATGTGCTCGGAGCCGACGAAGACCGCCTGCGCAGTCGCCAGAGCCTCTCTGCCCCACGCCGCGAGCTCCTCGTTGCCGCGCATCGCATACTCGAGCTCGGAGCCGTGAGCCTTGACCGCGAAGGGCGCGCCGGTCGCAGCGGCGACGGGGCCGCCGAGCAGGACGTGGTTCGCGAAGACGAGGTCGGCCGGCAGGTGCTCGCGGAGCGCGGCCGCATTCGCCGCGACGTAGTGCTCCCGCTCGGCCACGGACAACTCCGGCAAGCGGCGCGCGTCGAAGCCCTCGTAGTGGTCGAGCACGAAGACGGGCAGCAGCCTGCCGATGTCGGGGCGTACGGATTGCGCTCCGCCGAGGTCGTACTGCTCGGGGCTCGGATCCTGGCTGAAGACCACGACCTCGTGACCGGCCCGGCTCCATTCGCGCGCAAGCGCGCGTGTGTATACGTTCGACCCCGTTCCCCCCAACAGGTACCCGTGCCAGAGGAGGATCCTCATCGGGACATCATCACCACTGCGCCGGGCCAGCCATGTCTGGGGCCTTGCCCTGGACCTGTCTCGCTAGGTCAGGTGGAAATACAGTGCGTACAAGAGGTCGACGGCCGGGTTCGACGTGTGCACGGCGACGTCGGAGGGGACGTCGAGCAGGGCCTCGGAGTAGTTGAAGATGATCTTCAGCCCCGAGTCGACGAGATCCTCGGCCGCCCGCTGGGCATTGTCGGCCGGCACGGCGAGCACTCCGACGATGATGTTCTTGTCACGGATCAGGTCTCTGAGCTCGCGGTAGTCGCTGACCTCGGCGTTGCCCACCTTGCGCCCCACCTTCTCCGGATCGGTGTCGACGACGGCTGCGATATGGATGCCGTGCTCCGCGAAGATCGGCGAGCTCACGATCGCCTCGCCCAGCCGCCCCGCGCCGACGAGGATGATGTTGTGCTGGCCCTGTGTCCGCAGGATCTTGCGGATCTCGCCGAGCAGGCTGTCGATGTTGTAGCCGACCCCCCGCTTCCCGAACTTGCCGAAAGCAGAGAGATCGCGGCGGATCTGCGTCGCGTTGATGTTCGTGTAGTCGGAGATCTCCTGCGACGAGATCCGGCTCTTCCCCATCTTCTTCGCCTGCGTCAGCACCTGGAGGTAGCGGCTGAGGCGGGCGGCGACGCCGACGGTCAGCCGCTCGGCCGGCGGCCCCTGCGGGGGAGTTTGTAACACCACACAAGGATTCTGACAGGTGCCGGTCGCACCGTGCGTCCGACCGTCACAAAGTGCCTGTCTACCGTTGAGTTTGTGCCAGCTTACGACGGAGCGCGTCGGGCGGGACGAAGTACGTGAAGACCGGCTTCCCGTCGATCTCGACGACGGGTATTAGCTCCCGATAGCGGGCCTCGAGCTCTGGGTCGCCGTCGATCGCGATCTCTTCCAGCTCGAAGCCGAGCTCCTCGCGAACGGTGGCCACGGTCACTCGCGCCCGCTCGCAGAGATGGCAGCCGGAGGCGACGTAGAGGCGGATTACGGGTAGAGACCGCGTGTGGTGGTCGCTTCCGAGACGCGCTGCACGGCGAGCCCGTACGCAGCCATGCGCATGCTCGTTCCGCGGCTCTCGCGCGTCGCCCAGGTCTCGTTGAAGGCGCGCGTCGAGATGTCGTTCAGGCGCGCATTCACCTCGTCCTCCTTCCAGAAGTACTCCTGGAGACCCTGTACCCATTCGAAGTACGAGACGACGACGCCACCGGCATTCGCCAGCACGTCGGGCAAGACGAGGATCCCGCGCTCCTCGAGGATCTCGTCGGCGGCAGGCGTCGTCGGCCCGTTCGCGCCCTCGCAGACGATCTTCGCCTTCACCTTGTCCGCGTTCTCGGTCGTGATCACCTGCTCGAGCGCGCACGGCGCGAGCACGTCGCAGTCGAGCAGGAGCAGCTCCTCGTTTGTGATCTCCTCGGTGCCGAGGAGCCCAGTGAGCCGCCCCGTCTCCTGCTTGTGCGCGATCGCGGTCTCGATGTCGATCCCGTTCGCGTTGTAGATCCCGCTCGTCGAGTCCGAGACGGCGATCACCGTGGCGCCCTCGGCGGCGAGGAACTTCGCCAGGAAGCTGCCGACGTTCCCAAAGCCCTGGACGGCGACGCGTAGCCCATTGATCGTCAGCTCCCGTTTGCGCACAGCCTCGCGGATGCAGTACAGGGCCCCGCGCGCGGTCGCCTCGAGCCGTCCGAGCGACCCGCCGATGTTCAGCGGCTTCCCGGTCACGACCCCGAGCACCGAGTGCCCCTTGTTCATCGAATACGTGTCGAAGATCCAAGCCATGACCGCCCCGTCGGTGCCGACGTCGGGCGCCGGAATGTCCTTCTCCGGCCCGATCTCGTTGATGATCTCGACGGTGTAGCGGCGGGTCATCTTCTGAAGCTCGCCGCGCGAGAGCTTCTTCGGGTCGCAGCTGATGCCGCCCTTCGCGCCGCCGAACGGGATGTTCATCAGCGCGCACTTCCAGGTCATCCACATCGCGAGCGACTTGACCTCGTCGAGCGTGACGTCGGGGTGGTAGCGGATCCCGCCCTTCGACGGCCCACGCGCGATGTTGTGCGTCACCCGGTAGCCCTGGAACGTCTGGACGATGCCATCGTCCATGACGACCGGAACCGAGACGCTGACGGCTTTCTTGCACTCCTTGAGAACCTCGATGAGATTCGGATCGATCTTGAAGACGTCCCCCACGCGGCGGAGCTGCTCCTGGGCGAGCTCAAACGGGTTCTCGCGGAGGTGGGAGACAGGGGCCTCGACGGTGGTCACGTAGCCGCTCCTTGTTTTCGCTGCAACTTCTAAGGCGCCGGTCAACACAATTGAACTAAAACCAACCGCATTTGGCGCAAATAGAGGCTAACGGATGGTAAACCGGACCGCCGCCCTGCTCGGTGGCCCCTGGCCCGTCGGATACGCGGTGAGCCGCAGTCGATAGCGACCCCGCTCCAGTGTGTCGCCGCCGCCGTCGCGGCCGGTCAGCCCGAAGGCATAGCGCCCGGGGAGCAGGTCGCGGAGCCGCGCGAGCACCCCGAGCCGGGCACCACGGGGACCGCGTAGCTCGAGGTCGAGTCGTGCGACCGGCTCGACCTGCCCGCCCTGCGCAATGCGCCCCGCCTGGAAGGTGAGCACCGCGGGCGCCGTGTCCGACGGCTTGAAGGCGGCGGTCGAGAGCCGGACCGCACTGAGGAGCTCGTCTCTCCGGGGGCGGAAGGTGATGAGCCAGGGGACGTGGACGGGCGTGCTGCCTTCCGGTTGCACGGTAAGCGTGCCTTCGACGGGAGCACTGCCGTCGGAGGATGCGATCGCAGTGACATAGACGCTCGCAATTCCGCCCGGCGCGACGCGAACGAGCCGGGGCTGCGAGAAGCCGAAGACCAGGCCACGCCCTCCTCCGCGGTCGCGCTCGTCAGCATCGACCTCGATCCGCAGCGGCCGCGTCGAGAGGTTGCGCAGGACGAGCTTGCGGGTCGCACGCCAGCCCGCGCCGGTCACGCGGCCGAAATTGAGCGTCGTCGGCAGCGCCGCGACCTCGGTTGGATAGGCCGCGCCGAGGTCGAGCTGACCTGCGCCCTGGGCCGCAACCGACTCGCGAGGCAGAGGCTCCGCCGCGCCGACGAGCAGCCCCTTCAACGCGGAGGCGTCGAGCTCCGGCCTCGCTTGGGCGAGCAGGGCCGCGGCCCCTGCGACGACGGCGGCAGCGCCGCTCGAGCCGCTGACGCTCGAGTATCGAGCCGTCCCGTCCTCCGCACGTCCCGCGTCGTCCGTCAGTAGGCCGACTCCGGGCGCGACGAGGTCGGGCTTGACGAAGCCGCCGAAGGCGAGCCCACGCGACGAGAAGGGTGCCACGCGTCCTTCGACCTGGCTCGCCTCTGCTTTCGCCATCCCGATCGAAGCCAGCGGCCGCCTTCCGGCGACCAGCGCACTGACGATTGCTCGACCGGCCCAACCGGGAACGCTGAGCACGGGCACCGTCACGCCGTCGTCCAGTCCAATGCCCCCACCGGGGAGCGTGTCCCCGTAGAGGATCACCGCCGCCGCCCCGGCCTTGACGGCCTGGGACGCGGCGTAGCCGGGATCGGAGCCTGCCGGGACGAGCGTCGCACGGCCTGCGACGAGGCTGAAGCCGTCGGCGTCGAAGAACTGGGTCAGCTTCGGAGGCGTCCCCGCCCGAGCGTCGCCGTAAGGCAGACGTGGAGCCGCCAAGCGCAATGACAAGTTGTCAGCTGGGGCAACGGCGCCGACGAGGGGCACGCGGCGGTCCAAGAGAACGCCGAGCGCGGAGCGCAGAACCAGGTGCACCGTGGCCGTGGACTCGCGGGTATCGGCCGCGCCGACGGTTAGGGCCGCGCGGGAACCGCCAGGGCCGGAGATGCTCCCGTATCTCGGCCCGGCAAAGCCGTCGTTGCCCGCGGGCGCGACGACGAGCGTGTCGAGGCGCAGAGCGCCGGCGACCGCCCGCGCGGTCGGGCTGTCTTCGAAGGCGGCGAACGGCTCCGCGACTCCGACGAGAGCGACTCGCGCCGCGTCGAGAGCGACTCCGTCGGAGTTCGGATCGACGGCCAGCTCAAGACCGGCAACGAGCTGGTCGGTGCGGCCGAAGACCGCCCAGCGCCCGCTCGCCTCGCGCTGCCAGCCGGCGACGCGAACCGGGAACACCGTGGCCCCGCGCGCGATTCCGTTCAGTCCGCCGGGCCCTTCCGAGCCGGTGAGCAGGCCTGCGAGCTGAGTGCCGTGCCGCTCGAGGCGCGCCGGGTCTTCGGGGCTGGCCTTCGCACTCGGGTCGCTGTCGGAGTCGACTACGTCCTTCCCCTCGCCAATCTGGCCCAGCAGGTACGGATGCGTCGACTCGACGCCGGTGTCGAGGAGGGCGATCGTGACGCCGCCGCCGTCGAAACCCGGAAGGAGGACGTTCGCCCGGACGCCCGCCCCCGGAGCGAGGCTACCCTGCTCGATCATCGTCGAGGAGAGAGAGGCCGGATAGGCGATCCGGACCGGGTAGACGCCCGCCACCTCCGGCGCATGCTCGAGGAGCGCGACCGCGCGCGGGTCGAGGGGTGCGGAGAAGCCGGTGAGCACTCGCGCGTAGCGAAACTCGGGTTGGATCTTCACGCCCTCCTGGGCGAACCGCGTGATGAGGAGGTTGTCGGCTGCCAGCGCGGCCGCCGTCCATTGCCGTTCCTGAGCTTCGGTCGCCCTCCCGCCCGCGGAAGCCACGCGGTCGGCGAGCGAGGGGCTGTTCAGGACGACGATCACGCGCTGGCCTACGGCCACCTGCTGCCGCGGTGAGCCGACGAGGCCCCGCCAGGCCGATGCGGCAACCCGCAGCCCGCCATGTCCTGTCCCGCCCGCGCCCGCGCCTACGGAAAGGAGGGTCGCCGCAAGCACGACAGCTCCAAGCACACCCAGCTGCGGCGCCTCAGGCCGCCGAAGACGCATACGCATCGATTGCAAGATAACGGGCGAACGCGATTTCCTTGCAGTACCGCGCAGCCGAAGCGATCATCGCAGCGTTGTCGGTGCACAGCTCCAGCGGCGCAAAAGCCGCATCCGGAAGCGAGGCGCGCAGCTCCGAGTTGGCCGCGACCCCGCCGACGAGGGCGATCCGCTCGGCTCCGATCTGCTCAGCCGCAGCCAGCGTCCGCTCGACGAGCGCGCGGACGATCGCCCGCTGGTAGGAGGCGGCGAGATCGGCCCGCCGGCGCTCGAGCTCGTCAGGCCCCAGGTCGCGCACCTTGTAGAGCAGGGCCGTCTTCAGGCCCGAGAACGAGAAGTCGAGCCCGGGAACCCGCGCGACCGGAAAGTCGAAGGCCTCCGGGTCGCCTTCGCGCGCCCGGCGGTCGATCTCGACCCCACCCGGATACCCGAGGCCGAGCAGGCGCGCGCCCTTGTCGAAGGCCTCCCCGGCTGCGTCGTCGAGCGTCGAGCCGAGGACGTGGTAGCCCGCCTGATCGCGGACGTCGAGCAGCAACGTGTGGCCACCGCTCGCGAGCAGGCAGAGAAACGGCGGTTCGACGGGATCGGGCTCCAGAAAGAGCGACGCGACGTGGCCGTGCAGGTGGTCGACGGGCACGAGCGGCAGCCGCAGCGCCCACGCGAGCGCCTTCGCCGCCGACAGACCGACGAGCAGGGCGCCGATCAGGCCAGGCCCTCGCGTCACGGCCACCCGCCCGACCTCGTTCAGACTCATTCCCGCCTGCTCCAGAGCTTCGCGGACGACCGGCGTCACGAGCTCGAGGTGCCTCCGCGAAGCGACCTCGGGCACGACCCCGCCGTAACGTGCATGCAGGTCGGCCTGGGAAGCGACGACGTTGGCGAGAATCCGACCGTCCTCGGTGACGAGCGCCGCCGCGGTCTCGTCACACGACGTTTCCAGTCCCAGGATGACCTTGTGTTGCATCACTCAGCCGCTACGAGCACGTCGAGTCGCTTTCCAGTCGCGATCACTTGCTTGTGCATTGCAACACAAACTCGCATCAAGCGCTGGCCGGCTCTCGAACCGGGTCCTTCCACATGATCAGCGCGTCTTCCCGATTGTCGGTGTAGTAGCCCCGCCGCACGCCTCGGGCCTTGAAGCCCAGGCTCTCGTAGAGACGGATCGCGGCCTCGTTCGAGACGCGGACTTCGAGCGTGTAGCCGCGCCGGCCGTCGCCGGAGGTGACCTCGAACAGGCGCTCGATCAGGCGCGTGGCGATCCTCCGGCGGCGGTAGTCCTTCGCGACGGCGATGTTCATCACGTGCCACGCGTCGACGTAGCGGGAGATGATCAAGTAGCCGACGAGCCGGTTCGCCTCCACGTCGATCGCGCCGAGGCAGATCGAGGACGGCTTCGCGAGCTCCCCCGCGAACATCGAGCGCGACCACGGAGTCGGATACGAGCTGCGCTCGATCTCCTCGATCGCGGTCAGATCGCGGAGCTTCAGCTTCCGGAACTCGATCGTCATTCGAGCACCCTGTCAGCGTCGGGCGCGCGCACGTAGATCGGCTCGACGAGCTCAGCAGGCCCGAAGCTCTCTGCGAGCCGTGCATGGAGGCGTGCGTGCGGAACGTGCAGCAGGCTGCCGTCCGGCGGAACCTCGGCGCCGGCCGCCTCGAGCACTTCGCGGTAGCGAACGGCTCCGTCGCCGACGCAAACCTGACCTGGCAACAGACTGTGACCAAGCCGGTCCGGGCCGAGCGCGACAGGTTCTCCCTCGATGAGAGTGAAGATCTCCTTCCGGCGCGCGTCGATGACCGGGAGGGCGCCCGGGGCGCCCGCCGCCAGCGCGTCGAGGGTCGAAACGCCTGCGACCTGCACATCCAGTGCGAGCCCCAACGCGCGCGCGGCCGCGAGGCCCATCCGGAGCCCGGTGAAGCTCCCAGGGCCGGTGCCGGCGACGATGCCATTCAGCTCGGTCGGCCCGGCATCTGCCTGCTCGAGGAGCTCGTTCACGTCCTCCAGCAGGCGGCCTGGAAGTCCAACCCGCTCACCGAGCGTTTCGCCGTCCTCCACCAGAGCGCTCGTGGCCACGCTCGTGGCCGTGTCAAACGCCAGGATCAACACTTTCGAGCTGAATCATCCTGTGGTCGGCTCCCGCATGCCGCAACTCGACGCGGAACCGCGGCGAGGGCAGCGACTCGCCCGCCGCCTCCGGCCACTCGACGAAGCAGACCGCGCCGTCGAAATAGGGCTCGAGATCGCCCCACTCGGCAGGCGAGACGCTCTTGAAGCGATACAGATCGAGATGGGACACGTCCACGTCTCCACGGTACCGATGGCCGATGGTGTAAGTAGGGCTCGTCACCGGGCCCTCGACGCCGAGTGCGCGACAGGCGCCGCGGACGAAGGTCGTCTTGCCCGAGCCGAGCTCGCCGGCGACCGTAACGACGTGTCCAGGGCGCAGCTCAGCCGCTAGTTCCGCGGCGATGCGCTCCGTCTCCTCGGGCGAGGTCGACTCGAGCTCCATGTGGCCGAAAGTACTAAAAGAGGCCCAGCTGAACCGCCGGCTCGGCGACCAGCAAGGGGTCCGGCTCGGGCTCCGGCTCGACGACGCGGCCGATGAGCTCGGGGATGCGGCGGAAGTCCTCCTGGAGGACCTTGAGCAGAGCGGATAGAGCAGGACGCTCCGGCCGCCGAGCGGCACCTGCTGCTCCTGGCCGTGCACTCGGGTGATTCCGAGCTGCTTTCCGGAGAGGAGCTTCGTAGAGAAGTTTCCGAGTGTCGCCACCACCTTCGGCTGGATGAGCTCGACCTGCCGGAAGAGATGGCTCTCGCAAGCTTCGATCTCGTCCGGCATCGGGTCGCGATTGCCCGGGGGACGGCATTTCAGGACATTGACCACAAAGACCATGTCCCGGCTGAGACCGATGCCTGCCAGTAGCTGATCCAGGAGCTTGCCGGCCTGACCGACGAACGGGACGCCCTGCTGGTCCTCGTGGAAGCCCGGCGCCTCGCCGACGAACATCAGGTCCGCGCTGGGGTCACCGTTGCCGAAGACGACCTGCGTCCTGCCCTCGGCGAGCCGGCACCGGGTGCAGGCGGCAGTCTGCGCCGCGTACGCGTCTAGCTCAGTGACAGCCACAGCTCCCGCCGCAACAACCGCCTCCGGCCGACATCGTTCCGCCGTAGCTCGGCAGCTGTTCGGCGGTGCCGTGAGTCGCGAACACGGAGAGCTGCCTGCGCACGTTCGAGGTCTCGCAGTCGGGGCAATTGACCGCCTCGCCGTTACGGACGAGCTCCTCGAAGTGCGACTCGCACTCCATGCACACGTATTCGTAGATCGGCATCGCCGCGAGAGTTTAGGCGCACTCCCGGACGCGCCGCAAATGACGAAGCCGGCTCCTCGGTGACCGGGGCCGGCTTCATCTTCCGGAGCAATTTCGCAGCTCTGGCGCTCGGGACGCGAGGCCCTTCCAACTTGCCGCGTTGGCCGTCCCGTTTCGGGTGCGGCGACGGCTGCGAACGCGGCAAACTCGACACAAGTATCGGCAAGTGCCGCGGCGTGCTTGCTCCCCCGTTTCCGGTCACTCGATCGGGAGCAGCTAATCTCTGCTTGCCCGGTATCCGTTACGGAACTGGAGCTCTTGTGGTCAAAACGATTCGAATCGTCGGCTCCGGCCGAGTGGGTTCTGCGGTCTCCGCTCGGCTGCGCGAACGCGGCCTCGAGCTGAACGGCGACGAAGCAGAGCTCGTCCTGCTCTGCGTCCCCGATCGGGCGATCAGCGAGGTCGCGCAGGCGATTGCACTCGGTCCCTGGGTCGGGCATACGAGCGGTGCCACTCCGCTCGCTGCGCTCGCTCCGCATGAGCGGCGCTTCGGCCTCCACCCGCTGCAGACGTTCTCCCGCGCGCGGGGACCTGAGCAGCTCGACGGCGCCGCCGCCGCCGTCAGCGCGGAGAACGACGAGGGGCGTGAAGTCGGGCTCTGGCTCGCGCGCGAGCTCGGCCTCGAGCCGTTCGAGCTCGACGACGCGGACCGCGCTCTCTACCATGCCGGCGCAGTCGTCGCGTCGAACTTCCTCGTCACGCTCCACCGCGCCGCGGCCGATCTCGTCGAGGCGGCAGGCGCGCCGCCGGCGGCACTCGTCCCGCTCATGCGCCGGGTGATCGACAACCGGTTCGAGCTGACGGGGCCTATCGAGCGCGGCGACTGGGAGACCGTGGAGGCGCACCTCATGTCGATCCGCGAACGCCGACCGCAGCTGGAGCATCTCTACCGCGCGCTCGCCGACGCGACGGCCGCGCTGGCGGTGCGATGAAGGTCATTCGGCGGATCGCCGAACTGCCCAAAGGGCTCGATTCGGTCGGCCTCGTGCCCACCATGGGCGCTTTTCACAAGGGACACCTCTCGCTGTTCGCAGCGGCCCGGGAGGAGAACGACGTGGTCGTCGCGAGTCTCTTCGTCAATCCCGCGCAGTTCGGCCCGGGCGAGGACCTCGACCGTTATCCGCGGGACGAGGAACGCGACCTGCGCCTGGGGGAGAAGGCCAGTGTGGACATCCTGTTCGCGCCCGCCACCGAGGAGCTCTACCCGAAGGGCTACGACACCTGGGTCGACGTCGGGGAGCTGGGAAGACGGCTCGAGGGCGAGTTCCGGCCGGGCCATTTTCGCGGAGTCGCGACGGTGTGCCTCAAGCTCTTCAACATCGTCCGGCCGCAGCGGGCCTACTTCGGCCAAAAGGACGCCCAGCAGGCGGCAGTCGTCAAGCGGATGGCGAGCGACCTGAATCTCGAGGTCGAGATCCGCGTCCTGCCGACGGTGCGAGACGAAGACGGGCTCGCGATCTCGTCCCGGAACGCCTATCTCTCGCCGGCAGAGCGACAGGCTGCGCTCGCACTCCCGCGCGCGCTCGCGACCAAGGATCCCGCTCAGGCGCGCAGCCTGCTGCGCGGCCTCGACGTCGACTACGTGGAAGTGGCCGATCTCGACGGGCAGCGAGTCCTCGCCGCCGCCGTGCGCGTCGGCAAGACCCGACTCATCGACAACATAATTTTGGAAATCCCGAGCCAGGATTCATCCTGGCTCGGGCGCACGGGAAAAGGAGAGCCCACGTGAGCACACCGCCGAAGGGAAAGCTGCCGCTGCCCGAGCTCGCGCAGATGAAGGGGCGCGGCGAGAAGATCGTGATGGTCACCGCCTACGACGCGCCGGGCGCCCGCTTCGCCGAGGATGCGGGGATCGACGTCATCCTCGTCGGCGACACGGCCGCGATGGTCGTGCTCGGCTACGAGGGGACGACTGTGCCGGTGACAATGGACGAGATGCTCTTCCTGACGCGGACTGTGGCGCGCGCGGCCCGGCGTCCGATCGTGATCGGCGACATGCCCTTCGGCTCGTTCCAGGTCTCGGACGAGAAGGCGGTCGAGAACGCGGTCCGCTTCGTGAAGGAAGCGGGCGCCGACGCGGTCAAGCTCGAGGGGGCGGGCACGTCGGTCTCGCGCGTGCGGTCGATCGTGGAAGCGGGAATCCCGGTCATGGGGCACGTGGGGCTGACCCCGCAGTCGGCGACGATGCTCGGGGGCTTCAAGACCCAGGGCAAAACTGCGGAGAAGGCGAGGCACCTCGTCGAGGGCGCGCTCGAGCTCGAGCAGGCCGGAGCCTTCGCCGTCGTGCTCGAAGCTGTCCCCGCTCCGGTCGCGGCGGAGATCACGCGTCGCCTGACGGTGCCGACGATCGGGATCGGAGCCGGGCGCGAGTGCGACGGGCAGGTGCTCGTCTACCACGACCTACTCGGGCTATCCGAAGGCCATCTCCCGCGCTTCGTCAAGCGCTATGCGAACCTCTCGCGGGAGATCCGCGACGCGCTCGAGCACTACGCCGAGGAGGTGCGCTCGGGAACGTTCCCCGAGGACGAGCACACCTACGAGATGACTGACGACGAGCTCGTGCGCTTCAGCTCGACGAGCCCGAGCGCGACAAGGCCGAAGAACCAGGCGAAAGACAGCGCGACGAGACCATCGAAGATGCTGTCGCCGAGCCCGGAATCGGAGCCCCCGCTTCGAAAGACGTCACCGCCGTAGATCGCGATCCGCACCGGCCAGAGAAGCAGGAGCGAGAGCGCGACCGGGGCGGCCGCGAGCCCGACCACATGTCTGGCCTGGCGGTATGAGCTGCTCGCGCCGACGCCATGGGCGAGGGCATAAACCATGAGGCCGCCAAGCCAGTAGACGACCAGGCCGTAGAAGCCGCCCCCGAGAAAGGCCCACATCGCGATCGAAACCCCGTCGAACTTTGGATCGTCGAGTAGGCGCCCGGCCAGCGATGTCGAGAGCACGCCCGCGATTCCGGCCAGGATGACGATCGCCATCACGGGCTCCTGACGCGCCTCCGCGGCGTCGCGCGAATCGTCTCGCAGGGCCGACAACACGGAGCGCGGACTCTGGAGGATGGCAAGCGCCCGGAGCCACCACTCCCTTTGAAGAGACGGCCTTCGCTCGGCGCGCGAGATCACGCGGTCAGCCTAGCGGGGCGTCACCTTGAGGCTGTTGAGGATGCCGAGAACCTCCGAACGCCGATCGAGGCTGCCCGCGTAGAGATACGCGTAGAACCCCCGACCGGCGTCCTGAAACGGCAGCACCCAGCCCGGCTGACTCGTCGGCGCACAACACTCCAGTGGGCTCGGCTCCCCGACCAAGCGGAACCGGCCCGGGCGGCGAGGGAGTCCGCGCGTTCCCGTTTCCTGGAGCATGAAGAGCGAGCGGCCCGGGCCGCCGAGGTCGATCACCTCGACGGGGTTGCTGCAATCGGTGAGGTGGTGGAGGATCGGTTGCCAGCCGGGTGGGTGGCTCACCGAGAGCCCCAGGCCTCTCTGCTCGTAGCGCAGCCAGTGGTCGCCTTCGGCGGCGCCGGACGAGACCAGCAGGAAAGCGATCGTGAGGCCGAGGACGACGAGCCTGCCCATGCTTGAGATACGAACGCGCCCCGGCTGGAGGTCCCATAGGCTCGCCCGGATGCCGCGAACCGCCCGGATCGTCGTCGTACCGGAGGTTGGGCCTCTACCTACGCCGCCGCGGCGGCCTTCTTGGGCAGGACCGCTTGCAGATAGCGCCCGGTCGCCGACTCGTCGACCTCCGCGACCTGCTCCGGCGTGCCCGTCGCGATCACCTCTCCGCCGGCCTCGCCACCCTCTGGGCCGAGGTCGATGATCCAATCCGCCTGCTTGATGACGTCGAGGTTGTGCTCGATCACGAGCACTGTGTTCCCCGCGTCGACCAGCCGCTGGAGCACCTCGAGCAGCTTCTCGATGTCGGCGAAGTGGAGGCCGGTCGTCGGCTCGTCGAGGATGTAGAGCGTCCGCCCGGTCGCAATCTTCGACAGCTCCGAGGCCAGCTTCACGCGCTGCGCCTCACCCCCGGAGAGCGTCGTCGCCGGCTGGCCGAGCTTGATGTAGTCGAGCCCGACGTCGTGCAGCGTCTGCAGGCGCCGGCGCAGCTTCGGGATCTTGGCGAAGAAGCGCAGCGCCTCCTCGACCGACATCTCCAGGACATCCGCGATCGACTTGCCCTTGAAGCGCACCTCGAGCGTTTCCCGGTTGTAGCGCCGGCCGTGGCAGGTCTCGCACGGGACGTAGACGTCGGGCAGGAAGTGCATCTCGATCTTGATCGTCCCGTCGCCTTTGCACGTCTCGCAGCGCCCGCCCCGCACGTTGAACGAGAAGCGGCCGGGCTTGTACCCGCGCACCTTGGCCTCGGGCGTGAGCGAGTAGAGCTCGCGGATGTGGTCGAACAACTTGGTGTAGGTCGCCGGATTCGACCTGGGAGTTCGCCCGATCGGCGACTGGTCGATGTCGATCACCTTGTCGTAGCACTCGATGCCCTCGCAGCTCGCATGCTCCCCCGGCTTCACACGCATGCGGTGCAGCCGGTTGGCGAGCGCCTTGAAGACGATCTCGTTCACGAGCGTCGACTTCCCGGAACCGGAGACGCCGGTGACGGTGATGAACTTGCCGACCGGGAACTCGACGTCAATCTCCTTCAGGTTGTGCTGCGAGGCCCCGCGGACCCAGAAGGAGCCGACATCCTCGGTGCGGCGCTCGGGGACGGCGATCTCGCGCTTCCCGGACAGGAACTGGCCTGTGATCGACTCCGCGTTGCGCTCCACGCTCGCCGCCGACCCTTCCGCGACGACGTGCCCCCCGTGCTCACCCGCACCCGGCCCCATGTCGACCAGGTGGTCGGCCGCGCGCATCATCTGCTCGTCGTGCTCGACGACGAGCACGGTGTTGCCGAGGTCGCGCAGCCGCTCGAGCGTGCCGATCAGCTTCCCGTTGTCGCGCTGGTGGAGCCCGATCGAGGGCTCGTCGAGGATGTAGAGGACGCCGACGAGCTGTGACCCGATCTGCGTCGCCAGCCGCAACCGCTGCGCCTCGCCGCCCGAGAGCGTGGCCGCGGCACGATCGAGCTGGAGATAGCCGACACCGACGTTGTCGAGGAAGGTCAGCCGCTCGCGGATCTCCTTGATGATCCGCGCACCGATCAGCTGCTCGGTCTGGGTCAGCTCGAGCGCGTCGAGGAACTCGATCGCGCGCATGACCGACATGCGCGAGAACTCGTGAATGTTCTGCTCGCCGACCGTGACCGCGAGCACCTCGGGCTTGAGGCGGGCGCCGCCGCACTGCGGGCAAGGGCGGAAGCTCATGTACTCCTCGATCCGCTCGCGCTGCTGCGACGAATCCGTCTCGCGGTAGCGCCGCTCGAGGTTCTTGACGATGCCCTCGAAGGCGAGCATGTAGGAGCGACGGCGCCCCATACGGTTCCGGTAGCGGATGTAGATCCGCTCCCCGTCGGTGCCGTAGAGGAAGAGGTCCTGCTCCTCGGCGGTCAGGTCCTGCCACGGCTTGTCGAGGTCGATCTCCCACTTGTCCGCGATGCCCTGGATCACCGCCTCGTAGAAGCTCGAGCCGCCTGTCGACCACGGGACGAGCGCGCCTTCGCCGATCGAGAGCGTCGGGTCGGGCACGAGCAGATCGGGGTCGATCTCCTGCTGCGCGCCAAGGCCCGTGCAGCGCGGGCAGGCGCCGTGCGGCGAGTTGAACGAGAAGATCCGGGGCTGGAGCTCGGGCAGCCCGACCCCGTGCTCAGGGCACGCGAAGCGCTCGCTGAACGTGAGCGT
>WNFV01000573.1_pt1 | contig 49487 bp, 48 predicted proteins | sample 5400101 | NCBI WGS metagenome assembly WNFV01 (sample SAMN13153361, study PRJNA577476) | soil metagenome | isolation source: 115 cm soil or saprolite under grassland replicate 1 | place: USA:California | collected 2016-06-15
TCACCACCGGCTTACCGGTCATGCCTTCAGCGACGCGCCGGTACGCGACGAACTGTTCCTCCTCGGTCGGCAAGCCCTCGCGATTGAGGTAAAGGAACTCGGAGCGGAAGAGCCCGATGCCGCCCGCTCCGTTGGCAAGCGCCTGCTCGAGATCCTCGGGCAATTCGATGTTGGCATGCAACTCGACGCGCGCGCCGTCGATCGTCGTCGCGACCTTGCTCTTCAACCGCCGCAGCTTCGCCCGCTCGAGCTCGAAGTCGCCCTGCTTCAGCCGGTACTCGGCGAGCACCGCCTTGTCGGGATTGACGATGACGACGTGGTGCGTGCCATCGACGATCAGCAGCTCGTTCTCGCGGATCAGCTGCCGCGCGTTGTGCGTCGCGACCACCGCCGGCACGTTCAGGCTGCGCGCGACGATCGCCGTGTGCGACGTGACGCCCCCGAGATCGGTGAGGAACGCGGCGAACCGGTGCTGCTTGAACTGGATGACGTCGGCCGGCGACAGATCGTGCGCGACGAGGATCGTGTGCTGCTCGGCGTTGGTCGGCACGATCGCGCCCGGCTTGCCGAGCAGCCGCTTCAGGACACGCTCGACAACCTGCACGACATCGGCGCGCCGCTCGCGCAGGTACGGGTCCTCGATCTGGTCGAACTGCTCGACCAGCACGTTCATCTGCTGCGTGAGCGCCCATTCGGCGTTGCAGCGCTGCTCGGCGATGATCCGCTTGGGCGCCTCGGCGAGCGTCGGATCGGTGAGGATCATCCAGTGCACGTCGAGGAACGCGCCGAACTCGGCCGGCGCATCGCCGCCGGTCATCGCGCTGTGCAACGACTCGAGGTCGTGCTTGACGTCGTCGAGGGCGTGCTGGAAGCGCCCGATCTCGGCGTCGATGCGGTTCGGCTGGATCGTGTAGTGCGCGACCTCGAGCGTGGCGTGCGAGACGAGCTGCGCGCGGCCGATCGCGATGCCGTTGGAAACGCCGATGCCGTGCAGCGCGAAGCTCGCCATCTCAGTCCAGGGCCTGCGACTTCACGACTCGTCGCCCCCGCGAAAGCGGGGGCCCAGTGTCTTTCGCGCCGAAGCGTGAACGCGACGCCAAGTCGCTGGATTCCCGCCTGCGCGGGAATGACCAATCGCGGCGCACGTGCGTCACTGTCCTTCGCCGAAGCGATCGGCGATCAGCGCCGTCAGCGCCTCCATCGCATCGGCCTCGTCCGGGCCGTCGACCTCGAGCGTCACGCGAGAGCCTTTGCCCGCGGCGAGCATCATCACGCCCATGATGCTCTTCGCGTTCACCTTGCGGCCGTTGCGCGCGAGCATCACGTTGCTGTCGTATTTTGCCGCGAGCTGCGTGAGCTTCGCCGCCGCCCGCGCGTGCAATCCAAGCTTGTTGACGATCTCAACCTCGCGTTGCTGCATAGATCGGGTCCACGTCGATGTGCAACACGCCGTCGCAGCCGCCCGACACCGCCTTCTTGACCATCGTGTCGAGATCGCGCGTGCGGTACGTGAACGCGCGCACGAGCATCGGCAGGTTGACGCCGGCGATGCCTTCGACGCGTCCCGGCTCGAGCAGCTTGCACGCGACGTTGCACGGCGTCGCGCCGAAGATGTCGGAGAAGATCAGCACGCCCTCCCCGCTGTCGAGCCGGCGCACCTGCTCGCGCGCGGCGGGCAACAGCACCGTAGGGTCGTCGGTCGCGGCGACGGAGAGCACCTCGAATTGCGGCGGCCGCGTGCCGAGCACGTGGGTGACGGCCTTGACGAGGCTTTCGCCGAGGTTGTCGTGCGCGACGATCAGGATGCCGATCATGACGTGGCGTTGTGCGCGCGAAGCGGCGCGACGTGGCGCGTACGAGCTGGTAATTATGTTAGCACGGTGAAAAGCAGGGTCATGTCTGGAAATTCAGGACTCTCCCGACCGTACTTTTTGCAGCAGCGCGTCGGCGAACATCGCCGGCACGTCGAAGCCCGACTGCTGCGTGATCTCGACGAAGCATGTCGGGCTCGTCACGTTGACTTCGGTGAGGAAGCCGCCGATGACATCGAGGCCGACGACGAGCAGGCCTTCGGCGGCGAGAGCAGGGCCGATCGACGTCGCGATCTCGCGCTCGCGAGGCGTCAGCGGCTGCGCGACGCCGCGCCCGCCGGCGGCGAGATTGCCGCGCGTCTCACCCGGCTTGGGAATGCGCGCGAGCGCGTAGGGAGCGGGCTCGCCGCCGATGATGATCACGCGCTTGTCGCCTTCGGAGATCGCCGGAATGTAGCGCTGCGCCATCACCGTGCGCTCGCCGCACCGGCTCACCGTTTCGACGATCACATTGCGATTGACGTCGTCGCGACGGATACGGAAGATCGACGTGCCTCCCATGCCGTCGAGCGGCTTGAGGATCATGTCGCCGTGCTCGTCGACAAATGCATGGATGCGCTCGATGTCGCGCGTGACGAGCGTGGGCGCGATGAAGTCGGCGAACTTCGCGATCGCGAACTTCTCGTTGTGATCGCGGATCGCACGCGGCCGGTTGAACACGCGCGCGCCTTCGCGCTCGGCGGCCTCGAGCAGATGCGTCGCGTACAGGTACTCGATGTCGAACGGCGGATCCTTGCGCTGCAGCACGGCATCGAACGACGCGAGCGGCCGTTCGCTCGACGCGCCGGCGTCGTACCAGTCATGATCGTCGGGCTTCAGCGTCAGAGCGACCGTTCGCGCACGAACACCACGTGAATCCCACGATAGATCCGCGGGTCCGAGCGAATGGATCGCATGTCCGCGCGCGGCGAGCGCGCGCATCATCGCCACACTCGAGTCCTTGTAGGCCTTGAGCGAGGGCAGCGGATCGAGGACGAATGCGAATTCCATGGCGGCACGCGAGCGCGGACCGCCATGCTACCGCACTGCCCGGTCACGCCTGCCGGGCGCTCGCCCGTGCCGCGGCAGGCGTACCGCTCAGCCGCGCTGCTCCTCCTGGCGTTTCTCGTCCGGGCTCTTGCCCTTCTCGGGCGGGCCCTTGCCCTTCTCGGGCGGGCCCTTGCCTTCGCCAGCACGCTCGGCGGGCGCACCTCCGCGTTGCGGCGCCGGCGCTTCGCGAGGCGCGGCGCGCTCGGCGGGTGGCGCCGGCGGAGCAGCGCGAGGTGTCGCGGGTGCTGCGCGTTCGGGCGTCGGCGGTGCCGGACGCTCGGGCGGCGTCGGCGGGACCGCGCGAGGCGCCGGTGCGGCTTCACGCGGCGCCGCTCGCTCCTGAGGTGTCGCACGTTCGGGCGGTGTCGGCGGGACCGCGCGAGGTGCCGGTGGCGCGCGTTCCGGCGTCGCCGGTGCCGCACGCTCGGGCGTCGGCGGAGCCGCTCGCGTGGTCAGCGGGGCTTCGCGTGGGGCGGCGCGCTCGGCACCGGGCGGTGTCATCTGCTGGGGCGGCGTCGGCGGAACTGCGCGCGGCGCGGCGCGCTCGGCCGGCGCCGCTCGCGGCGGCGCACCCGGCGGCGTCACATCGCTTGGGGCAAGCCCCGGACGTTGCGGCGTCGCACGCTCGGCTTCGGCACCTCTGCCCGGACCCGGACGTTCAGCCGATGGCGGCGTTGGCGGCGCGGCCTTCGGAGCTTCCGCAGCGCCCTTCGGTGCCTCGGCGGGTCCCTTCGGCGCGACCGCGGCGCCCTTCGGAGCGTCGGCGGGACCCTTCGGTAGTTCAGTTGCGCCCTTGGCGGCTTCGGCGCCCTTGGCGGATTCGGCGCTCTTGGCAGTCTCGGCGGGACCCTTCGGTGGTTGAGGTGCAGCCTTGGCGGCTTCGGCGGCCTTCGGTGGCTCGGCGGCTACCTTCGGCGCTTCGGGCGCGGCGGCGCGGCCTTGTGCCGGACCCGGCGGCGCGGTAGCGGCCGTTCCCGGTGTCGGTGTTGTCGCCCCGGGTGCGGCCCCGGCCCGCTCGGTCGGTGCCTTGCCCGGCGGCGCCGCAGCCGTGCCGGGCGTAGGTGTACCCGCCGCACGAGTCGGTGGCGGAGCGCCGGCGGTGCGCGCCTGCGCCGGCGCCGGCTTGATCAGTTGCACGGGCGCAACGGTTGCCGCCGCGGTCGCGGCCGGGGCGGCTCCGGCGGGCGCTGTCGGCGCCTTGCCGGGGGCCGAAGGCGCGGCCGCGCCCCCAGCCGGGGCGGCAGGAGCGGTTATGCCTGGAGCGGTCGCGCTCGCCGCGCGCGGCGGCAGCGCCTGAACCTTGTACGGCTGCGCACCGTGCTGTGCGATCGCCTGCTGGCGGGCACTGAACGACGGCGGCGCCGGCGGCGGCGTCTGGACGGCAACGACCGCGCGCTTCTCGATCTGCGGCGGCGGCCTCGCCGCGGCAGGCCGCACGATCACGCTTTGCGACGCGGGCGGGACCGGCGCTGCGCCGGTAACGACCGACGCTTGCGCGAGCCTCTGCGGCTGAATTGCAACGACCGCGCGCGTCACCGGTTGCGCTTGCGCTACGACGGTCGACGGAACGGCCGTGACCGCCGCCGGATCCTGCCGGTGCTGGTAATTGATCTGCGTGACGTTGATGTTGGTGATGTTGATGTTCGTCACCCGTGCCGGGACGTTGACCTCGCGGATATAGGTCGGCGACGTCTCGTACCAGGGGATGTACGGCTCGCGATACGCGAGCGGGAACCAGCCGACGACCGGCGCCGTGCCGCTCGAGATGCCAACGCTGAAGCTGGGCCCGCCGACCCACGCGACGAGAGCCGGCGCGTAGATCGGCTGCGCGACGACTTCGCCCGGGCACCATCCCCACCGGTCGCGCACGCGCACCCAGCGACCGTAGTGGAACGGTGCAAATCCCCACGGTGCGTTGTCGACCCACGTATACCCCCACGGCTCGACCCACACCCAGCGGCCGTCGCGGTAAGGCGTCCAGCCGGTCTCGATGCGCGTCGGGAACCACACGTTGCCGTAGTCGGGAACCGCGCTCCATGATCCGTATTCGTCGAGGTCCTCGTAGCCGGTCATCTCGAGCGAGACATAGCGCGTTGCGCGCCGCTCGTCGCGTGAATCGCGCGACACATAGAAGCGGTCGAAATCGTCCTGCTGCGCGATCGACGTGTAGTCGTACGCCTCGCCGCCGTTCTCGAACACGACGCGCTCGCCCCGATACACCTCGAGGCTCGAACGATTGCCGGCGATTTGAGCAGCGCCTTCGCGAACGACGACCGTCGTCACGTCGGCGTCGGGTCGCACTTCGATGCGATAGATACCCGGCTCGCGTATCACGACGGCCGCGCTCGGCGTGTCGATTTCGTAAAAGCCGTCGCGTGGAATCGAACGAATTCGCAGCTGCAACCGCCCTTCGGCCAGACGAAGCTGCACGTAGCGGTCGTCGAGGCCGAGCACGTCGGCGCTCGTGCGCACATCGAGGCGCACGGCCGCGGATCCGATGCGGATCTCGGCGCGGCCCCGATCGGCCGTCCACAGCCGGTCACCCGTCGTGATAGGCCGGTTGATGTAGGCCTCGGACCATTCGTCTTCGACGCCGGCAGGCGCGAGTGAGACCGAGCCGGAGACGAGCGACAGACGCCCGACGCGGCCCGGCGGGTCCGCGAGCACCGGCGCGGCGATGATGAACGCGGCGACAACGAACAGCAATTTGTTGATAGCGGGTGACATTTCGATTTCCTCGACTGCAGACGCTCGGCGTCAGCTCGTGGCGGCGGAGCGTTGGGGTTCGTCGATAAGGCGAGGCGGGGCGAGCGGATCGAAGTCGACCCAATTGCCGTCGCGGATCTCGCCCACCGCGCGCTCGATGTTGCGCCCGCCGCTGTCGCGCAGCGCGTGCAGCACCGCGTCCTCGCGCGAGCGATCGGGCAGCGCAACGGCGACCATCACGGCCGCCGGCCGCCGCCAGATCTTGTGCGGCTCTTCGTCGTGCAGCTGCGATTCGCTCGCCGCACCGGCGAGCCCGCCGACATACGCGCCGACACCGGCTGCAGCACCCGCAGCGAGCGGACCGCCAACCGCCGCCGCAAGCCCCGCGCCTGCGCCGACGGCGGCGCCTTTGGCAACGCCTTTTTCCAGCACCTGCGCCTCGGGATCGGCGAACTCGTCGCCGCCGATCGGGAACGTGCCGTGCCGACCGGGCGCGTTGTTGAAGAAGACGGACACCGCGTTCTGATCGAATCCGGCGGCGCGCAGGCGATCGGTCGCGCGGCCTGCGTCGTCGAACGTGTCGTATTGCGCGGCAATGATTGTCGCCATTCGATTGTCTCCCGCGTGTTTCAGCGCGTGGCCGAGCCCGGTCGCTGTTCGCAGCGCGTCGCCCGCGCTTGCGCGCGACCGACATTGCGCTCCGGATGCGACGGCTTCGGCTCCCGGGGGTGCGGCGTGCGCGGCTCTTTCGTCACTTCCTTCGGGTCGGGCGACGGATGCGGCGGCTTCGGCTCCGGCGGCAGCTCGGTCGGAGACGGCGTCGGATGCTCGTGCTCGTGCTCGTGTTGGTCGCGTTGGGGGAGCGGATCGCCCGGCATCTGCGGCAACGGATCGACGATGCGCGGCATCGTCGCGTTCGCAAGCTTCATCGATAGTCCTTCGCGCTGCGGGAAGCGTGCCGACGTTCTCTCGGACCGTGGCGCGGGGGGCCTTTGGGACTCACGCTGACCCGCGCACGGTCCGCGATTCGTCAACGGTTCATCGTCGCTCTATTGCGAAGTGTCGCCGCTGCCGCCCGGGCGCCGCGATTGCGATCGATCGCCTTCGTCCGGCTGCGACGAGCTGCGATCGTCGGGGTTCGGCATCGGCTGGTTGACCGACGGGTTGCGATTGCCTTCGCCTTGCGACGGCGATTCGATGTTCTGCCGGCTCGGCTCCTCGCGCGGTTGGCGGTCGCTCGAGCGGTCTTCGCTACTTTTGCCGGTCGTCGATTGGTTGCTGCGGCGATCGCCTTGTGGCCGCTGCGCACGGTCGCGTCGCTTGTTCGATTGCGCCATGAAAACACTCCTCCGGATCATGGGGAAAAGGCCTCGCTTGCCAGCCTCGAACAACCGATCGCTCCGCAACAAGCATGCCGCTCGCAGCATGCTGAATGGGCAAGGAAATTGCTCGTCACCACTGCGATGTGGCTGTAACAATTGCATGTGGGGGGCAACCCTTACAGCCGGGGGTCGCAATACGCATTGCAGAGGCACCGCGCGCAGATTGAAGGCACGCGCGCGCCGCGCGGCGCTTACCGACGCGGCTAGCCGCGCAGAAAGCGGGCGAGCCCGGCGACGTCCTCGGCGAACATCTCGCTCGCTTCGAAATAGGCGAGCCGCGCATCGCGGCCGATCACCCAGATCGCCGGAATCTGACGCGGCTTTCCGATTGCCGCTTTCCAGCGATCGTCGAACATCGCGGCGCGAAACGCGTAGCCGTGCTCGCGAACGTATTTCACGGCATCGTCGGGCTTGCGATCGATCGAAAGCGCGAGCACTTCCAGGCCTTGTGCCGCGTGCTCGCGGTGCAGCCTGTCGATCAACGGGTTCTGCTTCGCGCAAAACGGGCACCAGCTTGCCCACAGCTCGACGACGAGGACCTTGCCGCGCCAGTGCGCGCCGCGCACGGGCGTTGCGTCGAGCTGCACGATGTCGGGAATGTCGATGTGCGCGCCGAGCGGCGGAATCGGCGTCGCGCCGTCGATGCGCGATTGCGCCCCCGCGCGCGGCACATGGGCGAGCAGCGCGGCGCCGATCGCGGACGCGATGAATCGCCGTCGCGCACGCATCTAAGCGGCGCTCTCGTCGAGCGTCTGCTCGCGCAGCAGCCCGAGCGCCTCCTGCACCGGCCGGTCGGAGTAGCCGAACAGCACGACTTCAGTGGCCGCGGCGAACGATCGCGGCTGCCACGACGGCACGACGAAGATGTCGCGCGGGCCAAACTCGAAAGGCTGCTCGCCGATGCGCACGCTGCCGCGTCCCTCGATGCAGCAATACACGGTGCCGTCGGTTGAACGGCTCGGCATTCCGCGAAAGCCCGCGGGCAGCAGTTGCAGGAATGTCCCCATCGTCGGCATTGCCCAGCCGCCAGTCACCGGATTGACGTAGCGCATCCGCACGCCGTGCGCCGGGTCGCAGACACGCGCGGCGGCGAGCTTCGCGAGCGCGGCGCGGCTGCGCGCATACGGATAGCTGAACATCGGTGAGGTCTTCGTCGCATGCCCGTGATCGAACAACGCCATGTTCGATGCCCAGCGCGCGTCGCAGTCGCCTTCGGCGCGGCTCACCGGCTGCACGGGCTCGGGATAGCGCTCGGCGAACTGCGCGTCGTGCAGCGCGACGATCGGAATGTCGAGGCCGTCGAGCCAGACGACAGGCCCGTTGCCGTCGTTGCCATGGTCGTGCCACGTCCATGACGGCGTGATGATGAAGTCGCCCGGTGCCATCGTCGTGCGCTCGCCGTCGACCGCCGTGTATGCGCCGGAGCCTTCGACGATGAACCGAAGTGCGCTTTGCGCGTGCCGATGCGAGGGTGCGATCTCGCCGGGCAGGATCAGCTGCAAGCCGGCGTACAGCGCGCTCGTGATCAGGGAGGAGCCGGGCAGGCCGGGATTTTCGAGGATCAGCACGCGGCGCACGGCTTCCATCGCGCTGATGATGTTGCCTGATTCCATGATCGCGGGCCGGAGGTCGTCGTAGCGCCAAAGCGCAGCGACCGATTGCGGTCGCGGCGCGGGCGGAACGAGCTCGTCGAGCACCTCCCACAGCGGCCTCAGATGGCGGTCGGCGATGCGGGCGTAGAAATCGGCGCGGTCGTTCACGGCGGCACTCCTTCGGGATGGCGCACTTCGTACGCGGCGGCGAGCGCCGGATCGCGCCGCCTGACGTCGTCGTGCGTGACGCGGCCGGAGCGGCGCAGGTAATCGTACGCGAACGACACCGGATCGAGCCCGAGCCTGCCGCGCACCGACTCGTACCACTCGGTGCTGCGGATCGCCGCCTGCTGCAATGCATCGGAGCCCGGCCGGCGCCGGCGCTCGAAGTCGGCGAGAAGCGCGGGCACGTCGTCACGCCCGGCGATGCATGCGCCGAAGAGCGCGATCGCATCCTGCATCGCGAGCCGCGTGCCGGATCCGACCGACGGGTGCCCGGTACGAAGCGCATCGCCGAGCAGCACGACGTTCTCCCAATGCCATCGCTTGTTGCGCACGATTGCGTAGCGGAACCAGTCGGACTTGTTGGTCAGAAGCGGGTGGCCTTCGAGATCGGCGGCGAACACGCGCTCGCAGCAAGCAAGGCTGTCGTCGACGCTCATCCGATCGAGGCCCGCGTTACGCCATGTCTGCGGATCGCACTCGACGAGGAACGTGCTGTGCGTACGGCTGTAGCGGTACGCATGCGCGATCATCAGACCCGCGTCGCATTCGCGGAAGATGAGCGACAGCGGATCGAACGCCTTGGTCGTTCCGTACCACGCGAGATAGTTGGGGCGCACGTCGATCGTCGGCTCGAAGCGATCGGCGTAGCGCGCGCGGATCGCGCTCGCCGCACCGTCGGCGACGACGACGAGATCGCAGTCGGCGAACTCGCCGATGTCCGCCACCTTGCGCCCGAATTCGATCGGTACGCCGAGCGCAGCGCAATGTTCGCGCAGCGCCCGCAGCAGATCGATGCGCGCCATCCGGTGGAACGTGTTGTTCGCGAGCGTGACCGATTGCCCGCGATGCACGATCCGCATGTCGTCGTGCACTTCCTGATCGCGCGTCATCGCGTCGTAGAGCGCGGGAGCGGCGTCGCGGACGAACGCGAGCGCGACGTCGGAGAACACGACGCCCCATCCGTACGTCGCCTCGGCCGGGTCGCGCTCGACGACGCGGATCCGGTGCGAAGCGTCGTGGCGCTTCAGCAGATACGCGAAGAAAAGTCCCGCCGGACCTCCGCCGACGATGCCGACGTTCATCCACCGCTCCGTTGCGCGGCTTCGTCCGCGACTCGTTGACGCCGAACCCTATTCCACCGTGACGCTCTTCGCGAGATTACGCGGCTTGTCGACGTCGGTCCCGCGCAGCGCCGCCGCGTGGTACGCGAGCAGCTGCAGCGGGATCACGTGCACGACCGGCGACAGCAGCCCCGCGTGCTCGGGCAGGCGGATCAGATGGATGCCGTCGCCGGGCGTGAGCTTGCTGTCGAGATCGGCAACGACGTAGAGCTCGCCGCCGCGCGCACGCACCTCCTGCAGATTGCTCTTGAGCTTCTCGAGCAGCGCGTCGTTGGGTGCGATCGCGACCACCGGCATGTCGGCATCGACCAGCGCGAGCGGCCCGTGCTTCAGCTCGCCGGCCGGATAGGCCTCGGCGTGGATATACGAAATCTCCTTGAGCTTCAACGCGCCTTCGAGCGCAATCGGATAGTGAAGCCCGCGGCCGAGAAAGAGCGCGTGCTGCTTCTTCGCGAAATGCTCGGCCCATGCGATCACTTGCGGCTCGAGCGCGAGAGCCGCCTGCAGCGCGGCGGGCAAGTGCCGTAAGCCCCGCAGCCAGTACGCCTCCTCCTCCGGCGTGAGCCGATCGCGCTGCTTCGCGAGCGTGAGCGCGAGCAGGAACAGCGCAATCAACTGCGTGGTGAACGCTTTCGTCGAGGCGACGCCGATCTCGGCGCCTGCTCGGGTGAGGTACGTGAGCGCCGTTTGACGCATCATCGTGCTGGTCGCGACATTGCAGATCGCGAGCGTGTGCGCGTGGCCGAGCGCCTTCGCGTGCTTCAGCGCGGCGAGCGTGTCCGCGGTTTCGCCCGATTGCGACACGACGACGACGAGCGCCGCCGGATCGGGAACGCTTTCGCGGTAGCGGTATTCGCTCGCGATCTCCACCGCGCACGGGATGCGGACGAGCGACTCGATCCACTGCTTCGCGACGAGCGACGAGTAGTAGCTCGTCCCGCACGCGAGGATCAGAACGCCGTCCGCTTTCGCGAGCGTGCCGGCCGCGCCGGCGCCGAACAGCTCCGGCACGATCGTCGCAATCCCATCGAGCGTGTCGCTCACCGCGCGCGGCTGCTCGAAGATCTCCTTTTGCATGAAATGCCGGTACGGCCCGAGCTCTACCGAAGAACCCGATGCTTCGATGATCGTGACCGGGCGCCCGACCGGCTCGCCGCGCGCGTCGTAGATCGTGTACGCCTCGCGCCGCACATCAGCGACATCGCCCTCGTCGAGGTAGACGACGCGCCGTGTGACCGACAGCAGCGCCGCTGCGTCGGAGGCGAGGAAGTGGTCGGCGTCGGCGACGCCCACGACGAGCGGGCTGCCGAATCGAGCGCCCACGACACGGCCCGGCTCGCGCGTGGAGATCACGGCAATAGCGTACGCGCCATGGAACTCGGCGGTCGCCGCCTGGACCGCGCGCAGCAGATCGCCGCCGCCCGGCCCGTGCCAGTGAGAATGCACGAGATGCGCGATCACTTCGGTGTCGGTCTGCGTCTGGAAGACGTAGCCCTGTCCCTTGAGCCGGTCGCGCAGCGCTTCGTAGTTCTCGATGATGCCGTTGTGCACGACGGCGATCTCGCCCCTCGACACGTGCGGATGCGCGTTGACGGACGTCGGCGCGCCGTGCGTCGCCCAGCGCGTATGCGAAATGCCCGTCGTGCCGGTGAGTTGCGATGACTCCGCCTGCGCCGCGAGATTCGCGACGCGCGCGGTGCTCACGAGTCGCGACAGGCGCGGATGCTCGGCGCTGCCGTTGATCACCGCGAGGCCGGTCGAATCGTAACCGCGGTACTCGAGCCTTCGAATGCCGTCGATCAGGATCGGAACGATATTGCGGCTCGATGCCGCGCCGACGATGCCGCACATGAGCTACTCCTTATCCTGCGTCATCCCGAGCGGAGCAAGGGATCTGCTGTGCATGTCCGCCGAAAAGCAGATTCCTCGCTTCGCTCGGAATGACATTACTATTTCTCCTGCGGGACCTTCTGCGCCTGCTCGCGCGCGCACAGCGCGAGGGTCGCACCCGCCTTGCCTGCGCACGGGAACTCGGCGAGCACGTTCAGGTTGTACGTCTCGCATTTCGTCCTGCCGTAGCCGTCGAGCCGCCCGCAGTCGTCGAGCGCCGGCGTGTCGACGAAATGCTTCTCGCATGCGCTGCGCGCGGCACCGGCGAAGTCGCCGCACAGCGCCGCCACACGTGCCGCCTGCTCGCACTTGAGCCGTTCGGACGCAGGCTGCTTCGCGCACTCGGACGTTTGCGACCACACGTGCGGCGATGAAGTCGCGAGCGCCAGCGCGCCGACGGCCATCGCACACCGCATCGCGGAGCGCGCGCTCATTTCTTGCGCGGCCGCTGCCAACCCGGCTTGCTCGTTTGCGGCACTCGGGACAACGTCAGCGCGTCGGGCGGCGCCTCGTGCGTGAGCGTCGTGCCCGCGCCGAGCGTCGCACCGCGGCGCACCGTCACCGGCGCAACGAGCTGCGTGTCGGAGCCGATGTGCACGTCGTCCTCGATCACCGTGCGGTGCTTGTTCGCGCCGTCGTAGTTGCACGTGATCGTGCCCGCGCCGATGTTCACGTCGCGGCCGACGGTCGAGTCGCCGACGTACGACAGGTGGTTCACCTTGCTGCGGGCGCCGATCGTCGAAGCCTTGATCTCGCAGAAATTGCCGACATGCACGTCCTCGGCAAGCTCGGCGCCGGGACGCAGCCTCGCGTAGGGCCCGATCCGGCAGTTCGCGCCGATCGTCGCGTCGACGACATGCGAGAACGCCTCGATGCGAGTGCCCGCGCCGGCGGTGACATTGCGCATGACGCAATAGGGGCCGATCGCGACACCGTCGGCGAGCCGTACGTCGCCCTCGAACACGCAACCGATGTCGATCGAAACATCGCGGCCGCATTCGAGCGTGCCGCGAATGTCGATGCGGTCCGGATCGGCGATCGTCGCGCCGGCGGTGGCAAGCGCGTCCGCCTGGCGCCGCTGCACGATGCGCTCGAGCGCCGCAAGCTGCGCACGATCGTTGACGCCGCGCACCTCGCGCTCGTCGTTGACGAGGATCGCCTCGACGGGCAGGCCATCGGCCGCGGCCATTGCGATCACATCAGTCAGGTAGAACTCGCGTTGCGCGTTGTCGTTCTTCAGCGCGGCGACCCAGCGCGCAAGCCGCGCGGTCGGCGCGGCGAGCATGCCGGCATTGATTTCGCGGATCGCGAGCTGCGCCTCCGTTGCGTCGCGCTCCTCGACGATCGCGCGGACATGGCCGTACGGATCGCGCACGACGCGCCCGAGTCCCGCGGGTTCGGGCACTTTGGCGGTGAGCAACGCGAGGCAGTTACGCGACGCCGCCTGCGCAAGGCGCCCGAGCGCTGCGGGCGGCACGAGCGGCGCATCGCCGATCAGCACCATCGTGACGCCGTCCTCGGGCAACACGTGCAGTGCGCGGCGCACAGCGTCGCCGGTGCCGCGTGGCGGATCCTGCGTGACGAACGTCAGATCGAAGCGCGCCATTGCCGCGCGCACATCGTCACCGCCGTGCCCGACGACGACGGCGATCGCACGCGGTCCGATCGAACGGGCTGCGGCGACAACGTGCTCGAGCAGCGGTCGCCCGGCGAGCGGATGCAGCACCTTCGGACGCGCCGAGCGCATGCGCTTGCCTTCGCCGGCGGCGAGGATGACGACTTGAAGCGGTGACGACGAGGCGGACACGGCGAGCAAGGGTGATGGGCGTGCGGATCGACGCGCGAGACGATGATGATACGGCATCGCGCGTGGCCACCCAACGCTCGGCGCGACCGCTCGGAGCCTAGCGGACGCCTGTCGGCGGCTCGATCGTGCGCGCGCGGTGTAAACTCGAATGCCACGCAAGCGCGCGGCGACCGATCGCGCGCGACGGACGACATGCGTCCGGAACGGCTTCGAACGACACCCGAAGGGAGGATCGATCATGCGGATCAGCTATCGGCTCATCGCCGCCATCGCCGTGCTTGCCGGCGCAGCGCTCGCGCAACAGACGTTGGCCGCGGATGCCTGCAAGAACCGCGGCGAGCTCGACACGATGTATTGCGACGAAAACGGCGATCTCGTCGCCGACTCGCCGAAGGATGCGAAGCGCTGGAAGAATCCGTCGACGATCGTCTTCACGTACACGCCGGTCGAGGATCCGGCGGTCTACGAGAACATCTTCAAGCCTTTCACGACGCATCTTTCGACGTGCCTCGACAAGAAGGTCGTGTTCTATCAGGTGCAATCGAACGCCGCGGAGATCGAGGCGATGCGCTCGGGGCGGCTGCATGTCGCCGGCTTCTCGACCGGACCGACCGCGTTCGCCGTCAATCTCGCGGGCGCGGTGCCGTTCGCGGTCAAAGGTTACGAGAAGGAATTCCAGGGCTACAACCTGATCGTCGTCGTGAAGGCGAGCTCGCCGTACCAGAAGCTATCGGATCTCAAGGGCAAGAAGGTCGCGCACACGTCGCCGTCGTCGAACTCCGGCCATCTCGCGCCGCTCGCGCTCTTCCCCCATGAAGGTCTCGTTCCCGACAAGGACTACAAGATCATCTTCTCGGGCAAGCACGACCAGTCGGTCATGGGCGTGAACTCCGGCGACTACGACGCGGGTGCCGTCGCCTCCGACGTGTTCCACCGGATGGCCGAGCGCGGGCAGGTGAAGGAAAGCGATTTCCGCGTCATCTACCGCAGCCAGAAATTCCCCACGTCGTCGTTCGCGTATGCACACGATCTCGAGCCGAAGCTCGTCGACAAGATGCTCACGTGCTTCTACGACTACCGGTTCCCGCCGGAGATGAAGAAGGCATTCGATGGCGCCGACCGCTTCTTCCCGATCAACTACAAGACGAGCTGGGACGTCGTACGCACGGTGGCGAAGGGCTCGGGACAGGGCTTCGACAAGGCGGCCTACGACAAGGAATCGAAGCGCGAGGCAGAGGCTGCGGCTGCAGCCGCGGCGAAGAAGAAGTGACGCGGATGTCCGAGAGCAAGCGGTGAACCCGCGCGGCGATCGGAAACAGCCGCGTCATCCCGAGGAGCGCAGCGACGAGGGATCTGCTTTGCATCGCGGATCGAACAGCAGATTCCTCGCTGCGCTTGGAATGACGGCGTAAGTGCTCGCGATCCGCCGCCTGTCGAAGGAATACGTCGCCGGCACGCCGGTGCTGCGCGACATCGACGTCGAGATCGCCGCGCGCGGCGTCACCGCGGTCATCGGCCCGTCGGGCACCGGCAAGTCGACGCTGATCCGCTGCATCAATCGGCTCGTCGAGCCGAGCGCCGGCGAAATCGTGTTCGAGGGTGTGGACCTCGCTCGCCTGTCAGGTGCACCGCTTCGCCGCGCGCGCCGCCACATCGGCATGGTGTTCCAGGAATACAACCTCGTCGAGCGCCTGACGGTGATGGAGAACCTGCTGTCGGGCCGACTGGGCTACGTGTCGGCGTGGCGCGCATGGCGGCGCAAGTTTCCGCCCGAGGACATCGCCCGCGCGTACGAGCTGCTCGACGTTGTCGGGCTGTCCGGCTTCGCGCTCTCGCGCGCCGATGCGTTGTCCGGCGGACAGCGGCAGCGTGTCGGTATCGCGCGCGCGGTGATGCAGCAGCCCACGCTGCTGCTCGCCGACGAGCCGACATCCTCGCTCGATCCGAAGACCTCGGTCGAGATCATGGAGCTCCTCGCCGGCATCGCGCGCGCGCGCGACATCCCGGTGCTGGTCAACATGCACGACGTCGAGCTCGCGAAGCGCTTCGCCGATCGCGTGCTCGGCATGTCGAGCGGACGGATCGTGTTCGACGGTCCGCCCGAGCGGTTGACCGACGGCGAGCTCACTCGAATCTACGGCGGGCAGGGTTGGCTGCACTGAGCCCGATGCCGGCGCAAGCGGCGCCGGCCGACCCGTTCGCCCGCGGCGTGTGGCCGCGCGTGGCCGCGCTGCTGCTCGTCGTCTACATCGTCTACGCGTGCGCGCAGATGGAAATTTCGTGGGCGCGTGTCGAAACCGGGCTCGAGAACGCAGCGCATTTTTTCTCGCGCCTGTTCCCGCCGAACTTCTCGCGCTGGGAGCTTCTGGTCAAAGGTCTTGCCGAGAGCCTGCAGATCGCCGTGCTCGCTTCGACACTGGGCATCGTGCTCGCGCTGCCGATCGGGCTCGCCGCCGCACGCAATCTGATGCCCGCCTGGGCAACATGGCCCGCGCGCTTCGTCGTCGTCGCCTGCCGCTCGTTCCATCCGGTGATCGTCGCGATCCTGTTCGTCAAGGCGGTCGGCTTCGGCGCGCTCGCCGGAATTCTCGCGCTCACCGTCGCTTCGATCGGCTTCATCGGCAAGCTCTTCACCGAGGCGATCGAGGAGATCTCGGCGAAGCAGGTCGAGGCGATCCGCGCGACCGGCGCGTCGTTCGGGTCCGTGCTCGCATTCGGCGTGCTGCCGCAGGTGTTCTCGCGCTTCATCGGCTTCGCGACCTACCAGCTCGACTCGAACCTGCGCAACTCGACGATGGTCGGCATCGTCGGCGCGGGCGGCATCGGCGGAACGCTGTTCGCGGCGTTCCAGCGCTTCGATTACGACTACGTCTGCGCGATCCTGATCTCGATCATCTCGGTGATCATGGCGGGCGAATTGCTTGCGACCGCCGTGCGCAAGATCTTCATCGAGAACCTGACGCTGCGCCAGATCTTCCGCCGCGGCAGTGCGTCGGTCCGCGTCCAGCCGCTGGAGGATGACTGATGGCGAGCGCAGCGCCGGTGTCGTCGGTCAGCGCCGCTTCGAACGCGCCGCGCGTCTGGCGCCGCTTCACGTCTGCCCAGCGGCTCGCGCGCTTCGCGATCTATCTTGCGATCGTCGCGGCGATCGTCGCATCGGTGCGTAGCGTCGAGGTGATTCCCGAATTTCTCGCCGACGCACCCGAGCAAGTCGTCGATTTGCTGACGCGCATGTGGCCGCCCGACTTCGGACACTATCCCGACACCGTCCACGCCGCGATGATGGAAACGATCCACATCGCGTCGCTCGGCACGCTGCTCGCGCTCGTGCTCGCGCTGCCGGTCGGCGTGCTCGCCGCACACAATCTCGTGCCGTCGACGCCGATCAACTTGTTGGCGAAGTTCGTGCTCGTCGCTTCGCGCAGCGTCAACTCGCTCGTCTGGGCGTTGTTGTTCGTCGGCATTTTCGGACCAGGCGCGCTCGCCGGTACGCTCGCGATCGCGTTCCGCTCGATCGGCTTCGTCGGCAAGCTCTTCGGCGAGGCGCTCGAGGAAACGCAACGCGGACCGATCGAGGCGCTCGCCGCCACGGGCGCACCGTGGTGGTCGCGGATGACGTTCGGCTACTGGCCGCAGGTGATGCCGGCGTTCTGGTCGATCGCGCTGTTCCGCTGGGACATCAACGTGCGCGAGTCCGCGGTGCTCGGCCTCGTCGGGGCCGGCGGCATCGGAATGGCGCTCGATGCGGCGTTGAACCTCTTCCAGTGGGACCGCGTCGCCGTGATCCTGCTCGCGATCATGGCGGTCGTGGTCCTCGCCGAAGTCGTCGTCACGCAAGTGCGCCGGCGCGTGATCTGATCGTCTGTCATTCCCGCGAAGGCGGGAACCCAGGATCGTTGTCTGTGCGCGACGAAAGCCACTGGGCCCCGCCTGCGCGGGGCGACATTCAGCCTACGCGCGCTTGCGCGCCCGCGTGCGCGCCGCCTTCTTCGCAGCGGCCGAGCGCTTGGCCGGTCCCTTCGTGCGCACGGCTTTCTTCGCCGCGGCGGAGCGGGCAGCAGGGCCGCGGCGCTTCGCAGCGGTCTTCGCCTGCTTGGCGAGCGCGGGCTTCGACGCTGCGCTGCGACCCTCGCGCTTCAGCGCTCCGGTAATCGCACGCGAGCGTGTCGGCGAAGTCTTCTTCCCGGCCCGTTTCAACGCGCGTTTGGCGCTTTCGCGTGTCTTCTCCGTGGCCGTTCCGGGCGCCGGCGGCGGCAGCTTGACGCCGGCTCGGCGAGCCTTCGACAGCCCGATCGCAATGGCCTGCTTGGACGAGCGGGCGCCGTGCTTGCCTTTCCTGATGTGCTCCATCTCCTCGCGGACGAACTCGCCGGCCTGCGTGGTCGGCGCCTTGCCTTCACGCTTGTCCTCTTGCGCACGCTCGATCGTCTTTTTCTCGGGCATGATCGCCTCCGATAATGAATGATCCGATTACGCGAGCAAACACCGTGCCGCGCGTGCGCATGTCGCCCGCCGATGTGCGCTTTCACTCGGAGATCGATACGCGCACAACACCAGACAAAGCTTTGCAGCGTTCGCGATCGCCGTGCGCGCGCGTTCCGCTTGTAAGGCTTACACCGGCGAATCGGTCGTTGCCACCGACTCGACGATGCCTTCGGCGACGAAGCGATCGATTTCGCCGTCGTCGTAGCCGTGCTCGCGCAACACGTCGCGCGTATGCTCGCCGAGCAGCGGCGCCGGACGGTCGACGCGCGTCGGCGTCGTCGAGAAGTGAATCGGGCATCCGAGCGATCGCGTCGGACCCGCCTCGGGATGGACGGTCTCGACCACCATGCCGCGCATGAGCATCTGCGGATGCGTCATCGCTTCGCCGATCGAGTGGACCGGCCCGACCGGAACGCCGGCGGCGTCGAACGCCGCGATCCACTCGGCCTTCGTCCGCGTCGCGAGGACGCCGTTCATCGTTTGCGCGAGCGCCTCGAGATTCGCCATCCGATCCGAGTTGGTCGCGAAACGGGGGTCGTTTCGCCACTCGGGATGGCCGAGCACCTCGGCGATCCGTTCCCAGTTCGCCTGATTGGCGCCGCCGATGTTGATCCATCCGTCGGCGGCGCGAAACGCCTGGTACGGCGCGGTCAGCAGGTGCGCCGAGCCGGTTGGGCCGGGCGATTGCCCCGTCGCGAAATACGCAGCCGCGTGCCAGTAGGTCTGTTGCAGCGCGGCTTCGGCGAGCGACGTGTCGACGATCTGTCCCTCGCCGGTGCGCTGCTTGTGCGCGTACGCGGCAAGAACGCCGACCACCGCGAGGATGCCGGCGTTGATGTCGGCCACGGAATTTCCGGTCTTGACCGGCGGGCGGCCGGGCTCGCCGGTGATCGCCATCAAGCCGGAGAACCCCTGCGCGATCAGGTCGAAGCCACCCTTGTCGGCGTACGGACCTTCTCGACCGTAGCCCGACACCGCGCAATAGATGAGCCCCGGATTCTCGCGCGCCAGCACGTCGTAACCCAGCCCCATTTTTTCCAGCGTGCCGCGGCGGTAGTTCTCGGTCAGCACGTCGGCGCGGCGAACGAGCCGCAGCAGGATCGCGCGGCCGTCCGCGTGCTTGAGGTTCACCGCGATGCCGCGCTTGTTGCGATTGAGGATCAGGAACGGCGCCGACACGCCATTGACGCGCGGCTCGCGATAGCCGCGCGCGTCGTCGCCACCGGGCAGCTTCTCGATCTTGATCACGTCGGCGCCCATGTCGGCGAGCATCATGCCGCACGTCGGGCCGGCCATGATCTGCGCGAGCTCGAGCACGCGCATGCCCGCGAGCGGCCCGGGATGCGGCTGTTCGCTCATCGGCCGACGAAGCTCGGCTTGCGCTTCGCGAGGAACGCCGCGTAGCCGATGCGGAAGTCCTCGGTGTCGAAGCAATCGAAGCACGCATCGTATTCATCGGCGCCGATCGGCCGGCCTTCGGCAATTCGTCGCGCGAACTGCTTGTGCCAGCGCGCGACCAGCGGCGCGCCGTCGGCGATTCGTTGCGCGGTCGCCCGCGCTTCGGCGGCGACATCGGCGTCCGGCACGATGCGCGTGACCAGACGCTTGTCCTTCGCCTCGGCCGCATCGAAGATCCGTCCCTCGAGCAGGATCTCGAGCGCGACATCGGCGCCGGCGAGCCGCACCAGCGGCGCCATCTCGGGATAAGCCATCACGAGGCCCAGATTCTTGATCGGCGCGCCGAAGCGGCTCGACTCGCCGCAGATGCGCAGGTCGCACAGCGCCGCAATTTCGAGCCCGCCGCCCACGCAGATGCCGTGGATCTGCGCAACGAGTGGATGGCGGCAGCTCGCAAGCGCGCGCGCCGTGGCGTGCATGACGCGGCCGTATTCGATCGCCTGCGCCTTGTTCGAGCGCTCGTTCGCGAATTCGCCGATGTCGTTGCCGGGCGAGAACGCCTTCTCGCCGGCACCGCGGACGATCACGCAGCGAAGCGCGTCGTCGGCCGAGAGCGCGTCGATCGTCTCGCCGAGCTCGCGCCACATCGGCTTGGTCAGCGCGTTCAGCTTCTCCGGCCGGTTCAGGATGACGGTCGCGATGGACCCGTCACGTTCAACGACGATGCTCATGGAAATCCTACCGGTAAAAGAGCTGCACCAGCCCGAGGCCGGTGATCGGAACGTACGTGACGAGCAGCAGCACGGCGACGAGCACCGCGATGAACCAGACATTGACGCGCGTCACTTCCCAGATCGATGCGCGCGCGATCGAGCTCGCGACCATCAGCACGCTTGCGACCGGCGGCGTCTGCTGGCCGATGCCGAGATTGACGGTGACGATCAATCCGAAGTGGATGGGGTCGATGCCCGCGGCCTTCACCAGCGGCATCACGACCGGCACGACGAGGATGATCGCGGCAGCCGAATGCAGGAACATGCCGAGCAGCAGGAAAAGCACGTTGAGCAGTGCGAGCACGACCCACTTGTTCTGCGTGAGCTCGGACACCGCGTGCGCGAGAGCTTGCGGGGCCTGCACTTCGGTGAGATACGTGCCGAGCAGCGCGCTCGTCGCGACGAGCAGCATGACGACCGCCGTCTGGATGCCGCCTTCGAGCACCGCCTTGCGAAGCTGCGCGAGATCGAGCTTGTGGTAGATCGCCACGCCGACGAACATTGCCGCCACAACGGCGAGCGCCGCGCCCTCGGTCGCCGTCACGATGCCGCCGAAGATGCCGCCGAGGATGATGATCGGCAGCAGGAACGCCCACAGCGCTTCTCGCGCCGTCGTGCGCACGCGCCGCCACGAGAAGCGCTCTTCCCTCGGCAGGTTGTAGCGGCGCGCGAACGCGTATGCCATTCCCATCAGCCCGATGCCGCCGAGGATGCCGGGCACGATGCCGGCGACGAAGAGCTGCACGACCGACGTTTCCGCCATTACTGCGTACAGGATCATCGGAATCGACGGCGGGATGATGACGGCGAGCGTGGCCGCCGACGACATCACCGACGCCGCGAGCGGAGCAGGATAGCCCTTCGCCTTCATGCCGGGGATCAGGATCGAGCCGAGCGCCGCCACGTCGGCGACCGCCGAGCCGGAGATCTCGGCGAAGAACATCGACGCGCCGATCGACACGTGCGCGAGCCCGCCGCGGATCCAGCCGAACAGCGACGACGCGAACGCGATCAGCCGCTCCGAGATGCCGGACGCGTTCATGATCGCGCCGGCGAGGATGAACAGCGGTATCGCGAGCAGCGGGAAGTTGGTCGCGCCGTTGTACGTGACGATCGCGACGTTCGGCAGGATGTCCGGCCCGTGGCTCGCGATCATCGCGATGACCGCGACGACGCCGAGCGATACGGCGATCGGCACGTTCAGCACGACGAGCGCGAGCACCGCGGCGAAGAGCCCGAGCATCGTCGCCATCAGTGCAACCCTTCGGCAAGCGAGAGCTCGCCGTCGCTGCGCGTCGGCTTGCGCTGCAGCACCAGCTCGATGAGATACGTGGCTTCCGCGACGATGATCAGTGCGGCGGAGATCGGCGTCACCGACTGCACGACGCTCATCGGGATCGACGGGATGCTCGAGAGTGTATCGGTCGCGAGCACCGGCAGCACCGTGACGCCGATCGTGCCGAGCAGCGCGAAGAACGCGATGACGACGAGCTGCGCGCCGATGTTCAGAGCGCGCCGCGCGGGCCACGGCATCCGCTCGACGACTTCGGGACAGCCGATGTGTGCGCGCTTGATCGACGCGAGCGCCGAGCCGTAGAACGTGAGCCAGGCGAGCAGATGCGACGCGACCTCGTCGTACCAGATCAGCGAATGGCCGGCCGCGCGGAACACGACGCCCGCGGTCACCTCGAGCGCGAGCACGACCATCAGCGTGCCGACCACCCATTCGAGCAGCAGCCCGTAGCGGTCGCGAAAGCGCTTCATCGCGACTGCGGAGGACGCCGAAGAGGTCACGCTCGAACCGTCACTGCCGCAACGCGACGGCGCGGTCGATCAGATCCTTCGCGCCCGGCACTTCCTTGCCGAACTCCTCATAGACCGGCTTGCTCGCGGCGACGAATGCGTTCTGGTCGACGTCGTTCACCTGCATGCCGGCCTGCTTGAGCTTGCCGAGCAGGTCCGACTCCTCCTTAATTGCCGTCTGGTAGACAAACGCCTGCGTCTCCTTCGCCGTGTCCTCGAGCACCTTGCGCACATCGGCGGGCAGGGATTCCCATTTCCTGATGCCGACGGTCAGGTACGCGGGCGTGTACACGTGGCCGGACAGCGACAGGTACTTCTGCACTTCCTGCAGCTTCGCCGAGTAGATCTGCGTGAACGGATTCTCCTGGCCGTCCATCACGCCGGTCTGCAACGCGGTGAAGAGCTCCGAGAACTTCATCGGGCTCGGGTTCGCGCCGTACGCCTGGAACATCTTCACTCGCCACTTGCCCTCGGGAACGCGCAGCTTGATGCCCTGCAGGTCGGCCGGCACGCGGATCGGCCGCTTGTTGTTCGTGATGTGGCGTACGCCGTTCTCCCAGACAGCGAGCACCCGCAGCCCTTTCTTCTCAGCCTCGGGCTCGAGCTTCGGCCAGAAGATCTCCTTCTCGATCTTTGCCATGTGCGCGCGGTCCTTGACGATGTACGGCATCTCGAAAATGCCGAACAGATCGACCTCGGTGCTCATCACCGTCGACGGCAGCGCCATGTCGAGCGTGCCGAGCTTCAGCTTCTGGATCATCTCCTTGTCGCCGCCGAGCTGGCTCGAGCCGTACGTGATGACCTTCGCCTTGCCGGCGAGCTTCGCGTTCGCGCGCTTCGCGAACTCGTCGGCGCTCGTCTGGAACAGCGAGCCGGGCTCGCCGACGTGGCCCAGCTTGACTTCGAGCTGCGCGCGCGCCGAGGGCGCATGCGCGATACCGACCGCGACGATCGCGGCCGCCGCCAGCCATTGGACGAAGCCGCGGCGCGACGCGCGCGCCGAATGACGCTCAGTGCTCATGCTCTTCCTCCTCCTAAAGTTCTCGATGGACGTTCGAGCGGCTGCCGCGCGCGTCGCGCGCGCGGTCCGCCTTGATTGCCTTCGCTCAGGCGGCGCGCGCGAGCGCCGACGCCTCGGTCTGCGCGAGATACGCCATCGCCGCGTCCACGCCTCCACCATGGTGCGGAACGCGCGCGAGCTCGAGACCCATCTCGACGCCGGCGAGCGTCCCGCACAGCATCAGGTCGTTGAACGAGCCCAGATGCCCGATGCGAAACACCTTGCCCGCGACCTTGCCCAGGCCCTGCCCGAGCGACAGATCGAAGCGCTCGAGAATGATCTTGCGCATCGCGTCCGCACTGTGACCTTCCGGCATCAGCACGGCGGTCAGCGACGAGCTGTATTCGGCCGGATTTGCGCACAGAAGCTCGAGCCCCCACGCCCGCACGGAGCGGCGCGTCGCTTCGGCGAGCCGGTCGTGACGCGCGAACACGCGCTCGAGCCCTTCGGTCAACAGCATGTCCAACGCTTCGTGCAGCCCGTAAAGCAGGTTGGTCGCCGGCGTGTAGGGAAAGTAACCCTTGTCGTTGATCGCGAGCATTTCCTGCCAATCCCAGTACGAGCGCGGGAGCTTCGCGCGCTTGGACGCCGCGAGCGCCCTCGCGCCGATCGCGTTGAAGGAGAGGCCCGGCGGCAGCATCAGGCCCTTCTGCGATCCGCCGACCGTGACGTCCACACCCCAGGCGTCGTGCCGGTAGTCGATCGATGCGAGCGAGCTGATCGTGTCGACCATGAAGAGCGCCGGATGGCCGGCGCGGTCGATCGCTGCACGAATGCTCGGAACGTTCGTCGTCACGCCGGTCGACGTTTCGTTGTGCACGACGCAGACCGCCTTGATCGCGTGCGCGGAATCGGCGACGAGCTTCGATTCGATCTCGGCGGCGCTCGCGCCGTGGCGCCAGTCGCCGGGAACGAATTCGACGACGAGGCCCAGCCGTTCGGCGAGCCGCTTCCACAGCGCCGCGAATTGACCGGTCTCGGCCATCAGCACGCGATCGCCGGGCGAGAGCGTATTGACGAGCGCCGCTTCCCACGCGCCGGTGCCCGACGACGGATAGATGACGACGTCACCCTCGGTGCGGAACACTTTCTTCATTCCGGCGAGCACGCCCTTGCCGAGAACGGCGAACTCGGGTCCGCGGTGATCGATCGTCGGCTGGTCGATCGCGCGCAGCACACGGTCGGGCACGTTGGTCGGGCCGGGGATCTGCAGGAAGTGGCGGCCGGACGGATGGCTGCTCAAAGGAATCATCGGCGCTCTCGATACCGCTGGTATACAAAATCGAATAGTATAGGAGCCGATGCCGCCCACGCAATCGCGACCGCAATCCGACATTCGACCGATCACGGTATACCAAATGAGCGTCTCGAGCGTGACGTCGACGACGCTGCCGGCCTCGGTCGCCGAGCGGCTTCGCGAGCTGATCATCGAGGGCGAGATCGCGCCCGGCGCACGCTTGAACGAGCGAGCGCTGTGCGAGCGCCTCGGCGTCTCGCGCACGCCGTTGCGCGAAGCGTTTCGCGTGCTCGCCGCCGAGGGGCTGATCGAGCTCACGCCCAACCGCGGCGCGCAGGCCGTCGCGCTTTCCGAGCAGGACATCCGCGAAAGCTTCGAGGTGATGAGCGCGCTCGAAGCGCTGTCCGGCGAGCTCGCGTGCCGCCGCATCGCCGACGACGAGGTCGCCGAGATCAAGGCACTCACGTTCGAGATGCTCGCGTGCCATGCGCGCCGCGATCTGCCGGCGTATTACCGCATCAATCGCGCGATCCATGACAGGCTCAACCACGCCGCGCGCAACCGGCTGTTGACGCAGACCTACCGTACGCTGAACCTTCGCATCCAGAACCTGCGCTTCCGATCGAACTTCGACGCGCGCAAGTGGGACCTCGCGATGAAGGATCACCGCGACATGGTCGACGCGCTCGAGGCGCGCGACGGCGCACGGCTTGCGACGATCCTGCGTACGCACTTGCGGCTCAAGGGCGATGCGGTGCTGGAGTCGCTTCGGCTCACGCATGACGATCGCCGCGTCGCCCGCGTCGGATGAACGCAGCGCAACCGATCGTCTTGCACGCGCGCGGCGATACCGAGCTCGCGCGCCGACTGCGAAAGGCCGTCGCCGGCAGCGTGCTGTTCGACGCGGCGTCGCGCGGCCGCTACTCGACCGACGCGTCGATCTACCAGATCGAGCCGCTCGGCGTACTGGTGCCGTCGAACGACGACGACGTCGCGGCGGCTATGGACGTCTGCCGCGAGCTCCGCGTGCCGGTTCTCGCGCGCGGCGCCGGCAGCTCGCAATGCGGACAGACGGTCGGCGCGGCGCTCGTCATCGATCACAGCAAGCACATTCGGCGCGTGCTTGATTTCGACCGCGACGCGATGACGGTCACGGTCGAGCCCGGTCTTGTGCTCGACGCGCTCAACGCGTACCTGCGTCCGCACGGGCTATGGTTTCCGGTCGACGTCAGCACCTCAGCGCAGGCCACGCTCGGCGGAATGGCCGGCAACAATTCATGCGGCTCACGTTCGATCGCATACGGCAACATGGTGCACAACGTGTGCGCGATCGATGCGCGACTCGCCGACGGCACGACCGCGCGTTTCGGCACGGCGGCGGAGATGGCCGGCGCGCCGCCGCGGGTGCGCGAGCTGGTCGGCCGGCTCGCCGCGATCGGCGCGCGCGAGCGCGACGCCATCGAGGCGAACGTACCGAAAGTGATGCGCCGCGTCGGCGGCTACAACGTCGACGTGTTCCATCCGCAAAGCGAGCGGCCGTATACGCGCGACGGCACGTTGAACTACGCGCATCTGCTCGTCGGCAGCGAAGGCACGCTCGCATGGACGCGCTCGCTTACGTTGCAGCTCGCGCGGCTGCCCGCGCACCGCGCGCTCGGCGTCGTCAATTTTCCGTCGCTCTACCGCGCAATGGAATGCGCGCAGTCCATCGTGAAGCTCGCTCCGTCGGCTGTCGAGCTGGTGGACCGCACGATGATCGGGCTTGCGCGCGGCAATCCGGCGTTCCGGCCGATCGTGGACGGCGCGTTGATCGGCGAGCCCGAGGCGATCCTGCTGACCGAGTTCATCGGCGACTCCTCGGATGCGCCCGCGCGCAAGCTCGACGACCTTGTCGCGCTGATGGCCGATCTCGGGTTGCCGGGAAGCGTCGTGCGCATGACCGACGCCGGCGCGCAAAAGGCGCTGTGGGACGTGCGCAAGGCCGGCCTCAACATCATGATGAGCATGCGCGGCGACGGCAAGCCGGTGTCGTTCATCGAAGATTGCGCTGTGCCGCTCGAGCACCTCGCGCAATACGTCGACCGGCTCACGCAGGTCTTCGCGAAGCACGGAACGCGCGGCACGTGGTACGCGCATGCGTCGGTCGGCACGCTGCACGTGCGTCCGATCCTCGACATGCGCCGCGACGGCGCGGCGAAGATGCGTGCGATCGCCGAGGAGGCGAGCGCGATGGTGCGCGAGTACAAGGGCGCGTACTCCGGCGAGCACGGCGACGGCCTCGTGCGAAGCGAATGGGTCGCGTGGCAGTTCGGCCCGCGGCTTGCGCGCGCGTTCGACGAAGTGAAGGACCTGTTCGATCCGGACCGGTTGATGAATCCGGGCAAGATCGTGCGTCCGACGAAGATGGACGATGCGTCGCTGTTCCGCTATCCGCCCGGCTACCGGACGCTGCCGCTTGCGACCGCGCTCGACTGGAGCGCCTGGAACGTCGACAACGATCCGGTCACGGATACGCTCACCGCGCCGGGCACCGGCGGCGATCCCGCCGGCGGCTTCGCAAAAGCGGTCGAGATGTGCAACAACAACGGCCACTGCCGCAAGTTCGACGCCGGCACGATGTGCCCGAGCTATCGCGTCACCCGCGACGAGGAGCACCTGACGCGCGGCCGCGCCAACACGCTGCGCCTCGCGCTCGCCGGACGCTTCGGCGACGATTTCGCCTCCGAGCCGGTGCGCGCAGCGCTCGACTTGTGCGTGAGCTGCAAGGGCTGCCGCCGCGACTGCCCCACCGGCGTCGACATGGCGAAGATGAAGATCGAGTTCCTCTATCACTGGCAGCGTGCACACGGACTCCCCTTGAAGGACCGCGCGATCGCGTCGATGCCGCGCTGGGCGCCGTGGGCGGCGCGCTTGCCGTGGCTCGCGAACCTGCGCGACACGATGCCCGGTGCAGCGCAATTGAGCGAAGCGATCGCGGGGCTTTCGGCGAAGCGCACATTGCCGCGTTTTCGCCGCGACGCGTTCCTGCGCGATGGCGCGCTCCCGCAGGACAGCGCCGCCGACGCCGTCCTCTTCGTCGACACGTTCACCAATTACTTCGAGCCCGACAACGCGCGCGCGGCGCTCGACGTGCTGCAAGCGGCGGGCTACCGCGTTCACGTCGCGCGGCCGAGCGCGCAAGACGCCGAGCCGTCGCGGCCGCTGTGTTGCGGACGCACGTTCCTCGCCGGCGGCCTCGTCGATGACGCGAAGCGCGAGGCGCGCCGGATGCTCGCTGCGCTCGGTCCGCACGTCGAGCGAGGCGCAACGGTGGTGGGCCTCGAGCCGTCGTGCCTGCTGACGCTTCGCGACGAGTTCCTCTCGATGGGCTTCGGCGAGGCAGCGCAGCGGCTTTCGCAGCAGGCTCTGCTCGTCGAGGAGTTCCTTGCGCGCGAGTCCCGCGCCGGCCGGCTGCGGCTGCCGCTTGCGCGATTGCCGCAAAAGCGCGCGCTCGTGCACGGTCACTGCCATCAGAAGGCGTTCGACGCGATCGCGCCTACGCTCGCCGTGCTGAAGCTCGTCCCGGATCTCGCCGTCGATGCGATCGAATCGAGCTGCTGCGGCATGGCCGGGAGCTTCGGCTACGAGGCCGCCCATTACGATGTCTCGATGCGCATGGCGGAGCTCGCATTGCTGCCCGCCGTCCGCGCCGCCGCCGCCGATACGCTGATCGTCGCCGACGGCACCAGTTGCCGCCATCAGATCGCCGACGGCACGCGAGCAAATGGCCGGCGACAAGCGATGCACGCCGTGCAGGTGCTCGCGCGCGCGGTGCGTGCCGCGCGATCGAACGAAGGAGCGACCCGATGACCGACGTTGCGACCGCCGCCCGGCTGCTGCTCGACGCGCGTGAGCGCGGCCGCGCGATCACTGCGCTGCCGCTTCATGCGCGGCCGCAGTCCGCCGCTGACGCCTACGCACTGCAGGATGCGCAGCTCCGCGCGCTCGGCCCTATCGGCGGCTGGAAAGTCGGCGCGCGCACGGCGGACGCCGAGCCGAACTGCGCGCCGCTGCCCGCGTCGCTGGTCTTCCGCTCGCCGCAGCATTTCGCCGCGCGCTTTCCGCTGTACCTGGTCGAAGCCGAGATCGCGTTCACGCTCGCGCGCGATCTGCCGCCGCGCGCGGCTGCGTACACCGAAGACGATGTCGCTGCCGCGATCGCTTCGGTTCATGCGGCGATCGAGGTGCTCGCGTCGCGCTATGCGGACTTCCGCGCGCAGGACGCTTTCTCGCAACTCGGCGATTTCCAGAACAACGGCGCGCTCGTTGTCGGCCCCGGACGCGAGACCGACACGCGCGTTGACCAGCGTTGCGCGACCGTTCGCGTTGACGTCGATGGCGTGCGCGAGATCGAAGCGACAGGCGGCAACACCGCCGGCGACGTGTTGCGGCTGCTCGCGTGGCTCGCGAATCACGCCGGCGCACGGTGCGGCGGCTTGCGCGCCGGCCAGGTCGTCACGACCGGCTCATGCATCGGCATTCACGGCGTGTCGCCGGGCCGGCTCGTGCGCGCGACGTTCGAAGGTCTTGCGCCGGTCGAGGTCACACTGTAGCGCAGCAGGCGGGGCCGAAGAGCGTTCCTGTATCCTTGCAGGCGATGTCCATCATCGCCGTGTTCAATCAAAAAGGCGGCGTCGGCAAGACGACTACCGCGCTCAATCTGCTGGCGGCGATCGCGCTACGCGGCGAACGACCGGTCGGCATCGACCTCGACCCGCAAGCGCATTTGTCGCACGTGTTCGGCGCGCATCCACGGCTCGCCGACGATTCGGTCTACAGCTTCTTCATTCGCCAGCGGCCGCTCGCCGACGTCGCGACGATCACGCGCTCCGGTGTCGTCATGTGTCCCGCGCACATGGAGCTCGCGAAGCTCGACACGATGCTCGGCAAGGGCGTCAACGTCGTCACTCGGTTGCGCGGCGCGCTGCGCGCGCGTGACGCGGTTCCCGGCCCCGTTGTCATCGATTGCTGCCCTTTGCTGAACGTGCTGTCACTCAACGCGATCTTCGCGTGCGACGTACTGCTCATTCCCGTATCGTGCGACTTCCTGTCGCTACGCGGCGCGCGCGAGGTAGAGCATGCGCTCAATGCGCTCGAGCCGGTGTTCAAGCATCGCTTGCCGCGCCGCTACGTGCTGACACGCTTCGACGTGCGCCGCCGGATGGCCGCGGACGTCGTTGCGAAGATGACGGAGTGGTTTCGCGCCGACGAGATCTGTGCGACGCGCATACGCGAGAACGTCAAGCTCGCCGAAAGCCCGGCAGTGGAGCTCGATGTGTTCCGGCACGCGCCGGGCAGCAAGGGCGCGCAGGACTATCAGGCGCTTGCCGACGAGCTCGCCGGCGCAGGCTTCATTGCCTGAGGCGCACGACGGCAGGCTCGCTGCCGCTGATCAGGTTCATCACTTCCTCGACGTCGAGCGTATCGACGCGACGGGGCACTGCCTGCGCGCTGCACTGGACGATCTCGCACTGGTGATACATCTGCCGAAGCCGCCGCTCGGCGTCGGCTTGCGATCCGGCCATGATCTGGATGTTGTCGACGCGCTGGCCGCTGCGGGTCTTGATACAGAATCCGAACCGTACCATTCGATGCCTCCAGTGCCGATGCCCCCGGCCCGCTCGGCGATGACTCGTTATCGATCAAGTCTGTACGCGCGAGGGTTGGTATCATGCATCAAGAAACGTGCCGAATGATGCGCAATTGGCTGAATGTCCGATGAAAGGTCCCATCGGCGGCCTCGAGCTGCCTGCGGAAGACCCTCGGCACCACGATGGCGACGAAGAGTCGGCGCCGATGTGGTTGCTTGATTTCATGCGGCATCCGATGGCAGTGGGTGCTCACGTCTCTATACACGCCGATGCGCTCGCCGGCGGGGTGTCATCGGACATCTATCACGTCACCTGGTCCGGCGGCGAAGCGTGCGTCAAGCGTGCCCTGCCGAGGCTCAAGGTTGCCGCAGATTGGCAGGCGCCGGTCGAGCGCAACCGGTTCGAGGTGGAATGGATGCGTGTCGCGGCGGCCATCGTGCCGGACGCCGTGCCGGCGATTCTGGCCGAGGACGTCGCGTCGGGCTGTTTCGCGATGGCGTGGCTCGCACCGGATCGCCATCCGGTGTGGAAGAACCTGCTGCGCGATGGCGCGATCGACGTTGCGACGGCCGCCGCCGTCGGCTCGACGCTCGGGCGCATCCATGCGGCAACCGCGGACCGCGCCGACATCGCGGCGAGATTCGCGACCGACGACATCTTCTACGCGATCCGGCTCGAGCCGTATCTTGTCGCGACGGCACGCGCGCATCCCGACCTCGCCAACCGTCTCGCCGCGCTGGTCGAAACGACGCGCACGACGAAACGGGTGCTCGTCCACGGCGATTTCAGCCCGAAGAACATCCTGGTCGGCTCGGCCGGTCCGATCATCCTCGACGCCGAATGCGCGTGGTATGGCGACCCGGCGTTCGACTTGGCGTTCGTGCTGAACCACCTGCTGTTGAAAGGCCTGTGGCAACCGCAATGGCGTGCGCGTTATGTCGGCGCGTTCGACGCGCTCGTCGCCGCATATCGCGCGCACGTAGGGTGGGAGTCGTGGCATGCGCTCGATGTGCGTACGGCGGCGCTGCTGCCCGGTCTTCTGCTTGCGCGCGCCGACGGCAAGTCGCCGGCCGAATACCTGAGCGGCGCCCACAAGGTGGTGGTGCGCGCGTTCGCGCGGGCGTTGCTCGCGGATCCGGCCGCCTCGCTTGCCGACATCGCCGCACGCTGGCGCGAAGCGGCGGGCACTCAATGAAGACGACGATCGCGCGGGTCCACGCACGCCGCGTCTGGGATTCGCGCGGCCGCCCGACGCTCGAAGCGGAAGTGACGCTCGCCGGCGGCGCCGCCGGCCGCGCCATTGCGCCCGCCGGCGCGTCGCGAGGCTCGCGAGAAGCGATCGACCTGCGCGACGGCGGCACGCGCTTCGGCGGCTTCGACGTCGCGCTCGCAATCGACAACGTAACGGGTCCGATCGCGCGCGCACTGGCGGGCCGCGATGCGCTCGACCAGCCGACGATCGATGCGCATCTCGCCGCTGCCGACGGCACGCCGGACAAGTCGAAGCTCGGCGCCAACGCGACGGTCGCCGTATCGCTCGCCGTCGCGCACGCGGCGGCGGCGGCGCAAGGCGTTGCGCTATGGCGGCATCTGGCCGGCCGCAATCCCGTGAGCCTGCCCCTGCCGGAGGTGCAGATCTTCGGCGGCGGCGCGCACGCGGGCCGTCGGATCGACATCCAGGATCTGATGGTGATGCCCGTCGGCGCGTGGACGTGGAGCGACGCGCTCGCGATCGTCGCCGAGGTTTACCGCGCGGCCGGCGAATTGATGCGCGACGAAGGCCGGCTCGCGGGCGTCGCCGACGAAGGCGGCTGGTGGCCGCAGTTCGACTCCAACGAGCAGGCGCTCGACACGCTGGTGCGCGCAATCGAGCGCGCCGGCGCGCATCCGGGTGGCGACGTCGCGATTTCGCTCGACATCGCGGCAAGCGAGTTCGGTCGCGACGGCGTCTACCGGCTCGCGCTCGACAATCGCGAGCTTGATCGCGACGGCATGACCGAGATGCTGCTGCGCTGGCTCGACCGTTATCCGATCGCATCGATCGAGGACCCGTTCGCCGAGGACGATCGCATCGCCTGGGTTGCGTTCACGCACGCAGCGGGCGCGCGCGTGCAGATCGTCGGCGACGATTACCTGACGACGCGCGCCGCGAGCGTCGACGCCGCGGCGAGCGATGCCGCCTGCAATGCGGTGCTGGTCAAGCCGAATCAGGTCGGCACGTTGACCGAGGCGCTTGCGGCGCTCGACGCCGGCAAGCGCGCCAAGTTCGGCACGATCGTATCGGCGCGCTCCGGCGAGACCGAGGATACATCGATCGCGCATCTCGCCGTCGGCTGGAACGCCGGGCAGCTCAAGGTCGGCTCGTTCGCGCGGGGCGAGCGAACGGCGAAATGGAACGAGGTCGTGCGCATCGAAGAGGCGCTCGGTGCCGGCGCCGCGTTCGCGGGTGCGGCGGCGCTGCCGGTCCCGTGGCCGCCGAAGTAGTCCCTCGCGGGGTCAAAGCAAAGCACCTCTCAACACGAAGGCCACGAAGGACACGAAGAAAGGCCGAAGAAGATCACAGCCAAGATTCTCTTTGCCGTTCTTCGTGTCCTTCGTGATCTTCGTGTTGAGAGGTGAATTAGCCTTTCGCAGCGAGCAGTGCGTCGGCCACTTCGGCAAACCCCTCGCCGCCGCGCGCCCGTGTGACATACGCAGGCAGCGTCGCGATCCGGTCGGCGAAATCGCGGATATTCGCGACGCCGATCGCGTTCGGGAAATACGCGAACATCGACGCGTCGTTGGGCGAATCGCCGACGAACACATGCCGCTCCCGATCCGTGTCCAGATCGATGCCGAAGTCGCTCCCGAACAGCGTACGCGTCATCGCGAGCTTGTCGTAGTGTCCAAACCAGCCGTTGACGTGGATCGAGCTCACCTTCGCCGTCAGGCCGTCGTGCTCCATCATCGCGACGATGCGATCCACATCGGCGCGCGCGAGCGGCGCGACGTCCTCCCGGTAATCGATCGCGAGATCGCACTCGCGGTACGGCTGGTCGGACGCGAGCGCGCAGCCCGGCACCGCCGCGATGATCTTCTGACCGATCGCCTCGAGCTTCGCGCGGTTGGCCTCGCGCGTGCGCGCGTCAACGGCGAAGCGACGCACGAGCTTTCGCGCCGCGCGGTCGTAGCGCATCGCAAGCGCGCCGTTCTCGCCGACGACGGCGGCGACCGGCCACATCCGCGCGATGTGATCGCACCAGCCCGCCGGCCGGCCGGTGATCGGCACGACGACGAAGCCCGCGTCGTGCAGCCGCTCGAGCGCGGAGTACGCGAGCGCCGTCAATCGGCCGCCGGTCGTCAGCGTGTCGTCGATGTCGCACAGCACGCCGCGCACGTTGCGACGTGTCGCGAGCGTCATCGCCGCGAGCGGTTGCATCGGCGGGAGCATGGCGCCGGACACTATGCTTGCGCCGCCGCAACGGCCTTGCGCACATAGGCGTCGACGCGCGCGCGCCCGGCATCGGACATGCCGAGCCCGGCCTTCGTTCGGCGCCACAGCACGTCGTCGGCACTGCGCGCCCACTCGTTGCGCACAAGGTAATCGACCTCGGCTGCAGCAAGATCGTTGCCGAACACTTCGCCGAGCCCCACGACGGTCCTGGCGTCGGCGAGAACCTTGGTCGCGCGGGTCCCGTGCCGTTGCGCGATGCCGCGCACGATATCCGAGGGCAACGCAGCGTAACGTCGCTGCATCTCGTCGCGCCACGCATCGAGCCCGCCGGGCGGCAGATCGCCGCCGGGCAACGGTGCGTCGCGCGTCCAACATCGCCCCGCGTCGGGAAAGAATCGCGCGAGCTCATCGACGGCGTGCTCGGCGAGCCTGCGATACGTCGTCAGCTTGCCGCCGTACACGGACAACGTCGGAGCGAGACCCTGCACCGCATCGAGCTTCAGCACGTAGTCGCGGGTGATCGCCGACGGATCGGAGCGGCCGTCGTCGTAGAGCGGCCGCACGCCGCTGTACGTCCACACGATGTCCGCGCGCGACAAAGGCTGCGCGAGGTAGGCGTTTGCGAGCGCGAGCAGATAGTCGATTTCCTGCTCGGAGATGTGCGGGTGCTCGTACTCGTCCACCGGCACGTCGGTCGTGCCGATCAGCGAATAGCGGCCCAGGAACGGAATGACGAATACCACACGGTTGTCGGCATTCTGAAGGAGGTACGCGTGGTCGCCGTCGTGCACGCGCGGCACGACGATGTGGCTGCCCTTGACGTGGCGCACGCGCTCGCGCGACGGCGCGCTGCCGAGCATGTCGCGCACGACTTGCACCCACGGTCCGGCGGCGTTGGCGATGGCGCGAGTGGTCGTCTCGCTCCTCGCACCGTCCGCTGCAGCGAACGTGGCGATCCAGTGCGCGCCGGCGCGTCGCGCACCCACGAGCCGCGTGCCCACCCGGATCTCGGCGCCGCGCTCGCTCGCGTCCCGCGCGATCGCGACGACGAGCCGCGCGTCGTCGACCCGCGCGTCGGCATAAGCGAAGCCGCGGTCGAACCGCGGTTTCAAGCCGGCGCCCCATTTGCCGGCGGCGAGATCGACGCCGAACGACGCGTGCAGCAGCTCGCGATGGCCGAGATGATCGTAGAGGAACAGACCGGCGCGGATCATCCAGGCCGGCCGCAGATGCGGCTCGTGCGGCAACACGAACGTCATCGGCTGCACGAGGTGCGGCGCGTGCCGCAGCAGCACTTCGCGCTCGATCAGCGACTCGCGCACCAGCCGGAATTCGTAGTGCTCGAGATAGCGCAGACCGCCGTGGATCAGCTTCGTGCTCCACTGCGACGTCGCCGCGGCGATGTCGTCCTTGTCGATCAGCAGCACCGAAAGCCCGCGTCCCGCCGCATCGCGCGCGATGCCCGCGCCGTTGATGCCGGCTCCGACGACGAGCAGATCGTAGATCTTGTTGTTCGAGGGGACCAAGCGGGCGTTGTCGGAGCGGATCGCGGCGGATTGTACCGCACCGGCACGCGCGTTCCGTCCGGCGCGCCGCGGTGTTATCGTTGCGCCGGCGTCGTGCTCTCGATGCGCGCGTCGCCTGCGACAGGAGACCACTCGTGAATCTCGTTCCCGAAGTCGTCGCGCTCGTACCCGAGCTCATGGACTGGCGTCACCATCTGCATGCGCACCCGGAAACCGCGTTCGAGGAGAAGGCGACCAGCGCGTTCGTCGCAGACAAGCTTCGCGGCTTCGGGCTCGACGTGCATACGGGCATCGCGCGCACCGGCGTGGTCGGCGTGCTTCGCGGGCGACGCGGCGACGCATCGACCGCGATCGGATTGCGCGCCGATCTCGATGCGCTGCACATCCACGAGAAGTCCGGCGTCACGCACGCATCGCGCAACGAGGGTCGGATGCACGCGTGCGGGCACGATGGCCACACGACGATGCTGCTCGGTGCCGCCGCCGTGCTCGCGAAGCGCCGCCATCTCGCTGGCGACTGCTATTTCATCTTCCAGCCGGCGGAGGAAAACGAAGGCGGCGGCCGCGTGATGGTCGAAGAAGGCCTTTTCGAGCGTTTTCCGATGCGCGCCGTGTTCGGCATGCACAACTGGCCAAGACTGCCGCTCGGCCGCATCGCGCTGCGGCCCGGGCCTCTGATGGGCGCGTACGACATCTTCGAGATCGTCGCCACGGGCAAAGGGGCGCACGCGGCGATGGCCTATCAGGGCAAGGATCCGATGCTTTTCGCCGCGCACGCGATCAGCGCGCTGCAGACGATCGTCGCGCGCAACCTGCATCCGCTCGACGCCGGCGTGGTGAGCGTGACGCAGGTGCACGCGGGCGACACATGGAACGTGATCCCGCAGGAGCTCGTGCTGCGCGGCACCGTGCGCACGTTCAAGCGCGAAGTGCAGGACCTGATCGAGCAGCGGATGCGCACGATCGTCGCCGGCATCGCTGCGATGTTCGAGATGACCGCGTCGGTGCGCTACGAACGCCGCTATCCCGCGACCGTGAACTCCGAAGCGGAAACCACGAATGCGGCGCGGGCAGCCGCCGCGGTCGTCGGGCCTGCGAACATCGATTCCGATCCGATGCCCGAAATGGGCAGCGAGGACTTCGCGTTCATGCTCGAGGAGAAGCCGGGCTGCTACATCTGGCTCGGCGCCGGCCGCGGACAGGAAGACGGCGGGCCCGGCCTGCACAACCCGCACTACGACTTCAACGACGACGCGCTCGCGATCGGCGCGAGCTACTGGGTCACGCTCGCGGAGCAGCAGCTCGGTTCGTAGCTCAAGCCGGACTCACGCTACGGGCATCATCTTCTCGCGCCGCGCGGAGGCGATGAGCTTCATCACCGCGGTCGACGCGAGCCGCGTGCGCACGTTGTCCGCGCGCGACGTCAGCACGATCGGCACGCGCGCGCCGAGCACGATCCCCGCCGAGTCGGCGCCGGCGAGGTACTGCAGCTGTTTCGCGAGCATGTTGCCCGCCTCGAGATCCGGCACGAGCAGGATGTCGGCGCGGCCTGCGACCGGCGACTTGATGCCCTTCACGAGCGCCGCCTCGGCCGAGATCGCGTTGTCGTACGCGAGCGGACCGTCGAGCACGCCGCCTGTGATCTGGCCGCGGTCGGCCATCTTGCACAGCGCCGCCGCGTCGAGCGTCCCGGGGAGCTTCGGGTTCACCGTCTCCACCGCCGACAGGATCGCGACGTACGGCTTCGCGATGCCGAGCACGTGCGCGAGGTCGATCGCGTTCCGGCAGATGTCGGCCTTCACCTCGAGATCCGGCGCGATGTTGATCGCCGCGTCGGTGACGAGCAGCAGCCGCGGGTAGGTCGGCACGTCGAGCACAAATACGTGCGAGATGCGTCGCGCCGTGCGCAGGCCCGTCGACGACGGCACGACGGCCGCCATCAGCTCGTCGGTGTGCAGACTCCCCTTCATCATCGACTCGACTTCTCCGGCGCGCGCGAGCGCAACGGCCTGCTCGGCGGCCGCGTGGCTGTGCTCGACAGCGACGATGCGATACGGCGCGATGTCGAGACCTGCGTCGGCGGCCGCGGCGCGAATGCGCGCCTCGGGACCGACGAGTACCGGAATGATGAATCCGCGCTTCGCCGCCTCGATCGCGCCGCCGAGCGAGTCGCGGTCGCACGGATGGACGACGGCGCACGTGACCGGTGCGAGCGCGGCAGCCTGCGCAATCAGCCGCGCAAAGCCGTCGTTGCGGCGAAGAATCAGCTCGGGCGTGGCGATGTCCGTGTACGAAATGCGCGACGTCGGCGCACACACGGTCGCCACACCGTCGACGAGCACGTCGCCGTCCTGATTGACACACCGGCACTCGAAATCGATGTAGTGCTCCGCCGGATACTTCGCACGCACGATGATCATTGCGTCGAGCCGGTCTCCCACGCGAACCTGCCCCGCGTACTTGAACTGCGTGCCGACGATCGCGCTGCCGGGTCCGGGCAGACGCCGGTTGATCAAGCCTGCGACCAGCGCAATCGCCGCCGCCGCCTGCGCCTGAGGGCGTGGATCGATGTTCCCCCCTTCGACGTGGTAGCCCTCGACGTCGCCCGCGGCGAGCGCGAGCGCCCCGACGTCGATCGACGTCAGCGTTCGGCTCGCCGATACGGTGGCGCCGATCGCGATCTCGTCGAAGACCTGATTGCGATAGTCCTGCACGGCAGCGTCTTGAACGTTACGCCTTCGGGCGCGTCTTGCGCTTGGGCTTGCGCGAAGCGGCCACCTTGCGCGGAATGAACGCCGGCAACGGCAGCAACGCGCGGATTTCGGCGGCAAGCGAGCGCTGGCGCTCCTCGAGCGGGAAATGCCCGCCGACCACGTCGAGCAGCGCATGCGCCTGCCGGCGTTCGGCGGGCGTGCGCAACATCCGCGGCGGCGCGCGTTTTGTGCGCTCGGGCTCGAACTCGATGACGATCGTCTCCTCGTGCAGCAGCGCGCGCAGCGCGTCCTCGTCGACGTTGTCCAGCGTGTGCGCGAGCAGCTCCTTCACGTACTGCGTCTGCGCAAGATTACGCTTGTCGCGGCCGGACTTGGTCATCATCAGCGCGATACGAACGAACGCCTCGTGCGCGCTGCCTTGCTCGATCGTGTCGAGCACCTGCCGCACCGCCGGCAGCGTCCGCGGATCGAACCGGCTCGCGCGGCGGATGACGCGCTGCTGATCGGCGACATTGAGACCGTACACCTGGAAGAACGCCGCTTCGGCTGCGGCGCCGCGCAAGTCGCGATAGAGGTCGAGCGCGGCGGCGATGCATTGCGAGCCGAGCGCCTCCGCTTGCTTGCCCGCGTTGTCGTCGCGCCGCGGCGCGCGTGAGCTTCGCGCCGCCGCCGCCGCATAAGGCGGCGCCCACAGCAGCGGGTTCTTGTCCGAGACTCGCGCGGCCGGTGGTGCGGCAGATGACGCCCGACTGGCTCGCGAAGGCGCTGCGCGAACTCCATCCGTCGCGCGTGCAGCGATGGGCGATCGTTGAACAGGTAGAACCCGCCCCACACCGTTCGAATTCGAGGAAGCGCTCGGGCTCGGTATCGATGTTGTCGAACGGCTCGTAGTACTTCAACCGCAGCGTGTTGGCGGGATTCAGGTTCTCGAGGTTCGCGACGAGGTGCGCGCCGTCGAACTTGCCGCCGCCGAGATCGACGCGCGCGCGGGTCGATGATGATGAACGGACGCAGGCAGTCGTCGATCTCGACGTGCGGTGGCGGCACGATCCGGACGAGCGCGTAATTGACCGGTCGCTCGAACGTGCGGCCATCGGCGACCGTCTCCCCCTGGTGGTGCAGGAGCGGCGGGTTGCCGGCCGCCTCGTGGGCGAGCCCGTTGTTGCCGCGCTCACGCAGCACGTCCCAGAACGGGAGCGAGCGCTGCGCGAAATCGACGCCGTAGCGCACCGTGTCCTGCCAGATCTCCAGCGGGTGCCGCGGCTTCGCCGCCTCTAGCGATGTAGCCGGCGGTCGCGCGCGTCAGCCGCGAACGGTAACGCTCGCCCGCGGCGCGCAGCCGTTTGTCGAGCAGCGAGGCGACATTGCGCGAGACTGCGACGCGCGATCGATTGTCGTGTTGGGGTCCGCCATCCGCAGGATCGTGTCTATGTTGCGATGCAGCAAAGCAACACCCGCTGAAGGTCGGAGCGGATGCTCACGCGACCCGTTGACGCGTCGAAATCACGGCCTCGTGGTGGGAAGTGTGCATAGCAACAACACATAGCAAGCGCTGGCTCTGTAAAAATTAAACTAGCAAAATCAGTATATTGCCTAACATACGCGTTTCGCGCCCAAATTAATACTTGACGTGCGCCGGTCGTGCGCCCATGATTTATTGTGCACTGCAACAAACGCAAGACTATCCCGAAAAGGAAACGGAAATGTACAAGCCCATCCAACCGTTCGTGCAGTTCGGCGAGTCGGCGCTCGAAAACGCCGCCCGCTTCGCGTCGTTCGCCCTTGGCCAGACCGAGCGGTTCACCGACTTCAACCTGAGGTCGGCCCGCGCCACGTTGACGGAGGGCACCGACGCCGCGCGCGAGGTCGCCGGCACGACCGACTCGCAGAAGCTTGCCGCCGCGCGCGGGCGGATGACGGAGGCCGGCTCGAGGCAAGCGCTTGCTTATACCCGCGGTGCGTACGACCTCGCGCTCGACGCGCAAGTCGCATTGTCCGCGCACGCCGACGAGTCCTTCGAAGCGTATGCGAAGAGCGTCACGACGTTCGTCGAAGACGCGACGAAGCAGGCTCCGGCCGGAACCGAAGCTGCGACGAACGCCCTCAAGGCGTCGGTCGCTGCGTCGATCGCGGCATTCAGCCAGATCTCGAAGGCGATGAGGCAGCTCATCAACGTCGGCGACGCATCGGTGCGCGCGGCCAGCCCGAGCGCGGCAAGCTTCGCAAAGGTGAAAGCGTAGGGCGCACAACGCAGATCACAGCGCCCAAGCTTCGACCGGAATCGTGAAACCGTCTTCGATGCACGCCCCAACCGAACGCGACGGGATCGATCGCGATTCGCCGGCGACGAAAGTCGAATCCGAGCCGGAAGGGCTGCCGCGACGCGCATCGCCGCGGCAGCCTGTTGCCCATACGGATCCGCTGCTTCAGCCGCCCGTCTGCGCGTCGGAGGACGAAATCCGTCGCGCGGACGAGCTGCGCCGCGCAATCGCGCAACGCTACCTCAAGCGCACCGGCTGACGGCCTCCTGCATCGGTCACACGGATCCGAACGGGCCCCTCGACCCGTTTCATGTCGGGGCCGAAACGCGCTCGCGGGCGCTCTGCCGGGACGAGTCCGCGCGCGTCAGGCGCGGTGGCGCATCTTGCGGATCGCCTCGAGCTGCGCGAGCGCGATCGCGAGCTCCGCTTCGGCGGTGGCCACCGCCTCCTTCGACGTCTTGTTCAGCATCGCTTCTTCCGCGGCTTTCTTCGCCTCGACCGCTTTTGCCTCATCGAGGTCCTTGCCGCGTATCGCGGTATCGGACAGGACGGTCACGAGATTCGGTTGCACCTCGAGAAAGCCGCCTTGGACGAAGACAAGCTCCTCCTGGTCCTGATTGGGCAGCTTGAGCCGCACGGCCCCCGGCTTGATCTGGGTAAGCAGCGGCGTGTGCCGCGGATAGATGCCGAGCTCGCCCATGATGCCGGGCAGAACGACGAACTCCGCCTCGCCGGCGAAGATCTGCTCCTCGGCGCTCACCACTTCGACGCGGATCGTATGGGCCATCATCGCTCCCGTTATTGCAGCGTCTTCGCCTTCTCGAACGCTTCCTCGATCGGGCCGACCATGTAGAACGCCTGCTCGGGCAGCGCGTCACACTCGCCGTTGACGATCATGTTGAAGCCCTTGATCGTCTCCTTCAGGGGCACGTACTTGCCCGGCGAACCGGTGAACACTTCGGCGACCGAGAACGGCTGCGACAGGAAGCGCTGGATCTTGCGCGCACGCGCGACGGCGAGCTTGTCCTCGGGCGAAAGCTCGTCCATGCCGAGAATCGCGATGATGTCGCGCAGCTCCTTGTAGCGCTGCAGCACCGACTGCACTTTGCGCGTGCAGTTGTAGTGCTCGTCGCCGATCACGTGCGGGTCGACCTGACGCGACGTCGAATCGAGCGGATCGACGGCCGGATAGATGCCCAGCGATGCGATGTCGCGCGAGAGCACGACGGTCGCGTCGAGGTGACCGAACGTCGTCGCGGGCGACGGATCGGTCAGGTCATCGGCGGGCACGTAAACGGCCTGGATCGACGTAATCGAACCGGTCTTCGTCGACGTGATCCGCTCCTGCAGCCGCCCCATTTCCTCGGCGAGCGTCGGCTGGTAGCCCACGGCGGACGGCATGCGGCCGAGCAGCGCCGACACTTCGGTTCCGGCGAGCGTGAAACGGTAGATGTTGTCGATGAACAGCAGCACGTCGCGGCCCTCGTCGCGGAAGTACTCCGCCATCGTGAGGCCGGTCAGCGCGACGCGAAGGCGGTTGCCGGGCGGCTCGTTCATCTGCCCATAGACCATCGCGACCTTGTCGAGCACATTCGAGTCCTTCATCTCGTGATAGAAGTCGTTGCCTTCACGAGTGCGCTCGCCCACGCCGGCGAACACCGACAGCCCCGAGTGCTGCTTCGCGATGTTGTTGATGAGCTCCATCATGTTGACGGTCTTGCCGACGCCTGCACCGCCGAAGAGGCCGACCTTGCCGCCCTTCGCGAACGGGCACACGAGATCGATGACCTTGATGCCGGTCTCGAGGAGCTCGGTCGACGGCGAAAGTTCCTCGAATGTGGGCGCGTTGCGGTGGATCGACATCTGCTTTTCGGCGCCGATCGCGCCGGCCTCGTCGATCGGGCGGCCCAGCACGTCCACGATGCGGCCGAGCGTCTTGCTGCCGACCGGCACCGAGATCGGCGCGCCGGTGTTGACGACCTTCATGCCGCGGCGCAGGCCATCCGAGCTGCCGAGCGCGATCGTGCGCACGACGCCGTCGCCCAACTGCTGCTCGACCTCGAGCGTGAGCCCGATCTCGTCCATCTTCAGCGCGTCGTAGATCTTCGGCATTTCGGCGCGCGCGAATTCCACGTCGACGACGGCGCCGATGCATTGCACGATGGTTCCTTCGTTCATTTTCGTCCTCTGGGGTCAGACCCCGATGTTCAAAGGCTTGGGGTCTGACCCCGAAATAGCCGGTAGTTAAACAGCCGCAGCCCCACCCACGATTTCCGCCAGCTCCTTGGTGATCGCCGCCTGGCGCGTCTTGTTGTAGATCAGCTGCAGCTCGTCGATGATCTTGCCCGCGTTGTCGGAGGCCGACTTCATCGCGACCATCCGCGCCGATTGTTCGGAGGCCATGTTCTCGTTCACCATCTGGAAGATGACGGCCTCGAGATAGCGACGCATCATGCCGTCGAGCAGCGTCCTCGCGTCCGGCTCGTAGATGTAGTCCCACGTCGTCGCGGCGACCTGCGCGCGCACTTCGCCGGTCGCCGTGCGGAATTCCTCGGGAACCGGGATGATCCGGCCCTGCCGCGGCTCCTGCTTCATCGTGTTGATGAACGTCGTGTAGAAGATGTGCACCTCGTCGACCGTGCCCGCGATGTACTCGTCCATCAGCACCTTGACCGGGCCGACGAGCTTTTCCAGATGCGGCCGGTCGCCCAGCTGCACCGCTTGCGACACGATGTTCGCGCCCAGCCGCTGCAGGAAGCCGAATCCCTTGTTGCCGATCGCGACGTAGTCGACGTCGATGCCCTTCGCCCGCCATTCCTTGTGCTGGCTCAGCACGAGACGCAGCACGTTCGTGTTCAGACCGCCGCACAGCCCTTTGTCGGTCGTGATGACGACGGCGCCGGCGCGCTTCACCGTGTCGCGGCGCACGAGGAACGGATGGCGGTACTCGGTGTTCGCCTTCGCGATGTGCATCGCGATCTGGAACGCGCGCTGCACGTACGGCCGCGAAGCGCGCATCCGATCCTGCGCCTTCTTCATCTTCGACGCGGCGACCATCTCCATCGCCTTGGTGATCTTGCGCGTGCTCTGCACGCTCTTGATCTTGTTCCGGATTTCTTTGGAGCCTGCCATCTGAGCCTTCCTGACCGTCATTCCCGCGAAAGCGGGAATCCAGTGTCGTTGCGAAAGTCACCGGGTCCCCGCCTGCGCGGGGACGACAATCAATATGCGCCGTTCTTCTTGAAATCCTCGACCGCCGCGGCGAGCGCCTTCTCGTCATCGGCGGTGAGATCCTTCGTCTTCTCGAGCTTGTCCATCAGCGGCGTGTACTTGCTCTTCAGATACGCGCGCAGCGCCGACTCGAACGCGAGCGCCTTCTCCACCGGAACGTCGTCGAGATAACCGCGGTTCACCGAGAACAGCGTCACCGCCATCTCGCTCACCTGCAGCGGCTGGTACTGCGGCTGCTTCATCAGCTCGGTGACAAGACGGCCGCGGTCGAGCTGCTTGCGGGTCGCTTCGTCGAGATCGGAAGCGAACTGCGCGAACGCCGCGAGCTCGCGATACTGCGCGAGCGCGAGCCGCACACCGCCGCCCAGCTTCTTGATCGCTTTGGTTTGCGCGGCGCCACCCACGCGCGACACCGAGATGCCGGCGTTGATCGCGGGCCGGATGCCGGCGTTGAACAGATCGGTCTCGAGGAAGATCTGCCCGTCGGTGATCGAGATGACGTTGGTCGGCACGAACGCGGTCACGTCACCCGCCTGCGTTTCGATCACCGGTAGCGCCGTGAGCGAGCCTGTCTTGCCCTTCACCGCGCCCTTGGTGAACTTCTCGACGTACTCCTCGCTCACGCGCGCGGCGCGCTCGAGCAGCCGCGAGTGCAAGTAGAACACGTCGCCCGGGTACGCTTCGCGGCCCGGCGGACGGCGCAGCAACAGCGACACCTGCCGATACGCCCACGCCTGCTTGGTCAGATCGTCGTAGATGATCAGCGCGTCCTGGCCGCGGTCGCGGAAGTACTCGCCCATCGTGCAGCCCGAATACGGCGCGATGTACTGCATCGCCGCCGACTCCGAGGCCGTGGCGACGACGACGATCGTGTACGCCATCGCGCCCGTCTCCTCGAGCTTGCGGATCACATTCTTGATCGTCGAGCCTTTCTGTCCGATCGCGACATACACACAGAACAGGTCCTTGCCCTTCTGATTGATGATCGTGTCCACGGCGACCGCCGTCTTGCCGGTCTGCCGGTCGCCGATGATGAGCTCGCGCTGGCCGCGTCCGATCGGCACCATCGCATCGATCGATTTCAAGCCCGTTTGCACCGGCTGCGACACCGACTTGCGCCAGATGACGCCGGGCGCCACTTTTTCGATGACGTCGGTTTCCTTCGCGTTCACCGGCCCCTTGCCGTCGATCGGCTGGCCGAGCGAGTTCACGACGCGGCCGATCAGCTCGGGACCGACCGGCACCGACAGGATGCGGCCCGTGCACTTCACCGAGTCGCCCTCGGTGATGTGCTCGTATTCACCGAGAATGACGGCGCCGACCGAATCACGTTCGAGGTTCAGCGCGAGGCCGAACGTGTTGCCGGGAAACTCGAGCATCTCGCCCGCCATCGCATCCGACAGCCCGTGGATGCGGCAGATGCCGTCGCTGATCGACACCACCGTGCCCTGCGTGCGCACCTCGGCACCGGTATCGAGGTTCTGGATCCGAGTCTTGATCAGTTCGCTGATTTCGGAAGGATTCAACTGCATGATGTCCTCGCGTCGCGCCGGGTTTGCGGCACGAATTCGTTGTGATCAGGCCTGCAATTGCGTGGCCATCGCCGCCAGCTGTCCCTGCACCGAGGCATCGATCACGCGGTCGCCAACGACGATGCGCGCACCGCCGATCAGGTCCGGATCCACGATGACGCTCGCGTCGATCTTCTTGCCGAAGCGCTTCTCGAGCGCGTCCTTCAACTGCGCGATCTGCGCGTCGTCGAGCGGGAAGGCGCTCGTGATCTGCGCTCGCGCGACTCCTTCGGCATCGTTCTTGCGGATCTCGAATAGGTCCGCGATGTACGGCAGCAATGCGATGCGATCGGCTTCGACGAGCACGCGCAGGAAGTTGCGGCCGTCCTTGTCGAGCGCAAGCCGCGACAGCTCCGGTGCAAGCACCGAAAGCAGCAGCGATTCCTTGTCGCCGGCGTTGAGCTTCGGATTGTCGAGCGCGGCTGCCATCCTCGGATCGGCGATCACGGAGCTCGCGAAGCGCAACAGCGACGACCACGCGGGCAGCGCGTTCGCCTCGCTTGCGAGCACGAACGCAGCTTCGGCGTATGGCCGCGCGATCGTCGTCAGTTCCGCCATCTCGCGTTCGCCTCTACAGTTGCCGGCGCAGCTCGGAGAGCAGGTCGGCGTGAACCTTCGCATCGATTTCGCGCCGCAGGATCTTCGCCGCGCCGGCCACGACGAGCCCGGCGACCTGATCGCGCAGCGCCTCCTTCGCGCGTCCGACTTCCTGCTCGATCTCGGCTTTCGCCTGGGCGAGGATGCGATCGGCTTGCGTCTTCGCTTCGCTGCGCGAGGCCTCGATCGCCTCGCTCTTGAGCTTCTCGCCCTGCGCGATGATCTCGGAGCTTCGCGACTTCGCCTCGGCGAGCAGATCGGCGACGCGCTTCTCGGCGGTCGCGAGGCTCTGCTTGCCCTGCTCGCCCGCGGCGAGGCCCTCGGCGATCTGCTTCTGCCGCGTGTCGATCGCACGCATCAGCGGCGGCCAGATGAAACGCGCGCAGAACCAGATGAACACGCCGAAAGCGACGGCCTGCATCAGCAGCGTGAGATTGATTTGCATGACCGCCCCTGCCGTTTCGTATCGTCGAGCGAACGCTAGCGAACCGCCGCGAGCAGCGGGTTGCCGAACGCGAACAGCATCGCGATGCCGAGGCCGATGATGAACGACGCATCGATCAGGCCGAGCAGCAGGAAAACCTTTGCCTGCAACTGCGGCATGAGCTCAGGCTGGCGCGCGGCGCCCTCGAGAAAGCGCGAGCACATGATACCGACGCCGACGCACGCACCCAGCGCGCCGAGGCCGATCATCAGGCCGATGCCAACGCCCGTGTAGGCCTGGATCATCGCAAACAGTTGCAGTTTGGGGTCCATCTTTTTTCCTTTCGTGAACGGAGAGGGTTCGGTGCGTCAGTGATGCTCGTGCGCCATCGCGATGTAGACGACGGTCAGCATCATGAAGATATACGCCTGCAGCACGACGATCAGGATGTGGAAGATCGACCAGCCGAGGTGCAACACGGCGCCGAAGACCGTGCCGACGAGGCCGGTCGCCGCCCAAACGCCGAGCAGCAGGAAGATGATCTCGCCGGCGTACATGTTGCCGTACAGCCGCAGGCTGTGCGACAGCGGCTTCGAAATGTACTCGATCGCGTTGAACAGCAGGTTGAAGAAGATCAGCAGCGGGGACGCCCACAGCGGGCGGATGCCGAACGGCGAGGCGAGAAGCTCGTGCAGCCAGCCGCCGATGCCTTTGATCTTGATGTTGTAGAAGATCATCAGGCCGAACACGGACAGCGCGAGCGCGAACGTCGTGTTGACGTCGGCGGTGGGCACGCCGCGCCAGTTGTGCTGTCCCAGCACGTGCTCGTAGAACCACGCCATCCAGTCGACCGGCAGGAAGTCCATCGCGTTCATGAACAGCACCCAGACGAACACGGTGAGCGCGATCGGCGCGACGATCCGCATGTCGTGGTGGAACAGGCTTCGAACCTGGTCGTTGACGAAGTCGACGGCGAGCTCGACGAACGCCTGCGTCTTCGACGGCACGCCGGCGGTCGCCTTGCGCGTGATGAGCCAGAGGAATCCGAGCGTCACCACTCCGAGCGCGAGCGACGTGAGCAGCGTGTCCCAGTGGACGATCCAGAAGCCGCCGGTCTCGTTCACCGGCTTCGCGAGAAACGTGAGGTGGTGCTGGATGTACTCGGTGGGAGAGCTGTACTCGGCCATCGGTATTCCTAACGTTTTCTTGTGTCGTCACGCGCAAGCAGCGCGACGCTCGACAGCAGCACGGTCACGATGAACGCGGCGAAGAATGCCGCAGACACGAGATCGCGATATTGCGTTAGCACAAACCACAGCTGCAGGACGATCACGAAAAGCTTCGCCGCTTCCGCCCGGAACATCGCCGCGAGGCCCCTCCCCGCAGCCGTCGGTCCGCGCGAGGCGAGACCCATCCGCAGCACGAACGCGTAGACGACCGTCGCGGACGCGTTCACGACTCCGCCCAGCACGGCGGACAGCGCCGCATGGCCACCGGCCCACACCCCGGCGACGACGGCGATCGCGAATGTGGCGATCGCCTGCCATTTGAGGATCGTGAGGACCGGTTTCGTCGAAAGCGGCGGGTTCACGCGTGCACGCGATCGGAAGGAGCTTTCGCGCGCGGAACGGCTAAAAGCAAACCTTCGGATTATAGCGGCGCGCGGCCACCTGTCGCAACGCGGATGTTGCGCCGCAAGGTACCGGCGAACGAACGTTCCCTGGGAGCGAGGTCAGCCGCCGGACAGTGCGCCGACGATCATCAACTCGGCATCCGCGCGCACCGGCTCGGCGAGCGAGCGTACCTGTTGCGCATCGACGAAGATCTTGATGTGCGGGCGAATCGCGCCCTGCTCATCGACGATGCGAAAGCGTAGGCCACGATAGCGCTCGTCGAGCGCGCGCAGCGCCGAATCGACGCTCGACGCGCTCGCAAGCGAGAGCTCGACCCGCGCTGCGCCGTCGGTATAGTTGCGCAGCAGCCCCGGAATCAATGCGACGACCGTCATGGCGAAGGACGCGCCGCGATCGTGGTCCGCGTGCTCACGCGCACTCGAGCGCATAGATGTGCGGAAGATGCTGCGCGAGCGACTTCCAGCTGCGGCCCTCGTCGCGGCTGCCCCAGACTTCACCGCTCGTCGTCGCGAAATAGACACCGACCGTCGATGCGCTATCCGCGGTCATCGCCTGCCGCTTCACCGTCCACCACGCCTGCGCAGCCGGCAACCCGGTGGTCTGGCGCTGCCATGTGCGGCCGCCGTTGACCGAGCGGTACGCCGCGGGTTTGCCGCCGGGCGACACGCGCGGCCACACCGACGAGCCGTCCATCGGGAACACCCAGAGCGTATCGGGATCGCGCGGATGCACGACGAGCGGAAATCCGATTGCGCCGACCGACTTCGGCATTGACGCGCCGATGTCGGTCCATCGCGCCGACGGACGATCGAGACGATAGATGCCGCAGTGATTCTGCTGGTACAGCCGATCCGGATCGGCCGGATGAAGCCGCACGCAGTGCGGATCGTGACCGTACTCCGGATCGGGATCGGCAAGGAAATCGGCGCGAACGCCCTTGTTGATCGGCTTCCAATCGCCGCCGCCGTCGATCGACTCGAACACGCCGCCGCTGGACATGCCGATGTACAGATGACGCGCATCGCGCGGGTCGACGTTGATCGAGTGCAGCTTCGGACCGTCGGGCGTGCCGTCCTGATCGCCCCCGCACCACGCCTTGCGTTGCGGATGCTCGTTGAATCCATCCACACCCTGCCATGTCACGCCGGCGTCTGTCGAGCGGAACAGCCCTTGCGGCGACGTGCCGGCGTACCACGCGCCCGGCTCGCTCGGATGCGCCGGTGCAAGCCAGAACGTGTGATCGACGGTGCGTCCGCTCCCCGGCTTGAATGCGGGCGGCGTCGTCGCTTCCTTCCACGTGCGGCCGCGATCGGTTGACCGGAAGATCGTAGGTCCCAGATGACCGGTTCGTGCGGCGGCGAGCAGCGTCTTGCCGTCACGCGGATCGAGCACCGCATGGTGGACGATGTTGCCGAGGAACGCAGGCCCGGCGAGGGTCCACTTGCGCCGCGTCGCGTCGCTCGTGAGCGTCCACAATCCCTTGCGCGTCGCGACCAGTAGCTGCGCGCATGCATCGGTCCGTCCGCCTGCGCGCGCGCCCGCGGCGCGCGGTGCCCTCTTCGCCATCGTCGAAGCCTCCCCGCTTCTGCAAACGCGCAACGCTACGCCGCTTGGCGAAACCCATCAAGCGGCGGGGTTGCAATCAGCGCGCGACGCTGCAATTCTTCAAGGCTCGCGCTCCCACGCAAGCCCAAGGAGAATTCATGACGATCAAGGTTGGCGACAAGCTGCCGTCCGGCACGCTGCAGGAATACAACGAGACCGAGACGCCCGGCTGCCCGGTTGGTCCCACGCCGGTTGCGGTCGACGAACTCACGACAAACAAGAAGGTCGTGATCTTCGGGTTGCCCGGCGCATTCACGCCGACGTGCTCGGCGAAGCACGTGCCGAGCTATGTCGCGCACTTCGACGAGCTGAAGGCGAAAGGGGTCGATGAAATCGTATGCGTATCGGTCAATGACGCGTTCGTGATGGGCGCCTGGGCGCGCGACCAGAAAAGCGGCGGCAAGGTGCGCATGCTCGGCGACGGCAGCGGCGCCTGGACGAAGGCGCGCGGTCTCGAGCAGGACTTGAGCGCGCGCGGCCTT
>WNFV01000624.1_pt1 | contig 49482 bp, 47 predicted proteins | sample 5400101 | NCBI WGS metagenome assembly WNFV01 (sample SAMN13153361, study PRJNA577476) | soil metagenome | isolation source: 115 cm soil or saprolite under grassland replicate 1 | place: USA:California | collected 2016-06-15
AGTTTGTGAGGGTCGTGGCTGACGGGTGGAATCCCCGGTCGTCGCCGTGAACCGGCGACTGTCCACAATGGGGCGACGCAAGACATACCGCCGGAAGGGGCGAGTTGTGGCCGAGAGCAGCTGGGGCCGGGTAGGGGACGACGGGACGGTGTACGTCCGCACCAAGGACGGGGAACGTGCGGTGGGCCAGTGGCCCGACGCCGACCCCGCCGAGGCGCTGGCGTTCTACACCCGGCGGTTCGACGCCCTGGTGTTCGAGGTCGACCTGCTGGAGAAGCGAGTCAAGGGCGGCACCGTCTCCCCCGACGACGCCCGCGCCGCGGTGAAGAAGGTCACCACCGCGATCGACAACGCCCAGGCCGTCGGCGACCTGGACGGCCTGCGCGCCCGGCTCGACGGGCTGAACCCGGTCGTCGCCGAGCAGCGGGAGAAGAAGAAGGCCGAGCGCGCCGCCAAGGTCGAGGAGGCCCGCGAGGCCAAGACCCGGATCGCCGCCGAGGCCGAGACGATCGCCTCCGGCACCGACTGGCGGCACGGCGTCACCCGGCTGCGCGAGCTGCTCGACGAGTGGAAAGCGCTCCCCCGGCTGGACAAGTCCAGCGACGACTCGCTGTGGCACCGGTTCTCGTCGGCCCGGACGGCGTACACCCGGCACCGCAAGCAGCACTTCGCACAGCTCTCGACCAAGCGCGAGGAGGCCGCGGTCGTCAAGGAGCGGCTCGCCGCCGAGGCCGAGGAGCTCGCGTCGTCGGTCGACTGGGGGCCGACGTCCGGCCGGTTCCGTGACCTGATGCGCCAGTGGAAGGCCGCCGGCCCCGCGCCGCGCGACGTCGACGACAAGCTCTGGGCCCGGTTCCGCGGCGCCCAGGACAGCTTCTTCGGCGCCCGCGACGCCGCCCAGGCCGAGGAGAACGTCGAGCAGCAGGCCAACCTGGAGCAGAAGGAGGCGCTGCTCGTCGAGGCAGAGGCCCTGCTCCCGGTCACGGACGCGAAGACGGCCCGCGACTCGTTGCGGGACGTGCTGGACCGCTGGGACCAGATCGGCAAGGTGCCGCGCGACGCGATGCGGGCGGTCGACTCCCGGCTGCGCGCCGTCGAGGACGCGGTCAAGTCCGCGGAGGACGACGTCTGGGCCCGCTCGAACCCCGAGGCTCGCGCCCGCGCCGAGGCCACCGTGCAGCAATTGACGGCCTCGATCGCCGACCTCGAGGCCAAGGCCGCCAAGGCCGCCGAGCGCAACGACCAGCGCAAGCTCGCCGAAGCCCAGGAAGCCCTCGAAGCCCGCCGAGCCTGGCTGACCGAAGCCCAACGAGCCCTAACCGACTTCAGCTAGTCCCCCTAACTTTTCCGTTCATTCGTCGCATCTCGTGGTCCTTGTGGACAACGGGCTGTCCCTCTTTTGGCCGTTCGTTCGTCGCATCCCGTGGCTGCTGTGGATAAGTCGGACGGTGATATCGCGCCAGGCTGGATTCTGGTGCGATGTCGCTCGCGATCCCTCTGATGTACTTCGACGGTCGGCCGTTTACCCGGGCCCAAGCCGCGGCCGCCGGCTGGACGGACGACCGCGTCCGCAAGCTGCTCGACAGTGGGCTGATCCGCCGCCTGGTCAAGGGCGTGTACGTCGACGCCTTAGCACCGGACAGCCTCGAACTGCGCGCCACCGCGGTCTGCATGGTCACGCCGATCGACGCCGTGATCTGCCGCCGGACCGCGGCGTGGCTGTACGGAATCGACGCGCTCGCGCTGCGAGAGCACAAGGCGATTCCAACAGTGGACTCGGTGCGGCCGCCGAAACAGCGGGCCAGCCGCGTCAGTCTGACTGCCGGCCATAGCCAGACGTTGCGCAAGTCCGATGTGATTTCGCATCACGGCTTGCGGGTGACCAGCCCGCTCGCGACCGCGATCCATCTGTTGCGCCATCTCGATCGTCCGTTCGCGCTGTCGGCTGTCGATGCGATGCTGCGGGCCGGACTCGTCGAGCGTGACGCCCTGCTGACCGCGGTGAAGGGCTTCCGGCATCATCCGGGAATCGTCCAGGCCCGCGAGCTCGCGTCGTACACCGAGCCGCTCGCCGAGTCGCCGGGCGAATCCTGGCTGCGATTACGAGTGCTGGACGCCGGCTTCCCGCGACCCGAGGCTCAAGTGGTTGTCAAGGGCAACGGCCGTACTTACCGTCTTGATCTCGGATTCACCGAGCCGTGCCCTGACGGTCGTCGCCTCGGTCTCGAGTACGACAGTGACGAATGGCATTCCGGACACGCTGCCCGGCTGCGCGACGAGACTCGCATTGCCGAGCTCCGCGACTTGGGCTGGATGGTGCTGCCGGTTCGCCGGGGAGATGTGTGGGGCCGGCGGACCGACCTCGAGCTCGCGATCGGCGACCAGCTCGGCGTCGTGCCGCGGCTGCCCCGGCGCTGGTAGCCAATCCCACCCGATGCAGTTCCGTCGCGATCCACAGGCGCCCCAAGAAGCGACGAATGAACCGAGAAGAAAGGGGATCTGTTGTCCACACGGACCACGAGAAGCGACGAATGAACGGGGAGTTCGGGAGGCCGAAGGTGCGTGTCAGTCGATGCACACGCACCTTCGGGCGCGGATGGTCGGGTTATGGGCCGAAGTAGGTCATGGTTCGGGTGATCAGGTTGGACTTGTCTGCGGCGGTGCCGTAGGACTCGAGTGGGAAGGCGAGGAAGACGACCTTGTAGGTGCCGGTGAAGGACAGCGCGTCCGGTGCCGCCGTGTCGTCGGTGAAGGCGGCCAGGGCGCCTCCGTTCGGCGTGATGCGGTCCTCGAAGGCCGCACCGAGTACGTTGTGGTCCAGCGGTACGGCGCCGATCCCGTCGGTCACCGGGCTGCCGGGGACACCGTGCACGGCGTCGGTCGCCTTGTCGTTCTGGGTCTCCGACCCGTCCCACGTGATGTGCAGGTAGTCGCGCACGAACGCCGTCGTACCGGCTGCCTGGTCGAGGATGTCCTGGCCGGACATCAGCAGCCGCCCGCCGCCGTCGAGGAACGCCTGCAGCCTTGCCTCGTACGGCGTGATCGGCGCCGGGTAGCTGTTCCCGGTGAACCAGACCACGTTCTTGTGCGCGTTCAGGTAGCCCGCCGGAAGGTTGCTGTCGGCCGCCAGGTCCCAGGTGTCGAACGGGACACCGGCGGAGGTCAGCGCCGTCGCGTAGGCGCCCTGGACGTCCGGGATGTTGCCGTCGCCGTCGACGAGCAACGTGTCGCGCGTGACCGCGAGCGTCGTCACCGACGCCGACGCGGAGACCCCGGGACTGCCTATCGAGGTCGCCGTGACGGTCGCCGTGCTGCTGCCGGTGGCGCCCGCCGGGATCGCGACCTTGACGCAGACGGCGGCCTCGGCGCCAGCGACCAGGCTCGGCGTGGTCGTCTGCGGTGTCGTGCAGGTCGAGTCGTAGAAGCTGACCGGGAAGGTCCCGCCGCTGCTGGACAGGTTGTAGCTGTCGGTCGTGAACCCGAGGTTCTTGACCGTCTCGGTGTAGGTGACGGTCGTGCCCGGCCGGCCGCCGTCCGTCTGCGTCGCCGGCGTGATGCTGACGGCGTACGCCGGAGCGATCGGCGTGACGACCGGCGAGCCGGTGGTGTACGGGCCCTGCGCCGACGTCGCGCGGATGCCGTCGTTGACGATCGAGCTCGCCTTGTTCTTCAGGGCGTTCGCGATGCTGACGCTCAGGTGCACGGCCGTCGTACCGCCGGCCGGGACCGTCAGGCCGGTCCAGGTCGCGACGCCGCCGACGTTCGTGCCACCGGAGTCGGCGGACAGGAAGGTGGTGTTCGCCGGCACCGGGTCGGTCAGCGTCACACCGGTCGCGTCGGCGTTGCCGATGTTGGCCAGCGTGATGGTGTAGTCCACCCGGCTGGACGGCCCGACCGGCACGCCCGCGTCGACCTTGGACACCACGAGTGCGGGCACCGGCGCCGACGGGTCGGTGAGCCGGAATGCGCCGCGGCCGTGCGTCCCCGAGGCCAGGACCCGGTGCGACGGGTCGAGGTCGAGCTGCCAGGTCGACACGTCCGGCATCCCGGAGCCGAGTGCGGACCAGTGCGCGCCACCGTCGTACGTGACGAACGTTCCGACGTCGGTGCCCGCGTAGAGCGTGTTCGCGTACGACGGGTCCAGCACGATCGAGTTGACCGGGCTGTCGGGCAGTCCGAGGCTGATGTTGGTCCAGTTTGTGCCGCCGTTGGTGGTCTTGAAGACGTGACCGGGGCGTTGCGGCGTGGCGGCGTTGAAGCCCGCGTACGCCGCATAGGCGATCCGGTAGTTGCTCCGGTCGACGGCGAACTGCGCGACCGGACGGCCCGGCAGGACGCCACGGTCGACCCGGGTCCACGTCGGGCTGTCGCTCACCTGCGCGTTGGGGCTGACGTAGACGTAGCCCTCCTCGGAGCCGGTGTAGACCGCGTTGCCGCCGCCGACGCCGATCGCGGAGATGAAGCACCCGCGGCCACCGTTCGGCGCCGCACCCGTGCAGCCGCTGCTGAGGTCCGGGCTGATGATCTTCCACCGGACGTCACCGGCCGACGTCGCCTTCGCGTTGTCGGTGCGGTAGAGCCGGTAGGTGCCGAGGAAGAGCTGGCTCGGGTTGCGCTGGTTCATCACCCACGGGATGTAGAACTCGGCGCGGTCGCTCAGGTTGATACCGGTGCGGATGAACTGGTTGCTGAAGAAGAACGCCCCGCCGTCGGTGTAGCGGTACGGCGTGATGCCGAAGTACGTGCCGTAGACGTAGTTCGCGTCGGTCGGGTCGACCAGCACCTGGCCGCCGTCACCGCTCGCGACGTCGAACCAGCTCTGCGAGGCCACCGACTTCCGGTCGGTGCCGTTGTCCTGGGTGCCGCCCCACACCCGCGCCGGGACGGTCGGCACGTTCGCGATCGAGGTGAACTGGCCGAGCTGGAGGTTGGTGCGGTGGGTGACCGCAGCCGTGCTCGGGTCGACGGTGCCGTTCAGGTTCTGCCAGGTGACCGCGCTCAGCGGGTCACTCGCGTTCGGGCGGCCGCCGCGGTCGTCGCTGTACCAGACGCCGCCGTCGTTGCCGATGATGACCTGCGCCGGGGTCGCCTTGTTGAAGGCGAGCGCGTGGAAGTCGGGGTGCTGGTCCCAGCCGAGGTTCTTCCAGGTCTGGCCGCCGTCGTCGGAGCGGAAGATGCCGCCCGAGCCGATGCCGTAGTTGAACTGGCCCGCCGCGAAGACGACGTCCGGGTTGGTCGGGTCGGCCTCGATGACGTTGTCGTACGAGCACTGCTCCCCGCAGTAGTCCTCGACCGAGTCGGCACCGGTGCCGGTGGGCAGCTCGAACCAGCTGGCGCCCTCGTTCGTCGACTTCCAGACGGTGGACGGGAAGTCGCCGTCATGGTCGGACGGGAAGCCTGCGTAGAGGACCGCGGCGTGCCCGGCGGGATGCGAGATGCCGAGCGAGTAGCGCGTCGCCGCGAGGCCGGAACCGCCGACCGGCGGGATGCCGTTCATGATCGGCGACCAGCTCGCTCCGCCGTTCGTGCTCTTGTAGATCGCGTCCTGCCAGAAGGACGAGTAGAGGATGTTCGGGTTCTGCGGGTCCATCTCCAGGTCGGTGGCGCCGTTGGACTCGGACTTCGCCTCCTTGAGCAGCGTCCAGCTGGCGCCGCCGTTCTTGGACTCCCAGATGCCGTAGCGTGAGTGCACCGCCGGGGTGGTCCGGCGGATGCCGCCGCGGCCGCGCAGGATCGCGGCGTACACGTGGTCCGCGTTGCGCGGGTCGACGACCATCGCGGAGGTGGCGACGCCTTCGAAGTAGTCGCCGGACACGTGCGTCCAGTGCTCGCCGCCGTCGTTCGACTTCAGCACGCCGTTGCCGAAGTAGCTGTCACCGGACAGCGCGCCCTCGCCGGTGCCCGCGTAGACGATCGCGTCGTTCGACGGCGCGATGGCCAGCGCGCCGATTGCGAGCGACGGCTGGCCGTCCGTCTTCGCCGTCCAGGTGCCGCTCACCGGGTCGTACAGCCAGATGCCGCCCTGCGCACCGCCCAGGATGAACTGGCCGTTGCTGGGCCGGATGGCGAGCGCGCCGATCCGCCCGGCCATCGCCGTGAAGATCGGGGTGCTGCGGGTGACCTGGACGATCGGGTTCGGGCCGAGCCCGCTCCAGGCGGAGTCGAAGGTGACCGGGCCGCTCGTCGGCGGGGGCTGGTTGCGGATCTGCGCGGCCTGGCGCGCGGCAGCGGCCCGGAACGCTCCGGCCTGCTGGTTGTCGAGCTGCTGGTCACCGGCGGTGCGCCGGCTCATGAAGAACAGATCCCGCTGCAGGAGGAGTTGCTCGTCCTCCTCGCTGACCTTCGGCGGTGCCGCGCCCGGTAGCAGCGTCGGCGTGTCGTCGCTGCCCGCGCCGGTCGCCGTACCCGTCGGTGCCAGCAGGACCCCGGCGACGAGCAAGGCCGAGCCCAGCGTCCCCGTGATGACCCGAATCCGCCCTGCCCTCATGACGCGCTCCTCCCCAGAGGTGAACCTCACTCACTGGCGAGTAGGTCACCGTTGGCAAGGTGTTGTCAAGGCCGCGAACCCGCGCGTAAACATGCCCCACTTGTCCACAGGCGCGGAAGAAGTGACCGATCGCGGGCAGGTGGCGGAGGACGTACGTCTGGTGGATTACGTCGAGTGACTACTGGGTTACTCGGTAGACGTCGAAGACGCCTTCGACGGAGCGGACGGCCTTCAGGACGTGGCCGAGGTGGGTGGGGTCGCCCATCTCGAAGGTGAAGCGGGACTTGGCGATGCGGTCGCGGGTGGTGGTGAGGGCCGCCGACAGGATGTTCACGTGGTAGTCGGACAGGACCCGGGTGATGTCCGAGAGGAGCCGGGCCCGGTCCAGGGCCTCGACCTGGATCGCTACCAGGAACAAGGATTGGGCGGTCGGGGCCCACTCGACCTCGACGATGCGTTCGGGCTGGCTCTTCAGGCTCTCCACGTTCGAGCAGTCGGCGCGGTGCACGGAGACGCCGGCGCCGCGGGTGATCCAGCCGACGATGTCGTCGCCGGGGACCGGGGTGCAGCAGCGGGCCAGCTTCACGAGCACGTCCGAGGTGCCCTTGACGATCACACCGGCGTCGCCACGCGCGGTGCGGCGGCGGCGCTGTTCGCGTACGGTCGGCAGCCGCAGGCCCTCGGCGAGGTCCTCGGCCGCGCCCTCCTCACCGCCGTACGTTTCGATCAGCCGGCGGACGATGGCCTGCGCGCTGACATGACCCTCGCCGACGGCGGCGTACAACCCGCTCACGTCGGGGTACTTCAGCGAGTTCGCGACCGCGGTGAGGGTCTCGTGCGACAGCAGCCGCTGCAGGGGCAGGCCCTCCTTGCGCAACTGCTTGGCGATCGCCTCCTTGCCCTGCTCGATCGCCTCGTCGCGGCGCTCCTTGGAGAACCAGTGCTTGATCTTGTTCCGCGCCCGCGGGCTCTTGACGAAGGTCAGCCAGTCGCGCGACGGCCCGGCGCCCTGGGCCCGGGAGGTGAACACCTCGACCACGTCGCCGTTCTCGAGCGTGCTCTCCAGCGGCACCAGCCGGCCGTTCACCCGGGCACCGATGCAGCGGTGCCCGACCTCGGTGTGGATCGCGTACGCGAAGTCGACCGGTGACGAGCCCATCGGCAGCGCCATCACGTCGCCCTTCGGCGTGAAGACGTACACCTCGGACTGGTTGATCTCGAACCGCAGCGAGTCCAGGAACTCCGACGGGTCGGACGTCTCGCGCTGCCAGTCGACGAGCTGGCGGACCCACGGCATGTCGTTCGGGCTGGCGCTCTCGTCCACCGCCGCAGCGCGCTGCTCCGGCGCCGCCGCCGACGGGTCCTCCTTGTACTTCCAGTGCGCGGCGATGCCGTACTCGGCCTTGCGGTGCATCGCGAACGACCGGATCTGCAGCTCCACCGGCTTGCCCTGCGGGCCGATCACCGTGGTGTGCAGTGACTGGTACATGTTGAACTTCGGCATCGCGATGTAGTCCTTGAACCGGCCGGGCACCGGGTTCCACCGCGAGTGCAGCACGCCGAGGGCGGCATAACAGTCCCGGACCGACTCGACCAGCACCCGGATCCCGACCAGGTCGTAGATGTCGCCGAACTCGCGGCCGCGGACGATCATCTTCTGGTAGATCGAGTAGTAGTGCTTCGGCCGACCGGTCACGGTCGCCTTCACCTTCGACGCGCGCAGGTCCTCGTGCACCTGGTCGATCACCGACGCCAGGTACTCGTCGCGGGACGGTGCGCGCTCGGCGACCAGCCGGACGATCTCGTCGTACACCTTCGGGTGCAGGGTCGAGAACGACAGGTCCTCGAGCTCCCACTTGATCGTGTTCATACCGAGCCGGTGTGCCAGCGGGGCGTAGATCTCCAGCGTCTCCCGCGCGGTGCGCTCCTGCTTGTCCTGCCGGACGTACTGCAGGGTGCGCATGTTGTGCAGCCGGTCGGCGAGCTTGATCACCAGGACGCGGATGTCCTTGGCCATCGCGACGACCATCTTGCGGATCGTCTCGGCCTGCGCGGACTCGCCGTACTTGACCTTGTCCAGCTTGGTCACGCCGTCGACGAGCATGGCGATCTCTTCGCTGAATTCCTTGGTCAGCTCCTCGATCGTGTACGGCGTGTCCTCGACCGTGTCGTGCAGCAGCGCCGCGCACAGCGTGGGCGCGGTCATGCCGAGCTCGGCGAGAATCGTGGCGACGGCGAGCGGGTGCGTGATGTACGGGTCGCCGCTCTTGCGCATCTGGCCCTGGTGGTACCGCTCCGCGGTCCGGTAGGCGCGCTCGATCATGCCGAGGTCGGCCTTCGGGTGGGTCGCGCGGACCACCCGGAACAGCGGCTCCAGCATCGGCGCCCGGTTCGGGTGCCGCGCGCCGCCGAGTCTGGCCAGCCGGGCCCGCACCCGGGCCGGCGCGATCCGCGGCGCCTGGCCGGCGGGCGGCGGGCTCGCGGCATGCTTCGGGCCCTGCCGGGCCGGCTTGGGCTGGGGCGTGGGGCCCGGCTTGGGCTGGGGCGTGGGGCCCGGCTTGGGCGCCGCCTCTGGCGCACGCGGAAGCGCGGTCGGTACGACGTTCGGTACCGCCGAGGCAATCGCCGGGTCCTCGCCCACGCTGTCTCCTTTCACCGGAGACAAACCAGTCTAAGCGGACGCCCCAACCGGCCGCTGCACCGGCTGTGCACAAACCGGCTGGAGTCAGATCGTGAGAAGGGAGGTGAGAGCGTTGCCGTTGAGGCGGGTGCGACCGGAGAGGAACGACAGCTCGATCAGCACCGCGGTCCGGACGACCTCCGCCTCGCACCGCTCGACCAGGCCGATACAGGCCTCCACGGTGCCGCCGGTGGCGAGAACGTCGTCGATGATCAGCACCCGCTCCCCCGGCTCGAACGCGTCCTTGTGCACCTCGATGGCGGCCTCGCCGTACTCAAGGTTGTACGACGCCCGATGGGTCGCGGCGGGCAGCTTGCCCTCCTTGCGGACCGGTACGAACCCGGCGCCGAGCGCCAGCGCGACCGGCGCCGCCAGGATGAAGCCGCGGGCCTCGATCCCGACCACCTTGTCGACGACGGTCTCGCCGGACTCGGAGCGGCCGGCGTCCGCGAGCGCCTCGACGACGGTGTGGAACGCGCCGTGGTCGCCGAGCAGCGGGGTGATGTCCTTGAACACCACCCCCGGCTTCGGATAGTCCTGGATGTCCCGGATCCGCGTCGTCAGGATCTGCTCGAGCGACTCCGGCATGTCACTTCCCGCGCTTCGACCGGGGTTTGCGGGTCGGCTGCGGACGACCGGAGGACGACGCGTTCATCGACCGCGTGGACAGCGTGATGCTGCCGGCCTTCGGCCGTTCGGGCTGCTCCGCCGGCTTGTCCTTCGGACCGGCCGCGGGCTTGGCCGCCGGCGCACCGGCGCCGGCCTCGGCCTCGGCCGGAACGACGTCCTGCACACCCTGGCGGCGCACCCGGCGGTTGAGCGCGCGCATCGCCGGCTCACGCTCCTTGAAGATCGCGAGCAGCGAGGGCGCGATGAAGATCGACGAGTAGGCACCGACCGCGATACCGACGAACAGCGCCAGCGACAGGTCCTTCAGCGGGCCGGACCCGAGCACCCAGACGCCGACGAACAGGATCGCCCCTACCGGCATCTGCGCGATCAGCGTGGTGTTCACCGACCGGACGATGGTCTGGTTGACGGCCAGGTTCGCCGCGTCGCTGTAGGTCAGCCGGTTCGACGCCGCGATACCACGGGTGTTCTCCCGGACCTTGTCGAACACCACGACCGTGTCGTACAGCGAGTAGCCGAGGATCGTGAGCACGCCGATCACCGTCGCCGGTGTCACCTCGAACCCGCTCAGCGCGTAGAGGCCGATCGTGATCAGCACGTCGTGCACCAGCGTGATCAGCGCCGCCGCGGACATCTTGACCTCGCGGAACGCGAGCCAGATGACGATGAACACGAGCACGATGAACACGATCAGGGCGGTGATCGCCTTGCGGGTGATCTGGCCACCCCAGGACGCGCCGATCTGCGAGTAGTTGACCGTCTTGCTGTCGACCTGCGCCAGGTCGGCGATCGCGGTCCGGACCTTGGTGATGCCGTCCTGCTCCAGGGGCTTGGTCTGGATCCGGACCTGCTTGTCACCGATCGTGGTGACGACCGGCTCCTCGGCGCCGTCGACGTGCGTGTCGCGCACCATGCTGCGGAAGTCCTCGACGGTCGAGCCGGTGACCTTCACGTTGGCAATGAAGTTCACGCCGCCCTTGAACTCGATACCGGGGTTCAGCCCGATCAGGGCGAGCGCCGCGATCGAGATCACCACCAGTGCGCCGGACACCGAGAACCACAGCTTGCGGTGTCCGATGAAGCTGTACGACGCCTCGCCGCGGTAGAGCTTCGCTCCCAGGGATCCGAGCTTCGACATCAGGCCTCCCCTCCGGCGGTGCGGGTACGTCGGCGCCACGGGCCCATCTGGCCGGGCAGTCGTTCGACGCCGAGATGCTTCGGGTCAAGACCGGACAGCGGGTGACCGTGTCCGAAGAAGCTGGTCTTCGACAGCACCGAGATGAACGGCTTGGTGAAGACGAACACCACGACCAGGTCGATCAGGGTGGTCAGGCCGAGCGCGAACGCGAAGCCCTTCACGCCGCCGACCGCGAGCATGTACAGCACGATCGCGGCGAGCAGCGTGATCGAGTCGGCCGCGATGATCGTGTGCCGCGCCCGGGCCCAGCCGGTCTCGACAGCGGTCCGCAGGCTGCGGCCGTCGCGGATCTCGTCCCGCAGCCGTTCGAAGAAGACGACGAACGAGTCCGCGGTGATACCGATCGCCACGATCAGACCGGCGATGCCGGCCAGTGTGAGGGTGAATCCAATCCACTGACCGAGCAGTACGACGGACGAGTACGTCAGCGCCCCCGCGACGGCGAGCGACATGACCACCACCATGCCGAGGCCGCGGTAGTACAGGAACGAGTACGCGACCACGACGGCCAGGCCGATCAGGCCGGCGAGGATGCCGGCGTGCAGTTGGTCGCCGCCGAGCTGCGGCGAGATGTTCGACACCTCGGACGGCTCGAACGTCAGCGGCAGCGCGCCGTACTTCAGCACGTTCGCCAGGTCCCGCGCGTCGGTCTCGCTGAACTGTCCCTCGATCTGCGCCTTGCCGTCGGTGATCGGGTTCTTCACCGACGGGTACGACATCACCTTGCCGTCGAGCACGATCGCGAAGTTGTTCTGGCCCTCCTGCTTCTGCGACAGGAACGTCGTGGCCTTCGCGAACTTCTTCCCGCCGTCGCCGGTGAACTCGAGGAACACCATCCAGTTGAACTGGTTCTGCGGTACGCCGGCGTACGCGTTCGACAGGTCCGTGCCCACGACCACGGCCGGGCCGAGCAGGAACTTGTACTGACCCTCCTTGTCGCAGGTGATCAGCGGCTTGTTCGACACGTCCTCGGGCTTCGGTTTGTTGCAGTTGTACGCCTGGAACAGCGCCTGCGAGGTGGCGTCCGGCTGCCACTGCAGAGGGTCGCCGGTGACCGGCTGAACCGGGGGCAGGCTGGTCTGGGTCGGCGTCGGCGTGGGGGTGGTCTTGGCCGGCGTGGTCGACGGCGTCGGCGTCGGCGTCGAGGCGACTCCTGGAAGCCCGGCGGCCGCGCGGTTGAGCGGCGGCACCGCGGCCGGACCCGAGTTCTTGGCCGAGGGCGTGGTGGACGGCTGGATCGACGCGTTGCCCGCCGGTGTCGTGCTCGACGACGGCTTGCCGCTCGGGGTCGACTTCCCGCTCGGCGTCGTGGTCGGCGTGGCTGTCGGCGTGGTCGGCGTGGCTGTCGGCGTGGTGGTCGGCAGCACCGCGCCCGCCGCCACCTGGTAGACGACACGGAAGTACAGCCGCGCGGTCTCACCGACCTGGCGGACCAGCTTCTCCTGGTTCACGCCCGGCACGGCGATGATGATGTGGTCGTTGCCAGAGGTCGTGATCTCGGACTCGCCGATACCCGCGCCGTTCACGCGCTGGCCGATGATGTCCTTCGCCTGGTTGAGCTCCTCCGCCGTGACGGAGCCGCCGCCCTTCTCAGGCTTCGCGGTCAGCGTGATGGTGGTGCCACCGCGCAGGTCGAGGCCCAGCTTGGGCCCCCAGTGCTTGGTCAGCGCCATGGTCCCGAACAGCAGGACCAGCACGATCCCCAGGGCGATCAGCGGCCGCCCTGGGCGGCTTGTCGTCGTTGCCACGTCGGTCTATTCCTTGCCTGTATGGAGGCTCTAGCCGGGAGTGCTGCGGCTCAGTGCTCGGTGTGCGTGGGCGGGTTGCGAGGCTTGTCATCCGGTCCGGCGGAGTCGTCCGTCACCGGCGCGTCGTCGTCGGAGACCGTGTCGTCGTCATCGACGTAGTCGGGGAACTCGTCGTCGGTAGCCGTGTCGTCGTCGTCCTCGGCCCCACCGAGGGCGGTCTCGCGGTCGTCGAGCACCTGGCCGATCGCCTGCCGGACGAAGCGAAGGGAGACGCCGGGCGCGACCTCGAGGACGACGAACTCGTCGTCGACCGACTCGACAGTGCCGGCCAGGCCACTGCTGGTGATCACCCGAGTGCCCGGCTTCAGGGCCGCCACCACGGCAGCCTGCCGCTGCCGCTGCCTGCGCTGGGAACGGCTCACGAACCAGAAGAATGCGGCCAGCAGCGCCAACGGCAGCAGCAGCGTCAGGCCACTCCCACCAGACGAACCGGCCATCGCCACAGCGCTCACAACCATCGGACTCAACATTCCTTCATCGGGTACGGCGCACGACTTCAACGTACGTCGGGACATGGCGCGGCGGCTCACAGGCCGGCCACCGGCGTAGCCTAACGTCCTCCGTCAACCACCGCGCGTCCGCCTGCCAGACGTGATCGGCTCGTGTCCTGCGAGACCTGGCTCACAAGCACACGATCCCAAGGCGCAACGGACGGAGCCAGTGGCGAGTTCCCGCGATCAGTCGTCGAAGAGCGTGTCGGCGAAGGTGGCGGACTTGGGCACGGACAGCCCGAGGTGGCGCCAGGCCGCCGGGGTCGCGACCCGGCCGCGCGGGGTGCGGGCCAGGTAGCCGGACCGGACCAGGAACGGCTCGGCGACCTCCTCGACCGTCTCGCGTTCCTCGCCGACGGCGACCGCGAGCGTGGACAGCCCGACCGGACCGCCGCCGAACCGCCGGCACAGCGCGTCGAGCACCGCCCGGTCCAGCCGGTCCAGTCCCTGCCGGTCGACCTCGTACAACTCCAACGCGGACCTCGCCAGCTCGATCGTGACGACGCCGTCGGCACGGACCTCGGCGAAGTCGCGGACCCGGCGCAGCAACCTGTTCGCGATCCGGGGCGTGCCCCGCGACCGGGAGGCGATCTCCTTCGCGCCGTCGGCGCGCACGGTCACCTCGAGCAGCGCCGCGGAGCGGTTCACGATCCGCTCCAGCTCCGCCGCGTCGTAGAACTCCAGGTGCGCGGTGAACCCGAACCGGTCCCGCAGCGGCCCCGGCAGCAGCCCGGCCCGGGTGGTCGCGCCGACCAGCGTGAACGGCGGGATCTCCAGCGGGATCGCGGTCGCGCCCGGCCCCTTGCCGACGATGACGTCGACCCGGAAGTCCTCCATCGCCATGTACAGCATCTCCTCGGCGGGCCGCGACATCCGGTGGATCTCGTCGAGGAACAGCACCTCGCCCTCGTTCAACCCCGACAGGATCGCGGCCAGGTCACCGGCGTGCTGGATCGCCGGCCCGCTGGTCACCCGCAGCGGCGCGGACATCTCCGACGCGATGATCATGGCGAGCGTGGTCTTGCCGAGCCCGGGCGGCCCGGACAGCAGCACGTGGTCCGGCGGCCGGTTCCGGCCGCGGGCGGCGTGCAGCACCAGCTCGAGCTGCTCGCTCACCCGGCGCTGACCGCCGAACTCCGCAAGGGTCCGCGGCCGCAGCGCCGCCTCGATCGTGCGTTCCTCGGGATCCGCGTCACCCGACGTGAGCGGCCGCACGTTGTCGTCGTACGACGATGAGCTCATCGCGGCCTCACGCCTTCGACAGCGTGCGCAGCGCGGCGCGCAGCAGCTCGGGAACCGACGGCTCGCCCTCGCCGGCGGCCAGCGGCTCGACGGCGGTCACGGCGTCGTCGGCGTCCCTGGCGGACCAGCCGAGGCCGACCAGGCCGGCGTGCACCTGGTTCTTCCACTCCGCCCTGGCGACGGCGAGCGGACGTCCGGCGACGGTCCGGGACGGCGCGCCGATCTTGTCCTTCAGCTCCAGCACGATCCGCTGCGCGCCCTTCTTGCCGATACCGGGAACCTTCACCAGCACGGAAAGATCCTCTGTGGCCACGGCGTGCCTGATCTGGTCGGGGCTCAGCACGGCCAACGCGGCTTGGGCGAGCCGCGGGCCGACCCCGGACGCGGTCTGCAGCAGCTCGAACAGGGTGCGCTCGTCGTCGTCCGCGAACGCGTACAGCGTGAGTGAGTCCTCCCGCACCACCATCGAGGTGTGCAGGGTGGTGTGCTGGCCGGACCGCAGCCCCGCCAGCGTGCCGGGGTGGCAGTGCAGCAGCAGCCCGACTCCCCCGACCTCGACCACGCAGCTGTCCACCCCGATCGCGGCCACCGGGCCGCGCACGAACGCGATCATCGTCGTACTCCTTGTGCAGCGATCGCCTGCTCGATCCGGTTCGCCACCCCACCACGCCAGACGTGGCAGATCGCCAGCGCGAGCGCGTCCGCGGCGTCCGCCGGGGTCGGCCGCTCGGTCAGCTTGAGGATCCGGGTCACCATCGTGGTCACCTGGTCCTTGTCCGCGCGACCGGAGCCGGTGACGGCGGCCTTCACCTCACTGGGCGTGTGCAGCGCCACCGGCAGCCCGCGCCGGGCGGCGACCACCATCGCGACCCCGGCGGCCTGCGCCGTACCCATCACGGTCCGGACGTTGTGCTGCGCGAAGACCCGCTCGACCGCGACCGCGTCCGGCCGGTGCTCGCTGATCCACGCGTCGATGGTCTCCTCGATCTGGACCAGCCGCCGGGCGACGTCCAGCTCGGCCGGGGTGCGGATCACGCCGACGGCGATCAGCTTGGGCGGCCGGCCGGTCGTGCCCTCGACCAGCCCGAGACCGCACCGGGTCAGACCCGGGTCGACCCCGAGCACTCGCATGAACCACCTCCGAACGTGTGTTCGACACCCTAACCGCCCGGGTTCACGCGCGGCGGGCCGACGCGCCGCTACTTGGTGGGGTTCTCGCACAGGAACGGCGGGTTCGTGCCGCCGGCGTGGTACTCGTACCGGGTGCCGCCGTGCTCGAGCACGATCCGCGTCCCGTCGACCAGGGCCTGGGTGTAGTTCATGCCGGGCTTCGGGCAGCCGAGGCTGCCGTCGCGCCAGGTGACCTCCTCCGAGCTCACCACGGTGATCGCCGCGGCGTCGACGGCCAGGCGCCTTGCGAGGTCGGTGACCGCGGCGCCGGCCGGGCCGGCCGATGACGGTGACGACTGGTTGCCGGACGGTGTCACGGAGGTCTCCTCACCGGGCTGCCCGGACGGCTCGGTCCCGCATCCGAGCGGTATTACCACGGCGGCCACGAGCAGCAGGGGTGTGCGGAACATGGTCCACGTCTACCCGCCCACGCCGGCGTCGCCAAGCACGACCTTGGAACGACACCGAGAAGAGGCGTGATGCACATCGAGCTGACACTGGACTGCAACGACCTCGACGGCCAGGCCGCGTTCTGGGCGGCGGCCCTGAACTACCGGCGCGCCCCCGACCGCTTCGACGGGTACGCCGGTCTGGAGCCGGCCGGCGAGGGCGTGCCACTCACCCTGCAGCGGGTTCCCGAACCCAAGCGCGCGAAGAACCGCCTGCACCTCGACCTGCTCGTCCCGACGTCGACGCCGAGGTCGCCCGGCTCGAACGGCTCGGCGCCCGCACCCTCGAGACGCACACCGGCTACGGGACGCGCTGGTCGGTGCTCGCCGACCCGGAGGGCAACGAGTTCTGCGTCGCGGCGGACTGACGATCGTCGAGCCAGGACCTGAGCTGCCGGTAGACCCGGGCGTCGCGCAGCAGCGCGAAGTGGTGCATCCGGCCGAACCACCGCCGTCGCGCCGGCAGCCGGCCGGACAGGGCGCTGTCCGGCAGCACCAGCAGGTCGCCGACCCAGCGGCCCGACCGGCTGCCCGCCGGTCCGAGACTCGCGGCGGCGAAACTCTGCCGCGCCTTCGCCGAGCGCCGGTAGGGGCCTCGCCGGTCGGTGAGCAACTCGTCCGGGTCGATCCCGAGCCAGTCGCGCTCGTCGAGGTACCCGTACCGCAGGTCCTTGATGCCCGCGCTCCGGCTGTCCAGCAGCGCACCCAGCGGCGCGGTCTGGCCGATCCCGCGCAGCGCCCAGGCGAGCACGTTCGCGCCGCGCTCGACCACCGACCCGTCGTGCGGCGACCCGAGGCAGACCACGTGCGCGACCAGGTCCAGCCACGGCTCCCCCGCTGCCTGGTGCACCGCGCTGCGCGCCACCAGACCGCCCATCGAGTGCCCGACGATCGCGATCCGCTCGACGTCGACCGGCCACGCCTCGACCAGCTCGCCGACCAGGTCCGCGAGCTGCCGGCCGTTGTCGGAGATGTGCCGACCGGTGTTGTACCGCACCTGCACCGAGGTGCAGCCCAGGTCCGCCTCCAGCCCGGCCGCGAAGGTGGTTCCCCACCACTGTTCGGTCTCGACCAGCCCGTGCAGGAAGACCACGACGTACGACGTGGCGTCCGGATAGGTGGCGGCCAGCCGTTCCGGGTTCAGCGGTACGTCGCGGCCGCCGGCGCGGATCCGCATCGGCGTGGCCAGCACCGGGTGCCGCAGCAGCAGCCGGTCGCCGAACGCCCCGTTCACGAACCCGGCGAGGTACCTGCCGGACGCGGTGCCGGTCCACGGCCGCAGCCGGCGGGTCGCGCCCGTGATCCGCAGGCCGTGCTCGGCGACGACGCCCACTGTCGTCGTACCGGCGTCGATCGAGGCGTAGACGACGGTGCTGATCGCGTCGTGCATCGCCTTCGCCGGTTGCCCGGCATCCGGCCAGACCCGGTCGGCGATGGCCCGGTGCACGGCGCGCGTCGTGGCCACGACCGCTCCGGTGGTGTCCGTGACCAGGCGTGCCAGCGCCCGGACCTCGTCGGGCTCGGGTCGCGGTTCGAGCTCGGCCATCGGCTCCGTCTCCTAGAAGTAGTCGAGCATGTACGGTGTCGGCCCGGCGAACACCGCGTCCAGCCGGGCATCGTCGTGCGGGGTCCCGCCGGTCGCCGTACCCGTCCGGCGAAGCACCGCCACCGGGATGCCGGCGTACAGCGCGGCGAGGCCGCGGGCGGTCAGCCGGAGCGCGTGCGGGTGCGGATTGGTACGGACCAGCTCGGCGCTGTCCGTTGCCACACGCAACGACCAGTGCCCGGCGTTGGTCGGGATCTCGGCGTCCTCGAGCTCCAGCCCGAGGTGCATCGGCGTCTCCAGCACGGCGGCGCCCGGCCAGCCGCGGGCCGCGATCGCCGCAGGCGCGTCGACGATCCGCAGCATCCAGCGCTGGATCCGGGTCACCTGGTCCGCCTCGTGGCCGAGCAGCTGGTGGATCGGGTCCTGCGGTCCGACGTACGCGTGCACGGACCGGGCGATCGACGAGCCGGTGCCGACGGTCGACCACAGCGCGCGCAGCGTCGGTTCCGAGCCTGCCACGATCTCCTCGACCCGCAGGTCGGAGCCGTCCCAGCCGTAGACCACGAACCCGTCCTCGGCCAGGTAGCAGAAGGTGGTCTCCTCCTCGAGCCACTCGCGCACCGTGGCGGGCTTCCAGCCGAGCATGCCGCTCTCACCGCCGCGGCCGCGCACCGCGGACACGATCTCGAGCAGCCGCTCGGCGTCGTCCGGCCCACCACGCCGCAGCGCGACGTCCCTGCCGCCCAGGGTGCGCAGCTCGGCGGCCGGGAAGGTGAACCGGTACCGGCCACCGCCGAACTCGTAGCCGAGCTTGCGGTAGACCGGCAGCGTCGCCGGGTACAGCGCGGTCAGCGCGGAGCCGAGCTCGTGGCTGCGCCCCAGCACGCCCCGCATCAGCCGGCTGCCGACACCGCGGCCGCGGTACGCGGGATCGACCACGACACCAGCGATCCCGGCCATCGGCACCCGGCGGCCGCGCCACCAGTGCTGGAAGTCCAGGATCCGGGCGGCGGCGACCAGGGTGTGACCGTCGAGGACGCCGACCAGGCGACGCTGGTCGGCGAGCTCGCCGGTGCGTTTCAGCCACTGCTGCCGTTCCGACTGCGGGGAGTGTCCGAACGAGCGGACCCGGATCTGCAGGACCGCGTCGAGGTGGTCGCGGTTGAGGTCAGCGAAGTGCATGACCACGAAACTATCCGGCGGGCTTGTCCGTGACCCAGAGGTTTATCGTTCCCTCGACCGCGACCGTGCCGTCGTCGAGAACCGCCTTGACCCGGACCGGTACGTCGGGCCCGCCCTCCCAGTCGGCCGGGTCGGTCTCGGCGGTGCAGGTCAGGTCGGTGGTCGACTTCGCCAGGTAGCTGACAGTCATGCCCTTGGGCAGCCAGCGCTGGCCCGGCGGGGTGGTCGCCTCGGCGAGCGCGCCCATCGCCGCCTCGAGCCCGTTGCAGACCGCGATCGCGTGCACGGTGCCGATGTGGTTGTGCACCGCCTTGCGGTTCGGCAGTCGCAGCGAGGCGAAGTTCGGCCCGAGCTCGATGAACTCCGGCCGGATGGTCCGGAAGAACGGCGCCTTCCGCGCGAACGCGATCGAGAACGCCTTCCGCCCGCCCGGGTACTTCGCCAGCCTGTCGTACATCTCCTGCACGCGAGTCGCCATGGCGACAACGTTACCCGCGAGTCACGTTACCGGCTAGTACCTGATTCAGCCGACTTCAGCCATGACCTCGTCGGAGACGTCGAAGTTGGCGAACACGTCCTGGACGTCGTCGCTGTCCTCGAGGGCCTCGATCAGCCGGAACACCTTGCCGGCGCCCTCGGCGTCCAGCTCGACCGTCACCGACGGCAGGAACTGCGTCTCGGCCGACTCGTAGTCGATCCCGGCCTGCTGCAGCGCGGTCCGGACCGCGACCAGGTCGGTGGCCTCGCTGATCACCTCGAACGACTCCCCGAGGTCGTTGACCTCCTCGGCGCCCGCTTCGAGCACGGCCTCCATCACGTCGTCCTCGGTGTAGGACTTGCCGTCCTGCTCCTTGGTGACGAGCACGACGCCCTTGCGGTTGAACAGGTACGACACGCTGCCCGGGTCCGCCATCGAGCCGCCGTTGCGGGTCATCGCCGTCCGCACGTCGGCCGCGGCGCGGTTCCGGTTGTCGGTCAGGCACTCGATCAGCAGCGCGACACCGTTCGGGCCGTAGCCCTCGTAGGTGATCGACTGCCAGTCGGCGCCGCCGGCCTCGGCGCCGGAGCCGCGCTTCACGGCGCGGTCGATGTTGTCGTTCGGGACCGACGACTTCTTCGCCTTCTGGATGGCGTCGTACAGGGTCGGGTTGCCGGCGGGGTCACCGCCGCCGGTGCGGGCGGCGACCTCGATGTTCTTGATCAGCTTCGCGAACAGCTTGCCGCGACGCGCGTCGATGACCGCCTTCTTGTGCTTCGTGGTGGCCCATTTGGAGTGGCCTGACATCGCGTGACCCAACCCTTCCGAGAACGATTCCGGTCCACGTGCCGGCCCTGCGACCGGCCGCGTGAACGGCGACGATCCTACCCGCGCGCGGTCCGCCCCCCATTACCCCGCCGTACGACGTCCCCCGCGCACGCATCTCCATGAGTACATCGACCACCTCAACCGCGCGAAACGGTCGATCCGGTCATGAAGTGGGACTCCCACGCGCCTTCATGGGCGAGCCGACCAGTTCGCCGAGTCGTGGATTTCCGCGACGTCGGGGCGCCTTCCGGCCACGAAATCCACGACTCGGCGAGATCAAAGCCGGAGGCCCGTCAACGCGAGACCTCGCGCGGCATTGCCGTCGTACGGCGTGGCCGGCGCGCGGCGTTGCCGTCGTACGGCGTTGCCGTTGTACGGCGTTGTCGGCGCGCGGTTCGCCGTGCCGGGGGTGTCGGTGGCGGGTGCGAGACTGCGCGGCATGGCGGATCGGTTTGCGGTCGCCGCGGCGGACGACGGCGGGGCGCTGGTGGTGGCGCTCGGCGCGGACGGGCGGCCGGTGGGACCGGTCCGGCGGGAGGCGGACGTGGTGGCGGCCGTGCGGGCGCGGCCGGAGGCGGAGCGGTGGGTGTGGCAGTCGACCGCGGAGGTGTATCCGCGGCTGCTGGCAGCCGGGGTGCGGGTGGAGCGCTGTTACGACGTCGAGTGCGGGGAGGGGTTGCTGCTCGGGCACGAGGGGCGGCTCGGCGAGCCGCGGTCGGCGGCCGCGGCGTGGGCGCGCATGCGCGGTGCGGCGGTGCCGGCGGATCCGCCGCCGCGGGCCGCGGAGCCGGGTGCGCAGTCGGCGCTGTTCGACGTGCACCGTCCGGCGGTGCCGTTCGAGGGGCTGCTGGAGGTGTACGCCGCGCAGCTCCGCCGGCACGACGCGGCCGTGCGGCCGGACCGGATGCGGCTGCTGACCGCGGCCGAGTGCGCCGGGATGCTGGTCGCGGCCGAGATGGACGACGCCGGCCTGCCGTGGCGGGAGGACGTGCACCGGGCGGTCCTCGAGGAGTTGCTGGGCGCGCGGTTCGCCGGGAGCGGTGAGCCGCGGCGGCTGACCGAGCTGGCCGAGCAGGTGTCGGCGGCGTTCGGGTTCAGGGTCCGGCCGGACCTGCCGGCGGACGTCGTGCGGGCGTTCGCGCAGGCGGGCATCCGGGTGAAGTCGTCGCGGCGCTGGGAGCTGGAGGGCGTCAACCACCCGGCGGTGGCGCCGCTGCTGGAGTACCGCTCGCTGTACCGGATCTACACGGCGAACGGGTGGGCCTGGCTGCGGGACTGGGTGCGCGACGGGCGGTTCCGGCCCGGCTACCTGCCGGGCGGGACCGCGACCGGGCGGTGGGTGACCAACGGCGGCGGCGCGCTGCAGATCCCGAAGGTGATCCGCCGCGCGGTGGTCGCGGACCCCGGCTGGCGGCTGGTGGTCGCGGACGCCAGCCAGCTGGAGCCGCGGATCCTGGCGGCGATCTCGCGTGACCCGGCGCTGATGGAGATCGCCGGGCAGGACGGCGACCTGTACAAGTCGGTCTCGGACAGCGCGTTCTCAGGCGACCGCGCGCAGGCGAAGCTTGCGGTGCTCGGCGCGATCTACGGCCAGACCTCAGGCGACGGGCTGAGCAACCTCGCGCTGCTGCGGCGGCGGTTCCCGCGCGCGGTCGCGTACGTCCACGACGCCGCGCGGGCCGGCGAGGAGGGCCGGCTGGTCCGCACCTGGCTCGGCCGCACCTGCCCGCCGGCGAGCCGGGCGGTGCCGGAGGAGACCGGATCCGACGAGGACGCAGGGCGTTACGCGCCCGGCTACTCGTCGTCGGACGCCCGGGCCCGCGGCCGGTTCACCCGGAACTTCGTGGTGCAGGGCAGCGCGATGGACTGGGCCCTGCTGATGCTTGCCGCCCTCCGCCAGCGGCTCGCCGGCCTGAAGGCCGAGCTGGTGTTCTTCCAGCACGACGAGGTGATCGTGCACTGCCCCGCCGACGAGGCCGAGGCGGTCACCGCCGCCATCCGGGCCGCCGGCGACCTGGCCGGCCGGATCGCCTTCGGCGACACCCCGGCCCGCTTCCCGTTCAACACCGCCACCGTCGAGTGCTACGCCGACGCCAAGTAAGCCGTGGGGTCAGGAGGCGCGGACGAGATCGGTGAAGTAGCCGTGCAGGCGGGGGTCGCCGGTGAGCTCGGGGTGGAAGGAGGTGGCCAGCAGCGGGCCGTGCTGGACGGCGACGATGTGGCCGGCCGCGGGGCCGGCCTCGACGGTGGCCAGCACGTCGGTGTCCCGGCCGACGCGTTCCACCCAGGGCGCGCGGATGAAGATCGCGTGGTACGGCGTCTCGAACGCGGCGAAGTGCAGGTCGGCCTCGAACGAGTCGACCTGGCGGCCGAACGCGTTGCGGCGCACGGTGACGTCAAGGCCGCCGAGGGTCTCCTGGCCGTCGATGCCGCCGGTGATCTCGTTCGCCAGCATGATCATCCCGGCGCAGGTGCCGAACGCGGGCATGCCGTCCGCGATCCGCTTCTGCAACGGCTCGAACAGCTCGAAGCTGCGCGCCAGCTTGTACATCGTGGTCGACTCACCGCCCGGCAGCACGAGCCCGTCGACGGCGTCCAGCTCGGCCGGCCGTCGTACCGGCAGCGCGTCGGCGCCGACGGACCGCAGCATCTCGAGGTGCTCGCGCACGTTGCCCTGCAGGGCGAAGACGCCGATCACCGGCTTGCCCATCACACCCACTCCCCTCGGCGTTGCCAGTCCAGCCCGATCTCGATCCGGCCCTCGTCGAACGTCGCCGCCAGCCCGTGCTCGCGCAGCAGCGCGAGTACGTCGTCCAGCAGGGCGTCCCCCGGAGCCACGTTGGCGGTGTCGGGGTGCCACAGCTTCAGCTCGAGCATCCCGAATTCGACCGCGTGCCAGACGTCGGTGTCGGTGAAGAACGCCACGCCGGCAACGTTGCCCGGGGCAACTTCCAGGGCGCGCCGGGCGTCGTGGTGGTCGGCGCAGTACCGCACCACCACGAGTCCGCGCGCCTCCAGGGCCGCGAGTACGGCGTCGAGCCGGTCGCAGTCCGTCTGCTCCGGCCAGGCCGCGGCGTCGGCCTGCAGCTCGGACACCGCATCGGTGACCAGCTGGTCTGTGAGCGGGACCGGGTCGACGCCGCGCGCGTCCTCGCGGACCGCGTCGGCGACGGCCGATCGCACCTGGCCGTCATCGGCGTACCCGGACCGCACCAGGACGCGGGTGAGCCCCCGCAGCTCCCGGGCGGTCCGGTCATCGAGTCCGGTCACGTCACCAGCCGCGCTCGGCCAGCCGGTGCGGCTGCGCGATCTCCTCGACGTTGATGCCGACCATGGCCTCGCCGAGCCCGCGGGACACCTTCGCGATCACGTCCGGGTCGTCGTAGAACGTGGTCGCCTTCACGATCGCCTCGGCACGCTGCGCCGGGTTGCCGGACTTGAAGATTCCGGAGCCGACGAACACGCCCTCGGCGCCGAGCTGCATCATCATCGCGGCGTCCGCCGGGGTGGCGATACCGCCCGCGGTGAACAGCACGACGGGGAGCTTGCCGGCCTGGGCGACCTCCTTGACCAGCTCGTACGGCGCCTGCAGCTCCTTGGCCGCGACGTACAGCTCGTCCTCCGGCAGGTTCTGCAGCCGGCGGATCTCCTGCCGGATCTGGCGCATGTGCGTGGTCGCGTTGGAGACGTCACCGGTGCCGGCCTCGCCCTTGGAGCGGATCATCGCCGCGCCCTCGGTGATCCGGCGCAGCGCCTCGCCGAGGTTGGTCGCGCCGCACACGAACGGCACCGTGAACGCCCACTTGTCGATGTGGTTCGCGTAGTCCGCCGGGGTGAGCACCTCGGACTCGTCGATGTAGTCGACACCGAGGGACTGCAGCACCTGCGCCTCGACGAAGTGACCGATCCGGGCCTTGGCCATCACCGGGATCGAGACGGTGTTGATGATGCCGTCGATCATGTCCGGGTCGCTCATCCGGGACACGCCGCCCTGGGCGCGGATGTCGGCCGGGACGCGCTCCAGCGCCATCACCGCGACCGCGCCGGCGTCCTCCGCGATCTTCGCCTGCTCGGGGGTGACGACGTCCATGATCACGCCGCCCTTGAGCATCTCGGCCATACCGCGCTTCACCTTGGCGGTGCCGGTCAGCGGGGTCGCCTCCGTGGTGGTGGTCTCGCTCACGTGTCCTCCTGATCTGCGGTCAAGCCCTGCCGGGCACCACCTAGACTAGGTGGACCAGTACCCGTGAAATCAGTCCACTTCGATCTCGCTGGACTGATCTACGCGGCGGCCAGCGCGTGACCGAGGCGCTCGACGACGAGGGCCATCGCGTCCGGCGGCGCGGTGAACGGGATCCGCAGGTGCCGGCGGTCCGCGCCGCCCGGCGAGAACAGCTCCCCCGGCCCGAGCAGCAGCCCGGCCGCGCGGGCCGTCTCGAGCACCCGGCGCGGACGCAGGTCGGTCAGCTCCAGCCACAACGTCATGCCACCCGTCGGCGGCTGCCAGGCGACCCCGTCGAGCCCGGCCAGCCCGGTCTGCAGGGCGGCGAGATTGCCGCGCAGCCGGGTCCGGCGGCGGGCCACGATCCGGTCCAGCCGGCCGAGGATCGCCTGCGCGAGGAGGTCGTCGAGGGCGCTCGGTGAGGTGATCCCGAGCTGCGCGGACGCGTTGATCCGGCGCCGCAGCTGCCGCCCGGTGCGCACCCAGCCGACCCGTAGCCCGCCCCAGACGGTCTTGCTGAGCGAGCCGATCCCGATCGTGCGCGGGTACCCGCTGAACGGCTCCGGCTGCGCTCCCCCGTCGAACCAGAGCGGCCGCAACGTCTCGTCGCTGATCAGCACCGCGCCGCTGCGTCGTACCGTCTCGACGACCGCGGTACGACGATCGCCCGGCAGGCTCAGACCGGTCGGGTTGTGGTTGTCGGACTGCAGGTAGACCACCTTCGGCTTCAGCCTGCGGCACAGCTGCCCCAGCTGGTCCGGGTCCCACCCGCCCGCGCCGGCCGGCCAGCCGACCACCTCGAGCCCGTGCCGGCGCAGGATGTCGAACGCCGCCGGGTACGTCGGCGCCTCGGTGATCGCCGTACCGGGTCCGAGATCGAGCCCCGCGAGTACGGCGTTCAGCCCGGCGGCGGCGCCGACCGTGAGGGTGAGCTGGTCCGGCGTGGTGCTCACGCCCTGGGCGGTCAGGTGCTCCGCGATCGCCGTACGTAGGGCCGCCGAGCCGCCCGGCGGCGGGCCGTCACCGCCCATCGCGTCGCCGAGCGTGGTCCCGACCAGCTGCTCGCAGGCATCGGCGACGTCGTGCGGCGCCGCCGTGGTCGCGTAGCGCAGGTCCAGCAGCGGTCCGCCCACGCGCACGCCCGCCGTACCGGTGGACGCGGGCGCGATCGGGTCGAGCAGCCGGTCCATCGGCAAGACCTGGGTGCCGGCGCCCCGCCGGGTGCTCACGACGCCGGCCGCGCGCAGGTGGTCCAGCGCGCGCACGACCGTCACCCGGCTGACCCCGAGCCGGTCCGCGAGCACCCGCTCGGACGGCAGCCGGGACCCGATCGACAGCTCGCCGCGGTCGATCGCCCGCAGCACCAGTCCCTCGACCTGCTCTGTCTTCGACCCGTCGGCGGTATCCAGATCCACGGCACGCCACATAAGTCCAGTCTCCCACAACTGGACTCTCACCTTGCCGGCTCGCCGTCCACGAGCGCGAGAGACGGCGAGCCGGCAAGGGAAGTGCGGGTGGTTATCCACAGATGCGGATCGGAGGCGGCTGAGTACACCCTGTGAGGGGCAGGATGTTGCGCATGACAACGAACTTCATCATTCCTCCGTACCTGATCGAGAACCTCCACCGGACGGCGACCAGCGACGCCGCCCGGGCGGTCTACCAGCAGACCCTCGAGCACGACCACGCCCTGCGCGCGCAGCGAGCCGCCGGGACCGCGACCGCTCCCCTGGGCGCCGCCGGGGAGCCGGCCGAGGGGCCCGCGCGCGTGATCTACGACGCCGGGCACGGCACCGACCTGCCCGGCGACCAGGCCCGCGCGGAAGGCGACGAACCCACCTCGGACCGGTCCGTCGACCAGGCGTACGACGGCATCGGCGCCACCTGGAAGATGTTCGAGGAGTGCTTCGGCCGCGACTCGATCGACGGCGAGGGTATGCAGCTCATCTCGACCGTGCACTACGACCGTGACTACAACAACGCCTTCTGGAACGGCCAGCAGATGGTGTACGGCGACGGTGACGGCGAGATCTTCGACCGCTTCACCACCATCGACATCACCGGCCACGAGCTCACCCACGGCATCACCGAGAACACCGCCGGACTCGATTACCAGGACCAGTCGGGTGCCCTGAACGAGTCGATCTCCGACGTGTTCGGCTCACTCACCAAGCAGTACGCGCTCGGCCAGACCGCCGAGGAGGCCGACTGGATCATCGGCGAGGGTGTCTTCAAACCCGGCGTGGAGGGCGCCGGCCTGCGTTCGATGAAGGCTCCCGGCACCGCGTACGACGACCCGCGGCTGGGCAAGGACCCGCAGCCGGCGGACATGGACGGGTACGTCAACACCACCGAGGACAACGGCGGTGTGCACATCAACTCCGGCATCCCGAACCGCGCGTTCTACCTGACCGCGTCGAAGATCGGCGGCAACGCCTGGGAGGGCGCCGGCCAGATCTGGTACGACACGCTGACCAACGGCTCACTCGCGAAGAACGCGAACTTCGCCGACTTCGCCGCAGCGACGATCGATTCCGCGCAGCAGCGGTTCGGGGCCGACTCCGCCGAGGTCCGCGCAGTCAGCGAGGCCTGGCAGGAGGTCGGAGTCGAGGTCGCGGGCACGTCCACCGACGGCCGCGAGTCCGACCTGTCCCGCTTCATCGGCGACCCCAGCCATGCCCACGCCGCCGCCGCGCCGGGTGGCGTCACGCCGGGTGGACTCGCCCCCGGAAGCACCGCGTCCGCCGATCGCCCGGCGGCGACCCGCACACCCGGCGGCAGGGGAATCGGCCGATGAAGATCACCGTCCTCCAGACCGGCGGCTTCGCCGGCCTGCACCGCCAAGCCGAGCTCGACACGACCGTCGAACCCGACGGCACCGAGATCGAGGCGGTCGTCGCCCGCGCCGACTTCACCCTCCCGGCCACTCCCCCGCAACCGGACCGCCTCAACTACCACATCGAAGCCGGCGACCAGCACATCGACATCCGCGAGCAGGACCTCACCGAAGAGTTCCGCTGGCTCATAGACCGCGTACTCCGCTAACCCCCTTTTGGCGTTCATCGGTCGCTTTTTCAAATTCTGTGGAAAACCGGAAAGGTGCAGGCCGGCGGTCAGGTGACCGCGTTTTCCACAGAATTTGAAAAAGCGACCGATGAACGCCCTGCGGTATCCCCCGCACGCCACGGCGGTCGGTATCCGCCGAAGGCCCGGGTGGCCGTATCCCCGCACGCCTCGGCAGTTCTATCCGCCGAAGGCTCCGGTGGTCGGTATCCCCCGCACGCCTCGGCAGTCGGTATCAGCCGCAAGCGTGGGTGGTTCCGATCAACCCGGGCCGCTCGTGGCGGATCTGCTAGGTGCCGTCGTCCAACTCGATCGTCTGCGGCATCGGGGCGTGGCCGGCGAGGTGGAGCCAGCGGACTAGGCGGCGGTCGCGGAGGTCGCGGGTCGAGCTGACGATGTCGTTGTGGAACCGGCGGGCCATCTGCACCCGCCGCCCCGCCGATCCCAGATCGCCTCGCCAGGGCTCGAGATCGCCACGACCGCCGGGCGACCCTGGCCCACCTTCGCCACGACCGCCGGGCGACCCGGTCTCGGCCGCTGCGGCCGGGCTCGTGGGGTCGGCGAGGGTGGCGGCGAGGGTGCGGGTGAGGACGGACTCGCTGTGCTCGCGTTCGTCGGGGGGTGCCGTACGGGCTCGGTGGACGGCGTCGACCAGGAGCAGTGCGGAGGCCGGGTCGAGGGTGCCGCTGCCGGCGAGCTCGTGGACCAGTGCGGCGCGTGCGGCGAGCTCGGCGTCCAGGGCGGAGCGGGCGGCGGCCACCCGGTGGTGCAGGCGGTCGATCCGGCCGGCCGTCCAGCTCGCGTACATGCCGAGCAGGACGACGACCAGCACCGCCAGCACGCCGTACCACCATCCGCCCACCCGCGACCTCCGTCACCGCGCCGACGCCACCAGCTTCCCGCACCACCTTGGCATCCGGGCCGGCGAGGCCGTGGAATCAGGTGGGTGACGGGCGGATTGACGGTAGACGACGGGTGGTCGACACGCGGGAGGCGCACTCCTCTTGTGCTCAGCGCCGCGCGGGGGAAAGGTGGCCCCACGAGAAGGGAAACCGTCATGGCAGAGAAGACGACTACTTCCCCCGGGGCCGCGGGCGCTGCACCAGCCGCCGACCGGCCCGAGGCGATCCGCAACGTGGTGCTGGTCGGGCCGGCCGGCTCCGGTAAGACATCCCTGGTCGAGGCGCTGCTCGTCGCCGCAGGCGTCCTCGTCAGACCCGGCTCGGTCGTCGACGGGACGACGGTGAGCGACTTCGACGAGGCCGAGATGCGCCAGCAGCGCTCCATCGGGCTCGCACTCGCGCCGCTGGTCCGCGACGGCGTCAAGGTCAACCTGATCGACACCCCCGGCTACGCGGACTTCGTCGGCGAACTGCGGGCCGGGCTCCGGGCGGCGGACTGCGCGATGTTCGTGATCGCCGCGAACGAGGGTGTCGACGAGCCCACCCGCGCGCTGTGGCACGAGTGCGCCGAGGTCGGCATGCCGCGCGCGGTCGTGGTGACGAAGCTCGACCACGCCCGGGCGAACTACGACAACGTGGTCGCCCAGACGCAGGCCGCCTTCGGCGACAAGGTGCTGCCGCTGTACATCCCGGTCAAGGGCGGCGGTGACGGCATCACCGGCCTGGTCGGGATGCTGTCCCAGCGCCAGTTCACCTATGACGCCGGCAAGCGGACCGAGTCCGACCCGGACCCGTCGTACGCGGGCCCACTGGAGGAGCAGCGCGGCACCCTGATCGAGGGCGTGATCGAGGAGTCCGAGGACGAGTCGCTGATGGACCGCTACCTCGGCGGCGAGGAGATCGACCAGGCCGTGCTCGTGGAGGACCTGGAGCGGGCGATCGCGCGCGGCTCGTTCTTCCCGGTGGTGCCGGTGTGCTCGTCGACGGGTGTCGGCACGGCCGAGCTGCTGGAGATCGCGACCAGCGCCTTCCCGTCGCCGCTGGAGCACACCACGCCCGACGTCTTCACCCCCGCCGGCGCGTCGGCGCCGAAGATCAGCTGCGACCCGAAGGGCACGCTGGTCGCCGAGGTGGTCAAGACGACGTCGGACCCGTACGTCGGCCGGGTCAGCCTGGTGCGGGTCTTCTCCGGCACCATCGAGCCGGACCAGACCGTGCACGTGTCGGGGCACTTCACGTCGTTCTTCGGCAGCGAGAGCAGCCACGCCGACCACGACGAGGACGAGCGGATCGGTTCGCTGTCGATCCCGCTCGGCAAGCACCAGCGCCCGTCGTCCGCGGTGATCGCCGGCGACCTGTGCGCCGTCGGAAGGCTGAGCCGCGCCGAGACCGGTGACACCCTCTCGGACAAGGCCAACCCCCTGGTGCTGAAGCCGTGGACGATGCCGGAGCCACTCCTGCCGGTCGCCGTACAGGCTCATGCGAAGGCCGACGAGGACAAGCTGTCCCAGGGGCTGCAGCGGCTCGCCGCGGAGGATCCGACGCTGCGGATCGAGCACAACGCCGAGACCCACCAGATCGTGTTGTGGTGCATGGGCGAGGCGCACGCCGACGTCGTGCTGGACGCGCTGAAGACCCGGTACGGCGTCACGGTGGACACGATCGAGCTGCGGGTGCCGCTGCGGGAGACCTTCGGCGGTACGGCGAAGGGCCACGGGCGGCACGTCAAGCAGTCGGGCGGCCATGGCCAGTACGCGGTCTGCGACATCGAGGTGGAGCCGCTGCCGGAGGGCGCCGGGTTCGAGTTCGTCGACAAGGTGGTCGGCGGGGCGGTGCCGCGCCAGTTCATCCCGAGCGTCGAGAAGGGCGTCCGCGCCCAGATGGACCGGGGTGTGAAGGCGGGCTACCCGGTCGTCGACATCCGGGTGACGCTGACCGACGGGAAGGCGCACAGCGTGGACTCGTCGGACATGGCGTTCCAGACCGCGGGCGCGCTCGCGCTACGGGAGGCGGCGTCGTCGACCAAGGTCAGCATGCTGGAGCCGGTCGACCTGGTGTCGGTACTGGTTCCGGACGACCTGGTCGGCGCCGTGATGAGCGACCTGTCCAGCCGCCGCGGCCGGCTGCTCGGCACCGACAAGGTCGGCGAGCACCGCACGCTGGTGAAGGCCGACGTGCCGCAGATCGAGATCATCCGGTACGCGATCGACGTGCGCTCATTGGCCCACGGCTCAGCATCGTTCACCCGCTCCTTCGCCCGCTACGAGCCGATGCCCGACCAGATCGCCCAGAAGGTGGCCGCCGCCCAGAACGAATAGCCCGGAACGAGTAACCTCCGGCGCATGACGGACTGCTCCTTCTGCGAGATCGCCGCCGGCCGCGCGCCCCGGATCCTGGTCGAGGAGGACGACCGCGTGGTCGCGTTCCTCGACATCAACCCGGCGACGCGCGGCCACCTGCTCGTCGTACCGAAGGCGCACTCGGACGACCTGCGGGTGACCGAGCCGGAGGATCTGGCCGCGGCGATGCTGATGGTGCAGGACCTCAGCCGACGGGTCACCGACCGGCTCGGCGCGGACGGCGTGAACCTGATCAGCTGCATGGGCGGGCACGCCTGGCAGAGCGTGTTCCACACGCACCTGCACGTGGTGCCGCGGTACGCCGGCGACCCGCTGGTGCTGCCCTGGCAGCCGGACGTGCGCGGCGACCTCGACGAGATCCGCGCGACGGCCGAGAAGCTGGCGGAGTAGGTCGTACACGGCTATCGGACCAGGTCGTAGACGGCGAGGATCTCGTCGGCGACGCGCGACCAGTCGTAGCGCCGCACCGCCTCCCGGCCCGCTTCGGACAGCTTGGTACGACGACCGGCGTCGGCCAGCAGCGCACCTGCGGCCGAGACCAGCGCGCCGGTGTCGCCGGGTTCGAAGAGCACGCCGAGCCGGCCGCCGTCGAGCACCGCGCGGAACGCGGGCAGGTCGCTCGCGAGCACCGGCGCGCCGGCCGCCATCGCCTCGGCGAGCACGATCCCGAAGCTCTCACCACCGAGGTGCGGCGCGACGTACAGGTCGGACGACGCCAGCAGGTCCGCCTTCGCGTCGTCGTCGATCGCGCCGAGGAACTCGACCCGGTCGCGGTGCTCGGCCGGCAGCGCCCGCCGCGCCTCCGCGCCGTCACCGGCCCCGGCGACGAGCACCTTCAGATCGGGACGGGCTTCCGCCAGTCGCGGCACCGCGGCGAGCAGCACCTCCAGGCCCTTGCGGGGCTCGTCCAGCCGGCCGAGGAAGCTCACCGCGCCCTGCCACTCCGGACGCGGGCGCCCGGCGGCGAGCCGGTCGACGTACAACCCGTTCGGGATCACCACGGCCTCTCCCCCGACGTGCTGCACCATCATCGCCCGCGCGGTCTCCGAGACCGCGATCCGCGCGTCGATCTTCTCCAGCGCCGGCCGCAGCAGGCCGGCCGCGGCGCTCATCGCGCGGGACCGGACCTGCCAGGTGTGGAAGGTCGCCACGAACGGCCCGGTGCCGTACCAGAGCGCCAGCAGCGACGCGCTCGGCGTGGTCGGCTCGTGCACGTGGACCACGTCGAACGCGCCCTCGTGCAGCCAGTTCCGGACCCGCGCCGCGGTCCGCGGGCCGAACGTCACCCGGGCCACCGACCCGTTGTACGGCACGCCGACCGCGCGCCCGGCCGGCGTGACGTACGACGGCGCTCCCGCCTCGTCGTCCACCGGCGCCAGCACCGAGACGTCGTGCCCGCGCCGGAGCAGTTCCGCGGCCAGGTCGCGGACGTGGTTCTGCACCCCGCCCGCCGTCCCCAGCGAGTACGGGCACACCAGTCCGACCTTCACAGCCCCCATCCTCTTCCCATGCAGCGCGGGTGTTCGGAGAAACCGCGCCCTTGCCGGCGATTCGCGAACACGGTCAGTCGAGGAAGATGCGCTGGAGCATGTGCCAGTCCTCGGGGTGCGCGGCGATCCCGGTCGCGAAGGCGTCGGCGCAGTCCTGGGTCATCTGCTTCGGGTCGGCGGGCTCGACCACCGGGTGGAACGTGATCACCAGGTCGGGGCCGTCGTAGTGCAGCGTCGCCGGGACGAGCGGGGCGCCGGTGCGCAGGCTGAGCGTCGCGGGACCGGCCGGCATCTTGGCGGTGCGGCCGAAGAAGCGCACCTCGACACCGCGTTCGGACAGGTCCCGGTCCGCCACCAGGCAGACGAAACCGCTGTCCCGCAACCGGCCGGCGAGGGTGTCCATGACGTCGCCGTTCCCGCCGGTCAGCGGCAGCACCGTCATCCCGAGACGCTTGCGGTAGGCAACGAACCGGTCGTACACGGACTCCGGCTGGAGCCGCTCGGCCACCGTCATCACCGGCAACCCGGTCCGCCCCGCCCAGGCCCCGGCGTGGTCGTAGTTCGCCAGGTGCGGCAAGGCGCACACCACTCCACGACCGGCCGCGTGGGCGTCGCGGAGGATGTGCTCGTCGACGGTCCGGACCCGGCCGACGATGCGGTCGTCGTCCCACTCGGGAAGCCGGAACGTCTCCAGCCAGTAGCGCAGGTACGAGCGCATCGCCGCGCGCACGAGCGCGTCCAGCTCCGCCTCGCCCAGGTCCGGCCGGACGACGGCGAGGTTGCCGCGCAGTCGTCGTACCCCGCGGCCGTCGCGGCGGACGGTGAGGGCGGCGACGGCCGTGAACGCCCGGGCCACCACGGGTTCGGGCAGCTTGCGGACCAGGTTCCAGCCGGCCGCGAACAGCAGGTCGGTGCCGCGGTGTCCCACGGTCAGGATTCGGTCGCCGGCGGCTGGGCGCTCGCGTCCGGGGCCGGCGCGCCGGCGTCCGGGACCGGCGGCGGCGCGTCGGGATCGGGAGCCGGCGGGGTCTCGGCGCGGACCTGGCGGCGGACCGAGAGCGACCGCTGCGCGACCGTGATCGTGCTGGCGATCGCGAGCAGCCACAGCACCGTCTCCAGCAGCCACGGCAGCCCGAGTACGTCGGACCAGAACGCCGTCAGCAGCACCGCGACCAGCCGGTCGGCGCGCTCGGCCAGGCCGCCGCTCGCGGTCAGCCCGAGGCTCTCGGCCTTCGCCCGCGCGTACGACGTGGTGGCGCCCATCACGAGCGCCCACAGCGTGACCCCGGCCATCAGGCGCGAGTCCCCGGGTCCGGCGTAGTACAGCACCAGGCCGCCGAACACCGCGCCGTCGCCGAGCCGGTCCAGCGTCGAGTCGAGGTACGCGCCCCACTTCGACGACGTCCCCGAGGTGCGGGCCATGTAGCCGTCGATCATGTCGGAGAACACGAACAGCGTGATGACCACGACGCCGAGCCAGAGGTCGCCGCGCGGGAAGAAGATCAGCGCGCCGGCGCTGACGCCGATGGTGCCGACCAGCGTGACCACGTCGGCGCTGACCCCCAGCCTGAGCAGGAGGTTGGCGAACGGCGCGATGACCTTGGTCCAGAACTGCTTGAATCTGTTAAGCATGGCGACGCGATCGTAGTCGAGCCGGTCACCATCGGGTGACGACTCCTACCGGCTGTCGTGTTTCTGCCGGAGGATGGCTGGGTGAGACGGGTGCGGGTGGGCGTGGTGCTGATGCTCACCTGCCTGACCGCCTGCTCGATCGCGCGGGAGGCGTCCCGGCACTCGTCGCCGTCTCCGACGACCACCCCGCAGCCGGTCGCGCTCGCGGTCGCGCCACCGTCCGCACCAGGGCTCGACGGCACCGCCGGGATGCCGCCACCGACGGTCTGCGGCTCGATCGACCTGGCGGGGCTCGGCCGCGGAATGGGCGGCACGCTCGTCGCCCGGCCGTACGGCTGGAACGACGCCGGCGTGCCCAGCCTCGACCTCTGCGCGCTGGTGCTGACGCGGCCGGGAGCACCCTCGCGGACCGTGCTGGTCGGCGTCTCCGCGCTACCGCAGACCTCGGTCGCGCGGCTCGCGGCGCCGCTCGGAGCCGGTCCGATCGCCGCGCCCGGTATCGGGCCCGATGCGCTGCGCGGCCCGTACGGCGTGGCGTTCACGACCGACGGTCGCGCGGTTCGCATCACCGATGCCCACGGGTTGAAGGAGTTCGAGGCGACCATGCTCGCGGACGCCGTCGCCGCCGTGGTGCCAGGTGCGGCGAGGACGTCCCGGATCACCGACGGCGCGTGCGAGCCGTCCGGGGCGAGCGCGGAGCAGTTCCTGGGTGGGTGGGCCGTGCTGCGGCGCGACTACCGGATACACAGCGGGCTGACCTGCATCTGGGGAACCGTCGCCGGCACGGTCGCGATCGTCGAGTCGGTCGGGGTGACCCAGATCCCGGAGGCGCGGCGCGATCCTCGGCCGGCGCGGGCGCCGGTCGGCCAGGAGGGGTACTACCTGCCCGAGGACGGCCTGCTGGTTTTCCGGTCCGGCCGCCGGGTGGTCCGGGTCTCGGCGCTGGCCGATCCGCCGGTTGCGGTGACGATGGACCGGCTGATCGACATCGTCGAGCCGATCATGCCGTTGTTCCTGCGTTGACGTCGTCGCCCGTACGACGCCGCTGCCGGTAGGCCGCGACAGTCGTCCGGCTGGCGCAGGTGTTGCCGCAGAACCGCCGGCTGCGGTTTCGCGACTGGTCGACGAAGAAGTTCGGGCAGTCGCCGGCCTGGCAGCGGCCGATGGTCACGTCGGGGATCCCGCAGGCGACGTGCGCCAGCGCCGCCGCGCAGCAGCGGCCCAGCCAGACCAGGCCGGGCTCACCGTTCTCGGCGTGGTGCAGGTGGGCCTGGCCGTCGTGGGTGCTGATCTGCAGCCGCGGCGGATACCTGGTCAGCAGCGCGTTGACCGGCGCCAGGTCGGCCTGGTCCGCGACCGCGCCGAGCGCCTTCCGCAGCCCGGGCAGGAAGCGCGCCAGCTCGTCCTCGCCCGGCGGGGTGACCAGGTGCTCGGCGAACAGTTCGGCCTCGACGCCCGTCAGGCCGGTGGTCCGGCCGGTGTTCGCGACCGTGACCGCGAGCCGGGCGAGGTTGCCCATGCTCTGCCTGTACACCTCGGCGTCAGCCCGGGCGTAGTCACCATAACGCATTTGACCACCTACCTCTCATCCTGCACTGTAGGCGCCATGAGACCTGACGAAGCCTACCGCGACCGTCCCGGCCTGGCCCCCGCGCGACACCTGCAGCGGGCCGGGCGGTGGGACGAGGCGCTGCCGCTGCTCGACGGCGCCCGCGACCCGGCCGCGCTCGGCCTGCGGGCCGACATCCTGTGCGACCGGCACCAGTGGCGGCTCGACGACCGCTCCGAGGCGCTGGCCGCGATCGACGTCGTCCGCGACGCGAACGCCCCGCTGGCGATGCTGCTGACCGCCCAGCTGGAGTACTGGGTCCGGCTGTTCCGCCGCAACGTGATGGCCGGCGCCGACGTGACCGCGGATCTCGGCGACCAGCCGACGCTCGTCGAGGACCCGGTCGAGCAGTTCCGCCTCGCGGCCGAGTCGGCCGCCGCGGCCGGCGACCAGGGACTGCGCGACTGGGCGATGTTCTGGTACGCCGTCAGCTCCGAGAACGTCCGCGACGACCTGCCGACCGCCCGGCCGGTGTACGCCGAGGTATTCGCTCGCGCGACCGAGCGCGGCGAGCTCCTGCTGGCGTCGTACGCGAGCCGCCACCTCGGCGGCGTCGCGCTGTACGACGACGGCGACCGCGAGAAGGGCCTCGAACTGCTCAAGTTGTCGATGTACCAACGCGCGACCGTAGGAGCCCGTCCGCACCTCGCGGCGGCTCAGGCGATGTACGCAATGGGCCTCGACGACGCGGCCGCCAGCGAGCCCGGCGCGACCCCGAAGCCTGGCAGCGGCGACCACGGCACCGCCGGCCCCGAGTCGACCCTCCTACGCACCCTGGTGAAGCACACCGCGAACGATCTCGACCTCACCTGGCTGAAGTAGCCCCGGCGGGTGTGTAGATCCGGATGTAGTCGACGGGGAACCGCTTCGGGTAAGGGCCCGGAGTGTCCGAGGGGAAGGCGAAGATGCCGAGCATGAGCTGGAGGGGGTAGTCCGGGGCCTGGCCGACGTGTTTGACGTGGGCTCCGTCGACGGAGAAGTCGACCTGGCCGGGACGCCAGTGCGCGGCGTACACGTGGTACTCGGTCACGTCGACGTCGACCTGGACCTTCTCGAACTCGTCGGTCAGCGACTGGTCGCCGAACGGGTGGATGCCCATGCCGACGGCCGCCGAGCCCGGCGACACCTCGTTGCCGAAGATCTCGCAGACGCAGATCTCGGCGGACCGCTCGGGCACGTCCTCGTACCCGATCATCCAGAGCGCGACCATCGCCTCGGGATCCGCAGTCGCCTTCATCCGGATCTCGACGTACCCGTGGTGCATCCCGTACAGGAGCCGCGACGGCTGTTCCTCGCGGACCACGAGGTCGGGCCGGAACCGGCTCTGCCCGACGGTGCTGCCGAGCGGTCCGGCGTACTCCCCCGTCTGGAGGGTCGAGGTCCGGCTGGCGCCGTCGAACTCGGCGCACCACGGTCCCTGGCCGGCGTCGATCCGCAGCACCAGGCCGCCGTCGGCGAAGGCGTACCGCGCGGCGCCCTGCTCACGAGAGCTCCAGTGCGGCAGGTAGTGCGGGATCCACCTGGCCGGGTCCAGCTCAGGCCCGTCGAACTCGTCGGCGAACCCGAGCCGGTAACCGGGTGGTGGTCCGTGTTCCGGCATCGCGGCTCCTCGGTCGGTCGGCTCTCAGCGCGGAAGCAGGCCGGCGAGCAACGTGTGCACGATCCGGTGGAACTCCTCGGTGAGCTCCGCCCGCGGCGTCCCGGACATCAGCTCGGTGAAGCCGAGCATGATCGCCGGCCCCATGACGAGCGCGAGCGCCGCGTCGACGTCGACGTCACCCAGCCGTCCCAGCCGCTTCTCGCCGGCGAGGTAGTCGGCGATCGGCTGCCGCATCCGGTGCGGCCCGAACGGCTCCTGGTGGATGGCGGCGATGAAGCGGTGCAGCAGTGCGGGCTCGGACATCAGCCCGGCGGCGACCGGCAACGTCTCCGCCACCAGATCCAGCGAGGCGACGGCATAGGCCGTCAGGTTCTCCTCGACAGTGCCGGTGCCCGGCGCCGGCAGGCCGGTGTCGAACCGGACCATCAGTACGGCGTACCGGCGGACCAGGGCGGCGACGACGAGCTCGTGCTTGTCGGCGAAGTAGTTGTACAGCACGCCGTCCGAGACCCCGGCGGTCCGGGCGATGTCCCGGGTGGTGATGCTGGACACCTGCCGCTCCGCGAGCAGCTTCTCGGCCGTGTCGATCAGGTGCTCGCGCAGGGCGGCGCCGGGGTCGTGGCCGGCCCGGCCCCGCACGGCGTGCGCACGTCTAGGAGACATCGCGCCTTACCGCAGTCGAGACGGCGACGACGGCGAACACCAGCGCGTAGGCCACGAGCACGAGCCCGCCGCCCCAGGGCGGCAGCTGCTCGACGTTCGCCGCCGGGATGTCCTCCAGCGACACGCCGCTGGCGAACGGGAGCCACTTGCTCAGGTCGCCGACGAGCTGGCTGACGATGCCTTCGACCAGCGCGATCCAGGCCAGCGCGACCGCGATGGCACCGACCACGTTCCGGATCAGCGCTCCGAGGCCGACGCCGATCGCGGCGAAGCAGGCGTTCCACACCACGCAGCCGGCCAGCGTTCGCCAGACGGCGGCGTCGGAGAGGTCGAGCGAGCTGCCCTTGCCGGACATCCACAGCGCGGTGACGGCGGTGGACACCACGGCGCTGACGAGACCGACCACCGCACCGGCGGCCGCGTACACGACGAGCTTGGCCGCCACCACCTGCCCCCGCCGCGGCGTGCCCAGGAAGGTGTCGGTCACGGTCTTGTGCCGGTACTCCCCGGCCATGCCGACTATGCCGAGGATGAGCGAGAAGATCGAGACCAGCCCGGCGTGCGCGACCGCACGCAGCGGGGTCTTCGGGTCGGCGATGTCGGCACCGCTCACGAACAGCCCGCTGGCGCCGGCGATCACCACCAGCTGACCGGCGGCGAGCAGCAGCAGCGGGCCGCGGACTGTGCGCAGCTTGAGGAGTTCGTTACCGATCCCGGTCATCGCCCGCTCCCTCCGGCGGTCAGGCTGAGGAACGCCGCCTCCAATGAGTCACCGCCGAGACCCTCGAGGTCGCCGGCATACCGGAGCCGGCCCTCGTGCAGGATCACCACCTGGTCCACGGTCTGCGCGACCTCGCTGAGCACGTGACTGGAGATCAGGATCGCCCGGCCGTCCGCCGCGAGCCCGCGGAGCACGTCGCGCAGCCAGGCGATGCCCGCCGGATCGAGCCCGTTGGCCGGCTCGTCGAGGATCAGCACCGCCGGATCACCGAGCAGCGCCGACGCCAGTCCCAGCCGTTGCCGCATGCCGAGCGAGTAGCCGCCCACCCGCCGGCCGGCCGCCTTGGTCAGGTCGACCAGCTCCAGCACCTCGTCGACCCGGGTATCCGGTACGCCGGCCTGCTGCGCCAGCACGCGCAGGTGGTCCCGGCCGCGCCGGCCGGGGTGGAACCCGGTCGCCTCGAGCACGGCACCCACCACCCGCCGCGGGTGCGGCAGGTCGGCGTACCGGCTGCCGTCGATCAGCGCCTCACCTGCCGTCGGCCGGACCAGCCCCAGCGTGATGCGCAGGGTCGTGGTCTTCCCGGCGCCGTTCGGGCCGAGGAAGCCGGTGATCTCGCCGGACGGCACGTCGAACGTCAGGTCCTCCACGGCACGCACCGCACCGAAGTGCTTCGTCAGCCCGCGGATCGATACCTCCGCCATCGAACCTCCCAATATGACCACGTGTTCATGAGCAGATGTTCATGAACATACGCTCATCAAGGCGCGGACGGAAGAGCACGACGCCGATCAGTTCAGCTCGACCCGCCGGGTTCAGTCCACGGGCCAGGACTTAGCGAGCAGGGCTCGGGTGTCGGAGAGAAGCTGCGGGAGGACCTTGGTCTGGCCGATCACCGGCATGAAGTTGGTGTCGCCGTGCCAGCGGGGTACGACGTGCTGGTGCAGGTGGGCGGCGATGCCGGCGCCGGCGATGTCGCCCATGTTGAGGCCGATGTTGAAGCCGTCGGCGCCTGACACGTGCCGCACCGCGCGCATCGCCTGCTGGGTGAGCAGCGCCAGCTCGGCCGCCTCCTCCGCGGTCAGCTCGGTGTAGTCCGCGACGTGCCGGTACGGCACCACCATCAGGTGCCCGGGGTTGTACGGGTACAGGTTCAAGACGGCGTACGCCGTCTCGCCGCGCCGCACGATCAGCCCGTCCTCGTCGGACATGGACGGGATCCGGCAGAACGGACACCCGTCACCTGCCGCCGTACCCACCGGCTTGTTCTCGCCGGTGATGTACGCCATCCGGTGCGGGGTCCACAGGCGCAGGAACGCGTCCCGGTCGCCCGCACCGGCCTGCTCGACCAGTTCCTCCGGCTCGTACGGCTCGGTCATACCTGCACGCGCTGCTCGACCGCGGCGACGATCTCGGCCACCGCGTCCGCGACCGGCACGCCGTTCTTCTGCGAGCCGTCCCGGTAGCGGAACGACACGTTGCCCCCGGCAACGTCCTCGTCGCCGGCGATCAGCATGAACGGCACCTTCGCCTTCTGCGCGTTGCGGATCTTCTTCTGCATCCGGTCGTCGGAGGCGTCCACCTCGACGCGGATGCCCTCCGCACGCAGCTTGGCGGCCACGTCCCGCAGGTACGCAACGTGCCCGTCGGTGACCGGGATACCAATCACCTGCACCGGCGCCAGCCACGGCGGGAACACTCCGGCATAGTGCTCGGTGAGCACCCCGACGAACCGCTCGATCGAACCGAACAGCGCCCGGTGGATCATCACCGGCCGCTGCCGGGAACCGTCCGGCGCGGTGTACTCCAGGCCGAACCGCTCGGGCAGGTTGAAGTCCAGCTGGATCGTCGACATCTGCCAGGTACGGCCGATCGCGTCCTTCGTCTGCACGGAGATCTTCGGCCCGTAGAACGCGGCGCCGCCCGGGTCCGGAACCAGCTCCAGGCCGGAGTCCTCAGCCACTTCGGCCAGCGTCCGGGTGGCCTCCTCCCAGGCGTCCGCCGACCCGACGAACTTCTCCGGATCCCTGGTGGACAGCTCCAGGTAGAAGTCCTCCAGGCCGTAGTCCTTCAGCAGGTTCAGCACGAAGGTGAGCAGCGACTTCAGCTCGTCCTTCATCTGCTCCCGGGTGCAGTAGATGTGCGCGTCGTCCTGGGTCATGCCGCGAACGCGGGTCAGCCCGTGCACCACACCCGACTTCTCATACCGGTAGACGGACCCGAACTCGAACAGCCGCAGCGGCAGCTCCCGGTACGACCTGCCGCGGGACCGGAAGATCAGGTTGTGCATCGGGCAGTTCATCGGCTTCAGGTAGTAGTCCTGGCCCGGTTTGCGAACGTTGCCCTCGGCATCGAGCTCGGCGTCGAGGTGCATCGGCGGGTACATCCCGTCGGCGTACCACTCCAGGTGCCCGGAGGTCTCGAACAGGTGCCCCTTGGTGATGTGCGGGGTGAAGACGAACTCGTAGTTCTCCTCTTCGTGCCGCTTCCGGGAGTAGTCCTCCATCACCTTGCGCAGCACGCCGCCCTTGGGATGGAACACCGCCAGGCCGGACCCGATCTCGTCGGGGAAGCTGAACAGGTCCATCTCGACACCCAGCTTGCGGTGGTCGCGCTTGGCGGCCTCCTCGAGGTAGGCCAGGTGCTCCTTGAGCTTGTCCTTGGACTCCCACGCCGTGCCGTAGATGCGCTGCAGCTGCGGGTTCTTCTCGCTGCCGCGCCAGTACGCCGCGGCGACCCGCATCAGCTTGAAGTTGCCCAGGTACCCGGTGGCCGGCACGTGCGGCCCGCGGCACAGGTCCTTCCACGCCAGCGAGTCGTCGCGGCGCAGGTTGTCGTAGATGGTCAGCTCGCCGCCGCCGACCTCGACCGAGGCGCCCTCGCCGGCGTCGGCGGACGAGCCCTTCAGCCCGATCAGCTCCAGCTTGTACGGCTCGTCGGACAGCTCGGCGCGCGCGTCGTCGTCGAAGACCACCCGGCGGCTGAACCGCTGCCGCTCCTTGATGATCTGCTGCATCTTCTTCTCGAGCGCCGCCAGGTCCTCGGGCGTGAACGGCTTCTCGACGTCGAAGTCGTAGTAGAACCCGTTCTCCACCGGCGGGCCGATGCCGAGCTTCGCGTCCGGGTGCAGCTCCTGCACGGCCTGCGCGAGCACGTGCGCGGTCGAGTGCCGGATGATCGCCCGGCCGTCCTCGGAGTCGTTGCGGACCGGCTCGATCTTGTCCCCGTCGGCGACCACCCGGGACAGGTCCCGGAACTCGCCGTTCACCCGGGCGGCGATCGCGGACCGGTCGGAACCGAAGATCTCGGCGAAGATCTCGCCGACCGTCGTCGTCTCGGTCACGCTCCGCTCGGCTTCACCTTCCACGCCGACCAGGTTGACCTTGACTTCGGACACGATTGCTCCTCGGGAACGGCGCCCGCCGGCTGCGGGTCACGTCGGTGCGATGGTATCGGCGTCCGGCCGCCTGCCCTGCCGGAGCCCCGATCAATACAGGTAGATGTCCACCAGGAAGGCTGCCAGGGCCGCGAGCGTCGCATACCCCGTCACGCGCCGCGGCGGGCGATCACCGAGGAGCAGCCCGAGCAGCAAAGCCGTCGCCGCCAGGGCGAACACCCCGGAGCCGGTGTCCTGCCAGCTGACCGGGAACACGCTGACCGGCGCGTCCACGAAGAAGTTGTCGCCGTGCGTCGCGCGCAGGATCGCGTTCCAGGCGATCGGACCCGCCGCGGCTCCGACGGCCGCGCCGGCGGCGGCCCGGGCACGATGCCCCCGAGCGACCGCGGCAACCGCACCGCCTGCCGCCAGCGCCGACAACGTGGCGCCGTAACCGATAACCTGCCACGCGATCATCCGGATCCGCTCCGATCCGCCGGTCAGGGGGTCTGGAGGAGCCGGGCGCCGATCTGCTCGGCCACCCGCGACGCCAGCTCCAGCGCCGACCGCCGGGTCGCGGGCTGCAGCGCCGCGTGGTCGAGCGCGCCCTCCTCGGCGATGTGCTGGTCGGTGGGGATGTCGATCACCGCGGCCGCGCGGCTCTCGAAGTACGGCCGCAGCCGCTTCTCGACGTCCCTGTTGACCTCGCCCGGACCGTGGCTGACCGCGACCACGGCGTTCCGGGTCAGGTGGTCCGCCCACTCGCCCTGCCGCTCGAGCTCCTCGAGCATCTGGACGGCGGCGGCGCAGGACAGGCTCTTCCACTTGATCGGGATCACCAGCGCGTCGGCGGTCCGCATCGCCTCGCGCCAGTTGCTGGACCCCTCGTTGTTGCCGGTGTCGATCACCAGCATCCGGTAGAACCGGCTGAGCAGGTCGTGGATCTGGTGGAAGTCCTCCGCGTCGATCTGTGCGTAGGTCGTCAGCGACGAGGTGAGCGCGTCGTACTGTCCCGAGATCTGGTGCCGCAAGTAGGCCGCCACGTCACCGAGCCGCGCCTCGGGCTTGCGCAGCATCGGCATCGCCCGCAGCATGTCCGGCACGGTCGCCCGGGTGTTCGTGTCGTGGGTGCGCAGGTGCATGTTGCCGCGCAGCTCGTTGTTGTCCCAGGCGACCACGCCGCCGCGGGCCTGCCCGAAGGCGCCGGCCAGCAGGAGTGTCACCGGGGTCTTGCCGGAGCCGCCCTTCGGGTTCGCGACCACCACCGTGACCGGCCGCCGGAACGAGGTCGCCGCGATGTCGCGCGCCGCCCGCTCTGACCGCTCGGCGGTTCCGGGCCGCATCCGCAGCTTGCTCCGCACACCCTTCTCCGCCGGCGCCTCGCGATGCACGGGCAGCGCCGAGATCAGCTCGTCGGCACGGTACGACGGACCGGGGTGGGCGCCGTTCGGCGGCGGCTGGACGGCCGGGACCGGCTGGCCGTTCGGCGCCGGCGGCTGGACGCCGGGCGCCGCCGGCGGCAGCGGTGACCGGTACAGCGAGGCGCGGTTGTGCGCGGCCCACGCCTGCTCGCGGTCCGCGACGGGATCGGCCTCCGCCCCGGCGGCGCGCGCGTGCGCCGCCTCCCACTCGCCGCGGTCCGAGCTGTCCGCGTAAGGGTCCCCGTCAGCCCAGTGTGAATCGGTCACGACCGCATTCCCCTCGCACTTCGTAGCGACACCCTGACGCTGCGGCCCACCATGCTCGCAGATCGGCGGCGCAGGCTGAAGTCAAGGGGGTGTGCGTGACACCCCTGAGACGGCAGGATCGCGCCATGACCGCCAGCCTGCCCCGGTTCGCCGCCCGCCCGGTCGCGGCCGTGCTCGCGGGGTACGCCGTACTGCTGACGGCGCTGTCCGGCCGGTACGGCTACCACCGTGACGAGCTGTACTTCCTGGTCGCCGGCCGGCACCTGGCCTGGGGGTACGTCGACCAGCCGCCCCTGACGCCGGTCCTCGCGCGGATCTCGCCGGCCGTGTTCGGCGACACCCCGGCCGGCCTGCGGGTGGCGGCGACGGTGACCGGGCTGCTCACCGTGCTCGTCGTCGCGCTGGTCACGCGCGAGCTCGGCGGCGGTCGTGGAGCGCAGGTGCTGGCCGCGTGCTGCGCGGTCGCGTCCGGCTACGCGCTGGCCGTGGCACACATGGTGTCGACGGCCGGCACCGACCTGCTGTTCTGGGTGCTGGTGTGCTGGCTCGCGCTGCGGCTGCTGCGCACCGGGGACGGCCGGTACTGGGTGCCGCTCGGCCTCGCGGTCGGCCTGGGCCTGCAGAACAAGTACCTGCTCCTGCTGCTGGTCGCCGCCCTGCTGGTCGCGCTGCTGATCGCCGGTCCGCGGCAGGTGCTGCGCACGAGGTGGCTCGCGGCCGGGATCGCCGCCGCGGCAGCGGTCGTCGTGCCGAATCTGTGGTGGCAGGCGGCGCGCGGCTGGCCGCAGCTGACCGTCGCGCGCGGCATCAGCGAGGGCGACGGGTGGGAGAACCGGGCGTTGTTCGTGCCGTTGCAGCTGATGCAGCTGTCGCCGTTCCTGGTGCCGTTCTGGGTGGCCGGGCTGGTGCGGTTGTGGCGGCAGCCGGAGCTGCGCTGGGCGCGGCCGGTGGCGGTCGCGTACCCGGTGCTGGCGGTCGTCCTGCTGGTGACCGGTGGCAAGCCGTACTACGCGCTGGCGCTGCTGATGGTGCTCACCGCCGCCGGCTGCCAGCCGGTGCTGAGCTGGGCCCGCGCACGCCGCCGACCGGTACGACGGGTGCTCGTCGCGGCGGCGCTGGTCGCGGCGTTAGCCGGCTCGGCGGTGATCACACTGCCGGTGCTGCCGGCGTCGCGGCTCGGACCCGTGCTGGCGATCAACAAGGAGCAGGGCGAGCAGGTCGGCTGGCCGGACCTGGTGTCGCAGGTCGCTTCGGTGTGGGAGCAGATCCCCGCCGCCGACCGGGGCCGCGCGGTGATCTTCACCGGCAACTACGGCCAGGCCGGGGCGATCGTGCGGTACGGGCCGGAGCACGGCCTGCCGGCGCCGTACTCGGGTCACATGAGCTTCGCCGACTGGGGCGCGCCGCCGGACTCGGCGAACGGGCCGGTGCTGCTCGTGCGCCAGGCCGGCAACGAGGCGCTGGAGCGGATGTTCGCTGGCTGCCGCGACGCGGGCCGGGTCGGCAACAGGGCGGGTGTCGACAACGAGGAGCACGGCTCTCACGTCGTGCTCTGCACGGGTACGACGGAGCCGTGGTCGGCGTTGTGGCCGCGGTTGCGGCACTACTACTGACCGGCTGTCCCGGCTTCAGGCGAGGCGCGTGAGCCAGCCGCGATCGTCCGGGGTGCGGCCGTACTGGAGATCGAGCAGCGACGTGCGCAGCCGTGCGGTGACCGGTCCGACCCCGGGCGGGCAGGCCGCCTCGCCGCCGTCCCAGACGAGCCGGCCGACCGGTGTCACCACGGCCGCCGTGCCGCAGGCGAAGACCTCGGTGATGTCGCCGCTCGCGACGCCGTCGCGCCACTCGTCGATCGAGACCCGGCGCTCCTCGACCTGGTGGCCGAGCCCGGTGGCCAGCTCCAGGATCGAGGCCCGGGTGATGCCGTCCAGGATGGCGCCGCTGAGCTCGGGGGTGACGATCCGGCCGTCGCGGTACACGAAGCACAGGTTCATGCTGCCGCTCTCCTCGACCCAGGTCCGCTCGGCCGCGTCCAGGAAGGCGACCTGGTCGCAGCCGTTCGCGACCGCCTCCGCCTGCGCCGCCAGGCTGGCCGCGTAGTTGCCGCCGCACTTGGCCTCGCCGGTGCCGCCGTGCGCGGCGCGGGTGTGGTTCGTGGCCAGCCAGATCGAGACCGGCGCGATCCCGCCGGGGAAGTACGGGCCGGCGGGCGAGGCGATCACGCCGTAGGTGACCTGCCGGGAGGGTCGTACGGCGAGATTCGGCTCCACCGCGATCATGAACGGGCGCAGGTAGAGGCTGGCCTCGCCGTCACCGGCCGGCGGCACCCAGGCCTGGTCGACCCGGACCAGCGTCTTCACCGACTCGAGGAAGTCGGCGGCCGGCAGCTGTGGCAGCGCCAGGCGCGCGGCGCTGGCCGCGAACCGGGCCGCGTTGCGCTCCGGCCGGAACGACCAGACGGTACCGTCCGCGTGCCGGTACGCCTTCAGGCCTTCGAAGATCTCCTGCGCGTAGTGCAGCACCGCCGCCGCCGGGCTCACCTCCAACGGCCGGTACGCCGTCACCACGGCGTCGTGCCAGCCGTCATCCGGTGTCCAGTGCGCGAGTGCCATGTGGTCGGTGAACACGGCGCCGAACCTCGGTGCGGCCAGCGCCGCGTCGCGTACCTCGTCGGGTGTGCGGTCCGGTCGTGTCTCGACCTCGAACACCAGCTCGCCGTCCGCCACCCGTGCCTCCTGCCCGTCGTACCCGTCCGTGCCCGCTCCGCACGCTACTGCGGTCTCACGGCGGAGACGACCGGCCGCGCCGCACTATGAGACGGTCAGCTGCGGCGGTCAGCGGCGGCGGGCGAGGTGCAGGGACGTGTCGACGTCGGAGACCACCTCGTCGCCGAGGCGCGCGGTGATATCGGCGAACAGCGCGTCGCGGACGGCGTCGTCGAGCAGCACGTACGCCGACTGGGTGCCGAGGTACGCCACGTAGTCCGCCACCTGCAGCGTCCAGCGCCACCGGTACAGCCGGGCCTCCACGTCCCGGAACTCCGGATGGTCCTCGATCTCCGGCCAGGCCAGGTCCGCCTGCTCGACCCGCTTGTGACCCCGGAAGACCTGCGGCGCGTGCGCGTCGTGCGCGGCCTTCAGCTCCGCGGTCACCGCGGCGTCGGCCGGCCGGTCCCGGTTCCAGAACAGCGCCAGAGCGCCACCGGGACGCAGCGCGCCGGCAGCCCGCTCCCAGCCGGTCGCCGGGTCGATCCAGTGCCACGCCTGGCTGCTGTAGAGCAGGCCGAACGGCTGCTCCGGGCGGTACTCCTCGAAGGTCGTCACGCTGACGTCCAGCTCCGTCCCGCCGGCGGCCGCGTGCCGGATGAGCACCGTGGCCATCAGCGGATCCGGCTCGACGGCCGTGACGGCGACCCCGCGGTCCACGAACGCGAAGGTCGCCTTGCCGGTCCCCGCGCCGGCCTCCAGCGCCGGCGCGCCGTCGAGTGCCGCGTAACCGAGCACGTCGTCCACGAGTTCCGGCGGGTAGCCGGGCCGGAACCGGTCGTACAGCTCCGCGACGCTGCCGAAGGCCTGCTTCCTTGTCGCCCAGTCCGGGATCTCGGTCACCTCCCAGACGCTACCGTCTCCGCTCCGCGGTCCGGCTGGAGCAGTTCGCTCACGAGACACCGCGAGCGTCCTCGGATGCCCTGCTTTCCAAGGGCTTTCGATGTCTCAGGAGCTGGCACGGGATACACGTACGCGCGCCACGGTCGCCGGAGATCCGGAGTCAGGGTGGATTGGATCCACCCGGCACGGCGTCAATCCGGGGAACCGCGCGGCGCGGCGACCGGCGCGGCCGGACCACGCCCACGACATGGACGCAGCCGCCAGCCTCAGCCTCGGACCGGCCGAGCTGGGGAACTTCGTGCTGGACATGTTCAACGCGCTGGAGAGCCGCACGCGGTAGCGCGCTCGCGATCAGGTGCGCCGGACGCGGCCTCAGATCACTCTCAGGATCGCGTCGGTCAAGGCGGGCCGGTTGGTCAACTGGGCATATGAAGCGTGCAACGTTGTGCTGGATCCGTCGGCGGACGACCATCTGATCATGGGGAGACTCCTATGCAGGATCGGCGTTCATCGGTGGGTCAACAAGCGCAACCCCGAGACGCTCGGAGACAGCAGCGGCGGCGGCTTCTGGGGTTAACAGGATCGGCCGGGATGTTCGGTGCCGGTGAGGAGTCCGCGCACTCGCGCGCATCGTGAGCACTCGGCACCCTGACCGGTGCCGTCCAGCAGCCCGCCGCCACATGTCCGGCACCGGATGCTGGCCGGTGTCGCGTGGTCGCGGCTGGTCACTTGGCACCCCGTCGGCGCTGGCAACGAGATTTGGCACGAGCCGGTTTCGATCTGGCACATATCCGGCAGGCGTACCACCGGAGTGGCTGAACTGGCCTCTGACCAGGCAAAACGTGGGTGGGCGATACTGGGTTCGAACCAGTGACCTCTTCGGTGTGAACGAAGCGCGCTACCACTGCGCCAATCGCCCCGGTGAGCTGCTCAGTGCGGGTGCAACCATAGCGCATCGGATCCGCGCGATCTAATCCGCCCCGGGCTACGCTGGCTTCCGGACGGAGAACCCGTCGGCCCGCCTTGGAGACACGATAGTGACTTTCTCGCACGACACCGAGCAGGCGCTCGGCACGCTCGTCCGGCTCGTGAACACGCTGCCGGAGCCGGGCAGCCAGGTCGACGGTATGTCGACCCTCGAGGACCTCGAGAAGTTCGTCCACGACCGGGAGTTCAGCGCGGTGCGCGACCTCGGCCCGGACGACCTCGCCGAGGTCCGGGCGCTGCGGCACCTGTTCGCGCCGGTCTTCACGACCGAGTCCGACAGCGAGGCGGCGACTCTGATCAACGCGATCATCGCGCGCGGCACGACGACGCCGAAGCTGACGAACCACGACGGCCACGCGTGGCACATCCACTACTCCCGCGACGAGGCGTCGCTGGCCTGCCGGCTCACCGTGGAGTGCGGCATCGCGCTGGCGCACGTGATCTCCGCCGGCGAACGCGAGCGGCTCCGCCGCTGCGAGGCGCCCGACTGCGACGCCGCGCTGATCGACCTGTCCCGAAACCGTTCCAAGCGCTACTGCGACGCCCGCACCTGCGGCAACCGCCTGCACGTCGCCGCCTACCGCGAACGCCAGCGCTCCGCCGGCTGACAGGTCCGACACGCGTCGTGGACGGGTGGCGGCCCGAGGCGGGTGACGCCCCGAGACGGGGGGTGCCCGGACACGGGGGCGCATCGAGGCGGGCACCGATGTCCTCCGACTGGCGATTGGGGCGTACTCCGAACGGGATTCAGCACGCTCCCAGACCCGGCCGCCCTCAGAAGAACCTGGACGCTGGGCACTGTCTTGTCGGCGAGCTCTCGGCCTGATTCGGAATCGCCGTGACCTCGCAGACGCTCAACGCCCAGCCACCGCCTCGCTGGACGCCCGCCTCGCCTGACGCCCGCCTTGCCTGAGGCCCGCCTCGTCTGAGGCCCGCCTCGTCTGAGTCCAGCGGTCGCATGTGTCCGGCCTCGACATGGTTGCCGAGCTCGCCGCGGCGCTGTGCCTCCGCAACGAGCAGGAGACAGGTGGCCTCGCCGGCGCCGAATGGCGATCGATGGTTGTCGATTCTGCGGGCGTGGTCGCTGGGTATGTTCGCATCAGGCCGCTGCGGGCGGTGGGCGGATCTCGGTTCCGGACTCGGTGGCTGCCGTCGCGGCCGGGCCGGGTTCGGCCCAGCCGGGGCGGGTGACGTGGACCTGGCCGCCGGTGATGGTGACGGTCCAGGTGCCCTTGTGGATGGCGCGGTGGTGCGGTTTGCAGAACAGCGCGAGGGTGTCGACCGCGGTGGCGCCGCCGTCGACCCAGTGCGTGAGGTGGTGGGCGTCGCAGTGTCCGGGTGGCGCGTCGCAGCCGGGGATCACACAGCCGCG